>Ga0075163_10000018_pt1 | contig 169617 bp, 194 predicted proteins | sample JI1023141ADNA_FD_71478 | JGI IMG/M metagenome (GOLD analysis project Ga0075163, IMG submission 71478) | Wastewater effluent complex algal communities from Wisconsin, to seasonally profile nutrient transformation and Carbon sequestration -... | ecosystem: Engineered > WWTP > Effluent > Algae...
GAATGATAGAGTGAAGTAGGTACAATTACATACACGCGTCGGTACTCAAGCGGTCAACGAGGGCAGACTGTAAATCTGCTGGCATTAGCCTACGAAGGTTCGAATCCCTCCCGGCGCACAAATCAGCCGACCCCAAAGCGAAAGCTTTGGGGTCGTTGCTGTTTGTAGCGCCGGGAGGGATTCGAAAGCCGGAGCCTTATGTGAATTTCGGAGCGTAGCGGAGAAAGAGAGAGGCGAGGCGGGGTCGGGAGTACTTAGATTTTTATGAACGGAGTGAAATAAAAAGCTTAGTAACTCGTGACCGAATATCCCTCCCGGCGCACGTATGAAAATAACCTCAAAGTGAGGTTATTTTCATAATGGAGAGGTTGGAACAAAATCTACTCAATAATGCTAAAAACTTGCTTCCGTACAAAAGGATGCTCATCTTCAAAAGTAGCTTTGACTAGTGTGTTAGCATCAAAAATGGAAGCTTCTATTGTTGAGTTATCAACCCAACGTATGTCCGCAACAGGAGTCGAAGCAAATGATTCTATACTTTTTATAAAAGTTTCATTATCTGGTAACACAGTAAGTGTTCGTACTGTATCGGTAGTGAGATTGAGAAGGTACAGTGAATGGGCATTTACAAGGTTCTCTTCGTGATTTGCGATAGACAACATATGTAAACCATCTGGCGAAACTCTTTGACGATCAAATATCCAAAGATCATGATATTGAGGTACGATTTTTAGTTTTCTCACTTCATCTTTTATAGGGTCGTATACTAACGAGAGTACTTGTGAAGCATCTGTATAAGGTCTAACTATCGTGAAATATAGTAGCCCAGCTGAAGATGTTGCGACCTGTTCCACATACGCTATTGCATGGGAGCTACCGGTACCATCAAACCCGTACAAAACAAGATAATCATTTTCCTCAAAAAATCTACCGGGCTTGATTGAATAATTGTCATACTTCGTGAAAAGCGCATTAAATGCTTCGCTGCTGGTTGCACTGTACATTTCAATATTAACTTCACGCTCGTTTGAAACTGCTGTGTCCGGGAGATCAGTCGGTGAGGTATCAGTAAATTCAGTCTCATAATCATTATTTATAATCTTGTCATTCACAACAACCTTCTCCACTTCCACCACCTTCTCCGGCGCGTATGTATACCCAATCCAGCCACCGATAAACGGCATGATGATAAACAGCATCATCGCCAAATATTTTGATAGCGGGGTGACTTTCTTTAGACTTTCAAATTTATCTAGCGACTCCACTGAAGGAGTGATTCGTTCAGGTTCCATAGCTTAAATGGTAGCACACTGGTGTCGAACCATCTCCAGTTCGGCGCACAAAACTTGACATGAGTACGAAAGTACTGTTTTATATATTCATGCCTAACTAACATTAGGTAGTTCCCATCAACTTCACTCTCGGAGGTGACATGTTCTTCTCACACCCTGTGCAACCGTGGAGAATCCACGAATCGATGAAGCCGAAGCTCAACTTTGTGATGACAGCCACATTCGTGTCGCTGGGCGTCATGTTTCTAGGAATGTTCAGCGCCAGCGCTTACCAGTCATGGTATGGCATCAGGAGCACGACGCTGCTTGATTTGCCAATGCTCTTGCAGAGCATGATGGTGGGTGGTTTCCTCTCATTCATCACAATGCTGCTCTCCTTCGTCGCACTGCTCGCGTGGTGCGATGTGAAGGAATTCGTACTGAAACAACCTACCTGAAGGAGGCGTCATGCTTTCATACTGCAATCTGCCAGGGGTCACCTGCACCGCACCGGAACCGTGGACATTCTTTGCCTGCATCCTCATCATCTGGGCGATGCTCTTGAGCCTCGTAGGGATTTCGGTGGAAACGTACCGTCACCGCATCTACGAAATGCCAACTGGGCTTCAGGTGTTGGGAGGTGTTGCTCTTCTGTCCTTCCACCCCTACGCACTCGCGGTTCAGTTCGGGTTATGGATGTCGTTCTACGGCGTCGCTCCTCTCGGTGGTGGAATTGTCACCACGCTCTTCGGCCTCTTCGGCATCTGGGCCTTCTGGTACTTCACCATTGGTCCTGATTTCTGGAAGATGGTGCGTCACCAATGAAGAGTCAGAAGCAACTGCCGTCCCCCGACAAGCCGTTCGGGAGGACGGCTTTTCTTATGTTTGCTCCAGTTGACTTTGCATACTAGTTCGTATTTACTTCGATTATTGCTCCTATGTCGGAGTGTTCTTTGAGGTAAACAACATGTTGCCAGTCGATTTGATTGTGATTCGCCATGGTGAATCCGAAGGAAACGTCGCCATGAAGGCAAGTAGAAGTGGTGACAACAGTCTCTTTACGCCTGGATTTCGCAACCGCCACAGTCGTGAGTTCAGACTTACCGACCGAGGCATCGAGCAAGCACAGGTTGCCGGAGAGTGGCTGAGGCAGAATGTTCACTTTCCGATTGATCGTTATCTCGTATCCGACTACATCCGCGCCAAGGAGACCGCATACCACCTAGGCATCCAGGGCGCGACCTGGAGCGTCGAGTATCAACTTCGTGAACGTGACAAAGCGCTCATGGATAACTTGCCAACTGACGAACAAGCGAAGCTGTTCGCGTTTGAGCAGAAGCAGTACGAACTTGATCCGTTTCTCTCAATTCCGGCAGGTGGCGGTGAATCGGTTGCAGCACTCTGTCTCCGTCTCAAGGCAGACATGATTGCACACATCGCTCGCGACTACTCGAGTATGCGTGTAGCCATGGTGTGCCACGGTCATGTCATGCGAGCTTTGCAGCTCGAACTGCTCCAGCTTGGGCATGATGACTTCCTTCGTCTCGACGGGTCAGACGAACCCAAGGACAAGATCCACAACTGCCAAGTGATGTGGTACACACGTCGAAATCCAGACGATGGGCGTGTCCAAGGCCCACGGCTCTATGCATGGCGTTCACTGTCGCCTTGGCACCTACGACGAAAGACAGACACCGGATGGGTCAAGATCGAACGAAAGCGACTAACGAATGATGAGCTACGCAAAGATGTCGATCGCTATCCACGACATGTTGGCTAATCATCGCAAGCCGTCCCCCGAAGCTGAAAAGCCACCTGGGGGACGGCTTTTCATATTCCCTACCCCGCACAAAAGTGTCGAACCATCTCAAGTTCGGCGCACACTTGAAAAACCCTTGCATTGCAAGGGTTTTTTTCGTAGGGGCCGGAGTGGAGTTCGACACTTTATTCTTTTTTAAAAATATCGTACTTATAATCTTTATAGGTCATTGAGGTCTTCGGACCAGTGCTATTTTGATACTTTCCTTTATACAATTCTATTTCTCCAAGAGGTTTCCAAAAGCTTGCTTGAGCTATAGACATTCCTTCATAAATCCGAACTGGCAATGTAGCGTAAAGCTGGAAGGTTGTTTCACCGTGTGATCCTATATCAATAAGGTCTGCTGTAACATGAACAAACAAACCCATTCTGGCGGTGCCAGATTTTCCATGAATAATCGGTACATAGAAATCACTACCGAGTCTTTCCTTTGAGTGACCGAGAACGAAATCTCCCTTATTTAAAAGTAGGCCATCTTCAGGAATCTCTATTTCTTCAAATGGGTTCTCTACTTTGGGATCAATAACGTCTGCCGTATAACGAACGATGGTTTTACCTAAAGATAAATCGTATGAATTTGTAGTAATTTTGTCAGCAGAAAAAGGTGTAATTATTATTTTTTTACACTCAATTTCTTCAAAGATTTTATTTCCTGTGAGAATCATAATTATTTATCCTTATGTTCACATTGGGCGAACGATTCCTGTGGATGATTAATAAAACCATACCGTCCTTTATATGGATCTACAATTCCATAATTCTCCCAAAACGACACTTGTCCTATTATCATTCCTGGATACAACCTAATTGGAAGTGCCGCCACAAGCTCAAGTGTCCACTTATGCTTCGATGTAGTGTGCCCAAGGTTTGCTGACACTTGCAAAAATAGACCGTAACGACCCATTGAACTTCTGCCAATTAGAGACATTGCATATTTACTACTTCCAATGACTTCAGAAGTAGTGGCTAAGTACATAACACCTGGAGTAAGGACATATCCATCTTCTGGTATTCCCACTTCTTCAAATGATGGTTTATGGCCATCAAAATCCTTAAAGATTTTTAAAACGGAACCTAGTCGATAGTTATAACTATTAGGGTTTACCTGAGATTCTGTAAAAGGCTCAATGGTTATATTTCCATCAAATATTTCCTGTTTGATTTTTGAACCAGTTAGAATCATGATTAGAATAGCTCCACATATCGGTTTGGATATACATTGGTACGATATCTTAAAATCAATACGCTATACCGTTGATATGGACGTAGGTCATTCGACATTTTTTTAATTGAATAGAGACGGTCATAAATTGCCTGTTCAACCTCTTTATCGCTTGTCTCAAGCATTTTTACTGCACGACTTACTGTACTCGAACAATAGTGCATCAACTCATCTTCAGTTTCTTGAACTAGTTCATTTCTATCCTCATAGACTATTTCAAGTTCACTATAGTGCTTCATTATTTCCTTGTACGAAACGATGGTAGGTGTGATCCCAAACACGCCTTGTGCTCGCTCAATTAAGTCTTTGGGTATTGATTCAGTGACATAAAAAGGTGAAGCTAAAACGTAACCGCCGTCAGTCAATAGGCTTACGCAATGTTCCAGCATCTTTTTAGGATCAGGAAAAAATCCTAAAGCAGCTCCGACAACGATGTGACTAAACTTATCTTTAGATTCATAACTATATCCATCTGCCACATGGTAGTTCAAGTTGATATCTGGAGCATATGTATCACGATTATAGTTAGCCATAGCAACTGAGTTTTCAGAGATATCAATACCCTCGCCTGAGCACCCTGACTGGAGAGCTAGTTCTCTTGAAGAAAATCCAGTGGTACAAGCAATTTCTAACAAACGTGAATTTTTATTCAATCCTGAAAAGATCCTCCATTTTGAAAGAGTCGTATGGGAACCTGGCAACACATTCCATTGATTAATCAGTCCAACAAAATCTGTGTAAGAAATTTTATTAATATATTCTGGTGTAAGATTTTTATGTTTCATAAAATTTTATAACTTATATACTTTTGGTATCTCATTAATAAATGATTGTGCAAGTGAGTAAGTAAGTGCACCTTGGTTTGGAACCACGACGATATCTCCCTGTGATAATTCCCCTCCATATACATGATATCCCCAAATATCCCAAGTAGTACAAAGATTACCCCACATGTTAACTTTTCTTTCCAAGTCACTCCTATGAGTCATGTTTATTAATGGAAAGTACTCGAACTCAAATCGTTGCCAACCAACCATATTTACACCACCATCTAATATACAGTTTTTATCATCCTTCACATCAGAAATTGATAAGACTATATGCATTGCGCTATTACAAATGTAGCGACCCGGTTCCGCAAAATATACTACCGAGACGATTGGGTCTAGGTGTTTTTTAATTGCTTCACCAATATCCTTGGCGTACTCTTCAATTCTCTTGGTTCTTGTAACAGAATAGCTTGGCCACTTACCTTCCTTACGCACAACCTGACCTTCGCTTAAATATGGTTCAAAACCACCACCAAAATCTATAAATTTAATTTGAGCTAATTCAGCTTTCGAAAAAATACTTTTAAGATACTTCGATAACGACTTAATCGCGTAAATATAAAATTTTGCATCTTTATTTCTTGATTGATGAAAATGGATACCATTTACGGCAAGATTTTTATATTTGAATGATTCAGTCCAAAATGAATGCAACTGATCAAGTGGAATACCGTATTTTTTCCAATCTCCTTGCTCTGAAAAGTTAACACGAACACTTACTTCTATTGTTTTTGTAAGTTTGTTTGTAAGCTGACCTAACAGCTGTAACTCCTTGAAACTATCGACATGGATCCTCACGCGACCACTATGTTTAATTGCTAGCTGTAAATCTTTCTTACTTTTACCTGGACTGTAATAAACAATTCTTCGAACAGAAGTTTTCAGAGCAATCAAAAGTTCTCTTCTACTTGCAACATCTAGTCCCATCCCTTTCTCAACTACTCTGTTAACTATACATGGATGATGATTTAATTTTAAAGCATAGTAACTATCAAAATTAGGTATATATTTCCTAAAAATATCATTAAATTCCGTTACCGCGAGATCCAGTGACTTCTCGTCATAAACATAAAAAGGAGTCTGGTATTTTCTAGTTAGAGCGAGGAAACCTGTAGACTTATCGGAGATATACTGAACAAGATGCCGTAATGAATTTTCTCCTTTTTTCATAAATTAATTCACAGATGACTCAAACTGAATCAGTGATCCATTTATTGTGCATCTACCGCCATTTGGAATTGTGATCATGGGATCAGAGTGACCAAAATCAACATTATATAAAACAGGATAAGAAACATTATTTAAATATCGATCTAATATGGTCTCAAAAGTGTCTTCATTAGAAAACTGTGATTGTTCAGTAAAACGACCAACCACAACACCTGAGATTTCATCGAGCCACCCCAATTGCATCATTTGACAAAAAAATCTATCTATATGAGCTGGAGTGCTTGTTTCATCTTCCTCAATGAAAAGTATTTTATTTTTCATTACAGGAAGATATTCTGTACCTTGAAGCACTAGCAAGGTCTGCAAATTTCCAGCAACAATTTCTCCTTCTGTGTTACTGTCTTTGTATATTTTCACTCCTTCGTTTGCTTTTAAAATTCGATGATTATCATCTTCTCGAAGGAAATACAAATCATCAGCATATTTATCTGATGGATTAATCACTATTTCTTCAGATGTCATGCATACTTTCTCAAAATATGACCACGTATATTCAAATGGTTGTGGCTTTGCAAATGAAATCGCTCCTGGACCAGAAAAAGTCACCAAGCCGGTTTTCGTGGTGATAGCTGTTGTTAAAGCAGTAACGTCTGAATACCCGATAAAAATCTTCTTTTTTTCTTTAATTAGCTCATAGTCTAAGGAATCTAAAAGTTGGTTTGAATTAAAGCCTCCCCAAAACGCCATGACACATTTGACATCGTCATTTTTAAGAAAAGAATGAATATCATTTACACGCTCATCAACAGAACCAGCTGTATGGTAAGATGTGGACTTCTTCACTGAGTCACCCTCCAAAATAACAAAACCCTTATCTCGTAAATACGCATAACCGCGCTCTATTACATCATCTGGACATACACCTCTAACTGGATCAGCTGGAGCAATGATGCCAATAGTGTCTCCTTTTTTGAGCTTGTGGGGCTTGATAATTTCGAGCATTTGAGTACTTATCATATCTTCACATCGTACCATAAAACTTTACACTTTCAATAATTAATGTAGAGTTTTGTCAGACCCGTGGCAAAATCGCCATTTCCGCACATTGACAGGAGAACACCATGTACTCGTATCTGAAAGTAGAAGCTACGGTGCATGTTAATCGCATGCTACTGGACTACCATCGGGCTCGTCAGTTCAAAATCTATGGATCATTTCCTTTGATTTCTGATGACCCAAGCCTTATCTTCACAAATGCCACTATCACCCCGTTCAAGAACTTGTTTCTTGGCGATGATAGACCACACAACTACGCACTGGTACAACAATGCCTGCGTGTTGGCGGTGGAGCGGGCGATCCAAGCCTTGCTCTGAATAGCCCCAACTACTCTTCGGTCTTCGAAATGTTTGGCAGTGGACTCTTCGGACGCTCCCTCAAAGAAGCTGTCGAGTATTTTGTAGATATGTTGACACACGTTGGCATACCTTTCGACAATCTTCATTTTACTGTTCCTAAAGACAGTCCTTTCTTAGGCGCTCTGCAGGAACTAGGTGTGAAGCAAGGCAAGATTTACTCCATCGAAGAAAACGGTGATTTCTGGCATGCCTGGAAATTCGGCAAAAATGGACTACTAGGGAGCGGGATCACCGCTGTCTATGTACCTCCTGAGTCAGACGTCCGTTCAGTTGAAGACCTGGCAGCAATGCCTGATGTCAATATCGAGATCGGAAATTTAATCCATATCTACGGGAGGGATAACGGTGGACAAACCGAATCCATACACAATGAGGGGTTTGAAGTTGGAATGGGCTCAGCAAGACTAGCAATCATCCTTGAACGCAAGTCTTTGTGGGAGCTTTCTTCCTTCTTTGAAATCTTCAGTGCGGTTAAGGGTTCGCTAGTCCGATTTTCAAGCCACCAGGTCAACGATGGTTTGGTCCGCATCGTCACAGACCATCTAAGGACAATCTCTACGCTCATCATGAACGGGGTTAGGCCAGGAAATAAGCGGGAGGAATTCGTACTTCGCAAGATGATACGAAACTACTGTGAACTTGTCTGGCTTGAAGCAGGACAGATAAAAGGTTCTGTTTCGGTTGTTTATGATTTTATCGAGACGTTCATGCCGCTTGAAGCCAAAAGAGTAGCTGAGACTATCGATAATGAAGAAGCTCAGTTCCGTAAGGTACTAGGAAAGGGGGCTGAAATGATTCGCAAAGACAGCAACCTGGACCCAGTGCTACTTATGAGTACGTACGGCATTCGCTCACAGCTTATACCGTTACTGAAGTAAACATAGATAACCGATCCATCGGTCATCTACTACAACATCACTTAACTAATGCCAAGCCGTCCGTCAGGAAAAGCAACCTGGAGGACGGCTTTTCTTGTGTCTATATCAAACAAAAAGTTCGAACCATCTCTAGTTCAGTGCACGAAAACTGACGATACACTATTTCCAGTGTATAGTTTTGATATTCCCAATCTTGAATTGGGTGGTCTTTGAGGAAATTCGATGGGAAACAGTTTCCAATTGACGAAAGTCAAGATCCTTTCGGAAAAAACAACCGAGCTGTTGGAAAAAGCAATCAATGCCTGGTTGGAAGAGAATTCCGACCAGGCAGCCTTGCAAGGCATCCAGCTCGCAAGCCTTCCGTTGCAAGGTGGCTGCGTGGACTGCATGGCGACAGCCATGATCACGTACAAGATCACCTTAGCCTGACCTCAGCTCAGCAGTAAGAAGACGCTCCAGCGCCTTCCCTGCCGGAGCTGTTTTCTTTTTATACAAAAACCCAACACTGGTGTCGAACATTACATGTTCAGTTCAGGTTGTATGATTGTTTCTTACTCCATTGAAACACTCCCGTCTTACAGACGCTGTACACCTTTCGCAGTAACTGCTCGAGGTCTTGCAGAATGGGTCCCTACCCATTCCTCACCTCTTGCGAAGCTCCCTGTATTCACTTCTCACCATCTCGACTTCGGCGCACACTTGAAAAGGCGCTCGCTAAAAGATTTCCTCACTTCGTTGGTCAATCATTTCTTCGATACGTAACAACTCTTTATTACCATCGATAAAGTTAATCGAAGCTGCAACTCCGCGATATTCATTTATGAGAGATCTGATTTCAGTTACACTCGTTACCATTTGTAAACGTGAGACTATTGTAACTAACTGATTTAGAGCCTCGACGCTTATTACCTTCAATTTATGGGGTGATTTAGAATTGATTTCTGAATTTGTATTATTAACCATTATCTTCAAATGGACTGCTTCTAGTATATCCTCGCTGAGTGCATTCTTAATTCTGTTGTCTCTATGACTGAGTTCCCGTTCTTTATCCATTTCCTCATTATTGCCCCCTTCTAACGTTGCCTTTCCCACAATGAGTACCCGATCAAAGTTATGTGTTGTTTCCTCGAGTGCATCATACACCTGCATTATGCTATTAGGATATAACATTGCTATACCTTGATACAATCTCTTATATTCATTGTCCCACTCAACAAGGACTCTCAGGTACAATTTTATTGCATTATTAAATCTTCGTAATTCATTCACTGATTCCGCACCTTCAAGTAGAACTGTCGTTGCCTCGATTCTGTGTGCAAGCGTTTTGAGTACAAACGCATGCTCCAGTTCACCCATGCGGATTTTGTTAAGTCGTGCCTTTAATGCAAATAATACTCCTTGTTCATCCCAAAAATCTCTAAACAGCTTACCCATTGGTAACAATGACAGCCCTGATGCACCCAAATTCAAAGCATCAATCATATTTTGTGCTCGTGATTGAAAGTGATTTTCAAAATTATGCTGAAGCCGCTTCATTTTTATGTCATTTATGAATGGGTCGATCTTTCCGATTCCTGAAAGAAGGGTGTGCGCAGCTCCACGATATACCCGACATACTTCAGTCTTTTTTAACATTAACTTGGTCGAAACATCTTTCTCAAGGTTATTAGACGAAGCTATTACTGGAGTATCGGGAATAGAAATTAAAAAATCTTGTTCAGATTCAGTATCAATCAAATCTGGGTCAGGTGATGAATCACCTTCCCTCTCTTTGTAGCTCTCAGGGTTACCAGTGCCAAAACCTTGTTCATGCTGGTTGGTCACCGAGTGTGGTAAAGACTCGCGGAATTTCATAGTTCTTTATAATACTTTTCCTTGATAAAAATTTCTGTACATCTTTGCAGCAATGATCATTAGTCATCAATAGACCAATTTTGTAATTCTTTTGCTAGGCGCTGTAAGTGTTCTAGAATCTTTTCTTCAGTAAGACTCTTTGATTCAAGACCTTTAGAAACTGCCTGAAGATATGTGTCGGTATTCACTGCCGCATGATCCATGAGCATTTTTATCTCACCGACACCAAGACGATCACTGGGGAGGAGTATTTCCTTCCCCAGTGGTTCAAGAAGGGCTTTGAAAACAAGATTTTGAAGTAAATTTTCCTCGGCTACTTTGAAAACTTTTTGAACCAGCGGATCAGAAGATGATTGATACTCAACAAATTCTATCAGACTATTTGTTGTCATATCTTTTGACAACAAAGAAATGGTTTCGAGGAGCGTCTGTGCTTTTGCGTTGAACTCTTCTGAGGTTTTCAAACCTTCATGCTGTACTCCATTAGGAATACGATCTGGTACATATTTTTCTGTTGGCACAAAGTGTAGTGTTATATCTTAATCATCCCAAAAACTTCTCTAAGTATAGTACAAAATCGGTCATACGGTCACTCACTTTACGTTCATAGGTAGTACCTCAAACCACTATCATGGTGCTGTTTATCAGCAATAATTGACAACACTATAAAATTGATGTACTTTATTTTTGATTGCTCTTTTGAAACAGGAGAACTCAATGATTGTTACGCCTGAAAGAGTCGCTGGTGTCACTCAAGCAACTAGGACCCTTAGACCCCGAGTGCCCAAAGAGATTCGTATTACGCTTACGGTCTGCGGATGTTATAGACAAGAGAAGTTGGCCTTCATCACAGAGCGTGCAAGGAGAACTGCTTCTATCCTCGGTATTACTTCGATAGAGCTCACGAGTTTTGCTGTTACCGCAATGATAACCGGGAAACCTGAGGTAGTCGCCTGCTACAAGCAGAGAGATGTCGCCGAAGAGAAGCTGGCACAGCTCGAGGCTCAGACCCCCTTCATTTCAAGGCCTTGTCACTCATTTGATATTCAGATGTGAGACGAATGAGCCAAACCGCCATACCGGAGGAGAGAGAATCTCTCCTCCGGTATGGGGGTTCTTTCTTTTTATATGCAGGAATGGAGTTCAACACCAGATTGACTTTACCTGTCTGTTCGCGTTTACTTCTTCCATCTCGCCTACGTCGGCGTGTTCTTCTGAGAGGTACCAATATGGCGCAAGATCTGACGCCCGACGAAAACGGGGACGTTAGATATGCATTGCTCGTAGATCCACAAGCCCAACAACTCCTGGACCGCCTCAGGCTAACCTATGGACTGAAAAACTGGGCCGATGTCTACGACCTCGCACTAAGAATCACTGGGTGGATGACGGACCAAGTTGCACGCGGTTACGAAGTCGGTCGACTGCGCAACAAAGAGTTTGAAGAACTCATCCTTCCTACCACCCCTGACACTCAAGTATGGCTTAAAGGGGACTTGACCTTGAGCCAAGATAAGCCACCATCTACCACCCTGCATTAAGTTCAGTTCTGTCCTTACTCGCACCGAACCCCCGCCCCACGAGCCGCTCGCTCGTCGGGCGGTTCTTTCTTTTTATACAAGACAAAAGTGTCGAACCATCTCCAGCTCGGCGCACAAAATTAAACACCTGTATCAGTTCTGAGTATTGTCTTGTTTTCTTTGATATCAACATCTAAAACTCGATTAACAATTTCACCTCCGTCATCACAGCAATAACGTTTACTTATACTTTGTATGAGAGTGAATTTTTCATTATCGTAACCCAGTATGACGTACTCGACATTCCGAATTCTCGAGACATCTAATTCTTCGGTATAAAATAGAACAAGATCTGAATTGCTTTTGTAAGTATAGTAGTCTAACTGTGCAATACTTATCGGCACACATCCATAGTCACAATCAGGATCATTGGTCACCGAAAGAATGGTCTCCTTCACATAAATACGAGGTGGCCCACTGCCCCAGCTGTATTCTCCCTCCATTACACTAGATGCTTTTTCACCGTCCCTATTATCTGATACTTTCAAATCATCTACGGAGTTCGGTATATCAAAAACATGTCTAGGAAACAAAGGGAGACCAAAATACGTTTCATTTATACTCGGTCCATTTGGTACGGCATCGTCATTAACTAAAATAGTGGAACTAGCGGTACTATCAGAACTTTGTGTATTCTTATCTTCTGAAATTGATAATGTGGTTTCAACCACCTTCTCCGGCGCATACGTATACCCAATCCACCCACCAATGAACGGCATGAGTATGAACAGTACCATCGCAAGGTACTTTGACAGTGGTGTCACCTGATTCCAAGATTTTGGAGACTGTACTCCTTGATTAGTAGATTCCATGCGTTAAATTGTAGCATCCTACTTCATGAAAATATTCAGATCTCGTACATTGCGGAGCACCCTCGAAAAAATCCCTAGTTTGCTAGGGATTTTTTCATAGACCTGAATTGAGTTCGGCACTTTGTTGACTATGGTTAAATTTTAATGTTTAATCATATCATTCTGCCTATGTCGGCATGTTCTTTAAAAGAGGCTTCCTGTGCTCAAAGAAATCGATCAGATCTTCCTCTCATTCATCGAACGAAAGGTTGCGCATCCCATTCAACGAACTTTCGGCATTAAGCCAATGTCAATCGCGGCAGTGGGACACACAATCTTCGCCTGTTCTCTGATTTCTCGTTGGTTCATCCCCGAAATAACAATAAGCACTGCAAACAGGGTAGTTGATGTTCTCTTTGTCGTGTCCATATTCTGGCTGACGATGGTCGTCTATCCTGGAATGGAGCGCCAAGCGGACCAAGACTTGTCTCAAGGATTATCAAATCGGAATAAAGTTGGCCCACTTCAGACTTCGCTCCGCTTGATATGCCTGTTTATGTTCTTGCTAGACCTGGTATTTCTGTATGTAGTGCCGTCGATGAGTAACCTCAACTTTGCACTTCGGGGCTTTGGTCTCGTCGTTGCGACCTACTTCAGTGCCTGTGATCCCCTACCCCCAGGACCAAGCAGCCTTCGCATGCTTCTCGTCAACTTGTTTGGCAAGACCACACTTGCGCAAACAGGAAAGGAATAACTGGTAGACACAGCATAACCCGCCCCACGAGCCGCTCGCTCGTCGGGCGGTTTCGTTTTTATACTAGACACGAGGTTCGAACCACCTCCAGTTCAGCACACGCTAGACTTTTTATAAAAATGTTGTATATTATTTGTGCTAGAGTCCGTCTGGCTTGTTCAACTATTTTGCCTTCGGGGCAAGGAGACCATTTTGAAGATTGAAAAATACCACAAGGCTTGCCGTCAGGATGCATGGCTGCGTGACGTACTACCGGGACTAATCAACCATGGACGTTTACTTTTCGACAAGCCCATTGCTCAAACACAAGAGGCACTCGAGAAATGGATTGAGACGACGGCCATTCACATCGCCTTCCACCCCTACGGAAAACTCACTGGCAATGAGCAGAACCTCAGGAAGGAAGCTGAACTCGGCCGACCGATTGGACCCGCTGGTGAATGGCGCGCAACGGCAATGTATTACGAGGTCTTCCATGTCCTCGGGAAGACATTGACCCCCGAATATCCAGCCTATCGAGTGTTTCCTCTCGAGGAGTCGGACAGCTCCACCTGGGGCAGTCGACACTTGCGGAGCGGATTTGAGTCTCGGGACCTATATGGGGTCATCTACGACACTGTCGGGGTGGTGAAACGGACACAAGCAGAGATCAGTGGTTTCTGCTGCGGTGTAGCTTTCGACATCTTCAAGTTCCCTCCGGGGACTGATGCGAAGAAATTGGTACTCGGCACGCCCCAGATCTGAACCTCAGCTCCGCGCAACATGAAGACACTCCGTCTTCCTTGCCGGAGCTGTTTTCTATTATGTGCTTGTATGCTATCTTTTACTCACATTTCAGGATTGGTTGCTGAACAAAGAGTAAGCACACAACCTGACGTGTTGAGTGCCGCTTCCAAACCTCGGCGGACACGGGACTAAGAGGGGTTTTGTTCCACCGGGTGCGTGCCACAAGCGCGCACCCTTTCTATATTCCTTTCCAATACTTTTTTCTCTCGAGCTTCTCTGGAAGGAGTGACTTCCCTTCCTCTGGGTACATTTCGTATCCTGCTCCATATCCTTCATCTTTCATAAGCTTTGTTGGAGCATTTCGAAGCGATAGTGGTATTGGAAGATTGCCAAACTTCTTTGCATCCCTTTCTGCTTCACGAAACGCATCGTACGCACTCCTATCTTTTTTTGCGGTCGCAAGATACACCACACCATGCGCAAGGTTGATGGAACATTCTGGGTAACCAATGGTCTCAACAGCACGAAACACCTCGTTCGCAACAACGAGCGCCGTCGGCTGTGCCATACCAATATCCTCACTCGCAAACACCACCATGCGCCGTGCAATGAACTTTGGATCCTCACCACTCACCGTCATCCGCGCAAGGTAGTAGAGTGCGGCGTCAGGATTTGATGCACGCATACTCTTAATAAAGGCGCTTATCGTGTTGTAGTGCTCCTCTCCCTGTTTATCATATCTAAGAAACGTACTCTGTAGCGCCTCCTTCATCGTGTCGATTGTTACCTCCCCGTAGAGCGAAATCGTTGCATCAAGAAGCGTGAGCATCTGCCGAGCATCGCCATTTGCAACATGTATGAGCCATGCCCGAGATTCTCCATCCATGCTGACCTTCGTACGTTCAATAATCATCTCCATATCACTATTCGTGAGTTCCTTGAGCGTGAATACCCGACACCGCGAGAGGAGTGCAGGTATCACCTCAAAACTTGGATTCTCTGTTGTTGCACCTATGAGCGTGAGTGTTCCACTCTCAACGAATGGAAGAAGGTAGTCTTGTTGGGCTTTATTAAAGCGATGTATCTCATCAAGAAAGAGCACCCTCGGACCATTCCCTTCCTCATCAACAATTGCCTTGATGTCAGCCTTCCCTGCTGATACTGCAGAAAGCTCGTGGAAATGTGCCCCAAGTGATTGTGCGTAGATGCGAGCGAGCGTAGTCTTGCCTACTCCTGGAGGACCCCAGAGCAGAAAAGAAAAAAGGTGCTTTTTATCTATTGCCTCACGAAGTGGCTTCCCCTCACCTACAAGATGCACTTGCCCGATAAACTCATCGAGTGTCGCTGGTCTCATGCGGGATGCAAGTGGTTCCATACCTGTATCCTACTCCCCCAATGAAATACTGAAAAGGTCACCTTGGCTCTGAAACTTTAACTTTGCGGCAGTTGTACTATACTGCAAAACACCTATGAAAATAGCGATCACCTCAGTATACGCAAACCCACTTCATCCGGGGCACATCGAGTGTTTTGAGCTGTCAAAAGCACTCGCTGATCAGCTCATCGTGATTGTAAACAATGACGCTCAGGCGAAGCTCAAGCGAGGAACAGAGAGTTTTCAGGATGAGCAATTTAGACTACGAGTTGTGGAGTCGCTCCGCCCCGTCGATCGTGCGGTACTCGCTATCGATACTGACGGGAGTGTGTGTGAGACGCTCAAAATGCTCATCCAAGAAATCCGCAAGGAACATCCTTTAAGCGACATCATATTCACAAAGGGGGGCGACCGTTTTGCGCACGAAATACCTGAACGCATCGTGTGTGAAGCGCACGGTGTTTCAATTGTTGATGGCCTGGGAGCAAAAACACATAACAGCTCTTCCTACGTGAGTCGAATTGCAAATTTTGCAGATGTGAACGATCTCAAAGGAGCCCTCACCCGCATCCCAAAGGAGCTGCACGAACATGAGTATATAGAAGTGGGATACCGACCATGGGGTGTCTACTATGTACTCGAGGAGCATCCAAAGTTTAAAATCAAAAAACTTGTTATAGAACCAGGGAAACGACTCAGTCTCCAGAGTCACTCTCATCGAACGGAACACTGGGTTGTAGTCCATGGAACAGCATCAGTCGAGGTTCGTGCTCCCCATCACGCCCCTGATGTAGGTCACAAACTCGTTTGTGAAAATGAGAACTGCTTTATTCCTAAGGGATACGTGCACCGCCTCGGGAACCAGAGCGACGATCATCTTGTTGTTATAGAAGTACAATGTGGTGACTATACCGGTGAAGATGATATCGTTCGCTACCACGACGATTTTGCTCGTGAGTAACGTTCTCGCACTCTTTTGTAAACAGGAGTACTATTACAGATAGGCATATCGCCATAACCAAACATTCTGGAGACACCTCGTGAAACGGAATCTTCTGGTGAACGTAGTTTCGGCGATCTTGTTCTTTCTCTATTCGCTCTCGGCGCAGGCCAAAAGCGAATTTGAGCTCAATTTTCAATTCCTTGCGAACGAAGATGGGTGCAAGCATACTCGTTTCTTCTTCTTCACTCACTCTTCCCACCCTGGTGGAAATCCCTACAACCGATTCATGGAGCACAATCCTGGACATTCAGTAGAGTGCCGAGCAAAACGTGACGCGGCTACGGGTGAAGTGTGGGGATTCATGGACAGAACAAGCAGAGACGGAAAGGCGCTCTTCTGGGGCAAAAATATCCGTTTCTATTCATCTGAGTTTGCACGATTCTCTGTCGGCGTTGGTGCAGAATTCGTCATCATGTACTACGAGTACAGAGATCCTGTCGGATACAATCGTGTCCTCAAGGAGCTACCTGTCCATCTTGCGCCACTCGCAATGCGAAAACTTGGCTCAGCAGAAAATGGCTTCATCATTTCGCCCGTTCCGATTGGCATTGTAAGTATCCGGTACAGACTTCCCGAAAACAACGGATACATCATGCTCGAGCAGCGGCATCTCGGCGGTGTCGCAAAGCTGTATGGATTCGGTTGGTCATACGACTTCTGAGTTCGCTTATACGAAAAGGCCTCGGTACACACTGTGTACCGAGGCCTTCTCTTGTACGCAACTTATCTCGCGACAGCCGCCTGCTTCTTCAAGCTTTCTTTTGATTCAATTCTCTTCCCTTTCTTCTTTACATCAAAGGAGAGTTCGCCTTTTTTCATCGAGACCGACACGTCACCTCCACGGAGCATTCCTTCATTGATCATCATAGATGCTACAGGTGTAAGAATCTTTGATTGAATGACACGCTTTAAAGGTCGTGCGCCGAACTTTGGATCGTACCCCTCCTTAGCGAGATAATCGAGCACCTCATCAGTAACAGAAAGTTTTATCTCCTTACCAAGCAAACGCTTTTGTACGAGCGTAACCTGCATACCAACAATATTGCGGATTGTCTCTGGTGAGAGAATATCAAAGATGATGATTTCATCGAGACGATTGAGGAATTCTGGACGGAAGAAATTCTTAAGACTCTCGAGCACCTTCTCTTTAGCCTGACCATACTGAATCTGCTCACTTGTCTGGTGTGCAAAACCAAACTTTGACATACGGTCTATAAACTCTGCTCCAATGTTTGAGGTCATGATAATGACCGTGTTCTTGAAGTTTACCTTGCGACCCTTTGCGTCTGTGAGATGGCCAGAATCCAAGACCTGAAGAAGGATATTGAATACCTCTGGATGCGCCTTTTCTATCTCATCAAAGAGAATGACTGAGTAGGGTCGATGGCGTACGAGCTCAGTAATAGCACCACCCTCTTCATGTCCAACATAGCCTGGTGGCGAACCAATGATCTTAGAAACTGAGTGCTTCTCCATGTACTCAGACATATCGATACGAACGAGTGCACTCTCATCGTTAAAGAGAAATTCTGCAAGTGCTCGTGAAAGCTCTGTTTTTCCGACACCAGTAGGACCGAGGAACAGGAATGAGCCAATCGGACGATTTGGATCTGCAATACCTGCGCGCGAACGCTTTACGGCATCACTGATACGCTTCACTGCATCTTTCTGTCCAACAACACGGGTAACAAGTTCGTCTTCCATACGTGCAAGCTTCTTTGCTTCTTCCTCGAGCATGCGCGAAACAGGAATACCTGTCCAGCGAGAAACAACACCAGCAATGTCTTCTTCGGTCACCTCTTCACGAAGAAGCTGTCGTGAGCGTTGTATCTTCTTCAGTTTCGTCGACTTTGCATCAAGATCTTTTTCAAGTTTTGGAATCTTCGCATAGCGTATTTCAGCAGCCTTGGTGAGGTCAGCCATTGCTTCAGCAGAATCAGCCTCGAGCCGGAGCTCCTCGAGTTCTTTCTTCATCTCACGAATCTCGCGCACCGCATCACGCTCATTGTTCCATTTTGCTTCGAGCTGAGATGTCTTCTGACGAAGCTCATTGATTTCATGTTCGATTTCTTTGAGACGAGCCTTGATCTTGCTCTTATGGTCTGATGTCTCCTCTTCTTTCTTTAACGCTTCACGTTCAATTTCAAGACGACGGATAGATCGATCAGCGATCACGAGCTCTTCCGGCTTGTTCTCAAGGGAAATGCGGAGTGCTGATGCAGCTTCGTCGACAAGATCAATAGCTTTATCTGGCAAAAAGCGATCTGTGATATAGCGACTTGAGAGATTGACCGCTGCAACAATCGCATCGTCGGTAATGCGAACACCGTGATAAATTTCATACTTCTCAGCAATACCACGAAGGATTGCCGTAGCATCCTCCATAGATGGTTCATTTACATACACTGGCTGGAAGCGTCGCGTAAGCGCAGGATCACGCTCAATATACTTTTGATACTCTTTGAGTGTTGTTGCGCCAATCACCCGAAGCTCACCTCGCGCAAGTGCAGGCTTGAGCATGTTTGACGCATCCATAGAACCTTCAGCCTGCCCTGCGCCGACAATCGTATGGAGCTCATCGATAAAAAGAATAACTGAACCCTGCGCCTGTTCGACTTCTTTCATCACCGCCTTCAGGCGCTCCTCAAACTCACCACGGAATTTTGTTCCCGCAACGAGAAGTCCCAGGTCGAGTGAGAGAATTTCTTTGTCTCGCACAGACTCAGGAACATTCCCTTGCACAATCGCAATCGCAAGACCTTCAGCAATCGCTGTCTTTCCGACACCTGCCTCACCGATGAGTACAGGGTTATTCTTCGTGCGACGTGAAAGAATTTGAATAACACGCTGTATCTCTACATCACGCCCAATCACTGGATCGAGTTTGTTTTCTTGAGCATGCTTGGTGAGATTTCGTGCATATTTGGTGAGTGCGCGATATTTCTTTGGCTGAACAGCATCCTCTACGCTATTCTCACGAATTTCTTTAAGCGCACTTTCTACCTGACGCTTCTCTATTCCCATACGCTGAAGCACTTCGATCGCAGGACCTGGATGCTCTATGAGTGCAAGAAAAAGATGTTCTACGCCAACATACGAATCATTGAGCTCTTGTGCGATACGACCTGACTGCTCGAGTGCTTGCGCAAGTTCAGGAGTAAGATACAGCTGGTATGACTGTGAGAGCGTTGCACCAACACCAGGAACCTCGAGCGCTTCGAGGAGAAGATCAGTGAGTGCAATAACATCGATATCGAGACGATCAAGGAGACTTATGACGGTATTCTCATCTTGCATAACAAGCGATGCAAGAAGGTGTGTTGGGCTCACATGATTTTGACCTCGCTCAATAGCAAGTTCATGTGCCTTCCGTATTGCTTCTTTTGCGCGTGATGTGAAATTGTGAAAATTAGGCATAGTGTCTTTGAATTATACCCTCTTCTTTTAGTACGACCGGACTCCCGTGTCAGTAACCGGAAAAAGCCAGAATATCTTTATATTACAATATTTTTAGACTGTGTCAATTAGACACTTTTGAGTGTCTTTAGGAATGCTCGCGTCTCAAAAACATGCTTTTTAAGAACAGCAACTGCATTGCCTATCTCTGCTTTAGTTGTTTCTTCCCCTAGCGTGAACCGTATGGTTGAACCTGCGCGAGCATCATCCTTTGTGAGTTCTCGAACGACTGCGGAACCGGAAGTGCTACTCGCTCCACATGCGCTTTTTGTACTTGCTGCAATGCCGTATCGATCGAGCGTGATCACTGCATATTCCGAATCGATTCCTGGTATCGAAATATTCACATTATTTGCAACCCGAGACTGGAGACTACCGTTTACTACAACACCCGATATTTCTGCCTGAATTTTCTCGATGAAGTAGTCGCGCAGACTCAGAACTCGTGCAGCACGTACCTCCCATACCTCTTGTGCACGGATGAGTGCCTCGGTGCATCCGACAATAAGGGCCGTATTCTCTGTCCCTGAACGGAGACCACTCTCCTGCCCTCCTCCAAATACTGCTGGTGCGAGGCTTACCCCATGACGAAGCGCGAGCACTCCCGCACCCTTTGGACCGTAGCACTTTCCACTATCAAGCGAAATGAGATCAATACCGAGTGTGTCGAGTTCACATGGGAGCCAGAGCGGTGCCTGTGCTGCATCAAGGTGTATGAGCACTTTTGTTTCGTGTTCCTTACTCCACGCACGTACCATGCGTGAAAAGCGCTTCACATCTTGTACAACTCCTATTTCAGAATTGACGTACGCAAAACTAATGATCGCTGTTTTTTTAGACAAAACCGCTTTTGATGCTTCTATATCAATGCGACCATCTTCAAACAGAGGGAGGTACGCAATGTTCACTCCGCGACGCTCAAGCTCTCTTACTGTCTCAAGAATAGATGCATGTTCAATCTTCGTCGTGAGCACTTCGATATCTGCATAGGCGCATCCGTTTTGATGCACCTGCTCTACCGCACCAATGAGTGCCAGGTTATTTGATTCTGTGCCACCACCCGTAAATACTACACCGCTCGCCCGAATGCGAAGCATCTGGGCAATTCTTTCACGAGACTCCTCTATAATTCTTCGCACACGTACTGCACTCGTATAGAGAGCACTTGGATTCGCCCATTCATCTCTCCAGAACGGTGACATTGAGTGAAGCACCTCTTTGCGCACAGGGGTTGTAGACGCATAGTCGAGGTGAATATGCTTCTTTTTCTTCCATAATTTTCGCACAGACTCAAACATCGTTTTCAACTATGTCATAGGGTGGTGAATATGTACATAGTCTGTTATACTCACCTCCATATTTCTGCCTTACGCCTTTATTTGGGCGTTTTTCATTCACTTTTCCTATGTCGAAACACACACAACACACCACAACTGAAGGAGCACGATCACCTGTGGTCGTCATCATGGGTCATATCGACCATGGAAAATCAACGCTTCTTGACTACATTCGGAAGACAAATGTTGTTGCATCTGAAGCAGGTGGCATTACGCAACACCTCTCTGCGTATGTTGTTGAACATGCACAAAAAGATGGCACCACAAAAAAGATTACATTCCTCGACACTCCAGGACACGAAGCATTCCAGCAAATGCGCTTTCGCGGTGCAGACATCGCCGACATTGCGGTACTCATAGTGTCTGCAGAGGATGGCGTTATGCCACAAACCATGGAAGCACTTGAATGTATTGTGAAGGCCGGTATTCCATACATCGTAGCAATCAATAAAATAGACAAGCCAAACGCAAACCTTGTACGGACACAGTCATCCCTCATTGAACATGGTATTTATATCGAAGGGATGGGTGGTGACATCTCGTGGGTAGGCATTAGCGCAAAGCAAGGTACCGGCGTTGACGAACTTCTCGATGTACTCCTCCTTACTGCCGAACTCGCAGATTTCAAAACAAATCCCTCACTTCCTGCTACCGGAAAAGTGATTGAAGGAAAACTTGATGTGAAGCGTGGTAACACAGCGACACTCATGATCAAAGAAGGAACACTTGAGAGTGGTATGTTTGTTGTCTCAGGGAGAACCTTTGCGCCAGTCCGTATTATGGAAGACTGGTCAGGCAAAACCATCAAGACTGCAGGTGCATCAGAACCAGTTGGTATTGTTGGATGGACAGCTGTTCCAAAAGTCGGTGCGACATTCGTTACAGTTAGTTCAAAGAAAGAAGCGGAAAAACTCATTTCTGAATATACAGAAGAAAGTGATGCGAACGAAACATTCAACGGTGATCTTCCTATAATTCCGCTCCTCATCAAGGCAGACGTGCTTGGCACAATCGATGCAATCAAGCATGAGCTCACGAAACAAAAGAATGACCGTATAACTGTTCGTGTCATTGGTGCAGCCGTCGGCAACATTACCGCAAGTGATGTGCAGAATGTGAGTGCAACCGAACATGCAATCATCGTAGGATTCAATGTCAAAGTAGAGCGTGCAGCCACTGACCTCGCTGAACGTCTCGGCGTCGAAATTGAAACATTCGATATTATCTACAAACTTGGCGAGTGGCTCGAAACTGCCCTTCAGAAGCGAACCCCGCAAAAAGAAGAAGAGCGCGTTTCTGGCAAAGTAAAGATACTCAAGCATTTTAGCTCCCAGAAGCATCTTCATGTTCTTGGGGGGAGAATGGAAGAAGGCTCACTCAAGATGCATCAACATGTACGCATCCTTCGTCGCGATGTTGAGCTCGGTCGTGGCGTTGTAAAAAATCTGCAGCAACAGAAATCGAATGTTGATCATGTGAATGACGGCGAGTTTGGTATGCAGCTCGACTCAAAGGCAGAAGTTGCACCAGGCGATTACCTTGAACCGTATGATACCGTTGTTGTGTAAATACTATGGAATTCAGTAGACAAGACAGAGTACGCTCACTCCTCACAGAACTTGTGGCTGCATTTGTGCGTGAAGAAGCAAATGCGAATCCACTCATTACGGTCACTCGTCTCGATATTGCTCCAAACTATCGCAATGTCACGGTATTGTTTTCGACTATACCTGCAGAAGGTCAAGACGATGCGCTCATTTTTTTGAAACGAAAAGGTGGCGATCTCCGTGGCTACGTGATGAAACATAGCAACATGAAAATAGTCCCCTACTTTACCTTTGAAATCGATTACGGAGAGCGTAATCGACAGCACATTGATGAGGTAGCGCAGCGCATTGAGAAGGGTGAGAAATAACTCTTTTGGAAGAACTGGGAGTTTTTGATACTATTGAGCGCACAGAGGAATTGGCCAGGTGGCGAAGTGGTAACGCTTCGGTCTGCAAAACCGACACACACGAGTTCGATTCTCGTCCTGGCCTCCGAATTTTAAAGACCACCCTTGCGGTGGTCTTTAAAAATTTGGACAAGAGAATCGAACAATGTGCCTCGCCTGAACGAAAGGCAGACTTTATGCTATGATTCCGCAACGCCCGGGTGGTGTAATTGGTAGCCACGCGAGACTTAAAATTTCGTGGCCGTAACAGGCCGTGCGGGTTCGATCCCCGCCCTGGGCACCCAAAGTAAAACCAAACCTTGTGTTTGGTTTTACTTTGGGTGCCTCATCATAAGATCAGTGGTACGACGGTTCAGGGTAGAGTAGAAAAGGAATACATGCGCGAGTGGTGAAATTGGCAGACACGTACGGTTCAGGTCCGTATGCCTCACGGCATGGAGGTTCAAGTCCTCTCTCGCGCACAAAATGAAATGGTGTCAGATTTTCTGGCGCTATTTTATTTTTTGCCAAGGACTTGAAGACCTTGAGCAGTTGCTGCGAAAGGTGTACCGAAACTGTAAGTTTCAAGTCCTCTCTCGCGCACTTTGATTGTTTTGACGTCATGGGACACTGCCGTACAATACCTGTATGAAAAGCAGAGGTTTCACTATTGTAGAGATACTCGGGGTTGTTGCAGTTATTGCAATTCTCTCTGGAGTCATTATTGGAGGAATGAGTGCTGCCAAAGAAAAATCCCGTGACGCTGAACGATACGCAGACCTTGAAAGCGTAAGACTCGCGCTCAGACTCTATAAAGAAACGTTTGGTGAATACCCTCCAACAGGTGGCAACAATGACTGGCAGACGGTCTGTACAAATGGATCAGTAGTTGGTGGCCCATACACAACATCAGGCTCAAGCGGATACATCCCAGACCTTGCCCCCGACTACATCCTTGAGCTCCCTACTGACCCATCAGGCTGTGAAGATGTGGGTACATACAATGGTTACATCTACACCTCGGACGGCTCGGACTACAAGCTTGTAACTGATGGCAGCGCTGAACGTGGCGACCTCTGCAAGCTCAATGAAAAATACGCTGATCCAAACAGAACAACATCGAGTGTCTATACCTACTGCGCCATCTACACACCGGGTGCTGCCACCTGGTGATGACGACGCTTGTCTTTCTATCACCGTTCTAGTACACTCTCACCTTACAGGTGCAGTACACTTTTTGCACACCTGTGCTCAAAGTCTTGCGAAATGGGTCTCACCCATTTCTCACCCATCCGCCCATAGCTCAGCTGGTAGAGCAGGTCGCTCTTAACGACAAGGTCCTAGGTTCGATCCCTAGTGGGCGGACAAACGTAAAACACAATGAGCCGATTCATTAGAATCGGCTCATTGTGTTTTAGCACGCAGAAAATTTTGCGTGCGGCGTTTGTCCGAGCCGCAGTGATGTTTCTGGCTTTCAAAATGCCAGAAACCACGAGGCGGGATCGCGAGTGCTTGGCACTTTTTTAGGTAGTAAAAAAGTGCTTAGCAACTCGTGATGACAAAATAAGAGTAACCTTACATAGCTTGTACCCCCAAACACCAATTCCTTTGAAACTATGATATATTCTTCTCACGCCCGGGTGGCGAAATTGGTAGACGCACTTGCCTTAGGAGCAAGCGGGGCAACCCATGAAGGTTCAAGTCCTTTCCCGGGCACCGATTTAAAGAGTCCGACCTTGTGTCGGGTTTTTTAAATTGGTCGCAGGACTTGAAGAGGTTGTCGAAATCCTGAAGTTTGAAGAATTTCATACAACCTGAACTGAACATGTACTGTTCAAGTCCTCTCTCGCGCATTGATGCGCGAGTTTTTTGTTTTACTCCATTTCAAATATAGTTTCCACACGTGTTGTTCGTGCGCCACTCTCAAGAACAAATTGTTCATTTTTCGTCACACTCAATGTCTCCATTTCATCAGGCGTAATAGTAGCCACCTCCCCTGTTTCCTCTTTTACAAGCTTTCCTGATCCGTCTTCTTGTCTCTGTATATGGTAAGAGCTACCACTTTCTGTCTTGAAACGGATGTACTCATGCTCTGCGAGAACTACTTCAGAAACAGTTGCAATTTCTGTATCAGGAAACCCGTTACGCGCTTCTCGAGCACGAGCAATCTGAGCCCGCTTCGCTTCAATAGGGTCATGCCCACTTTCGAAACCTTCCATATGCATATAAGTTATCGTACCACGCTTTTGAGACGATGCTTCTTGAACTGCTCGAGCTTCTTCTTGTGATTATTCCGTGTGAGGAATTTCTTTACTTTTTCTGGAAGTTTGTCGAAGGTCATACACTTGTATGAACAGTAGCCCTTCTTCTTTGATGTGCACGAATCGCAAGAAATGAAGAGCACATGACATGCCTGATTCTTGCAATGAATATGTTCATCGCATTTATTCACTCCACAGAGATGACAGTGTGCAATAACCTCGTCGCTTATACGCTCACCCATACGCTCATCGAAGACAAAGTTTTTTCCTCTAAATCGGTTTGATAACTTGTTTTCCTCTACTTGTCGCTTGTAGTCGATGATGCCTCCCTTCAGGTGTTTTACATTCTCAAATCCATTATGGCGAAGCCATGCACTCGCCTTCTCACAGCGAATACCTCCCGTGCAGTAGAGAGCTATCTTCTTATTTTTGTGCACCTTCAGCATCTCAGGGACAACCTTAAGCTCTTCACGAAATGTATCAACATCTGGGGTAATCGCTTTTTCAAAATGACCAACCTCGCTTTCATAGCCATTGCGCATATCGACAACAATCGCATCCGGATCATCGATGTATGCATTCATTTCCTCTGCAGTGAGATACTCACCTGTTTTTGTGACATCAAATGAGCTGTCATCGAGACCGTCCGCAACAATCTTTGATTTTACCTTAATGGTGAGCTTGTAGAATGAAACAACATCAGTTTCTTCTACTGCAATTTTATATGGAATACCTGCAAATTCAGATTTACCCTGGATGTATGCATCAAATGCCTCCCAGTTTTCTGTAGGTACATTCATTTGCGCATTAATGCCCTCTGACGCAACGTAGATACGCCCAAGACAGCCGAGACGGCCTAGCTGATGTGCTAGCTCATCTCGCATCGCTCGTGGGTCATGAATACGCACATAGCGATAAAATGAAAAGGTTGTGCGAGGGGTATGTTCTCCCATTACGCGCTCTTTCAATTCTTTTTTTGGAATACATGTCTTCATAGTATTGGTGTACAAAAGCTAGCATACCGTAACTCCCACATATCGCAAACATGCTGCACTGATACGTGTATACTATACGTATCTATGAAAAATGAAGCTTTTCTATACAATCTTCCTAAAAAGAATATTGCTGAAAATGACAAGAATCTTATAAACACCGAATCCGCAGAGGATATCGCAAAAACGTTCATACCAAATTTAAGTGAGCACGACGGCATAGCTCCAGACCTCCAAAGTGAAATAGCTGCGCGTGCAAATCAAATTGAAAAAGCAGCCTTCTTAGCGGAAACAAAAAAAATTCTTGGTGAAATTGTTAAAAGAGCAAACGAAAAAGATGCTGAGGATCATAATAAGAATGTAATCGCTGGAAACCTTGATACTCCTCGACAGGTAAAGGAACCTTTAGATGATCCATGGTCAGATCCTGGATACCGAGGAAGTAGCAGACGTGATACATAGCTCAAAACCCCACACAGCACCCTGTCTGGGGTTTTTAAATAGCCACCCGATAGATTATGGCTCATTATATACACATTTACCCCTGTTTTTAAGCCGTTCTTTCTTGACTTTCTGTATTGAATATGGTATCATTGTAAACAGTACGGGATAGGGTTTCCCTACCCCGAAAATCAACCGCATCGGCATTAAAAACCGGTGCACTAGCTCTTTGAAAGGAGCAGATTCATGGAAACATTCGAAAAGCTCGTGTTGAGCTTTCTCGTGGCACTTCTTGTGCCATGGGTCACAGCCCTCGCGCTGAATCTCTACTTCCAGAACCCCCTCATCATGCTCGCAATTGGACTTGGCCTCTCCGCCTGGTTCCTCATTGCAGGCTTGCAGCGGAACGGAGAGAAGGAAGAGAGTGTCGGCGCCATCTTCGGCACAATGACGGAATGGATCATCCCATCCGGCATCAGCTGGTGGTTTCCGAAGCCCATCGGGGCGGCTCTTCGCAAAGTGTCGACTGAAAAGAAGACACTGGACCGGAGTGCTAGTTCGGGGAAGCCGTTCACCTTAGTAAAAACACGAGACGGTGGCACAGTCGATGTTGGCGTGGTGAAAACCTGGCGAATCGTAGACACCCGGAAGGCAGCTGAGTTTGCACTTGGTGAAATTGGGAAACCGGGTGATCTTGAGAAACAGGTTGAGTCACTCCTTGACCGTGGCGTTCGTCTCTTCGCACTCAGCTTCGACTCAGACGAAGGTGTGGATAAGACAGAAAACTCCGCCTTGTCGCACCAAAAAGCCGCTTTCTCTAATTACCTTTGCGGTTCGAAGGAGAGCCTGATCGATCTGAACGGGAAGGATATCGGTACGAGCAACGACATCGCTGAAAAAGCGACCGCCCTCGGCATCGAAATCGTGGGTGTTGACGTCGTCGACGTGATCGAACCAGCACCTGTTCGCGAAGCCCGTAATAAGGCAGCAGCGGAAAAGGGTGAGGCGGAAGCGGAAGAGAGAGATGTCAGGTCTATCCGTAACCGCATCCTTGAACTGATGTGGGACACTTCGGATCCTGAAAAGATTCGAGAGGCAAAAGCGAGAGGTGAGGAACCGCTCATGACTGAACTGGAGGCACGACGCACAGTACGAACAGCGCGAAAGGACCTTGTCGACATCCATGTGGGCGGGGACGCTGGCGATTTTGCCAAGGGTGCAGTCATCACTGAACGAATGAAAGGAAGCAGCAAATGAAGATCCCTCGCTCTGGTTGGATCGTGGGTGCGATTGCACTCACGGCCTTCGTCATGTACATGGTCTGGATGCAAACCTTCGGTGGGTCATCCAACAACCCGCCAGCGTCCACCACCCTCTCCTCAACCGAGGGCGGGCGTGGCGGCTACTGGATGCTGGTTGCGGTCTTCGTGGCTGCACTGATCGGTTCAAGCTTCCTCCCAAAAGGGAGTGGAATCGCCATGACCATCTCAGCAATCGCGCTGGTGGCACTCCTGGTCTTCGGACCTCGAACCACTGAAGTTGCCGAGAAGATCCAGGCGAACGCCAGCGGGGCCATCCTCGACGAGAAGCCGAAGGAGGAAGAGGTCTCGCAAGGGCTTCAACCTCCTCCGCAGGTGCAACCGCAGCAGCAACAGCTGCAGCTCGTTCCGCCTCGCGCGGTCGCTGTCACGGAATCCCAGTCCAAATGGGCAACCGGGCAAGCCTCGTCGGGAGACGCAGGCATACCGGTGGGAGTATGGTCGGAGGAGGTGAAGTTGAAACCCGGATGCCGGGTCACCTTCGCCTCCGGCTCTGCCCACAAGGTGGAGTACCGGTACTACAGCCGCAAGTGGCTGGAGTACATCCCTGGCACTTCACCGGAAATGTCGGGTTTCCGCACCATGGTGACCGAAGAAGGTGTCACCGAGGCGCCGTACACCATGACCTGCTTCTGATCGGGAGGGAAACCTCTTGATCGCAAAAGCCCCCGCTACGGCAGGGGCTTTTTCTTATCTACAAGTATCTCTTTCTAGTTTGTCGGCGCATCAAGACCAAAAGTTCCTGCTGCAATACGGAGTATTGCAAGAGCAGAGGTCATGACGATCATACCGATGATGCCATAGAGCATATGCTGCTTCCCTGTAGTTCTACCACTATCATTATCTGCATTCACCACAAACTCATACGCCCCCCACAAAAAGTAGAGGAGCGCGAGAGTGAGCATGAACGAAATGATCGGAAAGAGAATCGCATTCTCGATACGGGAAACAATCCGCTGTGCTTCTTCGATATGTTCTTGTGCGTATACAACCATCCTAGACTACTACCGTGCTGGAGGAAGGTTTGGAATGTTTTCAACTGTTGCACCCTGGAAACCAAAGCCTTCAGCAACAAGGTTAACGATACCCCAAAGCGATACCATAACGACGAATCCTACGATTGCGTACATCATGAGCTGCTTTCCTTCTGCCTGCTTTCCTTCATCACTACCACCGAGGATGAATGTCTTGAACATACCCCAAAGGAATACGAGGAAGGCGACCGCGAAGATGAGAGGAACAAGCGTGTTGTTCATGAACGACACGATGTTGCCAATGAACCCTTCAATTCCAGTGAGTTCACCTTGTGCAAATGCGAACATTGGTGTCACGAGTCCGAGGACAGCGAGAAACGCCAATACTGAGGTAGGAATAAATGTTGCTACTGTTTTCATATAGAAAATAACTACTATGTAATGCCCTATGCTTATATATTTTAGACCTTCCCACTATTGTACGCAATCATGGGATTGCGTAAGTACCTTTGTGTGGATATGATTCTACCCACCAAAAATACCTGCATTCAAGATACGAACGATTCCCCATATCGACGACATCACTACAAGCACGATGATACCGACGAACGCGATTTTCTTCCCACTCTCAATCGCATCTGGGGATGAGTCTCCCATTATCCATGCCTGAATCACTCCCCACGCAATGGTGAGGAATGTGAGCGCAAAGAGAAGCGGAATAAGAAGATTAGCAATCCCCGTAAGGATACCGAGAAAGCTTCGAAGATCTGTTGGCGCCTCTACTGCAAATGCTGGGTGAGCAACGAGGAGTAGTGCACAGGTAAAAGCTATGTATTGCATACTTACAATGAGTCTACGGTACCTTGAATAACGCTAATGATCGTCCGCGCCCCCAAGATAACGACACCACCGATCACCGCCCATGTGAGTGCAGCACGTGCTTCACTAACCTGTGACTCGTTTCCTTTTGCGGTAACGAACAGGTACCCTGCATATATGATAAAGAACACAACGACAGGGGTGGCGAACACGAGGAGAATGTCGATGATTTCCATAAGGAATTCGCCAATAGTATCTACCTCGAGTGGATTGAGTAGTCGCCCACCTGAGTTCTGACCACTTCCTCCACCATTCTGTCCCCCACCACCTGGATTTCCTCCTCCACCACCAGTCGGTGTATAGCATTCACCCGTCTCCGTGTTGATTTGTTGGCCTGGAGGACATGGTATTCCTGCCTCTGCCTCCCATGGAAAGGCTATGCCCACAACGAAGAGGAGCATGAGCCCTGTGATCATCGTCTCTAAGAGTATGTTCGCTTTCGACATAGTACGTTTCTATCTAAATAATGTTTCGAGCGCGTATGCCGCATCCCCAATAACCTCTTCCACCTCCTTCCGACCGGAAGCTACGCCCTCTACCATGGTCTTCATAGTATCACGTGAATCTGGTGCAGATGGATCAAGCCACGCACGTGTAATGAGGCCTGCTTCACGAAGTACCTCTCCGTACACACCATCTGGCACACCAGAATACAGTGAACGCACAACAGGTGTGAGACTGAATGCTGCAGTGATTTCTTTAGCAACTGCAGGACTCACTAATTTCTGTGCAGCAAAATATGCTCCTGTCACATTCTTTGAAGACTTTGGTATAACAAAGCCGTAGAACGTACCGTAATTACGAAGTGCAGTAGCACCTTGTGCCTGTGGCACCGGTGCAATATCAAAATTCATATTAGGATTCTCTGTCTCAATGGCACCGATTTCACTTCCCATGCCGAGATACATCGCGAGACGACCTGCCGTAAATGCATTCCTATCAAGTTGTATAGTTCGGTTCCAGGTATACGCAGCTGAACTTGGATCTGCAAACTGTGTAAAAAAACCTACCGCCGACTCCCCTGGTGGACTCATTCCTTCTCGTCGCTCATTCAGTGTGATGGTGTAGCGGCCACTTTCTTCCTCCACGATATTTGTCCCTGCCTGAAATAGTAAAAGGGAAAGAATTTCTTTTGCATGATTCACGTTAATGAACTCACCGGCACCGAGTGCGCTTTGCGTCACCGCACGTCGTGCATCTACCTTTGTGAGAGCGGGGACATACTCGCTCACGAGCTGTTCCCATGTCAGAGGAGGGAGCGCAATACCTGCGCTCGCAAAAAGGTCTCGATTCCAAAAGAGCACAAGCGGATCAACCGCAAGGGGGAGCGCATACGTACCGTCAGACAGTCTCCAGATCTCGGCACCATCTATATATGTGTTTTTAAATGTTCTCTCGGGTAGCGTTGCCTCTGGGAAGGCAGTGAGTTTTGTACGGAACGTAACCAGCATCGTATGCGGCATCAAAATAAGGTCTGGCGCGCTGCCTTCTGCCATCGCATTAAGGAGCTCATTTTCAAAACTGCGTTCATCTACCTGGCGATAGGAGACGACAGAAAAACCTTTATCAGTTTTCGTGATATCGCTGATGATGCGCTGCATTTCACCAGCATTGAAAGTTCCCCATACATTCACGCGACTGCCGTACACCATAACTTCTGCTTCGTTATCGACATCAGCAGTGCGCAAGAAAATAATGCCAACAATTGCACTGATGGCGAAAATTGCAATGAGAACAATCTCAAAAGGTCGAATATTCATTCGAGTGCACGCTACCTCCAAGCCTAGAGCGAGGTGGTAGACATATAGTTATGCGTAGTAATACTCTTCATAGCTCCAGTATACAACTCGAGCCGTGGTACTTTTACTTGTCCACGGGATAAATGGTTTCTCTATTGCTTCTTGAATACAAAGCCATAGTGATGGTCTGCTGCGGGAAATTCGCGTTCAAAGACAAAACCCTGTGCTTCAAAGAGCGCCTTTGCCGCATCCTGCTTCACTACCTGCGACGGATGCGGACCAATACCCCCGAATGAGTCTGCCCATTCGACCAAGAAAAGTCGGCCACCTTTTCGGATGATTCTTTTCATCTCTGTGAGTGCTGCAGCCTTATTCTCTATTTGGTAGAGCGTATTCACGAGCATACCAACATCGAGAAGCTCATCACGAAGCTTCGTTCCACCTGGTGCCTCGAAATCACACCAGATAGGGTGCACATTACCGAGCCGCTCTTCATGTGCACGCTGCGTAAGCTTCTCAACGAGACCTTTCTGAATCTCGCACGCATACACGGTACCGCCCGGACTCACCGCATCATTGAGAACTTTGAGGTAATGCCCTGCGCCAGATCCAAAATCAGCAACTACGTCACCTGGACGAAGGTGAAAATGAGTAATCACCGTGCGAGGATCCATGAACGACGCATTTTGTCCGATGTGCATATACAGACTATTGTAAATAGAGTTCGATCAAAGTGAAATAGAGAAAATAGGATAGGTTAACTCGCCATACGTTTCCTATACTAAAAACCGCACAGCATACTGAAGGTATGCTGTGCGGTTTTGTATGCCCTACCTAGAAGTAGACAATCGAAGCAATCGAATCTCCCTCTCGCATCTTCATGACACGCACACCTTGCGTATCTCTACCCAGAGATGGCACATCCTTGAGCGGAAGCTTGATCACCTGCCCCTTCTTCGACATTACAATGAGCTCTCCTTCTGCCCTTTCTTCGCTCATAATCACAGTCGCCCCCACTATCTCACCTGTCTTTGTAGTTATTTTTGCAGTTTTGATACCTGAGCCACTTCTGTTTTGGACTTTATATTCCTTTGCAGGAGTAGTCTTCCCGTATCCATGCTCCATCACCACGAGAATCTCGCAATCCTTCATATCTTTTCGGATCACGTCTGCAGAAACGATGAGATCTCCCTTACTGAGTTTCATTGCACGGACACCTACTGCAGTACGCCCCATCTCTCGTACGTCACTCTCCTTAAAGCGAATGGACTGTCCTTTAGCGGTCACGAGTGAGACTTCATCACCCTTGCCCACAAATCGTGCGGCAATGAGTGCATCGCCGTCAGTCAAATTGATACCAATGAGGCCACTTCGACGAACATCCTTGAAAGCTGCTGCATCTGATTTCTTTGCAACACCATCACGTGTCACCATCATGAGCGATCGCTCACCTTCCCAATCTTCTTTTCGAACAGCAAGTACGGAGGTGACCTTCTCTTCCTGTGTAAGCGCGAGGAAGTTCATGATCGACTTACCCTTTGTTGCACGCTTCCCTTCAGGAATATCGTACATCTTTGATTGATACACCTTTCCTTTATCGGTAAAGAAGAGGAGGTCGCTATGGGTTGATGTTGTGAGAAGTGTCGTCACCACATCCTCCTCCTTTGTATTGAGATCAATAACACCGACACCACCTCGCTTCTGTGTTCGATACTCACCAGGATTTGTACGCTTTACGTATCCACCCTGTGTAAGCACAAGTACACTCTCCTCATCGGCAATGAGGTCTTCTGGGTTGAGCATCTTCACGCCACCCTTTACAACCTTTGTGCGACGGTCGTCACCGTACTTGAGTGCAACTTCTGCGAGCTCGCTCTTCACAATACCGAGCATCTTCTTCTTTGAAGAAAGGATTGCATTGAGATCCTTGATGAGGGCTTGAATCTCTTTGAGTTCTTCTTCAACCTTCTTGCGTTCGAGTCCAGCAAGCTTCTGGAGGCGCATGTCGAGGATTGCCTGTGCCTGAATCTCAGAAAACTTGAACTCCTTCATGAGTCCCGCGTGCGCTGTTGGCACATCCTTTGAGGCACGGATGAGTTTTATGATTGCATCGATATGGTCGAGCGCTTTCTTGAGTCCTAGGAGGATGTGCTCACGCTCCTCTGCCTTCCGCAGATCGTACTCAGTGCGCCGCTTCACGACTTCTGCGCGATGCTTCACGTACTCCTCAAGAATAGCTTTGAGCGACAATGTTTGTGGCACACCATCAACGAGCGCCACCATGTTGTAGTGGAACGTATCTTCGAGCTGTGTGTGCTTGTAGAGCTTGTTCAGCACTGTCTGAGGTTGCGCACCACTCTTGAGCTCAACTACGACGCGTATATCTCGAGTTGACTCATCGCGAAGATCACGAATTCCTTCTATCTTCTTGTCTCGTACGAGATCTGCAATCTTTACGAGGAGATCAGCTTTATTTACACGATACGGTATCGAAGTAATGATTATCGAAAAGTTCCCCTTTTTATCTTCGGTGATTTCAGCTTCGCCACGTACTACCACTCCACCACGACCGTTTGCATATGCATGCGCGATATCCTTCTGATTAAACGCTACTCCTCCGAGTGGAAAATCAGGACCTTTGATAAAGCCGAGAAGATCATTGTTCGTTGCATCAGGGTTTTCTATAAGATGGCCCACTGCGTCAGAAACCTCACGAAGATTGTGTGGTGGGATATTGGTTGCCATACCTACCGCAATACCGAGCGTTCCGGTAAGGAGAAGATTAGGTACCGCAGCAGGAAGCACCTCTGGCTCCTTCTTGGTACCGTCAAAGTTTGGTCTCCAATTTACGGTCTCTTTTTCAAGATCACGAAGAAGTTCCTCCGCAATACGCGACATTTTCGCTTCGGTATAACGATATGCAGCAGCAGAGTCACCGTCCACAGAACCGAAGTTACCCTGTCCCAAAACGAGCGGATACCGTGTTGTGAAATCTTGCGCAAGTTTTACCATCGCTTCATACACCGCAGCATCTCCATGGGGATGGAAACTACCGAGCACATCTCCCACTACTGTTGCTGATTTTTTGAATTTTGCAGACGCGGTAAGGCCATTGAGACGCATCGAGTACAGGATGCGACGATGCACAGGCTTGAGACCATCGCGCACATCAGGTAGCGCACGTGCCGTAATGACGGACATTGCGTAATCGAGGTACGATGTACGCATCTCATCCGTAATACTTTGGGTTACGACACCAATGCGTTCAGCCGGCACACCAGCTCCGCCTTCATCCTTCATTTCATCATTAGATTTCTTTTTCGCCATGGGTATCGGAAATTATCGGCCGATTATAACAGATTATTGTGCATTCTTGGTAGTCGTCGCTATGAGGATGACTGCCTGCTTAGGCGGAATGTTTTCTACTGCAGGTACCGGTACTGTTTCTGGGACGGTAGTATGGGGATCAACTACGGAATCTTCTTGTAGTTCTGGAACAGTATCACGCTCCATGGTATTTGAACTTGTTGCTTGAATACTCCAACCATCGAGCTCATTGAGTGCTGAAAAAGCTTGTGCTGGTGGAGTATATGGTGCTGGCACCTCAGGTTCGGCAGGAGAAGGCTCTTCATGAGCAGGATTGAGAATCGTATCGAGACTATTTCCAATCTCCGCAACATTCTCCGTTTCCTCAGCCACAGAACTAATCGCAACGGAAAGTTCAGAAAAACGTGCAGGGAGCGTTGTTGTCCACACAACTGCAATAATGCCAGTCAACGCAAAGGCGACACCTACCGCAACGTTCGTCTTGGTGTGTATGGGTGCTCCTTTTAATTTCTGTATGAGATCCATAGGTACTACCCATTGTACCAGAGAGCATCGATCTCACAGGGAACTGTGTCCTCAGAAGATACGCGAACCTGGTACTACGCACCGAGAATAACGATCTCTGACTCCATCTCAAGAAGATCTTTCTTTTTTATGGTGAGTTTTTCTTGCGGCTTTGCTGTTTCACTTCCCTCTTCTTTAAGAAACGCCTTCAGTGCTGCGTCTGTGTAGTGCATTGGGATGATACAGCGTGCTTCAAGCTTTGTTGCAAGCTTTGATGCCGCAGGAACATCGAGCACATCCCCTCCACCGATTGGCACGAAGAGGATATCAATATCATCAAGCGAACCAAGTACCTGTGGGTCAATATTCTCATTACCAAGGGCGCCGAGGAACACCATGTTAATACCCTCAAGACTGACTTGGTAAATGGTGTTCCATTTCTGAACTCCCCCTACCATTGTTGGAACACCATACCCTCGCGCGGTCACCTCACCGACTTCGTACTCACCAGGACCTTGTACGATGAATGGCTGTTTCGCACCAAAGGCAACCTCATCTGCACCATTCATGTCAGGATGATTGATAGAGATAAATGCAATATCTGCACCAAATTTTACGGGAGCGAGCTTCGATTTCTTTGAAATAGGGTCAAACGCGATTGTGGTGTCGCCAAAACTGACTTTGAAACACTGCGCGCCGTGATGTGTGATAACCATAGTGCTCCTATACTACTAAACACTACGCCGTTCGCAAAGCGACTCCCAATACCAAAAAGTGATGCTATACTCCCGACAGATCAATAACCTCCTTCATGAGGAGACAGCAATGTTCTCAAGCAATGTTCTTTTGATCGCAGTACCGTTGGCACTACTGGTCCTTTATGCAGTGCAGTCAACCATCACAACGCTTCGCGCAATGTTCGGGCACTATCCCGTATACATCATGCTCTGTTTACTCTGCGCTGGCCATTTTTTTGTCGCATTTGGGATCATCATCATTGTGTTGAGTAGCTGGAACATGGTCGAACCGAGCACCCACTACCCACTTCTCAGTGTCTGCGCTGTCTCCATAGTGTTGATGGTCTTTTACTTGGACAGCATCGATAAACTAGGACGCCAGAAAAAGATCGATGAATTCCGAGATGAATGTGATGACGTATCGGGGCGCCACCTCGAACGCTTCCGCGATCGAAACCGCAGAAACGTTCGTCGAACGACCAGATGAAAAACGGCCTGCTCCCCGCAGGCCGTTTCCTATTCTCTAGACATACCTTGTTTTTCATAGTACACTCCCCCTGCCTAAAAGGTATTAACAGTTCTAACGGCATGAGGGTAATCCTGCGGTCATGTACATGGCCACGAGACACGGTTTCCGCAGACACCCATCGCCGATATAACAACAATTTATGTCAGAAGAAAAAAACTCGATTTTAGATCGAGTTGCGTCTGCAGTAAAAGACATCACTGCAACTATTACACGCCAAGACGAAGCCGAAGATACTGAGACAGAAAGCGTTCAAAAGGTTGATACAAATCATCCTATGCACGCGCTTCTTGGTGAATCACCTGTTCCTCCAAAGGAAGGTGACCTCATCGAAGGAACAGTATCTGCAATTGGTCGTGCTCGTGTGTACGTCGAGCTTGCACCATTTGGAACAGGACTCATCTACGGTCGTGAGTTCATGAACGCACGCGATATTCTTCGCAAGGTTTCAGTAGGAGACACCATCGCTGCGAAGGTTGTCGATGCGGGAAATGAAGATGGCTACATCGAGCTCTCACTCAAGGAGGCACGTCAGGCACTCATCTGGAGTGATGCGGAACAGGCGCAGAAGAAGCAGACAATCATGCATCTCCCTGTAAAGGAGGCAAACAAGGGAGGGCTCATCATCGAGTGGCAGGGTATCCAGGGATTCCTTCCTGCTTCACAGCTCGGCGCAGAGCACTATCCTCGTGTTGAAGATGGTGATAAGGACAAAATCCTTTCAGCCCTCAATGATCTTGTTGGAAAGCTTCTCTCTGTCGTGATCATCACCGCTGATCAGAAGGAGGGCAAGCTCATCTTCTCTGAAAAGGGTCCACAGGAGAAGGAAGAGAAAGAAGAGAAGGTTAGCAAGTACTCAGTTGGTGAAGTTGTTGAAGGTACCGTTACTGGTGCTGTCGACTTCGGAGTCTTCGTGAAGCTTGAGGAAGGTCTTGAAGGTCTTGTACACATCTCAGAGCTCGATTGGGGTCTCGTTGAGGACACACGTGCTCGCTTCAAGGTTGGCGACAAGGTTTCTGTAAAGGTTATTGAAGTGAAGGATGACAAAATCTCTCTCTCAATCAAGCAACTTAAAGAGAACCCATGGCACGCAGCTGCAAAGAAGTACAAGAAGGACGAGCATGTACAAGGTGTCATCATCAAGTACAACAAGCATGGTGCACTTGCATCTATCGAGGAAGGAGTTGCTGGACTCGTTCATATCTCAGAGTTCGCATCTGAGGAAGAGCTCCGCAATACACTACTCCTTGGACAGTCATATCCGTTCACCATTACGCTCTTTGAGCCAAAGGATCAGCGCATGACGCTTTCGTTCAAGAAGAAGGAGGAGGCGAAATAGAGAATATTGAATATAGAAAATTGAAGATATTCACGAAAAAACTGGCTCAACCGCCAGTTTTTTCGTGCCCTTGCGGATTATTTTTTATGTGGTATATTGCGTATAGCACAACTCTATTGAGGAACGCACATGCGTGATTTCTTCCGCGAATGGCTGAGGGTGTGCATCCCTTTGCTGATCTTCGGCTTGCCCGTGACGGGAGTGCTGTATCTCCTGACGATCTACAGCGATGACATCGACCCGGTGCCCATCCTCGAGAGTGTCGGGTTCACCGACGTGAAGGTGATAGACAAAGGCTCTTCCTTACAAATGCATGGTTGCTTCTTTCCTGCCACCGCCGCGGCACTGGTTGAAGCAACGAGTTCGCAAAAGAAGCGAGTTCGCCTCACGCTCTGTGGGAATTTCTCCCGGAAAGCGGGAGTGACTATCCGCTACCACTACTGATCCACGCCACCGGAACCCTTCAGGGATCCGGTGGTTTTTTAATACAATTCAAGAATTAGCTTCGTTCATCGCGACTTTCACGTCCTTTGTATAGATAAGCTCTATTGCACGCATGACCTTCTTCCCTATTTCGAGAAGTTCTTCTTGTTCTTTTTTTGAAAATGTTCCAAGCACAAACTTAGAAAGTGCGTCCCCTGTCGGCCTCCGTACCATGCCAAAAATATTCCGATGGGCAACACCGATGCGAATACGGACAAACTCCTGCGTGCCGATACTCTCAATAATTGACCTTACGCCATTATGCCCTCCCGCTCCGCGCCCTTCTGCAATACGGACCGTACCAAACGGGAGATCAACTTCATCGTGAATGACGATGAGCTTTGCTCCGGGCTCACACTCAATCGCTTTTTTGACTGCACTCCCTGAGTTATTCATGAATGTTGTTGGGAAAAGGATCCGCACTTCTCGACTATACAAGTTCCCTACCGACACATACCCAGAAAAAGTTGCTGAAGTATGCGGCTCAGGAAGGCATGCACCTTTCACAATACCGTTCATAATGATCCACGCCACGTTATGACGTGTATTTTCATATTCCTTTCCAGGATTCCCGAGTGCAACAATGAGTTCCATTCTCGATATTGTATCTCACTTTAGACTACACGAACATCACATGAGTACGCCCATAAGACAAAAACTTGTAATGCGAGCGACACGCGATTATAATACTCTCCATCAACGTTCGTATGAGCACCTTCGATACCGATAAGAACGAAACTCCTTCAGTACCTGAAACAGCGCATGCTGTTACCCCACCACCAACACAAAGCTTTGTCGGTGAAATACTCAACTTTGCACTTATTGCGCTCCTCATCGTTCTCCCGATTCGCATGTTTATCGCGCAGCCGTTCATCGTATCCGGCGCCTCAATGGAAACAACATTCTCTTCTGGTGAATACCTCATTGTCGATCAAATCTCGTACCGCTTTGAAGAGCCGCTTCGAGGAGATGTCATCATTTTCCGCTACCCTAAAGATCCTTCGAAGTTCTTTATAAAGCGCATTATCGGTATTCCTGGTGATGTGATTGAAATCAAGGGAAACATCGTCACCCTTACAAACGATACGCATCCCGAAGGAATCACTTTGGATGAGCCGTATATTCGTGAAATGGCTCCAAACACCACCCTCACAGAAACACTTGGCGATAGCGAATACTTTGTTATGGGTGACAATCGAAATGCAAGCTCAGATTCACGAATGTGGGGAGTACTTAGTCGCGACAAGATAGTTGGCAAGGCCTTTATTCGCCTCTACCCTTTCAATACTGCCGATGTCTTTCCGGGCGAGTTCGATATTGAAGCTCACCTGAGTGACGAAAAGACCTCTTAATCATCTAGTTCTTTAGCTACTATGCCAACGTCAATCGGAACACAAGACTTCGTAAGAAACGCAGTCAACACCGCACACCACTTTGGCTTTACACCGCTTGAGCGTCTTCGTGAACACCCTGCATGCAAGAGCTGTGACGAAAAGATCGAGCATCGTGACACCGCACAAGACAGAAGGAATGACGCACTACACGGCATGCTCACTGGAGGAATGGGTTCATTCTTTGACCATAAACTGAGTGCTATCGAAGGACCGACGCTCTTCTATTCGATAGACCAAGTACCTCGAACTGGAGAGCCTTCGATTACGTTCCAGATTTTTAATGTGCGAAAATCAATTGCAGAAGCACTTCTTATTCAAACCATTCGATCACTTCTTGGCGATCTTGGATACAACGACCACGTAGTGAGAATCAACTCGCTTGGTGACCAAGACTCTGTAACAAGGTACATACGCGAACTGAGCAATTTCCTCAAGAAGCGGGTTGAAGATATGCCAGGAAGTGCTCGTGAACTCATGAAAGAGCACCCAATGATCGCGCTCATGCATCTCATTGATAAGGAGCACGATCTTGTAAAAAGGAGCCCTAACCCACTTGAGTACCTCACCGACATTAGTCGAAAGCACTTCCGTGAAATTGTTGAGTACTTAGATCAAACGGGGACACCATTTGAAATCGATCCGAAACTTATCGGACACCACGATTGCTACTCTGAAGCACTCTTTGCGTTCGATATTATGGATGATGCAGGGGAACGTTATGTAAATGCTCCACTCTATATTCGTGGAGGCAGATACAATGCCTTTGTGCAGAAGATGTCAAAAGCAAAAACTCCTGCAGTTGGTGCCGTTATTGTTCTCAAAGATAAAAAATCTCCAGCATCATTCTCTGTTCCTCGCTCACGCCCAGAACCATCGATCTTTGTGGTACAGCTTGGCTTCGGACCAAAGATTCGATCACTTCTTCTCATCGATGAGCTCAAACGCGCTGGTGTTCATGTACAACAGAACGTGATGAGTGACTCCCTTTCGGAGCAACTTCGCCTTGCTGAATCAAAAAATGCTGAGTACGCCGTCATCATTGGGCAGAAAGAATTTGTCGAAGACCGTGTCATCCTTCGAAATCTTCGTGCACAAACACAGACATCAGTACCACTTGCGCTTCTTGCGGAACACCTTAGAAAAGTCACCATATAGTTATAAAATAGGCCATTTACTTGCACTTCCTACACGGTCGTGGTATTCTCTCCCCACCTATGAACACAAACGTTGAAGTTAAGAAGAATAACCAAGAGAGCACCGCGAACCTCATTCGTCGCTTTACAAAGCGTATGCAGGGTGCGGGAGTTCTCATGCGCCTTCGAAAGGAGCGCTATTTTAAGCGCACAAAGTCTGATCTCGTCAATCGCGCAGCAAAACTCGAGAAACTCGAGAAGAAGGCAAAGTACGAGAAGCTCCTCAAACTCGGTAAGATCCAGGAGCCACAAGGACGAGGCCGCTAGCCCATCCACGAAAAATGCCCCAGAGGGGGCATTTTTCGTGGGACACTAACGTATACTGATACCTATATGATCGACATCATCCGCATTGCGCACCATATACCAAAGCATCCGTATGAAAAGATAGCCCATACTATCCTCTCTTCGAAATACACACTCACCCTTGCATTTATCGGTGAACGACGTGCACAAGCACTCAATACCAAGCACCGTGGAAAAACATATGTACCGAACGTACTCTCCTTCCCGCTCGATACACATACGGGAGAGATATACATTTGCCCACTCGTCGCAAAACGTGAAGCAAAAAAATTCGATATGACTGTGGATGGATACATCGGATACCTATTTATCCACGGTTGCCTCCATTTGAAAGGGTACGATCATGGGGCTACAATGGATGCAGCCGAGCAAAAATACGTTCGGCAGTTTCGGCTGAACTAATTTTTGCACACAGAGCGACGGCTCGCTCTTTTTCACATGGCTCAATCATACGTAACCGGCATCGATGTAGGCACCTATCACGTGAAGGTGGTCATTGCTCGTGAGCCAGATGAAAAAGATGGTAAAGCCTTGCCGCAGATTGTTGGTACTGGGTACGCTGAGAGCCGCGGACTTCGAAATGGATATATCATCAATGAGAATGACGTTGTACGCTCCGTGCGAAATGCAGTGACACAAGCAGAAAAAGCGAGCGGCGTTAAAGTTCGCCAGGCATACATATCAATGGGAGGTATTGGACTCGATGAAGTCCATTCTCATGGCGAAGCAATTACCTCACGTGCCGACTCGATCATCAGCCAAGTTGATATCGACCATGCTATGCAGGCAAGTGAAGACGCAGTCGCTGACAAAATACCGAACAGAAAAATTATTCATGCCATCCCTCTTTCTTTTATTGTTGATGGCGAAAAGGTACATGGACGACCACATGGACTGCGCGGGACAAAGCTCGAGGTAGACTCACTTTTTGTAACTGCATTTGAGCAGCACCTGAACGACCTCGTTACCGCAATCGAGTCCATCGGGATTACGGTGAGCGACATCATGGCCTCTCCACTCGCTGGAAGTCTCGTCATGCTCACCAAGGCACAAAAACGAGCTGGATGCGTACTCGCAAATATTGGTGCAGAGACAGTCTCAATCGTTGTATTTGAAAATAGTACTCCGGTATCTCTCAAGGTGTTCCCTCTCGGATCAAATGACATCACGAATGACATTGCTCTTGGACTCAAGATTCCTCTTGATGAGGCAGAGAAGGTAAAGCGTGGTGGCATGTCTGGCACAACCTACTCAAAACGAAAGCTTGATGAAATAGTCTCCGCGAGACTTTCAGATATTTTTGAGCTTATCGACGCACATCTTAAAAAAATTAAACGAGATGGTCTTCTTCCTGCAGGAATTGTTCTTACAGGAGGAGGTTCTTCTGTTGCGACAATACAGGAACTCGCAAGGGCATCGCTACGCCTTCCTTCAAAAATAGCAACACTCGATCCAGGCCAAAACGGAAAGGTGCGCGACGCATCCTGGGCTGTTGCGTACGGACTGTGTATTTGGGGTCTCTCAGGTACTGAAGAAGAAAGCGGTATCAATCTGGCAAAGCATACCGGGAATGTACTTCTTAATTGGTTCAAGCAATTTCTTCCCTAGTGCTTCAGAGGACATCAATACGTATTGAAACACCCGCGAGAGTATCGCGGGTGTGATCGTCTGCTGGCGCAGGTTACTTTCTTGTGTACATTCCTAAAGAAAGTATGTGTGGAAGATTCTTCTTTCTACGAACAAACTCTTCTAGCGCTTTCCACTGACACATACTTCTATGACATTCTTCCTCGATCTTCAAGAAGAGACATGTCATTGTGAGTCCTATGCCGTAGCAAGCGAGTGCCCCCGTAACAAGAATGAAGATGAGAAAATGTGTCGTGCTCTCAGTAACAAACTCCATATGGTACACCTCCGTGTATGGTACTGTTCCTGCCCGATAGTAGCCCAGAGACACATATACTGCAATCATCGTGGTCTTTATACTATTGCTATGTATCGATAGAGACCGGATTATATATTGAAAAATATAGCTAGAATTTTAATTATCGAAATCGCACGGAACACGATTTTGTCAATATAGTGACAGTCACTCCGTACCCCTGTATCATACCCCTACGTTCATCAGAGGAGACTGATGTATGTTTTTTGGAGCGGTAACTTTTTATTTGTATGGAACAGATTAAAACTGATGTAGAGTCCTTCGCACGTATTCGTGTTGTTGGTGTTGGTGGTTCAGGTGGAAACGCTGTGAATCACATGGTTGGTGAAAAAGTGAAGGGTGTTGAATTCATCGCGATCAACACTGATGCACAAGATCTTCACAACTCACTTGCGAAGAAGAAAATTCACATCGGAAAAAATCTGACACGCGGTCTTGGTGCGGGTGGAAATCCAGACCAGGGTAGACGCGCTGCAGAAGAAACTCGTGAAGAAATCGCAAACTCAATCAAAGGGTCTGACATGGTATTCATCACCTGTGGTATGGGTGGTGGTACCGGTACAGGTGCCGCACCTGTTGTTGCAAAGATCGCACGTGAATCAGGCGCACTCACTGTCGGTGTTGTGACCAAACCATTCCTGTTTGAAGGACAAGAGCGCATGCGCCTCGCGATGCAAGGTATCGATGAACTCAAACGAGAAGTCGATGCGCTCATCACCATTCCAAACGATCGTCTCCTCGCTATTGTTGATCGCGAAACAACCGTAAAGGCTGCATTCGCTCTCTGTGACAATGTCTTAAAGCAAGCTGTTGAAGGTATCTCTGACCTCATCACGATGCCAGGTATCATCAACGTTGACTTTGCTGATATTCGTTCAGTCATGGAAAACGCTGGCTCTGCACTCATGGGTGTCGGACTCTCTGCTGGAGAGAAGCGTGCTGAAGAGGCAGCGCGTGGTGCAATCAATTCCCCACTCCTTGAAGTCTCAATCACTGGAGCCAAAGGTGTTCTCTTTGCAGTTGCTGGAGGCGACGATCTCGGTATGCTCGAGATCCAAGATGCAGCACGTGTAATCACGGAATCAATCGATCCTCACGCAAAGGTTATCTTCGGTACTATTCGTGACGAAAAGCTCAAGAAGAACGAAGTTCGTGTCACCGTGATCGCAACAGGCTTCCCTGAGTCAGATGGTTCTCCATCACACAACACGCACTCACTCAGCTCATTTGAGCGTGCGGTAGCAAGTGAGGAGCGCACACCAGAGCGTGGTCGCATCTTCAACTCCATCGGAATCATGCGCGGAAACGAAGAACCAAAGGAGGAAGCCCCTGTTACCGTTCGTGAAGAGCCAAAGCCAACCCCAGTTATTGCTAAAGAACCAAAACCCGTTGACCCAGTCGACGAAGAAGAAAGTGATGAGGATTGGGGTGCTGTCCCAGCATTCTTGCGTCGGTCAAAACTCAAATAGAAAGTATTTCCAAGATAGAGCATGTTGTTGTGTCACCCTGGGGACAGCACCCCAATGGGGCATAAAAGCTTGAAAAACGACCTGAACTGCTTCAGGTCGTTTAGCTTTTATGAGGCGGAGTCATGTTTCGGCTATTCCCAATGCCGAAACAGACGAGCCCGGGCAGGAGGTCGTTAGGAGCATAGCGAGTTACGAACCTGACGCCACGGCGAGTCAGACTTTACTTAGCAACTTGACCCCTGTCCCTGTCTTCCCTTTTCATAATAAATCTGAACGGCGATGTGTTTTGAAAAAACGTGGCTATTAGCAACGTTTTTTCTATACCTCGAACCTGACGCCACGGCCAGCCGGAGTGCTGCATCGTTAAATTCGAAACTCGTGACCGTTTCCTGCATTCTTGTATCTGACCCTACCCCGACATTCCCGCGCCGTGAGGCGCGGGAATTGTAATATGCTAGAATACTGAGCACTAGTAACTGAAATTCATTCGACATGTACGATCTCATAATCATAGGAGGAGGACCTGCTGGTGTCGCTGCAGGTGTCTACGCATCACGTAAGCAACTGAAGACACTCTTTATTGCAAAGGAATGGGGTGGTCAGAGTATTGTCTCTCCTGATATTCAAAACTGGATCGGTACACCACATATTGCTGGTGACGCACTCGCGAAGTCACTTGAAATGCATCTTAAGGAGTATGCAGGTGATGTTGTTACCATCAAGCAAGGAGCACTCGCTTCGAAGGTAACGAAAAATGGTGACACATTCACCCTTACTCTCGACAACGGTGAAACTGCAGAATCAAAGGCGGTACTCATTGCAACTGGTTCAAAGCGACGCACGCTCGGTGCACCAGGTGCTGACACCTTCGAACACAAAGGTCTCACCTACTGTGCGTCATGTGACGGCCCACTCTTCTCCGGTCGCGATGTTGTCGTCATTGGTGGAGGAAACGCAGGCTTCGAGACCGCAGCACAGCTCCTTGCGTACACCAAGAGCGTTACCCTACTCCATCACAGTGATGCATTTAAGGCTGACCCAGTTACCGTCGAAAAAGTACTCGCACACCCAAACATGAAGGCATTCACTGGTGCTAAGACTGTGGAAGTACAAGGAGACAAGTTTGTTTCTGCGATTGTGTATGAAAAAGACGGTGAGCAGGTTACGCTCCCTACCGGCGGCATCTTCGTTGAGATTGGTCTCGTACCATCAACTGACCTTGTAGATGGACTTGTTGAGCTTGACGAGTACAAGCGCATCAAGATTGATCCATGGACCCAAAAGACAAACGTCCCTGGTATTTGGGCTGCTGGTGACTGTACAAACGTGAAGTACCACCAGAACAACATCACTGCTGGAGATGGTGTAAAGGCACTTGAAGATATCTACGTCACCCTCAAGGCGAAATAATAGTAGAGGCGCTCGTCACAACACAAAACTCACCCGAATGTTCGGGTGAGTTTTGTGTTTGAGAGCGTATGCTGAGTGCAGTTCTAGGAACATGAGCAGAACGGACCGAGACGTACTCAATGTACAATGAGGTTCGTTGTGCGAAGTGTGACAACGAAATGCGCCGGCATACGCCCTCAAACGAAGAAAGCACCGACGGCTCGGTGCTTTCCCCTTATACAACGTAGAGCATGTCCCTCCTGGCCACTTGGTACTCTATGACGAGTACTAATATGTGAAGAAATCACCACACCAGGAAGAACATGTATAGCTTCGCACTCACCCTTGTATACGTCAATCCATTTTGAAGCTCGCTCTATCGTGGCTTACCGTATAGCTTCTGTGTAAAACGGGTGGATAAGTAGGTGCACAAGCACGTGGGTTACCCAGTTCATAACCCTGTCGAAAACCTACCCTGCGAAAAATGTTCCCACAATGTAGGCGACGAGTGCTGCAGCGCCACCTACGAGCACTACCTCACCAACAGAACGCCATGTTTTCCCTCCCACGACCTCAGCCTTGAAGAGTCCCAGGAACACGAGTGCAAGAATTGTTCCAAATGATGAAATTTCAAACAGTGTGTGTGCTGTAAGTGAATCGAATACGAGGAATGGAAGAATTGGAATGATGCCAAATGCGATGAACGAAGAGAATGTTGCGAGACCCCCTACAACAGGATGGTCGCCGCGTGGGTCTGGCATCTGGAGCTCATTGTTCATCATGAAATCTACCCAGTACTGCGGGTTCTTCCTGTAGAGCGCAGTGATTGTACGAGCATCTGCTTCGATAAACCCACGCTCCATGAGAATAGTAACTGTCTCCTCTGCTTCGACATCACCATTCTCCTTCGTCTCATACTCTTCTTTTTCACGAACATGCCGATAGAGGCTCTGATCTGAGCGTATAGAGAGAAAGTTACCAAGACCCATTGAAACACCATCTGCAAAAAGATTTGCGAGGCCAAAGAGGAGTACCACCATCGAGGTGAGTTCAGCAGTTGCGTCTCCGGAGAGTGCTGCCCCAGAAAATCCTGCGACCACTGCAAATGTGGTGATGATACCATCAACACCACCGTAGATAATTTCCTTGAGATAGGAAGCAAACGGCGACTGTTTATGCTCTACTTTAATATGTTGTTCAAGCTCTCGTGAGCGCTCCTCGAGTGTCATGATGTGCTCATCATAGCATGTATACTGGCACCATCATGCGATACTGTATCTGTATGAAACAGCACCCTGTTTGCACCCGTACGCTTTGGGTACTCATCACTTGCATGTGCATATGCTTCCTCTGGTTCATCACGAGAGCACCATCAAATGAGCGCGTATGGAATACGGATCAGGCAATACTCCCTACTGTTCGCTTTGAGGAAAATACTGTCTACATTGAAAACATCAGAAACTTTAGCTACACGAGCACGAGTACGTACACTCCCTCCTATTACAACAAACGTGTACCTCTCGATTCTGTCCGCTCTGTTGATTTTATCGTTGAGCCCTTTGGCTCCATCGGGGCGGCACACACCTTCCTCTCGTTTGGATTTGATGATGGAAGCCACCTTGCACTCTCGGTAGAGATCAGAAAGGAGATCGGGGAAACATTTTCTCCGTGGAAAGGTCTCCTTCGTCAGTACGAACTCATGTACGTTATCGCAGACGAGCGTGATGTCATTGACCTCCGTGCAAACCATCGTAACCATGATGTGTACCTCTACCCCACCACCGCAACGCGCGAGCAAGCACAAACACTTTTCATCGACATGCTCAATCGAGGAACAGAGCTCGCAAACACTCCCGAGTTCTACAACACCATCACGAGCAATTGCACCACAAACATCGTTGCGCATATCAATACACTTCGGAACGAACCAATGTCATGGGATCATCGTATGCTCTTTCCAGAAAATTCTGACGTACTCGCGCATGAACTCGGATTCATTGCACCAGACATGACCGTAGAAGAAGCGCGCGAAAAATACCGGATCAATGACCGAGCACGAGAACACCAAGGGTCTCCGGATTTCTCTACTCTGATTCGTGCAAATCCGTAAGGTATCCAAGGATTAGACAATCAAGGAAATCACAAGGAGTGTAATCACACCAAACGTTCCGAGGGTCTTGAGGAAAAAGATGACGGCCTCATCTTTCTTTTTCTCAATAAGGAGCGCTACGGGACGATAGAAAAAGAGGAATGCTATCACTGCGGCAGTGAGCGTGAAGAGTGAAAATGCAGAGATGGTACCTACGAGATTATCTGGCGTATCGTGATGAAGAGAACTGATATGTTCAATGAGTAGCCCTAGCCCAAAAATATAAAGCGCAATACCCAATGCATGTATGTATGGATTCCATTTCATACTCGGTAGAACTCGATTCTACATGATTTAGTTTTACTAATATCTGCAATACCTTTTCGAATCCTTTCCTCCCATAACAAAAGCCAGGCGCAAAGCCCGACTTTCATAATAGGTGCGGAAGAAGAGGGATTCGAACCCTCGATAGAGTTTCCCCTATGGCGGTTTTCGAAACCGCTGCCTTCAACCTCTCAGCCACTCTTCCTCGTTGCCTCGTCAGAATGACCAAGAAGTTTCAGGTTTCATCCACCTCACTTCGCTCCGATAGAACTGTACTCCGTACAGTTCTATCCTCTCAGCCACTCTTACAGTGCTGGCTATAAACTAGCATTTTTGCGCATTTTTCGGTAGTATTGCTGGGTTCTGTAAAGAACATACAGGCCCCATCGTCTAACGGTTAGGACAGCGCCCTTTCACGGCGTAAATCCGGGTTCGATTCCCGGTGGGGTCACAATCGAGGATTTATCCTTCTTGAAGTCATCAGACAGCTTGAAAACAAACGCTAATTTTGGTGTTCCACTAATAATTTCTGAGTAGGTTGGAAGCTCATCAAAGAATAGACTAAAAACGTTGATCAATTCCACGCTTGGAAATATTAGTTTATAAAAAAGAAAACGGCAATCTTGCGATTGCCGTTTCCGTCTATCGAACTTTCGTCCTTTAGACAGACCATATCAGATCTATGTAACCAGATGCACGTGGAGCGTGACCTGAGATCTTCGCAGCTTCGGTATACCCACCCAGTCAGTTGGGGATGCGACAGTGCACATGGATATTTCTAACCTTAGCTTGCGATCTGGGTTAGCACGTAAATAAAGAGTGAGGTGCCACCCTCTAGGCTGCTGCTGACCCACCACCATGTCATTTGCTACTTCACTTGCGTGTTTCGAGCATACTATCAGATGGTTGCAGTGCCGTTCAGTCCAAGAATTACATTGAACCTGAATGATCACCATGTCAACAGACTTACCTAGAATATTCCATTTTCTCATCTCTAAAACTAACTGGCTCCAACTTTGTCCCATTTGGGTCACTTGAATAGAGGGAGCCAGGTCTTGTGCCTGGTTTTTTCTATTCAGGTCCAGGGAATCGAAGCTGTTGCGAGGTAGTTTTGGAGCCGCCGGGCGAACAAAAATATCCGCAACGGATACTGTCCATGTAATGGAAGATTCCTCGATTGAAAGAGGAAACTGTTACTGCTATCCGATATCATTCCCTCATGGTATTCTCCAGCAACTATGTCCCGCACACACTTTGCATACATCCTTGGAACAATTGGATTTGCACTCATTCTTACTGCATTCCCCTTTTTTCAAAATGAAGATGCACCTACCACAACAAAAACGCTAGTAGATGTGGCATCGCCAGAGAAGTCAGAAAAAGAACCAAAAGTAGAAACTGAACCCGCACCTCTCATCACCGAAACACTTCCTGTTTTTTCAAAAGCATCTCTCTCTGTATATAACGGCAAGGACCCCTCCCTGCCTATCTACATTGCATTTGAGGGTACCGTGTACGACGTGACTGAAGGAAAACGCTTTTACGAACCTGGAGGAGCGTACGATTTTCTTTCTGGAACTGATGGAACAGAATTGCTCAAAGTGGTTGGTGGAAGCACCATCAAAGCAAAGTATCCTGTTGTTGGCACCTACGCTGAGTGATGCGCTAGAATACCTGAAATGAAATCCATCCAAACAAGAGAAAAAGAACCCTTCATCATTCGCCTCGATAGGGGTGAAAATGTTGTACAGTCACTCACACAATTTTGTGAAGGGAACAACATTATGAATGCTACCTTCACCGGCATTGGTGCAGTGGAACATCTCACGTGCGGATACTACGCATTGCATGAGAAAAAGTATCACTTCACTGACTACGACGAACTCATCGAGGTGGTCTCGCTCACTGGAAACGTCACGGTACGGGACGGAAAACCATTTATTCATGTACATGGCGTTTTCACAGATACAAAGAATATGGCTTTTGGAGGACACATTGTAGAGATGCGCGTCGGCGTCGTTCTTGAAGTCGTCCTCACCCCTCTTCAGAGCACTCTCGAGCGAAAACTCGATGACTGCATCGGCCTCGCACTCATTGATATTCCATAAAAAAGCAACTCTTCACAGAGTGATCTTTTTGTAGTACTGTCCAAGTAGACCGTGTACCTGGCCCCCAACCAACCTGGAGAACCCCATGGAACTGTCGGAATTCTACCGGCTCATGGGGACAATCGACCTCGTTGAGCCACCCAAACATGTGCTTGAGGAACTCCTCATGCACAGACTCGAGCGAGTAAGGCCATCAGGAAGTGAACGGAGGCGTGTCCGTCGAGCATTCGATATTTCATTCGAAGGACACAAGAACGCCCCCCTTCGCGCTAGTGGAGAAGCGTATATCTTTCACATCGTCCGTGGTGCCTTTGACATCATCGAGATCATGTACGAATTTGGATTACGTGACTTCGAATGGCTCGTCAACTTCATCCTTCACGATGTGGTTGAAGATGCTCCGGAAGCTGGGCGGAATCGTTTTCTCACACAGACAAACATCGTACTCAGGATGGGGTACGAAACTTCGCAAGAAGTCAGTTTCCTTTCCAAACGAACTGTCTTTGGAAAAAAAAGAAATAACTACTTCCCAGAACTCCTCGACTGTGGCTACTGGAGGCCGCAAGGTGCAAAGTTCATCGACCGCACTGACAACATGCGCACACTCTTTGCAATGCCACGCAACAGCCAGCTTGCAAAGATTAAAGAAACAGAAACCTTCGCACTCCCCCTCCGAGATGCAATGTTTAGGAATCTTTGCGTTATCGCTGATCAGGGTCAAGTTCCCTTCTTTAAACTACACCTACCCTCAATCCTCTACCGAAGGCTGATGGCGGTGGTAGCAACGGAGAAAAATCGACTCGAACATGAGTCACAAAGCCTGTAGCAGTCATGCTACAGGCTTTTTTGTTACCTTACCGTATCTCAATGTGTTACAGTCACCATATGAAGCTCATCAATATCAATATCGAAGGAAATAAGCATTTTGCTACCGTTATTCCATTTATTGAAAGTGAAGCGCCAGATGTACTCTGTCTCCAGGAAGTTTTTCTTAAAGATGTGGCAAGGTTTGAGGCACTTGGGTTTACCTGTTCTTTCCTTCCAATGATGCGAAGGTTATATGCTGGTGAGTATGATGAGCTCGGAACACTTCTCTGTTCACGAAGTGAGATGACTTCTATACAGAGTGCCTACTATCACAATGATGGGATGGAACTTTCTCGATTTAATCCGGGTGAAAGAATACAAAGTATTCTCAATGTTAAATACGGAGTCCAGTCAGCGATCATCCACCACAACAATACCCCATACTGCATCGCAACAACACACTTCACCTGGACGCCAGATGGAGAAATGCCATGCAAAGAACAGGTGACATCTATGACATCTTTTCTCGCGTATATACAAACGCTTCCTGCGCACTGTATCTCTGGAGACTTCAATATTCCACGAAACAAAAATCCACTCTATGGCGACCTCATAGCACAATACACTGATGCGATACCCGCCATATACCAATCAAGTCTTGATGGTACGCTGCACTATGGAAAAGACAAACCTGACCTCCAGCACCTCTTTACTTCGTATATGGTTGACTATGTATTCACCCTCCCTCCGTATAGTGCAACAGACGTTCGCCTCGTGTTCGGCATAAGCGACCATGCTGCTGTCGTGGCGACAGTGGAAAAAAAAGACTGATGTGAGGTAATATGTATACATATGCCATACGAAAATTTCGGAGGAAAACCAAAAGAGCAAAAATACTTCATCGAGGATCATCGTGATGAATCTTACTACCACCTCCTCCTCGAACTTCCTCGAGAACTTCGTGAACGACACCTTGCTGCAATTGAAGAAGGGGGTATGGATGAATCTGATGCACTCGCATATCTAGAAGGCATACTCAAAAAACGACAAGAAGCCACGACGGAGACATTCGTGAGCGATGCGCGTGCGGAAGCAATTCTTTCAGATCCAACTCTTCGAGAACGTGTACTTACAATGCTCGAGTCTACAGTCTTTCAGAGTCCGACAATCGGTGAAGGTCAAACTGCAAAAATAAAGCGATTCGACCTGAAATCGACTGACGGTTCCACCTCTATACCTATGGCGATCAAGTATCTTCTCACGCCAACTGCAAAAACGCTGAGTGCTAGCGGGGAGCATGACATGCTTCGCGAAGTAGAACGTATGTACACTATAGAGGAAATTGAGCGACAACAGAACATTGAGCATGTTCGGGTACCGCACCCATACCTTCATCATCAAAATGAACTCATACAATGCTACGGGATGGAACTTGTCGATGGCGCTGATCTCAGACAGGTTATTGAGGGTACAGCGGATGATGAACTCATGGAGATACTTGCAAAACAATTCAACCGCTCCTCGGAAGCCGACATACAAAAAGAATTTGAACGTTTTATTCTTGCAATGCATACATACTGCTTGCACGGTGACATCAAGCCTGCAAACATCATGGTTGATCGAAATGGGCGATTTTATCTCATTGATTTCGGCCAATCGATACTTGTGAATGATATCGATGACGCAGGTCGAGCACAGCTCGATAACCTTAGAGACTCTGAACTTGAACAAGTAAAGACAACGCTGCGACTTTTTATAAGAAAAGTTACATCTTTCCAAACTGAGCGAGCTGAGGCGGCTTGATTACACTTTTATTTTTGTCATTGTTTGGTATAGTAACCGCTACGCGCGGTTAGCCCTGCCGGCGGGCAGGTCAGCTGGTAGAGTGAGGACTGGGATGGGACCAGTACGCAAGAGGTTACCAGTTATTTTGACGCAAGGAAAAATAACGGCAACCTGAACAGGCCTGTAAGGACTCACACTGAGCGCCGAGTGTAGTAAGAACGAGACATAATCACATATGCGCGGTTAGCTCAGCTGGTAGAGCATCACATTGACATTGTGGGGGTCACAGGTTCAAGTCCTGTATCGCGCACTTTTACTGAAATGGTCAGACCTTGTGTCTGGCTATTTTAGTAAACAGTCGCCCAGGATTTGAAGAGGTTGTCGGTGGTTTCGACTGGAAGGAGAAACTCTCATACAACCTGAACTGAACATGTAATGTTCAAGTCCTGTATCGCGCACCCAGGGAGCTCAACGAAAACACCGGTTATAAAACCGGTGTTTTCGTTGAGCTAGGAAGCAAACAATTTTGCTTCCGGACCTGGGTGAGAGGCGTAGATATGTTTTGCCTCCCCCTATGGCAAAACAGTCGAGCCGGGGTCGAGAACACTTAGCAGAGTTGAGCAAAGTGAAAATTGTGCTTAGTGATTCGTGACCACTTTAAACCAACACCAAGCCCCTACCCCTCGAGTGCTTTGATATCAATCTTTTTCATCTCGAGTAATTTCTCCCATGCTCCAGGCTTCAGCATAATGTCTTCAATGTTCTCAGGATTAATCTGCCATGAGAGACCGTACTTATCCTTACACCATCCACAAAGACTCTCCTCTCCCCCGTTTGTAGTGAGTTTCTCCCAGTAGTAATCGATTTCCGCTTGATCCTTGCATGAGATGTTAAATGAAACTGCCTCGTTGAAGGTGAACTCATTCCCTGCGTTTATTGCAACAAAGTCCTGACCGAAGAGCTGGAAATATATCGCGAGTGGTTTCCCTGCAAATTCTTTCTGAAAGTCGAGCAATCCTTCAGTTGGATAGTACGAGGTGGTGAGAATTTTGCCGTCAGGAATGACTGAGAGATAGAAGTTCACCGCCTCCTCAGCATTTCCCTTGAACCATAAGTTTGGTGTTATCTTTTGCATGTTTATACTATTCGACTAAAAAGCCTCCTGCCTGATGTTTCCAGAGTCGAGCATAGATACCGTTTCGTTTTTTTGAAAGTACCGTGTGCGTCCCGTCTTCTACCACCTTTCCTTCTTCAAGCACAATGATCCTATCCATCTCACGGAGTGTTGAGAGACGGTGCGCGATAGCGATAACCGTCTTTCCTTCCATAAGCTCATGAAGTGCCTTCTGGATTGCTACCTCACTCTCACTATCGAGCGCACTCGTTGCTTCATCGAGAATGAGAATTGGTGCATTTTTTAAAATTGCGCGAGCAATAGCGATTCTTTGCTTTTGACCACCAGAAAGCTTCACGCCACGTTCACCCACCATCGTGTCATACCCCTCTTTAAGCGACATAATAAAGTCATGCGCTTCCGCCTTTCGTGCCACCTCAATAATCTCATCCATGGTTGCACCTGGTTTCCCATACGCAATATTTTCCCGGATAGAGCGGTGAAAGAGCATTGGCTCTTGTGGTACTACTGCAATATGTTCTCGGAGAGAATCTTGTGTCACTGAACGTATACTCTGCCCATCAATGCAGATTTCTCCTCCTGTTAATTCGTGCTGACGCAGGAGGAGAGACACAAAGGTAGTCTTCCCTGCACCACTTCCACCAACAAGTCCAATGCGCTCACCCCCTTGTATAGTAAGGTTAAAATTTTTAAATACGTCGCCTTGTCCATACGTAAATGTCGCATCCTTCCAATCGATCATCCCCTCTGTAACAGCGAGTGCAGATGCACCTCGCATATCAACGATTTCATATGGCAACAGAATCTCGGTAAGGCCTTCTTCCATTTCTCCAAATGAACGAGCCATCTGATTGAATGCTCGACCAATGAACATGAGTGTTCCGGTAATCTGGGAATAAAGCGCGAGTATGAACACAAAGTCACCGGTTCCAAGAACCCCACTTTGCCACTCAGCTACGAGAAGTCGAAAAATACCGAATGTAAAAATAAAAATGATAACAGTATTCGTGAGGAGCATTTTTTCGGTGTAATGCCAATTCTGGAGACCTGCCTTTCGCACGCGCTCTGAAGCACCCTCTACACGATCAATCTCATCATTCGTGCGAACATACTGTCGCGTTGCAGACATATTCGAGAGTACATCAACAACAAGACCCCGAAGCTTCGTACTGCTTTCTGAAGCTTCAAATGAAATGCGCTTTTTTTCTTTGGCAAAAAGTCTGTTTACTCCAAGAAGAGTAATCACGAGAGCAACAAAGAGTAATCCAGAATACTGATCGGCACTCAAAATAAAATACGCTGTTACCCCAAATGAAACGAGGGCGGTGAGGTGTGTCCAGAGAATATCCGGGACAAACTGATCCATTGCCGCAACCACATTCCCCACCTTGCTCAAGAGTGAACCGGAGAAACGATTGGAGAAGTATCCGTGGCTATGACTAAGGAGGTACCTCACCAAAACATCGTTCGATTGCTTTTTCATAGCAGTTGTCCAATATCCTCCCAAAAAGCCACTCGCGCGGTAGAGCCCCTGTACGAGAAGAATCACAACTGGATAGAGTGTTGCGTACAAAATAACAGCATTCACATCCTGTACCTCAGAAGCATCGACAATGAGTTTAAAAAAGTAACTTGACCCCTGTGAGAGCGCAGAGGCAGTGACAACCACAAGAACAGACATAAATGCCACAAACTTGAACTGTCCTGTGAGAAACAAAATGAATCCCCAGGGAGAATTCGGTATCTCGCGTTCAAGCGTGTTCATTTGTTGAATGTGTTTTGGCATATCTTGTATATGACGTAAAGTATAGCGCACACTTTCATAGAACATGGAAAAAAGGTCGCATTTCTGGTATGGTTCTCGTAACAATGCATATTCTCAGTATCGAGACTTCGTGCGACGAAACTGCTGTGAGTATCGTTGAGGCACTGGGAACCTTCCCTCATGCTCGATACCACATCAAGGGCAATGCACTCTTTTCACAAATAGATATTCACCGTGAGTACGGTGGTGTATTCCCTATGATCGCGAAACGCGAACATGCAAAGACACTCGTACCCATGCTCGAACGCGCGCTCGGTGAAGCTTCTATGCTCACCCAAGAAGAGCACGCACTTGGAGCATCTGAACAGAGTAATCTCATGGAGACACTCGTCCGTGAACCTGGTCTCGGTGAATCTCTCACGCACTTTTTGGAACAGTATTCAAAACCAGATATCGATCTCATTGCGGTCACAACTGGACCAGGGCTTGAGCCTGCACTCTGGGTAGGAATTAATTTCGCACGTGCGCTCTCACAAGCATGGAATGTACCTGTTGTTTCAGTCAATCATATGGAGGGTCATGTACTCTCTTCTATATTCGATGGTGAGACGATACCTGAACTCGCTTTTCCTGCAATATCACTCCTCATTTCAGGAGGACACACTGAACTCATTCTCATAAAAGAATGGGGTCACTATGAGCGTATCGGAGAGACACGTGACGATGCAGTCGGTGAAGCATTTGATAAAGTTGCTCGTATGCTCGGACTTCCCTACCCAGGCGGACCAGAAATAAGCAAGTACGCACGAGAAGCACGCGAGCGGAATATTACTACACCCGTACAACTTCCACGGCCAATGCTCGACTCGCAAGATTTTGATTTTTCATTCTCAGGCCTCAAGACCGCTGTTCGCTACGCGCTCGAAAAACAAAAGATGACCAAGGATGAAGAGCGTGGCATCGCACGTGATTTTGAAGAATCAGTAACTACCGTACTCCTCCGAAAAACCATGAAAGCAGTCGAGCGATATGGTGCGCAGACAGTTATCATCGGCGGTGGTGTTTCTGCAAACACGTATATTCGCGAAAGTTTTACTAACTCATTTCGTGAAGCCTATCCAATGGTGACCGTATATGTACCGCCTCAAAATCTCTCCACAGACAACAGCGTCATGATTGCTCTTGCAGGGCACTCAAAAAAGGATGACGCAGAAGCACCATCACACCTCACACAACTGCAGGCAAATGGAAACCTCTCACTTGGTGAAGCGCTCTAGGCATTTCAAAACGGCTCATTCTCATGGTACTATCGCTCTATGAGCGACGAAAAGAAGGTATTTACACCACCAAATATCCCCGAGATATTCCTAAAGCCTTATGATCCAAAGGAGCATGAGGATGCGCTGTATGCGCAATGGGAAAAAGACGGTTATTTCAATCCTGATACCTGCATTGAAAAAGGTGTAACCACCCCTGATGCAGAGGCTTTTTCTATAGTCCTTCCTCCGCCAAACGTCACCGGGACCCTCCATATGGGTCATGCCGCAATGCTTGCTATAGAGGACATCCTCGTGCGCTACAACCGCATGCAGGGCAAGCGCACCCTCTGGATCCCTGGCACCGACTCTGCTGCAATCGCTACACAATCAAAGGTTGAGGACATCCTCTACAAAACAGAGAAAAAGACTCGTCACGATCTCGGTCGCGAAGAACTCCTCAAGCGCATCACTGCCTATGCCGAAGAGAGTAAGGAAACCATCATTGGCCAAACGAAGAAGATGGGTTCGAGCCTTGATTGGAGCCGCTACGCATACACACTCGACGAAAAACGATATGAAGCCGTGATGACTGCGTTCAAGCGCATGTATGATGCAGGCCTTATCTACCGTGGCTCACGTATTGTGAACTGGGATCCGAACCTTCAGACGACTGTATCTGATGATGAGATTGAGCACGTCGAACAAACCGACAAATTCTACTACCTCCAGTACGGACCGTTCGTTATTGGTACTGCACGTCCTGAAACAAAGTTCGGTGACAAGTATGTCGTCATGCACCCTGACGACGCTCGATACAAGGAGTACACCCACGGGCAACAGATAGAGCTCGAGTGGATCAATGGTCCGATCACTGCAATAGTAGTCAAAGACGAATCTATTGATATGGAGTTCGGCACCGGTGTAATGACCATCACCCCGTGGCACTCACAGGTAGACTACGACATTGCACAGCGCCACAACCTTGATATGGAGCAAATTATTGATGAACGCGGTCTCCTCCTCCCTATCGCTGGTGAATTTGACGGTACCCATATCAAGAAAGCACGTGCGCTCATCATTGAAAAACTGCAATCAAAGGGGCTCGTCACCAAAATTGAAGAAACCTACGTCCACAATGTCGCAACAAATAGTCGTGGCGGTGGGACGATTGAGCCACAGGTAAAGATGCAGTGGTTTATCGACGTGAACAAAGAATTCACCATGGGTCACTCTGAAATCCCTGGTGTACAAGAGGGTGACACAGTAACACTCAAAGGGCTTATGCACGCTGCCGTTGATAATGGCGGGGTTTCTATCCTGCCTGACCGTTTCGTAAAGGTGTATGATCACTGGATCAACAACCTTCGCGATTGGTGTATATCACGACAGATATGGTACGGGCATCGTATTCCCGTCTGGTATAAAGGAACTGAAATCTACTGTGGCGTTAGCGCGCCCCAGGGTGACGGCTGGGAACAGGATCCAGACACTCTTGATACGTGGTTCTCTTCCGGTCTCTGGACCTTTTCGACCTTGGGCTGGCCACATGAGACGAGCGACCTAAAGACGTATCACCCTACAACCGTACTCGAAACTGGCTACGACATCCTCTTCTTCTGGGTTGCTCGTATGATACTTATGAGTACGTTCCATCTCGGACAAGTGCCGTTTAAAAATGTGTACCTCCACGGACTCGTTCGCGATGCGAAGGGTCGCAAGATGTCGAAGTCACTCGGCAACATCATCAACCCACTCGATATGATCGAGAAGTACGGCGCAGATGCAACACGTCTCTCACTCATCATTGGTGCCGCACCTGGAAACGATATGCCTATATCGGAAGACAAGGTCCGAGGCTACAAACATTTCGCAAATAAGATATGGAATATCAGTCGTTTTATCCTCTCTGGAATTGAAGATGACGCCATTGTGGCGAATCCTACACTGAGCGAACGTGACAAGGAAATACTTGCCAAACTTTCTGAAACGGTAAAAGAAACGAGTGGAGATATCGAAAAGTTTCAACTCTACCTCGCTGGAGAAAAAATCTACCATTACGTATGGAGCGAACTTGCAGATATCATTCTTGAAGAATCGAAGCCAATCCTCCAGGGCACAGACACTGCTGCACGTGCTGCTCGACAGTATGTGCTCCGTGAATGTCTCATCACGTCACTCAAGATGCTCCACCCATTCATGCCATTTGTGACCGAGGCTATCTGGCGACATCTTCCATCGCATGTGCGCAGAGACGAACGCGAATCACTCATTGTTGCGTCGTGGCCAACACACTAACCCGAGTTACCCCCGATATCGTCTCGGCACAGAAGGTTTCTCATACCAAGATGCTACAATAAATTAATGTCGGTCAACTGGGACCCCGAAGCTTTTGCAATAGCATTTCTTGCAGGTCTCATTCCTGCACTTTTTTGGCTATGGTTTTGGCTTCGTGAAGATACTGCTCGTCCAGAACCACGTTCCCTAATTATTTCGGCATTTCTTGCAGGAATGATTATAGTTATTGCAGTACTTCCCCTCCAAAAATTTGCAATGACACGCTTCTCCGGGAATGAACTCATCTTTGTATGGGTCATTATTGAAGAGATCTTGAAGTATTCTGCAGCGCTTATGGTTGTTTTCTGGCACAAAGCCGTTGACGAACCCATCGACACGATCATCTATATGATTACTATTGCTCTCGGATTCTCTGCGCTCGAAAATACTCTTTTTATATACAATCCACTTGTTGATGGAAACATCGCAGAATCAATACTTACTGGTCACTTCAGATTTGTCGGAGCCACACTCCTACACGTTCTTGCCTCAGGCACCGTTGGCGTCTGTATGGCACTTGCCTACTACAAGCGTGATTTTGTGAGGATAGGTATGGCTACATTGGGTTTATGCATGGCTATCGTATTGCATGCGCTATTTAACTTTTTTATAATGAGTGGGAATGGCGTAACAAACGGGCAAACCGTACTCGGCGTCTTTATGTTCGTATGGATGGGTATCATTGTACTCTTCCTCATATTCGAACGAGTGAAGCTTATTGAAAGAATTCATCGCACGGTTCTATGATAAAAAAACCATCATTTCTTGAACGTCTCACAGGCTCAGTAAAACTTGATGCGGAAGACGATACATTTGACGACGCAGAGGAAGCGAAGGCGGGCATGATGGATGCAGACATGGAACCACCACTTCAGGGCTCTGACTGGAACAATGACGCCGAGAGCGATCAAGAAGGAGAACTTCCTGTTGATATGTATCAAACGCGTGACGCGATCGTCATACGCGCTCTTGTTGCAGGAGTAAATCCAGAAGACCTCGATATCGCTATTACGCGCGATATGGTGACTCTCAAAGGAATGCGAGAAGAACATCAAGAAGCACCTGACGAAGACTACTACCACCGCGAACTCTTCTGGGGTTCTTTCTCACGCACCATTCTCCTTCCAGAAGAAATTGTCATTGATGAAGCAGAGGCTAAGGAGAAACATGGACTTCTTGAAATAGTGCTTCCTAAGCTTGATAAGGAACGAAGTGCGAAACTCTCAGTGAAGAGCCACCATTTGAATGTGAAGTAATGCTGCATAAGAAAACCCCAGGTAGTGCACCTGGGGTTTTCTTATGCTATCTCAAGAAGGAGGGCTGCATGATCTGACACTTCATCAGGAAGCACTGTGAAGTCTTTTACCTCTACCCCACTGCTCACAAATGCGTAATCAGCAAACTTCTCTGGCTTTTTGTAGATACTCGTTCGGGTCGATGTTACTCCGTATTCTGTCACCAAGTTTCTCAAACCCGCTTCTTCGAGGAGTGTAATACTCTGTGTATCAGGAAGGAGATTAAAATCGCCCATGAGAACAATTTTTCCAGGATGAGATCTGAAAGAGTCTACAATCTTCCTCGATTGAAGCAGCCGATCTTCTGAATCCGTCTTCCCCATCCCGTTCCAGAGCCCATGAAAATTCATTATGGTGTAGTCAGCGCCATCATTCTGTACTGTGACATACTGGAGATTGCGAGCATGATGACCAATATCACCTTCTGGCATAAACCCTCTTTCTTTATGTACCCAGTGTTCGCCCGAACCTTGTACATCCAAACGTTTACGTACAAGCATCGTGAGACCGTAGTTGTCCATGAAATGTGGATGGAAGAAATATTCAAAATCAGGGAGTGTAGATGCTATCTCATGAAGACCATGTGTCATTACGTCACCGTGCTGTATCACAAGTCCACCAGCGCTCACTCCTTCGTAATGCTCATACGGAGCTGACCATACTTCCTGGAGACAAAATACATCAACGGTCGCTGACTGTTCTTTTAAGAACGTGAGCAGTTGCTCTTTACCAGCTCTTCCGCCCCAGGTGTTGAGAGAGAGTATTTTCATGGAAAGCATTATACCAAATTGGTAATGAGAGGGCTCAGCGGGCACTAGTAATTCGCTCAGGCACATAGGTGCCGGCTTACAGCCGCTGTACACCTTTCGTGTACTTTACTGCACGTTTTCGCAAAGTACCTACTCAAGGTCTTGCGAAATGGGTCCTGTCCCATTTCTCACCTCCCCGGGCTCACATGCTTCGTCGCATTATGAAAGCGACTCAGATCGTGAGCTTTTCGAGCCCGCCCCTCAGCACAGTCTTAAAACAAAAAAACGCCCTAATGGGCGTTTTTTCTAGACTGTGCTGAGGGGCGGGCTCGAACCGCCGACCCTTTGTTCTTCAGACAAATGCTCTACCAACTGAGCTACCTCAGCGAGCGATGAATCAGGCACAAAAGTTTACTTTTGTATCTGTTCCAAGTGGAGCTGAGGCAAGCTTTGCTTACCTCAGCAACTTCAAGAAATAGATGCTCGATTCTATTTCGCCCCGAGATAGTATCATATTTTTTCTACTATTGCACAGGATTGCCTCCAGAAGGTGGCATAAAGTGTTCTAGCCCCTTCAGACCAGGTATCTCTGCAATTCCCTGTCTAAAGAGCTCGTAATTTGAGCCAAATGCCTCGAAATACGGTTGGAGCACATAGAAGTACATTGCAAAAGGAAGTCCAATAAGGAGGCTGTACCAGACGATACGAAGTGTCATACCGATCATATCATTTCGGTACATTTTCCGGAGGTACTCGTGATTCTGCTTTAAGAGCTCGTTGTTCTCACGAGTGAGGCGAAGAAGCTCTTCATGAGTGTCTACTTTCTCTGGTGACATCGGTAAATTATATCAGAGCTTTTTCAATCTATACTGTATGAGAATGGACAGCGAAATTATGGTAAAGTGATGCCCATCGCCCCAGTAGTTCAATGGATAGAACAGCCCCGTCCTAAGGGGTAGATGTAGGTTCGATTCCTACCTAGGGCACTGTAGTAGAAAATTGAATATTGAAAAAGAAAATATCCCTGATATTAAAGGTGTACTTGTGGTTCCAGTTTTTTAAATTTTTATTGAGATTTCGAGTAAAATTTTAGTTTGTTGGAACCAAAAGAAAAGCCACCTCCCGCCGAAACGAGAAGGTGACTCTGAGCGACGGAGGGTAGTCGTTCGTTACATGCCGTAGTCTGACAGGAACATTTCGTAGCGAGGTTCTTCGCTGATGAGCTTGAGGTGGACAGAGGTGTCGAACTCGTTGGAGAGTCTTTCGGCAACCTTCGTCAAGAATTCAACATCCTGGTCACCGTACAGCTCGAGAATCCACTTGCCGCGCGTCGCATCCCTTGCCTCATTGGAAAACCAGAGCACGCCCATGAACCTGCGTCGAGGGCGGCGAAAAATCTTCTGCAAGCGGCTAAGCTTGGGTGCCGAATCGGCTGCCAGAAGACCAATCGCACCATCTTGCGTCAGCTCACACAGAGACTCGCCGTTGACGCTTGCAAAGTCGATGCTGGGATATTCCTTTCGCAGAAAACGTCCTACCTTGATGGCGAGCGTCTCAGCAAAGCTTACTTTCGCATCATTCATTTGGGTATCCTCACTTGGAAGGTACTGTATGGCTTCGCCATACAGTCGCCCGAACTATTTCAGGGAGTATCAGTATATTACCACATTATATATAGACTGTCAAAGTATTGTGCTTTACAATATTATCTCGCAAATCCAACCTTCCATGCAGTTCTTCCTCGATTTGGTTCCATTTGAATGAATGAGGTGCACCAATGAAAAAGCCAGGTGTACCTGGCTTTTTCATTGGTGCATTTAGCTATGCTGCGAGGAGTTTCTCGATCATCGGCTGATCAAAGCCAACAACGACATCATCTCCGATACGAATTACAGGAACTCCCATCTGACCGGTCATGTCGATCATTTCCTGACGCTTTTCGAGATTATCGAGAACATTATAGTCAGTGTACTGCACCCCCTTTTCTGTAAAGAAATCCTTTGCAGCATGGCAGAAGTGACAACTTGGGGTGCTATAAATAGTGATATTTTTATCCATATTCGTATGTGATTACGTTGTGTTCGTTAAAGTTCGGCTAGTATACCAAATTACCAGAATTTGAGCACGTCAAGAAACGATTTTTGCTCCTGTGTATCTATATTCGGCTCAGCGGGCACAGGCGCAGCATCGACGTCATGCACGTCATCAAGAATAATAACGACTTGCTCCCCTTCCTTTGCAACATCAAAACGACTCCGAATCTCCTCCTCTATCCCCCGCTCATTTTGAAGATGCTTCACCTTCCCTTCAAGAAGTGCTGCTCGCTGTTTGAGCAAATCGAGTTGCCCTACCCGATCTTCAAGTTTTGTTGCCATTTCACGCTCGATAGAAAAACGCTCGTACACACTTCTTCCGATAACAAGCGCAATGAGAAAGAGAAAAGCAATGGTGACTTTTGAGTAGATAACGCGACGGATTTTGCGCTTTTCGTGAAAATCGAACATGTGGTACTATTGTACCACTATGAGTTTCCTGTTTCACAAAAAGACAAAAACAGCCATTAAATGGATCTGGGGAGGGATCGCGATACTTATCATACTTTCAATGGTATTCGCCTATTCTGGCGGTGTAGGTGGAGTATAGTTTCTCTTTCTATTTACAAACCCTCGCCGGCTTACAGCCGCTGTACACTTTTCGCATAGCCATGCTCAAAGTCTTGCGAAATGCTCCCAGCATTTCTCACTTCATTAAAAGTGAGATTACTCACTTTTAATCCTTACAGGATCTGTTCAAGTTGTATGATGGTTTCTTCTTTCAGTCGAAACCATCGACAACTTCATTAAAAGTGAGATTACTCACTTTTAATCATTTTCATAAATACGTCTTGCGGTATGTTCACCTTCGCATGCTCGAGCATGCGCTTCTTTCCGCGCTTCTGTTTTTCACGAAGTTTCATCTTACGAGTGATATCTCCACCGTAGAGGTACCCGGTCACATCTTTCTTCATTGCGGAGAGTGTTCGTGATGAAATAATACGACCAACCGCCTTTGCTTGAAGCTTTGTGACAAACATCTGTCGAGGGAGTGTTGTATACAGTTTTTCAATAACCGCTTTTGCCTCTATTTCGACACGGCGAATGCCAACGACGCGTGAGAACGCAGGGACAAGCTCTTCTGCAACCATAACGTCGAGTCGTGCAACGTCAGCAGGACGAAGCTCTGCAATTTCGTACGAAAGCGATGCGTATCCTGACGTAGCATTCTTGAGACGATCAAAGAAATTACGCATAAGCTCACGGAGTGGCATCTCTACATTGAGAAGATTTCGCCCATCACCGAAAACCTCTGTCTCGAGAACGCTCGCTTCATGATCGTAAAGAAGGGTCATAACAGAGCCTAGGTAGTCTGGCGGAAGAATAATTTGTGCCAACACCCACGGCTCACGAACGGTTACTTTTTTTCCGTAATCTGGGAATCGTGATGCGGCATATATCTCTTCGACTTTTCCGTCCTCCCATGTTATTTCATACACAATCGATGGTGACGTAATAGTGATCTCGATATCAAACTCTCTGCGGAGTCGTTCAGTAACAATTTCAAGGTGAAGCATCCCGAGGAAACCGCAACGAAAGCCTCGTCCGAGAACACCAGATGATTCTTCTTCATACGAAAGCGAAGAGTCCGAAAGACGAAGTCGATCGAGTGCTTGCTTCAGAATAGTGAAATCATCCTGGCTTTCAGGGAACACAGATGCCCATACTACAGGCGGTACAGAACGATACCCTGCGAGAGGCTCTGCCTTTGCACGCTCAAACGTAAGCGTGTCACCTACTGCCACCACACCAGGTTCCTTGATACCCGTCACAATGTATCCGATTTCTCCCGCATGTATTTCATCTATTGGCTTCTCCTCTGGAGAGAGAATACCTACCTCAAGCGCTTCGAAGGCTCTATCTGCACCCATGAACGTGAGTTTGTCCCCCTTCTTCACAACACCATCAAAAACGCGCATGTACACGATGATGCCTCGGTGGTTCGAATATTTAAAATCAAAGACAAGTCCACGATATGTTGAAGACTCCGAAGGACGCGGCGCCGGGATACGTTCGCAAATAAGATCGAGAAGCTCACGTACCCCCTCACCTGTCTTTCCTGACACATACTGCACCTCTTCAGGTTGACACTTTAGGAGTGCGACGACCTCGTCTCTAACCTCCTCTTTTCGTGCATGAGGAACATCTATCTTTGTGAGAACCGGGATAATAGTAAGCCCCTGCTCACGTGCCATACCCAATACAGAAAGTGTCTGTGCCTGCACACCTTGTGTTGAATCAACAAGAAGAAGTACACCCTCAACTGCCTTGAGTGCTCGTGAGACTTCATACGAAAAGTCGATGTGGCCAGGGGTATCAATAAGGTTCACTTCATATGTTGTCCCTGCATGAGTATGTGCCATACGAACAGGCTGCATCTTAATGGTGATGCCTCGTTCTCGTTCAAGCTCCATAGAGTCGAGCACCTGCTCTTTCATACGCCGTGGCTCGATAGTCTTAGTAACTTCGAGCATACGGTCAGCCAAGGTTGATTTACCGTGGTCTATATGGGCAATGATAGAAAAATTACGTATTTCCTTCATAGAATCGGTTCACTGTACCACACTCTCTCTGTTTTGCACCTTAGATGGCGAGCTGGTCCTCGTCCTGGGGCCCAACGGTTGCGGTAGTCTTGAAAAGCTTTTTATGAAGCGCGTGATATACCTCACCGAGCTCAGGACTTTGCAATATATAGTAGGTAATGAGCGCACCTACCCCACCAGCCACTGCTGCGGTGAAACCTTGGAAAAAGACAGTAAGTAATGTATCAGGCTCGATACCTGTCGCATAAAAATTGAGCGTCGTATACGCACAGAACCCTGCCACTGCTGCAGCTGCGAGACCTCGCAGAAGTGCCTTAGTGAGCGTGCGAGCACTGACCATAAGCATCCTGCGCGAAATGAAAAGAAGTATGAACGTTTCGAGAATAAGTGCACACGAGTACCCGAGAGGGAGTGCAAGGACTTCAATGCCAGGAACTCCTTCAAGACGCATCATCTTTGTGAGAAGTGCACTAAAACCTTCGTGAGCCTGCATGAGTGTATAGAAACCAATCGCCGCAATGATCGCAATACACGAAGAAGCGAGTGTTGCATAAAACGGGATCTTCGTATTTTTAACAGCATACAATGCACGAACGAGGAGAAGGTGTGCGGCTTGTGCCACAAGCGATAATGCAAAGAGGGCGAGGATGGCAGCAGTCAATCGGGTATCACTCCAATCAAACGCACCCGAACCAAGAATGACACGAACAAACTGTGCTCGCACCACAATGAGGAGCGCTATGATCGGGAGTGACCAAAAAAGAATGTGCCTAAGTGCATTCATTATCAGCCTTCCAAATTCATCATATGCCTTCTCCGCGTGAAGCTTTGCAAGAATCGGGAATGCCGCGACAGAGTAACTTACCCCTACAATCGCGAGGGGAACTGACTGAAGATTAAAAGCGAATTGAAACACAGAAATAGACCCTACCGTCATGAGACTCGCAAAAGCAGCAAATCCAAGGAGCACGAACTGATGGAGCGAGAGTGTGAGTGCGCGTGGCACAGACACCATGAGCACCTGCCGCACATCCGTCCACGCAATGTCATGAACAAATCGAGGTGCAAGCTCATGCTTCAACACAAATGGGAATTGAACAATAAGATGTCCGAGTGCCCCAAGTACAACACCCCATCCAAGACCGCTCATACCGAAACGCGGATATAGGAATAAAAGTCCTATAATAATGCCGATATTGTAGATGAGCGGTGAAACTGCATAGAGCATAAAACGATGCCCAAACTGTGTAATAACCCCAAGCAGACTCGATAGCCCAAGGAGGAGTGGTTGGAGCATTAAGATGCGAATCAAACTTGAAAGAGTTTCAGCTTCACTCCCTGTAAATCCCTGAAACAAGACCGATACAATATTCGGTGCTGCCACAATAACAACGAGCGCCAACGTGCTGTAGGCGATGAGGAACACAGAGAAAATTTCTGAAAGAAGCTGTCGTGCCGAAGCAACTCCCTTTCCTGACATGCGATCCGCAACAAACGGAATGAGGACGTACACCGAGAGTGTTGATGCAAAGAGTACATACAAAAAATCTGGTATGCGAAACGCAGCATAGTAGAGATCGAGTTCAATTCCAGCTCCAAACTGGTGCGCAAGGATCCTATCTCGCACAAGTGCAAGGAGTTGTGAACCAAGCGTAAATGCACCAAGTACATATGCAGCCTGGTGAAGTCCTTTCACCTCTTTATACACTGCGTTGAATACCCACTTCACCATACATTCCTACGGAGCAAGCTCTGGTGTGTTGGTGTTTTCTGGAACTGTATTTACTGGAGTTACGAGTGTTGTTCCAGTTTCTCCTTCTGTTGTCACAACTCCTGTATCAGTAACTTCGGCATCATTTCCTTGGAAGGGTACATTTTCACCTACGTTTGGAACACTCAATGTTCCACCAGAACGAAGTGTCTCAACGAGTGCTGCAACTTCTGCATTTTGGGGGTTCAGCTCAAGCACCTTTTCGAGCTCACGGAGCGCATCTGCAGACCTTCCTTTTTCATCATACGCAATAGCAAGAAGATATCGTGCATTTGCATAACTCGGATCAATCGACACAGCAGCTTCGAAAGCTTGGATAGCACCATCAACATTCACTCGTGCTGCCTCGAGGACGCCAAGCTGGTAATACCGAACTGGATTTTGCGGCTCAAGCGTAATTATTGAAAGAGTCGCACGGATTGCTCCTTCAACATTACCAGTCGCTATATCAATCTGTGAGAGGTAATAAAATGCTTCAGTGAAATTCGGACGGAGTGCGATAGCCTCTTCGGTATATGATCGTGCAGCATCATAGTTTCCTGCGCGACCTTCAAGAATCGCAAGGTTAAGTACGGTGAGCGGATTCTTTGGATTAAGTTCACGTGATCGTGTAAGTGCTTCTTTGGCCTTTTCATACACGCCATCAATATTTGAACCCATAAGAAGACTGTAGAGATTTCCAAGAAGTGCCCAGTTCTCTGGATCAAGAGGATCAATACGTTTCGCTTCTTCACCAGCACTTACACCATCTTGTATGACCTGGCGGAACTCTAATTGTTGGTCCTGGGTTGGAGCTTGTAGCGCAAGGAGTTCATTCAACCGCACATACTGGAGTTCGCCGATTCTTCGCACATATATATCTGATTGGTAGAGTGTGAACGCCCGCTCAAAGTGAGAACGAGCTTGCGCTCGACTCTCACCTTGAAGTGCATTGTTACCTAGATTCTGCTCACCAGCAGCAGCGTAATGCTTTCCGACGGTGTATAGACCACTTACAGAACCTATGATCACCGCTATAACAGCGAGCGTGAACATAAATCCTGTATTGCGATTCGTTACCAGTGAGAATTGCCGAGTAGTCCTCCCCCGAAGAGTACGCTCTGCAGAAACGGTGATACCTACACACAATGCACCAATCATGAGCATGACCGCACCGGGGACATACACTATAGACATACCCCAAATGTACAAACCACTTACGAACGAAGATACTCCAATGAAATACCACATACGATCCTGATCATTGCCACTCATGAGCATGCGGATACCAGACACTACAAATGAGCCAAGGAAGAGCGCCCACGCAAGAACGCCGAGCACTCCCGTGGTAATAAAGAATGTGGTGACATACCCGTTCCCTGCAACAAAATCAGTGTTCCAAAAGGCCGTTGTGTTTATCGCTGGATCTTTATACAAACGCCATGCATCAATAAACTTATTTGGTCCGATACCAAGAACAGCATTTTCTTCGTACACATTTCGTGCAATATCAGCTGTAGTAGTAAGTGAAGGACGAACCTCAACGTACGTTACGTTAGTGTACTTTGCTATCAATCCACCAACCGAAGCACCGCCAATGATGAAGAGTACCGAAACAACAAATACTGCGAGCGATACGATGAGCGATGCTGAGTTAAAGGGCTTCTCGGTAACAAGCGAAAGTTGTGACCCTTGAAATTTGTCTTTTGTAAGTGCGTACACAACGATCGCAAGACTCGTGAAGCCGAGTACGAGCCATACCGTAAAGAAATTTATAACTGCAAGCATCACAAGAGCAAGGAATGTGACGAACGAAAAGAGCAACCGACCAGATCGTGTGAGCGGTAGCTGATCGAGCGCAATGAGTGCAAGAATCACGGAGAGCCCCAAGAAAAGAGCGAGATCGTTCCACCCACCCATAGGTGTCGCTATTGCCCCAGTAAAGATACCGAACGAGAGGACGTCGGCACCAAAAATAAGACGAATGATATGGAATACCACGAGTATAATTGTGCTTGCCGCAAGGAGCATATACAAACGCATCACTGCCTGTTTTCCGGCACCTAAAAGCGCCCATGCACTCATCACAAGCGCAAGCAAAACAAGGAAAACAGTTGTTTGTGTTGTCATGACATCGCCCATGAGGGAATCTCTGATGTCGCCAGAAAGTATCGATGAAATAAGTGCGACACTCGAAAGTATCCATGCACTTATGATGGTATACGAGATACCAATATGGAGCCCCCCTGCACGGAGCGCGGAAAGACTATACAGCACGAGTGAAGCAAGAACGCCAACAACGACGATCATGATCTTCGCATACTCAAACGGCGCAGTTGCTGACGGAATAAAAAAAATGGGGAGAACACCAAAAACTGCAACGATAATATTCTCTGCATAGGACCGAAGTGTCTCGGCAATAGGATCTTTAGTGACCTCTGGCGCAAGTGTTGTTCCCTCCATAAATGTAATATTACCCTCGTTTCAAGCTAGTATATAGAGATTGTAACACACAAACACGCGCCCAAAATGGGCGCGTGTTTGTACGAATATAAGCCGAATTCTGTCGAACAATATACTTGTTCGTGTGATCATTTACCTAGGCAATGTGTTACCACATCGCTCATGCGGCACTCTCTTGATACGTTTCGTATACACAAAAATATCAAGAGCACGGCCTTGCACACAAGTAAGGGTTTAGCCGTTTCACCCGTATGTTGCCATACGATTATTCCTCAACTTGCCTTTCGGCAAGCAAGGAACTCTAGCCTTTCGGCATCGACGTCACTGCTCGCACCTCGTGGATTACTCCAGACGGGAATTACCCGCTACCCTGCTCGAACGAACGTTCGGTGTGTTCGGACTTTCCTCACTACACAAAAGAGTGTAGCGCGATCACATTCGCAAAAATACTATACCACAAAAAAGTAGTATGTGCTACTTTTTTGAATCAAGCTGCAACGGGAGTCTGACGGTATCCCCTACAGAAACTGAGAATGTCTCTGTGTACCCGTCTTTGGTTTCGATAGCATACTTTGCGGGCACTGATGGTCTAAATGATCGAGGATACGAATCTGGACGAACACCACGTTCAACACCAACAACCTTGAGAGACTCATCAACCCAAATTATATCGATCGCAAAAAGCATGTCTTTCATCCAGATGCCGTGATAGTCGCTTGTATCGAACACAAACAACATACCGTCTGTGCGCATTTCTGATCTTCCTGAAAGACCTTTTGTTCGAGCTGCCTGGGATGAAACAATCTCTATGGTCATCGGTATCTCGTTGATATGAAGCACAGGTGTGCCTGGAGCAAATATTTCTCTAAATGGTATATCCTGACTCTTTGCATACAAATACAGACCAAGAAATGGTACAAGGAGAAAGAGTATGAGTACTTGTATCTTATGAACCATATGCGCTTACCATGGCCATAAGCCAATTACCGTTACACCCATACTGATAACGAGAAGTACGTACCCTGCGTGTATAAGGATATACGATACTGACTTACGCTCCCACGCCACAGCACTTACAATTGCTGCAATGAGGAACGTGAAGAGAGCGATGATCACCTGTATTTTTCCTTCTCCCACTATTTCGCCTACCCGCAATGCATGCGCAAGACAGAACAACATACTGAGATTACCCAGGAATGCTATGACAAGGGAACGAATGAACTCAGACCGTGAAAGTGACAACTCACCCTCCCCTAACCCCGCGGCGCGTTGCCATTCTTTTCCTAGAACGAGCGGTGAATACCAAACACTCCCTATCGCTAATGCGAGGAATGCGGACACAAGCACTGCAATTTCATTTATCGTCTCAAACATTGCTCTACTATACCACCCAAAGGGAGCGAGGTGAACGTTCGCATGCACCTCACGATGCCTTTACTCTCATGCGATACCAGTACCAAAGACCTCCTAAAGCGAATATGACGAGAAGTGGGATATATACGTATGGTGACTGGATAACCATGAGTCTGGACTTACCAAAAAATACCTTCACATCGGCTATTCGCCCGACCATTTCAAAATACCCAACGTCACCATCCTCAGTACCAATTGAAAGCACATACTGTGTGTCATTGTCTGGTGTACTTAATTCAATTCGATACACACCTGCATCAACCGTGGATTCGAATGTCCCCCCTCGCCGATACCTATCGCCACCCCATGGTTCGTAAAATGACTCCCACAGCGCATCTTTCGCAAGTATACGAGTTACTTCTGTAACCACTCCCTGCTTGCCGACCTCACGAATAATGATGCTATTCACGGTCTCTTTTGCCACCTCTCTGTCTGGAATAAGCACCTCCACTCGTAGGAGAAAAGGTTCTTTCGACCGGATCTCGTACGTGTGTGGGAATCCTTGTAATCTGCCGTAAAAAGTTTGAGCTACTGTTGGATCAGAAATAGGCTCAACATCATGGAGAGAGTCCTGGGTTACTACAAGTGGCAGGTACGCAAACGCGCTCACCGGCAAAACAAAAAGTATGCCTAGAAAAAATCCTAAAAACCCCTTTCTAAAGAGAACTTCCATGTGTTGCTTCCATGATAGCAAAGTATCGAATGAGCTCAACAAAAAATGGTTCATTACCGATATCTTCAGAACATGAATCAAAATTGTATCGCTCACCTTCTCTCCGAATATCAAATCGATACGCAAGACCGTCGTACGTTACAGGACACACCTCAGTAAATGAAGTGTTGCTGAGTGCAGCAAAATCGGTATCATCAAGAAGGTTTTTGATACCTTCACGCTGACGTTCCGAAAGCACATCTTCATAGCGCGCATAATCACGAATGGTCTTTGGAGCAAGATATTGATATACACCGTTCGTATCCACTTTAAATGAAGCACAACCAATGCGCTCGCAACCACCGTATACCGTAACGAGAATTTCAAATCCTTCCTCGACTTCCTCTGTATAGATCACGCTATCACCTGCCCTATCAGCATTAGCGCCAGCAAAATATACATATACTCCTGTCGAAAAACCGACAATGAATGTAAGTGCAATAAGAAAATACAGATGCTTAGGCATAGATGCATACTACGATACCGTTTTTTGATTTTTGCGACAATGCGGTAGTATGTGTGCCGTACAGAGAACGTAGTACCCAGAATGGAAGAGTGGCTGAGCGGTTGAAGGCGCTCGCTTGGAAAGCGAGTTGAGGTTAACGCCTCACGCAGGTTCGAATCCTGTCTCTTCCGCTCTGGGTAGTAGTACCAGTACCTGGTGGTATGAGAGGCGCCTTACAAACTAAGCAGGATCTGTAAAAAGTGACCTGCTCCAAGTTTTAATTTTCTTGCTTCATCCTCACAATACTAAAACACCACTGCGATTGCAGTGGTGTTTTGTATGTTCTCTATTACTGATTCGCGTTTACATGTGAGCGTGTACCTGCATAGAAGAGACCGGTACCCTCGGTCAAATTCTGAGGAATAAGTATCGAGGCAGCATGCGCTTCCTGATACCACTTCACAGCCCTGTAGGTTCCAGCTCCAAAGAAATCGGTTTCAAAACCATGAGAACCAGGTCCTTCTGCTGCAACAACAAATCCGTTCTTGTTAAGAAACTTTTGAAGTTCTTTTACATCAGGATGCGTATCACCGACCTTCAAATCAACGGTGAAAGTGTACACTGACGCACCAAGAACCTCACCATGAACGGAGTTGAGATATGCTCGAGTGAGCGGATCAAGTGTACCAAGACTATTGATAACACCAACGCCACCAAGAATCTCTGCAGCATGATCTACTTGAAATTTCTCGAGTGCAGACTCAGTTGCTACATCAAAGAGTTCAGACGCTTCTGATGATTGTGGGATTGTGTAACCCTCTTCGCGCAAAAGTGCTTTAAGAGTCACCACATCCGGGTGCACATCACCACGACTGAGATTGCTGGTAAATGCATCGGCAAACGAAGGAACAAAAAGGAACAAGACAACGAGAGAGGTAAATACCTTCATACCGTACTGAATTACACGACTAATGAATGGCTGAACCATACTATAGAATACCTAAATTGCAAGGATGCCTCTTACATGTAAAAAAGAGCAACCCTGTGAAGGGTTGCTCTTGTGTCTAGAACAAACGGTGAGGAGATGCCGTACGGAGAAGTGTAGTACTCCCGTGAGACACCCTTGAAACATCAGGTCCTATTTTTCGGACCTTTTTGAGATACTCACTCACGCGCTCTGCGCGTCCCTTGCTGAACAAACCTTTCGACAAAGCTCGTACGAGATCTTGCAAAATTACCTCATCGCTTCGGTACGTATTGACCACAATGGGTATCACGCCTGTAGATGCGGCACGAGCTTGAACCCGGTAAAATCTGCGAACACCAGCAACAGATGACTTTACCTGGAGCGCAACCGGAAGGACTCTCTCTTTTCCTCCGGTAATGGTATACACCCAGATAATGACATCTACCCCAGCCAGATCATGTTTCTTTCCAGCCTTACGGACCTTACCAATCCATGTGTGACCTTTTTTTAAAGAACGGGCGAGCGTAATAAGACGCTCTTCTGCTTCCATTCCCTTTTGATACTCGGGAGGGAGCTTTTTCATGGCAACCTCCTTAGTATGGTTAGGACAGTTATGTGACTATACAATCAGATCATAAACAGGTCAATGTATACAAAAGGTCCACCTCCCATTCGGGTTGGTGGACCTGTTCTTCACGTTCTCGGAAGAAAAACAACTCTGTTTCGACCTTGGGCTTTTGCAGCATAGAGCGCTCTATCTGCACGCCCAAACAAATCGTCTGTTGTTTCAGTATCGATGCCGTCGTCCGGATCACCCCATACCGCAATCCCGAAGCTCGCAGTCGCACTGAGGGAAACCTTGTGTCTCCCCTTCATCACGACCACTCTGAGCTCGTTTTCCACAACAGAGCGAAATCGTTCAATGAGATTCTGCGCACCTTCCCTTCCGGTACCCGGGAGAATGAACGCAAACTCTTCACCACCGATGCGACCAACGAAGTCGGTTCGGCGTGTGGCCTGCCTGAGGAGCTCCCCCATCTTCATGAGGACAAGGTCACCTACTGGGTGCCCGAACCCATCATTGATGCGCTTGAAGAAATCAATGTCGAGCAGGGCAAGCGCAACAGGCTTCCCCAAACCTCGCTTTGCACGAGCGAGCTCATCCTCAAGTGCACGCGTGAATGCTCTTCGGTTCGGGACACCGGTGAGCTCATCAACGAACGCAATCGCTTCGAGGCGCTCAATCTTCTTTTTTGCTGCCTTGAGCTTGAAGTGATACCTATCCGCGCGCTGACTTGCTGCCCTGAACATCAGAAGGATTTTCTCTCGAGACAGAGTCTCAGGATCGATCCCAACGGTTTTTACTTTCTTGGTGACCATAGCGGCCTCCGGAAAAGAACATGTCAGAATTATACTGAATAAATATTAAAAGTCAATAATTTCTCCATAAAAAAGGCCACCGGTTTGTGGCCGGTGGCTTACGTGAACGCGATGGTTTCCCAGCACGTTCGCGACGACTTCCAATGACGGAGACCGTCTCTCCGGTAGAGCATCGTCGCGAACGCAACGTTATGTTCAAACCGAGTAGGGTCGAGGTCGTACTTGAGGAGCTCATGCGCGTGTACAGGAACTCGCACCATGAATGCCCCTACATCAAGCCCATCTGGACCAACTTGGAGTCGACCATCAGGGAGGGCATGCCAGAGCGATGACTCACATGCCGCGACATGCACCATGACCGGGTCATTCTTGAAGAACGCCCTCAGGATGGCATACATCTGACGCTGCTCTTCCGAGAGGGTCATCCGCTTGCCATTTTTGATCATGTGCGTCGGCACCCATTCAGGGAGCTTCGCCCCCCGACTGAACTCCTTTTTGATGCCATGTATCTTCGACATGGTCACCGTAGGTGCATCACCTCGGTATGAAGTGATGGGTTGTGTGGGCATTTTCTGGAGTTTAGATCCAAAGGCCCACAAGAGACCGAGGACGCAAACTACAATCAATACCACACGGAACATGCTGTTCTCCAGCAGTTTATCTGGGTATATTATATCACACAAAATCTATTTACGCAACACTACGTTCGGTGTTGCACCGTACGGATCAGGCCAGAATTCAAGGCTTTTCCATGCAGTGTCTTTCACTGCTTCTTTCACCCATTCGTTGTGGTCCATATCTGCTTCCATATAGAGTGTTCCTCCCTCCTTAAGAAAATCTCTTCCATTCTCGATGAGAATGCGGTGAAACTCATGACCATTGTCGTGCGCAAAAAAAGCGAGATGCGGTTCATGATCAATCATCTCTTGATCAAGTTCACTGAGTGCTTCATACGGCACATAGGGCGGTACCGCAAAAAGTGCATCGTACGTTCCTGTAAGTCCCTGTATGTCTGAGGCTGACAGGACTTTTGTTCTTGAAGAATCAATGTTGTTTAGAGCAATACTCTTTTCAATCTGCTCCTTGAGTGTCGGATCAAGTTCAAAAAAATCCACGAATGTATTTGGAAGATGCATGAGGATTGCAAGACCAACATTGCCTGCCCCCGAGAATGTGTCTGCAATGCGAAGTGGCCCTTCTTTTGCTTTAAGTTCCTCTATAGCGCGAGCGACCCAGAAAGCAGTCTCAGGTCGTGGGATCATTGGCTTTAGACTGAGATCAATGCGTGCACCAAGAAAATCAACATGCCCGAGCACATATTCATATGGCTCCCCTTTCTGGAGTCGTTCCACATCATGTTGGAATGCATCTGATTCCTCCCCATGATACTTTTCTGTTTTGAGTCGCTCTATGAGCGTATCGATATAGGCCATTACTCACCGGTATGCATACCGCGTAAAATCTTGATACGTTCTCCTGCTGGTGGATGTGTCTGAAACAAACCTCCAATCTTTTGCCCAATCGACTGTGCACCACCTGCAAATGGATCTGCAATGAAAAGATGCGCGGTGGCGTGACTCGCCTTTTGCATAGGTCTTCCGTATGCACTTATCTTCTCGAGCGCAGACGCTAGTCCTTCAGGATAGCGTGTAAGGAGAGCACCAGAGGCATCCGCAAGATATTCACGCTTCCTTGATATCGCAAGCTGAATAAGCTGTGCAGCAATGGGAGCAAGGATAATGCCGACAATACCAATAATGAGAAACGCTGGGTGTCGATTTTCACGATTACCTCCCCAGAACATTGATCGCATAAGGAAATCGGCAAGCATCGCAACGAAACCAGCGAGCACTACCGCAACGGTCATAACGAGCATGTCGCGGTTACCAATATGCGAAAGCTCATGCGCCATCACACCTTCAAGCTCAGATCGATCAAGAATCGAGAGAAGTCCTGTCGTTGCTGCAACAACTGCATGTTCCGGATCACGTCCTGTTGCAAATGCGTTTGGTGAAGGATCTTCAACGATATAGACCTTTGGCATAGGGAGCCCGGCAGTGATGGAGAGATTCTCAACAATATTCCAGAGGTCAGGAGCTTGCTCTCGAGTGACGGGTTTTGCACCAGTCATACTGAGGACCAGTTTGTCCGAAAACCAGTAACTCCCCACGTTCATAACGATCGCTATAAGAAATGAAATGTAGAGAATACCTGGGTTTCCTGTGAGGTAGCTTGCGGTGTATCCAACGCCAATGATGAGCATGAAGAACACCGTCATGAGCATGAATGTCTTCTGAATATTTGAACGCTGATGTGTATAGAATGTTGCCATATTTTTGACAGTAGACTGAATCTGTATTGTATCGGAAAAAACCCGGTTCGCAACCTACCAGCTTCCTCCTCCACCTCCACCAGCTCCCCCACCTGAACTACCCCCGCCAGACGATGCAGATGCTCCAGACGATGCTGCAAACGCCGTTGAGAATGCGCCGAGCGATGATGTTAAATTTCCTGCACTGAATGAAGCAGCGCTACCTCCGTCATACCATGAAGGATTCGGGATCGTGATACCTTCAAATACCTTTGCCCATTTTTCTTCTACGCCAAACGCAATCGCGTACGGCAGATACTGCATAAATTGTTCAGGACTTTTCTCGGGCGCATCATGAAATAGATACCGATCACGCTCGGTGGTCTCGAGAAACAACTTAAAACCATTCAGGTACCTCACCGTTTCATATGCCTCAGCGGTACGTCGCTCGTAGAGAAAAACTACAAGAACAACTGCGATACACGCACCGACAACAAAAAGACCTCCGTTCACCTCCCCAACCAGAAATACATAGAGCGCCGCCCAAATGCCACAGACGATACCAACTGTTCGCAGTATGTGTACCCACGACATTCGTTCATAAAAACCTGCACGAACAAGATCGTCACGTATGTCACGTTGTAGTGACGTAAACTCATTATAGTTTTCTCGTTTTTCGACATGATCGCGCTTGAGCTCGCCCAGGGTCACCTTACTCCCGAGCGTAAGTGGTTCTTTGAAGATCAAACCAAAAATACGCGTTTCAAAAAGACTGACTGCGCTATCAGGAAGTTTTGTGAGTTCAACTTGATAGTCATCAACGTCAAACACGAACAGGACCGTACGTTCAGTTCTCGTAATCTTTAGATACCCCTGCTCTGCAAGGTACACAATGCATGCCGTAATGTCTCTCGGATCGAGACGGCCATCCATAAGAATACCTGTATACATTGGTTTCATATCTGGGTATGGCTCGTACTCAGGGATGATAGGATCGTCAGTTTTGTGCACAGTCTTATAGCGGTACAAGCGGTACACTCCATACAAAAGACCGAGCACAAAGAGTGGAATACCGATGAGAGCAGTTCTTGTTCGCTCACGAACATCTTTCTTAATAATCGTGGGATTTAGGGCTTGCGCAATAGTTACTCCTTCGTATGGACCTAATCCATGTGCCTTAAATAGAGCCACCCCATTCTCATCCATAGTGACTCCACAAGAACCGTCTGCAGAATCGACAACACCGCTATAGCACGAACGAATAGATCGTAGCGCCGCTTCTTCACCTCGTACTCGAGCCTCAACATTGAGTAATGGTACCTGCCAATTGTGACCAGTTACATTCCAATAGAGCTCTACTCCCTCTCCGACTGGGTATGAAAGTCCTCCCCCCACATCGTATGTGAGCACGTAGGTATGTCGGCCGGTTATTGTGCTATCTGGATCTCCGATACGGACCTTGAAAAGGTCTTTCGTAGACTCAAGTACATAGGGAACAGGTGCTCCATCAAGCGCAATACTTTTTAGCGTAACGTCGATTATCCGCTCTTTAAAAAATCCACTCGATTTCTCTGGATGGACAATGGGGATCTCCCTAAAAATACCATGACGTTCATCAGTGAACTCGTACTCGATTGTTTCGGTGACTCTAAACGTTGCATCGTTTTGAATATCAATTTCAGAAACAAACGAATTAATGTATTCGGCCCCCACAGAGAACGGGTACGCAAAAATGAACAAAAGGCATACGAGAAATGTATTTCGGATTCTATTCATTTTTGAGAAAGCATACCGCTCTTCTACAGCTCTTGGTCGTGAGAGCACCCACTGCACTGCAGTGCACCATTAATCATCAAAGCTGCCGCGACCTTGGTCGTGTGAACTATACTCCGTATCTGATGACCATGAGAGGTAGAGACGCTTTTCGTACCCACCCTTTTCAACAAGACTCTTCGTCATTGCTTCAGTAACCTCAGCGTCAGTAATCTCAAATTCATGCTTCACCGCATTTATGGTGATGATGAGATCTGCAAGTTCCTTAAGGAGATGCTCGCGTGATGTGTGATTTGAAACACCACTTGCCTCCTCGAATACCTTGCGAATAATTTCTCGCTTATACTCCTCGTGCGGCGCTTCACGCACCTCACACTCAAAGCCCTTCTCTTTGATAATCTCAGGAACTCTGTCACGACAGAGTTTGTTGTAGTAGATTTTTTCCATACAACTAGAAGCTTACCTTCACTGGTTCGCGCTCTGTACTTCCCTCGGGAAGCTCATAGTACTGATGACCTCCGAACTTGAACATATTTCCGATGATGTTCGATGGGAACTGCTGAAGTGCAATCGAGAGATCACGCACATTTCCGTTATAGAAGCGACGTGCAGCTTGGATCTTATTCTCTGTGTCAGAGAGCTCGCGCTGAAGTTCAAGGAAGTTTGTGTTTGCCTTAAGGTCTGGATACGCTTCTGCAACAGCAAGGAGCTTTCCGAGTGCTGTAGTAAGTCCCTGTTCTGCACCCGCCATCGCAGAAAGTGCCTCAGGTGTAAGACCAGATGCGTCAACATGCATCTTTGTTGCTTCAGCACGTGCAGAGGTAACTGCTTCAAGTGCCTCACGCTCGTGTGCTGCATAGCCCTTTACGGTTTCAACAAGATTTGGGATGAGGTCGTATCGGCGCTTCAGCTGCACATCAATATCTGCCCATGCTTCTTTTGTCTGCTGTACAAGCCGAACGAATCGGTTGTACATGACAATACCCCAAAGAACGAGGACGACTGCTACTCCAAGAATAATGAGTGGAAGTGACAACATACATTTACGCTAAAATCATTAATGACGTACCTACGATAGAGAGATTATATCATGCGTTACAACGAAAAACGCCAGTCTCTCGACTGGCGTTTTTCAAGCGCTTCTAGTAGCCTCCCATACCACCCATATCAGGTGCCCCTACTGATTTTTCCGGCTCTGGAAGATCAGCAATCGCAACCTCTGACGTAAGGAGTACTGCAGCAGCAGAGACTGCATGCTGAATACCAGCGCGCTCAACCTTTACAGGGTCGATAATACCCGCACTGATCATGTCTGGAATGATTTCCGCCTTCACTGCGTCATATCCAGCATTTCCTCCCGCATCTTTCACTTTCTGCACGATAACTGAACCGTCATCTTTTCCTACGTTATCAGCAAGTTGCTTCAATGGTTCTTCGCACGCGCGAAGCACCACGTGGTATCCCATGAGCGCATCACGATCAAGCGATGACTCATCGAGACGACTCTTTGCAATGCCGGCAGCCCGAGTAAGCGCGGTGCCGCCTCCTGGAACGATACCCTCTTCGAGTGCAGCCTTTGTTGCGTTTACTGCGTCCTCGATCTTGAGCTTAAGATACTTCATCTCCATTTCGGTCGCAGCACCAACTCGGATCACTGCGACACCTCCTGAGAGTTTTGCAATACGCTTTTCGATGTTCTCTCGATCATACTTAGACTCGGTCTTATCATGCTGTGTGCGGAGTGACTCTACACGAGCATCGATAGCACTCTTCTCCCCAACACCACCTACAATGACAGTCTTGTCTTTTGTAGCAACAACACGTGCTGCTCGGCCGAGGTGAGCAAGCTCAGTCGTTTCAATCTTAAGACCAACCTCTTCAGTCACAAGCTGACCGCCAGTCATAATGGCAATATCCTGGAGCATCTCCTTCTTACGATCACCATACCCTGGCGCTTTTACTGCAAGGACAGAAAATCCTCCTCGAAGCTTGTTCACCACAAACGTTGGTAGTGCGTCACCGTCAATGTCGTCCGCAATGATGACAAGTTCTTTACGTCCTGACTGTGCAACTTTTTCAAGAAGCGGAACAATATCTTTTGCAGAACTTACCTTCTTGTCGGTGATAAAGATGAGCGCATCTTTATACTCAGCTTCCATACGCTCAGGATTGGTGATCATGTATGGAGAAACATACCCACGATCAAATTCCATACCTTCGGTGAGCTCTGTTTCAATACCAAATGACTGTGACTCCTCAACAGTCACAACACCGTCCTTTCCAACCTTCTCAATCGTCTCAGCAATTCGAGCTCCAATCTCTGCGCTCTCAGCACTGATAGTCGCAACCTGCTTTATCTCTTCGGTTGTATTGATCTGTGTTGCAATCTCATGGAGCGCCTTTACAACATCTTGTGATGCACGCTCCATACCCTGGCGAACCGCCATCGCATTCACACCGAGCGTGGTGTGCTTGAGTCCTTCAGTCACAAGAGCTTGTGTGAGGATAGTAGCGGTAGTCGTACCGTCTCCTGCGAGATCGTTAGTCTTTGTTGCCACCTCTTTTACGATCTCAGCCCCCATGTTCTCAAACTTGTCCTTGAGCGTTATTTCCTTTGCGATTGAAACACCGTCGTTCGTGATTGTTGGACCACCGAATCCTTTATCGAAAATAACATTACGTCCGCGAGGGCCGAGTGTTACTTTGACGGCGTTCGCAACAATATCAACGCCCACTTTAAGCTTCTTTCGAACATCTTCTCCGTAGAGTATTTCTTTTGCTGCCATAGGTTAGAGATAGTTAGCTGATATCAATAGTTTAGCTCAATACTGCAAGAATAGAACCTGAAGAGACAATATAGAGTTCCTCAGTCCCTACCTTTACCTCGTCGTATCCATACTTTGAAAAGACAATACGGTCTCCCACTTTTACATCCATTGGGATGCGCTTTTCTCCATCTTCGTCCCATCGCCCTTCGCCTACTGCGATGACGATTCCTTGTTCGGGTTTTTCTTTCGTGACGGTATCAGGAATAATGATGCCTGACGCTGAAGTCGTGCCAGCCTCGTCGTCTTTGAGACGCCGTACGACGACACGATCTCCTAGTGGTTTGATTGTTGTTTCTGCCATACGTTTACGTTTCTTATCACGTTATTAATACCCTTTTGCGGGGGTCATTATAAGAGCGAAAATACTGGGTGTCAAAAATCGCACAAAGGTACCTGGTATCCATGAATACATGGTATGCGTACTGTAAACATGGAATCCCTTACTGACATGATCACGCAGTGGACTGTGTCTGTTTTAAACCTCTTTTTTACGCTTCTGGACTGTTTTCATCAGCCATGGTACTATCTCCCCGTCATGGAAATCGTCCGTACCGTACTTCCGTACGTCCAAATCATCCTCTCAATTCTCCTCACTGCTGCGATACTTCTCCAGCAGCGTGGTTCGAGTATGGGAGGTGCGTTCGGTGGAGATAACTTTAGCGCAGCCTATCATACACGCCGTGGTGCAGAACTCTTCTTGTACCGACTTTCGGTCGTCGTTTCGATACTCTTTGTCGCATCTGCGTTTTTGAGCATCATGCTCTAAAGCCTGATTCGTTGGCTCACTACACCACCTGAACACCTGGGCATCACGCTGTGATAGTACCCCTGTCGTATTCCTATTAGATTGAACTTTCGTTCATTATTCTATGCAGTTTCAAAAAGAATCTGTCTCTCACTCACAATCACTCACTAACCGGGTATTCGGTTTTGTTGAGCGCCTTAGTGAAAGTGACTCTCTTATTTTTAAACTCGTATTTCTCGTTGCCTTTCTGAGCGCACTCTGGTTTCTCGTAAACCTCAGTCTTGGATGGCGAACTGAAATCGCAGTTACTGGTGGAACATTCCGTGAAGGAATTATTGGTACTCCCCGCTTCATTAACCCAATTCTTGCAGTTACGCGTGCGGACAAAGATCTGGCTGAACTTATCTTCGACGGACTCATGACCGTAGGCCCAGATGGTGCGCTCGTGCCTAACTTAGCTGAAAGTGTAACCGTTTCTGAAGATGGTCTTACCTATAATGTGGTACTAAAGAAGAATGTTACCTTCCATGACACTATGCCGCTTACTGCACTTGATGTGTTGTTTACGGTTGGACGTATCACTGATCCTCTCCTTGCGAGTCCACTTCGGCCAAATTTCGATGGGGTTGTTGTGGAGCAAGTTGGTGAATATGAACTCAACTTTGTATTGAAGGAACCATACGCGCCATTCATTGAAAATCTCACATTTGGCATTCTCCCGGAACACATATGGGGATCTGTCACCAATGATGAATTTCCGTATAGCCAGCGTAACAGTGAACCTATCGGAACTGGTCCGTACGCAATAGATGCAATTGTTCGAAGTTCATCAGGTATACCGGAAACGTATGTGCTTACGGCACACGAGAGCTATCATCGTGGAGCACCTAAAATTGCAACATTCACACTCACCTTCTTTGCAAATGAAGATCGTCTTACGGAAGCATTCGGAAAAGGTCTCATTGACGCACTCTCAGGAGTAGATCCATCACGTCTATTTGGACTCAACATACAGAGTGACAGTCACGACATTGTGCGCGCTCCCCTGCCTCGCACATTTGCGCTTTTCCTCAACCAAAATAAATCTACTGCACTCAGAGACAAAGGTGCCCGTGAAGCATTGAGTGCAGCAATTGATCGTATTGAACTCACCAATACAGTACTTGGTGGCTACGGCATACCGCTTCACACTGCTATACCGAGTGGTTTTGGTATCACCGTACCTGAAACCGCACCTATCGATGGGGACAGGGTTGAGATTGCTCGTGCTATACTCAGAGACTCTGGATGGGAGCAGAATACTGAAACGGGAGTATGGGAAAAAGAAATAGACGATGCTGTAACGCCGCTCGAATTGAGCATTTCAACGGTTAATAATCCTCGATTTGAGGCAACTGCAGAATACATCAGAACAGCATGGGAACGTTTGGGTGTTCGGGTTACGGTAAAACAATTCGAACAATCAGATCTAACGCAAGGAATTATTCGTCCACGTGATTACGAGGTACTCCTTTTTGGAGCACAAGTAGGTCGTTCACTTGATTATTTTTCATTCTGGCATTCTTCCCAGAGAAACGATCCTGGTCTTAATGTTGCGCTCTATGCAAACATTACGACTGACGCACTTCTTACGGAAGCACGCACAACGAATGACATCGTGAAACGAAACGAGGCGCTCATGAAATTTAGCGAGGAACTCCAAAAGGAGACTCCTGCTATCTTCCTTTACCAACCTGAGCTCATATACATCTTCCCAAAGACTGTAACAGGAGCTCGATTCACTGGTATCGGAGAAATGCATGAACGATTCGCTTCGGTGCACGATTGGTACGTTGATACTGATTCAATATGGTCATTCCTCGCACCATAAGTATCAGCACGAACCGAAGAACACACTGAAAACTACTACAACGTTAAAAAGTAATTACATATGGATAACACACAACAATCACCGCAAAATGGACAAGGCCCTCGACGCCACACCTTCCGAGGAAGGCGCCGCCCTCCTATTCGTGTCTCACGACATGAAGGAACAGCCTCTCCAAGTGGTGAAACGAGCCCGCACGAAACACGGGCAGCACAACGCACTGAGCGTGGAGCGCATATACGTCCGCATTCTGGTGTCCGCGGAGATCGTCGACCGAACGGGGCTCGTACCCCAGAGCGTGGCGAGCGACGCAACAGAGCTCGTAGTACAGCTCGAAAGCCTAGGTCTATGACAACACCACAGCTTAATCAACGACCTCTTGTTCGTGACCCTAAGCTCCCACAGGTACCAACACTCATAGACGAGGATACAGTTCGCATCATCCCACTCGGTGGCGCCGAAGAAGTCGGAAAGAACATGATCATGGTGGAGACAAAGGAAGATATTCTTATCTTCGATGCCGGTTTCCAGTTCGTATCAGGAGAATCTGAAGCTCCTGGAGTAAACTACATTCTCCCAAATACCCAATACCTCGAAGAGCATAAGGATAAAATTCGCGGTCTTGTCATTACACACGGTCACCTCGATCACATCGGTGGTATTCCGTTTATCTTGGAACGTATCGGCAATCCTCCAATCTACACTCGCTACCTGACTTCGCTCATGATATTGAAGCGACAGGAAGAGTTTCCGAATATGCCAAAGGTGACCATGAATGTCATCGAACTCGAGCAGCGTGTAAAGATTGGAAATACGTACATCACTCCATTCCCGGTAACTCATTCTATCCCGGACTCAATGGGTATTTCTGTTGAGACAAAGCATGGAAATGTTGTTATCTCAGGAGATCTCAAACTCGAACATGATGGCAACGAACCAGTCCAGCGAGAGAAAGATACCTGGGGTAAGGTTGGACAATCAAAAAATATTCTTTTCATTGGTGACTCTACAAATGCCGAAAAGGATGGGTTCTCTATTCCAGAAACACGCGTCCACTCGAACATTGAAGAGATCATCCGAAACGTACCTGGACGCCTCATTGTAGGAACCTTCGCATCTCAATTTGAGCGCATGATACGCATCATCAAAGTGTGCGAGGACATGGGTAAAAAAATTGTACTCGAAGGTCGGTCTATCAAGACAAACCTTGATATTGCTGAGCTCTCCGGACTTATGAAAGTTGGTAAAGGAGTAATCATCCCTGTACAGGAGATGGAAAATCACCCTACCGACCGAATCGTTATCCTTTCAACGGGAGCACAGGGAGAGGAGTTTGCTGCACTCATGCGTATTGCTACGGATAAGCACAAATTCATTCACCTCAACGAGCGTGACACCATCATGCTTTCATCTTCTGTTATTCCAGGAAATGAGCTCTCTGTTCAGAAGCTCAAGGACAACCTCTACCGTCATGGAGCGCGCATCATCCATTATCGAGCATCTGACGTTCACTCTACCGGTCACGGTAACTCTGGTGAACTTGTCTGGATTCGTGCGCAAGTGAAACCTGAGTTTGTAATGCCATACTACGGCTACCACTCTATGCTCCGATGCCACGCATACGCAAACATCGAAGCAGGTTTCCCGAAGGATAAAGTGATCATTCCAGATAACGGTCTTGTGATTGATATCAAAAATGGTACTGAACTCAATGTGCACAAAATCAAAGCACCTTCAGAGGTTGTGTGTGTTGATGGATTCACTGTAGGCGCAAAGCAAGAAGTTGTTATCCGCGATCGTCGTTCACTCGCTGAAGATGGTATGTTTGTCATCATCGCCACAGTGAACCCAAAGAACGGAAAACTGCGAAAGTCACCAGACATCATCTCTCGCGGCTTCGTATACTTGCGTGAAAATCAGCAACTTCTCTCAGAAGCACGTATTCTCATCAAAAAAACGATCGAGAAATACACTGAAAATGCGCACCCGGTTGATCTTGATTTCGTAAAGGACGAGCTCACACAAACCGTGTCTGCATTCCTCCTGCAACGAACCAATAAAACACCAATGGTAATTCCTGTACTCATTGGAATATAACCTCGAGCACAGGTAGCATATAAAAACTCCGCATGAAGCATGCGGAGTTTTTATATGCTATTCCATTTTTTGTATTCGTATATTTTCCATCCCATATTAAAATAACAGAATGCCAGCCCCTGTTCCTTCTGAAATACGTTGCCAAACACGTCGTATGCGTGATTATGGCGGCCTCTACGTAGCACTTGTGCTTCTCTCCTTTCACTGGGCACTTGTCATTTACATAAACTCCTCATTTCTTGAGCAATTTTTTTCTCATTATGAAGTGAGCGCCCTCTACACAGCGAGTGCCGTATGCTCCATAGCACTTTTTCTTGCCATCTCAGTGATTCTACGCCAAACGGGAAACTTCCGACTTACCGTTTGGCTCACCATCCTCGAATTCTTTACACTCATTGCACTTCCCCTTGCTGATTCTCGAGTACTTGTTGGGGTACTTTTCATCATCCATCAAACGATTGTTCCCATGATTCTTTTTTCGATAGATATTTTTATGGAAACGCTCACCGGTAACTGTGAGCGTAGCACAGGAAGCCAGCGCGGACTCTTTCTCACCATCATGAGCCTTACCATTGCACTCTCAGCACTCCTTTCTGGATACCTTATTGGCGATCAGGAGCCACAATTTGTGCTCGTCTACATGACAAGTGCTTTCCTCCTCATCCCCTTTCTTGCTATGGTTGTGCGTTCATTTCGCAACTACGCTGACGGAACATACGAGGATCATGCACTTGCCCATGGAGTGACTAAGTTCTTGAAAAACCCTGATATCAAAAATGTATTTTATGCACACTTTACGCTCCAGCTCTTTTTCGCATGGATGGTTGTATATACTCCGATATACCTTTCAACCATCATGGGGTTCGGCTGGGAACGTATCGGTCAAATACTCTTTGTTGGTCTTATGGCGTACGTCATACTTGAATACGCTATTGGAATCATTGCAGATCGCTGGCTTGGAGAAAAGGAAATGATGGCAGTTGGCTTTCTTGTAATTGCAGTAGCAACTTCGTGGTTTACGTTCCTCACACCAGAAAATATCGGTCTTTGGATGATAGCCATGTTTCTTACGCGCGTAGGAGCGAGTCTCATCGAAACTACGAGCGAATCCTATTTTTTTAAGCACACAAACGGTGAGGATACGGCGCTCATCAGTTTCTTTAGGATCACCAGACCATTGTCATACATTATTGGTGCAGCACTCGGAAGCATCACCCTCTTTGTATTTAATGATCAAATGCAATTTCTCTTTTTGATACTCGCCTGCCTTATGATTCCAGGTTTTTTCTTCACCATGCGACTTCACGATACAAAATAATGCACTCCATCTTCATGAAGCGAGTGTATAGAGTCTTCCACGCTTTGTAATGAGCTTTTCCTTAATAAGTGTATGAAGCTGTGCATCAACACGGATATCAGAAAATTGCCTTAGTGCAGTGAGAAGTGCCGTCCGGGTATGCATTCCCTCACTAAGAAGACGTATGATCACACCGCGAATCTCTCTGTCAGAACCCTTGAATGGTGACTGACGCACATGCTGTCGACTACGTTGATTAGGATTGCCGTACATTTTTTTAATAAATGATCCATAATCCATAAGAGCGTAATACCATGTCCGAGGGTTTTTTGTATCAAGTGTTTTCTCTACACAATGTAGTATGTCGCGATCATCAACCTCGTACGCATCGCTAAAAAAGTGATGCAGATACACACTTCTAATATTCGTTTCGATGAGTGGCACTGCCTTATTAAAGGCAAAGGCCATAACTGCACCCGCGGTATAGTGACCGACTCCTGGGAGTGCCATGAGCGCTGCGTGCTCTTTAGGGAACACTCCATCGTATTTTTCATGGACAATTTTTGCGCATTCATGGAGCATTTTTGCTCGACGATTGTACCCAAGACCTTGCCACATACGGAGCACTGCACCAAGTGGTGCTTTCGCTAATATTTCCAGGGTAGGAAATGTACGGAGAAAAAGCTCATATTTCGGAGCAACTCGGTCTACCTGGGTCTGCTGCAGCATTATCTCTGAGACAAGGATGCGATACGGATCTTTTGTCTTTCTCCACGGGAGTGCTCTGCGCTTATGTCTTCGGTAGTATTCCTTTACCACTTTCGTAAATGCAATTTCTTTTTTTGTCATAAGAAATTTCTTACTCTCTCTGTCTCGATACCCGGATGCTGTAGTGACAGTACACTACGGAAACCTGAAGTGCCGTTACTCGTTAATCGTATAGACAACATCTTTGCGTTCAATAACGACCGGCCACCCCATTTTCTTGGCATGCTCGTACAGCTTCATATTCGGATTGAAACAGACTGGCATCTCTACTTTTGTGAGAAGACTGATATCACCTTCTGTATCACCAACACCGACTGATCCTTCGAGAGTATATCCGCCCTGCTCAAGGAGACGATCAATGATCGTGGCCTTGTCCTTTATAAGCACTTCATCGACAACAGCCCCCGTAAAACTATCCCTCGGTCCGAGTTCATATATACGGCCGTACACCTTATCAAACCCATATGAGGCACAGAATTCATCAAGAATCGTTTTGGGCGATTGGGAAATTGCCACAACGCAATACCCTTTTGCCTTAAGATCTAGTATGAGATCACGCGTATACCGGTAGACTCGTTTACTCTGTGCTTCAACAACTGTTCGTCCAACATCAGCAAACACACCGTAGTGCACACCCTTAATGTTCGACATGAACGCCTGAACAACGTCATTGATATACGCTTCGTAACTCCCTTCCCTATTCCACCACGCCTCATGCGAGTCTTTGTACTTCATTCGTACTTCAGGTGAAAAAACCTCAGCACGAATAAGACCCTCAACGAGCTCAATAAGGAGACTTGATCGAAACACTGTTCCATCAATATCAAAAAAGGCAATCTTTTTCATACCAGTCACCTCTAGTGCACCTCGATAAATACTGGTCGAAGGGCTTGCCACGCATCTTTACTTAAAACACGCTCACTGTATATACCCTCATCAGGATAATGAGCCTCTGAGATACGTATCTGCTCATTAGGGAGTACCGTTTCAACATATGATACGTGACCGATATCACCCTCGAGTATACACTCCATAATTGCTCCAGATTTAGGTGTAGTACCAATGTATACCCCAGGAACATCTTTCAGTAATGACTGCCATCGGCCTGGCGTTCGCGGTCTCGAAGGAGGCCAATTGATATGCAGCCCTTTTCGCACGAGTCGGTAGAGCACATATTCACCCGCCTGAAGCGGCATCTCCACTTCACCACCATAAAACAAATCATTGATACATGCGCGCGTACGTACTGTATTCAGGTCATGTGGGCCGTTCTTCTCGCCAATAGCAAATTCTGGATACACCGTTCCTGCACGTGATGCAAGATCGTCTCGTAGCACCCAACCTATCACACCGTCCTTTGCTACTTTTGAAAATCTTCCCTTCTCTTCGAGAACCATAACCATATCACCATACATGAGAGACATGATTACCGTATCAAACTCTTTTGTTGGCCCTCCAAAGAGCGGTGCCCGTGCATGTTGCACATATGCCACTGTCTGGCTCATATCCTCGCGTACCTCTCGATCTAGTAGTACGCTCTCAAGACTTTTCCAAGGAGTCGGATCACTCGCTACTTCGTGCGCATCGTGTGTATGCGGAGAATCAAGTAAAAGCGGCTCTTCATGGCCACGAAGGTGGATTACGGGAGTAGTGCCAGCGTCATGCTGTGCAGTGAAAAAGCGAACAGTTGTTCCAATAGTCAAATCGTATACTCGATCAATAAGTGTATACATATCCTGCATCGACACACTATACCACTCGCACGAGAGAGTTTTATATTGACGTTTTGGCGGTACGTAGCAGAATTTCTACTACAAAGAAGGGTTTCTTCGATTAATCGTCGCGACGGGGCCAAATCTTGTTCGCTTCTGGATATACAAAGGTAAGTGGGTGACTCGAGCAATCGTGCGTGCGTGCTTTACAGTATGAACGACCATACTCTACTAATCGATGATTAAAATTCCACCACTCACTCTTCGGCATAATGCTCATGAGATCTTTTTCTATACGTTTCGGATCTCTATGATCGGTCAAATCAAAACGTATAGCGAACCTGCGAACATGGGTATCCACCGCTATGCCTTCAGCCATACTAAAGGCGGTAGAGAGCACAACGTTTGCAGTCTTTCTCCCAACACCGGGGAGGAGGATGAGCTCATCCATGGAGTTCGGCACCTTTCCGTTATACTGAGTCATGAGTATCTGTGCAGCAGACCTGATGTATCGTGCCTTTGCACGGTAAAAACCGGTCTGAAACACAAGTCTTTCCATATCTGCCTGCGATGCTTCTGCGTATGCCCGAACGGAACGGTATGTTTTAAATAGTGTCTTGGTAACTTCGTTTACCCGCGCATCAGTGCACTGTGCAGAAAGTATAACTGCAACAAGAAGTTCCCATGTATTTCCATGAGCGAGATGAATGAGGGATGACGGAAAAAGCTTTTTGAGAACTGCGTTCATCTTTCGCACACGTACTGTTCGTTCTTTTCTTTTTTGTTCAGTCATACTAAAAAGGTACTACAAAATGCTCCGCACATGAATGTGTGGAGCATTTTGCATAATTCATATGAGTACTACAAGGTGCTGTATTACGATGACTTAATGAAGCGATACAACTCTGTATACAATGCTCCCGTAATCATGAGGAATGCAAGAAATACAAGAAATGCACCGAGCACAGGTATGAGCAGAAGGAGGAGAACCGAAAAAGCACCAAGTATTGCGGTGAAAATGGTCATTGTTTGACCAAGGCGCAGTAACCGCTGTACAACCAGACCAACACAGAGTGGGATACACATCATTGCAAGCAATATGAGTACCATGTATATACCAAGGAGTACGGCACCAACGACAAACCCAATGACACTTGCCATGAGTATTATCGAAACAAAAGGTATTGCAAGGAACATTCCTAGACCAACAAGCCCAAGTCGTCCATACCCCTCAAAGATTGTTTCAATGAGTCGAGAAACGCGTGTACGAAGTACAAAGAAAAGCGTAAGTCCAGAAAAAACAAGAACGAGAAGATTAAACAAAAGTGTTTGCACAATATTCTCTTCTGATCCAGAAGAAATCAGGGCTGTGTCATGCGTAATCGTGCCCAACACAACCGCATTTTGTCCTCGCATGAGTTCTACTGCACTCTTGTAGGTAATATTCCCCCCAACATCAGCCTTGTCTCCGAGTGTAAGCGGTTGCCCAACACGAACCTGTACATCTCCTGCCACGCGAGCATCAATACGCAGTGACTCAGCTGTACCATATACAGATCCACCCACCGGACCATTCACGCGAACTTCCCCACCAAAGAAAATAAGATCTCCTCCGATTGAGGCTGAGGAAAGAATATCAACAGTACCCCCAATAATGACGAGATCATCGGCTACCGCTTCTGCGATGATTACTTTTCCGCCAATAACTCGAACATCATCCCCAACATCGTCGTGTATGTGGACAGTACCGCCAACAGCGAAAAGATCTTCTTCGATAGGTGCATCAAGCGTTATTGAACCGCCAACAGCGAATACGTCTCGCTCGGCAATACCAGAGATAGTAACTGCCTCACCGAGTGCATAGAAATCGCCTTCAAGAACTTGGTTCGCCTCTACACTTACGTTCTCACCTGAACGGATAACAGGGCCTTCCGCATGGGTCAAAACGGGGCCGAGAAAAAGCCCAAAAATGGCCAAGATCATTGACTTATTCAAATTCATGTTCTGAAGTATACCTTGCAATTGAGTACCTGTGAAGACTGGTCTACGTAAGCAGTATTATTGCTTTGCTACACAAGGAACGAGCTTTACTGCCTCAAGTGGTGACGGCGCACTACCGGCTACGATTTCCTTGAGACGCTTTTCTCCTACCGCGTTTTCTATACACACAATCATTTCCTCTGTTACTGTAAATGATGGGTCGTCGAACCCAAATGCTTTGAGCATATTCTGTTGATCAGGGGTAAGAGATTCTGCAGTAATGACAATTTCTTCAGTGCTTTGCATTTTTGGAGCATCAGCCTGTTCACTATCCCCAACCTCCTGAACCTCCTCTTCCTGAAGCAAGATCGTCTCCTCAGTGAGAGAATCACTTGGGCGTGCACCGGGCATATCCTGATAGAGGTACCACACAAAAATACCTGCAATGAGTGAAAGTGCTAGAAATGCTCCTGTGGTAATGAGATATGTTTTGAGAGAGATCATACGGGTCGAGTGTACTCAACTGGCGCCTGGAGTATGTACGCAATCATAAGGCCTATCAAGAAAAAAATGACGGTAGCCATAAAAAGCATCATCCGGGCACGAGAAATCTCCCATGAACCATCGTGCCAATTTCGAACAAAGAGAAAAGGCAATATGAATCGAATTATTTTCATTGCTCCAGACATATGCATATCATACAATACTCTGCCGATTCCAAAGGTTGAACTACTCCTTTGAATAGAGCTGCACGCCCCTTTCCCAGAATGAAGAGTCTCCTTGCTCGCGAAGCCAGTACCACCACTCCGCTCCCCATAAGTACTGATGTGTATAGCGTGTCTTCTCTGCATACGCGAGTATTTCATCCATCTTCTCGATATTCATTCGTGAATACTGCACATCAAGTGGAACAGCAGTAACTGATTCTACAAGCCACGGCTCAAGCGAAAGCTCAATAAGAAACGTTTCCTTATCACCGTGGAAGAGCTTGATTACATTCTCCTTTACCCGATAAAACCACGGCGGGAGTATTGTACGAAATTGACCGAGCTCGGGATTCCAAAAGTAAACATATACACTCGTACCGAATGCATCTCCATTTTCATATGCACCACTCCATGTGCCAAGATTACCGCTATCGGTCACAAGTATCGGGCGTGTTGGATCAAGTGAGCGGACGAGTGCGATTTCTTCACGAAGAAATTCCTCATCAAGCTCCTCGCCACAGTGTTCCGTAGCAAAAACAGTGAGGTATGGTTCATTCTCTACTTGCCAGTAGGTTATAGCGGATGAATCACGATATCGCTCTACTACAGCAGTAATGTACTCTCGGATCTCTTCTTTTTGTTCTTCCCAAGTCATATCTTCTGCCCATTCCGGAGTATGACACTCTGGCCAGCGAGGGAGTCTCCTCCCTACCCCAAAAATAGCATCACCACCACTCGCTTCAATGCGTTTGAGCTGAGCATCCATCAAACTGAAATCGTAGGAGTTGTTGATAGGTTCAACGAGATTCCAGTGGGCAGCGATGCGAAAATGCCGTACACCAAGCTCCTCGATAATCGCATCGAGAACGGTGAGTGGTTCGAGACCAAGCTCGATTGCATATGGAGCATTGAATGACATGCCATACACAATACGGCCTGGCACTTCCTTACGTGCAAGGAAAAAAACTACTACACTAAGGAGTAGCGCGAGTATACAAAGTACTATGAGTGTTTTTCGTATCCATGGACGCATTATGCAAATAATACTAGGAAACCGAGACTAATCATAGCGACAAATACTGCCTTTTGGAAAATTGCTGCCTTATCATACTTTTCTCCGATTACACGAGCATGGTCATCTTTCCTACTCACAAAAATACCGAGGAGAAGTATAAAAACAAACTGAAGACCCCCGAGCGCCTGAACAACAGCGACATCACCCAGATCTGTGGCCTTGAGAATGAGGATTGTAGAAACACCCGCAAGGAGCTTGTTGATGATAATGAGGAAGCGCGCAGAGCGTCCCGTTGATTTTGTCTGATCTCGGACACGCTCCCAATAATTTGGGATGAGGAGGAGCGAAAGTGCAAAAAACACAAACGCAATGCGCGACCAGAAAAACCCATTATCAAAGGACGTCAGTTCGAATAGTCCTTTAATAGAAATGTAGTGGAGCGCAAAAAAAAGTCCTGCATGGAATGCGACCGTGGCCGTCTTCCAAGGGAAACGGAATCGCGATACGAGCGCAGTTCCTGTCGCTAGTAATGCGATACCAAGTATGAAATTGGTAGTGAGCTCAACATCAAGAAAATAGTACCCGAGCCCAAAAGAGCAAAGGGCTGAAACCGCACCTATTACAGGAACGACATCAGACGCATCGTGCTCACGTAACGTACTAAACATGGAAACGAGCGCAATGAAAAATGTATAGGCGGAAAGGAATGAAAGCGCCACAACTTCGAGTGTCGGCCGTATCACATTTGAAAATGACGGTACATGAAGACCGTCAAATGGAAGTGGGAGTAGACTGACAAAATACACCACAACCCACGCACCCGAAATCACACACGTATAAAACGCATACGCAAAAGCACGTGGAAATGATTTCTCGTCTGAAACAATATGCTTATCAACGAGGGCGACGAGTGCGTTGATAAATTGTGCAGCAACCGCAAGTAGTATCCAGGACATGAAGATGTGATTTTGTGAACGTGTTTTCTGTACGCTACCTTTTATTCTACCTCATTTGCTCGACAAATTTGCTCATACACGTGAGCAGAAGGTCGAACTGTTCTCTTGAGTGTCTCGTAATTAATCTCAACAAGACCAAAGCGCTTCTCAAAGCCAAGTGCCCACTCATAATTATCGAGGAGAGACCAGTACATATGTCCTTTCACGTCAGCTCCCCGCTCCATCGCTCTCCAAACCCCCCGCACTTGCTCTTGTATATATTCAGCGCGGTGCACATCCTTTGCATCAGCAAGACCTGATTCAGCCACATAGAGTGGTTTTTTGTAGCGATGGAGCATCATGAGCGCATCCTCTATACCTTCAGGATAAATATCCCAATCCATATCTGTTTTTGGATAGAATGCCGTATCACCAAACTTTTTGTGAAAGTAATAATTGAGACCAATAGAGTCACACTTTGCATGGACAAGATTCATGAATCGATACGTCCAAAAATAATTTGCTATCCATGCCTTGAATCGATTCCAAGGGTTCTTGTTCGCATGAAAAAGAATGACATGGTACACAATGCTCACTTCCGCATCAGGGGCACATTTCTTGATTTCGTCATAGGCACGATTGTGAGCTCGTGCAAGGTTCTTCATCACCCGAAGATACAGAAAAAGTGGACGAAGCCCACGATTAGCCTTCGATTCAAATGTTCTTCCTGAATTCGTTATAGAAATAAGGTCAGTGAGTGCAAAGCGCTTAAATGGAGGCCAACTTCCCCGAAGCCAACCGTTTGACGCGTACACTGGTGGTTCGTTAATCGTAGAAAAATATGCACATCGATCGTTAAAACGAGTCACCACAAACGCACAGTACCGCGCAAAAATTTCTGGAGCATCTTTTCGCTCAAAACCACCTGATTCGGAAAACCAAAGCGGCAATGTGAAGTGCCACAAGGTAATGAACGGAGTCATACCACGATCATAGAGTGCATCCAGCACCTTTCGGTAGTGTGCTATTGCCTCCTCATCAAATTTTCCCTCTTCTGGTTCAATACGCGCCCACTCAATAGAAAGTCTATGTGCATTGTGACCAAGAGCCTTTGCAATATCAAAATCTTCTTCATACCGATTGTAGTGGTCACACGCACGATCACATACAGGTACCCGTCCCTCACGTGCAGCTTTTGCCCAATCAGTATTTTCTATCCCTCCCTCAACTTGGTACGAAGCAGTTGCCGCTCCCCAGAAGAATCCGGCAGGAAATTGTTTCTTTTGTGCCATTCCGAATAGTATAGCAGATGCTATTCCCCGCTCCTTTACTGTACACCCCTAAGACAACCGAGGGTATACGGGGCATCCGTTGTGACATGGTAGTGATACATTTCAGTTTGCACACCTTGATCTACAATAGTGTGGGCATGCCCGTGACAGACATCAAGATCACCTGAGGTTACCGTCTTCCCATTCTCATACGAACTGAATAGAGGAAATCCATCAATCGCATACCCGGCAAGACCTTCTGCGTCAGTTGTTACCGGGACACCAGGAAGTACAACAGTACCATCGAGAAGAATACCTATCATACTCGAAGGAAGACATCCTTCGACCGAAGCAAGGGTGGGTTCGAGCGGGAGTTGCAATGTATGGAGTGGTGCACCACTATCATCACGCTGGAGTGAGCTGATGATACGAGCACCTTCGGCTGCGTGTACGGTGACAGGACCCCATGTATTTCGGGTCAATACCGTAGCACCAGAGTCACACCATTGTATGGGTGACGGAACAACGACTTCTTCCTCATCTTCTTCTGGTGTGACGAGAGGCTGACTCTCTTCAATGGGCTCTTTTTCTTGCAAGCGAGACTCCTCTACGTATGCGCGGAGCTTTTCTTTTAAACGCGCCCCCACTTCAGCACGTGTTCCATCTTCCAAAACAGCGACCTCATATACCTGTTCGTCACTCTGTATAACAGACGCTTCCTGCCCAAATTGCGAAAAAGAAGGTACGTGCGCATCTACCACACCTATCCAGAGATACACAAAAGCAATCCCAACGGCGAGACTCGAAGCAATAACGATATGCTTTGTGCGCGGAATCATACGGATATAGAGTATCACACCACCACTACTATGTTCGCAGAATATGCTGAAATGAGAGCAATGGCAGCTCAACGATTACTCAACCTGGATATCGATCAATTTCTCAACTCGACGAATGTCAGCAAGGAGCTTTGAGCGTTCAGAACTATACAGTGTCACGGTAAATACCGCCTTGCCACCGTTCTTGGCAAAACGACAACGCTCACCTAACTTTTTCCCAAGAGTGATATCAACAAAAGACTTCAGCTCTTGAATTTTTTTAATACCTTTGAGCCGAACAAGTCTCCCCTCTTGTTTCGGGTACCACTTCAGCGTTGCTGCGAATCCTTTGCATTTTTTAGGAATGATTGGTTTCTTGGGAAGACGAATGAGAATATCGTTAAGCGAATGATCAATGTCACAGGAGAGGCGGTGAAGCTTATCTCGGAATCCTCCAATGCGAGCACCTATCTCAATAAGCTTCCACTCATCATCAACTTTCATGAGCTCAACATGGGCGGTTGTGTTACGAAGACCGAGCGCATGAATACCAGCTTCAGCAGCTTCATGCGCACGACCAATGGAAGTTGCCTTGAGCCCTGTTGGAGTCATGTGGAGGTAATTAAAGAAATCTCCGTGACCAATATTGTGACCAGTGAGTACACGAACCATTGGACAAAAATATACCTTACCGCGGGAGTTCACATACGCATCAACAGAGTACATATCACCCTCCATGAATTCTTCCACAATCACGCGTGGTGACTCAGTGCGTCCATTTTCTCCATAAATTTTTCCGATTTTCTTTTTGAGCTGCGTGAGTGCACGCTTCAACTCATCTTCGTGATAGCACACAGTCACAAGAAGACTCTGTGCCAAGTTTGTCGGTTTTACGATCATTGGAAATTTAATTTTCTCAATGATACGTTTGCGCTCAGCAACAGTATTCCCTTTTACGAGGGCGTACTTTGGTGAGAACTTTGGCGCAAGGATTTTGAAGCGTCGCCGCATTTCAAGCTTGTCCGTCGACCAAATGAGAGACTCCGTTGAAGGCGTCCTCAGGTACGGTACATGGGGAATTATTTCAATAAAGCGAGAGAGATACGATTCAGATCGACTCGTTATGGCACGAAGTTCGTATTGATATGGTGCAAGTGATTCTGCAATTGCACCTGGTTTCGTAAAATCAATACATACAAAAATATCCGCACCAGGAAAATCTGCCTTGGTCTTTTTCTGGGGAGCATTACTATCCCAAATCACCATGATTCGAAACTTCTGCTTTATCTCACGCTCGTATCGACGAATACTCTCTGCAGCACCTTCTGGGAGCTGCATTACATACGCAATGATATTTTTCTCCTTTTTCTTCATGTGAAATTGGGTAAATAAAAATGCCACGGGGTGGCTGCGTGTATACTCTTTGGATTTTTATATTATACCATATATAAGTAAAAAAGCAATTTCCTTGTGGAAATTGCTTTTTTTGGTCTGAGATACCATGCACAGCTATTCGCCCGAATCCCCCACTAACCGCGCATAGACGACAGTATTGTGTGTGTACCGCATGGAGCCCTTATCATACGTTCCTGAGCACGTAATGAGCCTGAGAGAGGCATAGTCAGTCATGCCATACACCTTTTCATTTGGGAACTCTGACTGTTTGTACCGCTCAGTATACTCAACGGAAAATTCTGCTATTGAGCCATCAGCACGGGTGACAAATATCCGATCATCTGGGACAAGTTGCCCTAGGTGATAAAACACTGCTGCACCATCAACTGAATCAACGTGTCCGAGTATAGATGCAGTCCCTCGTTCACCCGGAGAAGCACCGAGTTTATACCAACCCACCGCATCATACGACTCAGGTACCATGATTGTTCCATCAGGATTAAGTTCGAGTGGTTTCTCAAAGGTAGTGTCGATACCAAGCGCTGGGATACGAAGTTCAGTTGGCCATTCTCGAGCTAGTCCTTGGGGTACGCTGACTTCAATCGGAGTAGGTACAGGAGCCTCTTTTCTTTCTACCTCAAGGTATGGATACGCCTCGAGCATAAGGTATGCACCGAGAGCGATACCAAATACGACAAACGCCACTACGTGAATGTAGTGACGCGTTGTCGAGTGATTTATTAATTCTTTATCTGACATTCTTGGTAGCTCGAAGAGTCAAAAGTGACAAAAGCATACCAAAGAGAGCGATGAGTGTGTAGAGTGCATTCGTACTTGTTCCTCCTGCACCAGTATCTGGCGCACCTACTGGAAGAACACTCGTCGTTTCACCCAACACCTCTCCGATCGGATCTTCATCAGAAGTTGATCGCTTCTTGCGAGAGCCAGTTGAACTGCTTCCACCTCCATCTTCGTCAACTTCGACAGTTACAGAACACTCAGCAGTAGATGGATCTTCGTCCGAATCCACATTATCAGTTACAACAAGTGTGTATGTTGTATCTTCTTCAAGATCTTCAAAGAGTTGTGACCCAGCGAGTGCGACAGCGTTTCCATTCAACGTCGCTCCATCTGCAAGTGTTGATGACCAGAAGATCGTAACATCACCACCTTCATCCACTTCACTTGCGCTTGCCTCTATAGAACATGCAAGCTTTGGATCTTCATGCTGATCTGCTCTGTTACCGAAGTTGCACTCTCCTGAATACTCCCAATCTGATGTCGAGTCCGCACTGTCATCAGACACAAATGGTCGTGAGTCTAATTCGTACTCATAGAAGTATGCGTAGCACGCTCCTTCTGATTCACCTTGTGGATCAGGGTATGTTTGGTCCCAACCAACCTGCTGAACTTCAGTAACCTCCCAATTTCCTGCAGGTACATTGAACTCATAGTGACCCGTTGCATCTGTGGTTGTTGAATACACAACGTCTCCATTTGTTGCACGGATAGTCCAGTTTGAAAGTGTTGGCTCATTTTCATCCCAGAAACCATCACCATCTTGATCATTCCACTTGTATCCGTCTATGGTGTAGAGAGGAACTTCATCTGTCACACAGAGAACGACATTATCAAGAAGTGTACCAAGTGAATCAGACGGTGCAGTATCTTCAAAGGTAATCACCGTTGACGCATCAGTAGCAACAAACGTACCAACATACTCTTCCCATTCGTTTCCGCTATTTGATGATCCGTTTGCAGACGCACTCACAATGAGATTACCGTCCGCACGTGCATCGAGACTATTCTCAGGAACTCCTGCACGAGCCGAGAAGTCAAAACTCAATTCGTACACTGTGCCAGGAACCGTAGCAATAGTCTGACTAATATCTGTTGCAGAATTTCCATCGAGTTCTGCATTCTGAAGACCGAGAGATGCTACCCCTGCACCAGTACCATCAAAGTTACGCCAGATCTCGATACCATCAGTGGTGTATGCCCAGCTTGGTACCGATGTCTCTATAGTCCAACTAACCTGGATTGCAGGCTGTTCAAACGAACCATTCGAGATAAGATTCTCACCGATGCGACACACTCTTGGATCAGAGTCGTCTTCTTCCTCCTCGTTCACGAATGTACAGGTAACATCGTCCCCTTCTTCGAGTTCGATATAGAGTGCACCATCCCATGAACCAACAGTTTCCTTGTCCTCGTTCACACATGATGCGTTTTCAAGGTTCCAATCTTCTTCACCAAGCTCCTCGATCTTGTATGAACCCGGCTTCACAGCTTCAGTTTCAGATTCACCATGAGCAAGTGTTGCGAATGATTCATCGTTCAGCTCAAATTCAAACGCTGTCTCCTCATCGCTTCCCTCCTCAACAATCTTGGTTACGGTAATAGTCGTATCATCTTCTTCCTCGTACGGAATATCACAGTCAACATTGTCTTCTGTTGTAACGACGAGCTTGTAGAGAAGTCCTGCTGGATTTCCACGAGGATCTTCAGAACCTACTGTATTTACCACATTGATTGAGAGTACGTTATTACCCTGATCGATGAGTCCGTCAACATCATAGACATCTGCAGTTGCAAAGTTATTTGCATCTACTGTCTCAGCACCAGCTGCATCTCCATTCAATGTCGTGCTGTATGTGTTATCTGCTGCTACGTAGAGTTTTGCATCAGTAACGACACCATTCCAACCGAACGTTCGAACGAACGTCTGACTCGCTCCGATAACTGGTGCCTGTACTGGGTTATCTCCCCAGATCCACGCGGCTCCAGAAATTGCTGCTGTCCATGCTGGATGCACAAAACTCAAGAGTTTTGCGAGTGCACCACTCTTCTCGGTGACTGTAGTGTTGTCGTCTTCGAGATTTGTATTGAAGTCAGTACCACTCACGAGTTCGATTGAACAGTACTCTGGCTCTGGGTTAGTACACACTGTTTGCGTAGCCCGAACTGCATCAAGATCGAACCCATCCGCATCAGCAGTGTGTGGGGTTGGGTCAGTCGTATCAGTAAGGCGTACATACTTGATCCATGAGAAACTTGTCTCATCAAAATCGAGTCCAGTTGCACGAGTTGCCGTATCGGCGTTTGTTGCAGATTCGGTGAGTGTCTCCCATGTGACACCATCCTGACTTACTTCTACTTTTACAGATTCAGGCGGGTAGTCATTTCCGTTCGTTGCTTCATATACCGTAAGGTCATCCCCAGCAAGGTTTGGAACAAAGTTTGTGAACGTCACAACGATTGAGCCTCCAAATCCAATACTGAAGAATCCAGTATTTCCACCATTGGTCCAATCTTCAACACCAACAACTGCTGCTGGGTTTGTTCTATCAGGATTCGTAATCGCACTACCATTCTTGAGTGTCCCCTGGCTAACACTCGTGTAGCCAGTTGCCCACCCACCATTTGGCTGAGCGACACACTGTGGGATGTCTGGAACACAGTTTCCAGCATCATTCTTCTTCATCCCCGTTGGAATTGATGTCTGAGCAAGATCAATATTCGGACACACATCTACCGTATTCGTAATGCGGCAGTATGCGTATGGATGTTCCTCCGTGAGAGTGATGTTCTTACATGCATCGAGGGTATCCGGTGTAGCAGTATCCTCAAGATCACTGGTAAGCGCGTACGTGGTGTAGTATCCGGGCGCAGCATTCTCAGTCACTGTATGCGTACCTGTTGCTGATACCTCAACAACTGCAAATGGGTACTGATTCCATTCATTTCCTGTTGCAGGGAACGAAATAGACTCACCGCCATCTACGGTAAAACTAAAGTTCTCAGCACTTACGGTTGTTGTACCGACAATGTACTTCCAGACCTTAACCGCCCCCTTCACTTCATCGTACTCACATGAGTCATCATCTACTGCTGCATCCTTGTTGTAATTGAGGGCAAGCGGATCTGTGCAGCCGGGAACTTCTTTTTCAGGGATTTCACAATCAAGTTTCCATATTGCCTGTCCTTCTGCATCCCAATTTTTTCCTTCGTACTCTTTTTCTCCTTCACCAAGATCGTACGAGAATGCTGGAATAATATCGCCCATATCTTCGATGCCACCATCATCGTGGTATGCATGCCCATTTGGGTTATTGATGATACTCGAAGCATCAACGGTAATACTGTTGTATGGGTTCTCATCGCTCTCTGTTGCGTGACAAATCTCTATATTAGGATTGTTTGGATATTCCTTCTTTGGAATATCTTGCTCTTCGTCTTGCACAGCCTGTGCTACTGGAAAACCCCCGTACACGAGTGAGAGTACGAGTGCGAATATCGCTGTTGCTGAAAGCATCTGAGCAAGCGGCGAGTGAGTCATGCGAGTAAAATTCATAGGTGAATTTTTATATGTTATTGATACCTCCTTACGTAATGTAAATCGTCTTTTCAGGAAATAGACCTAAAAACTACAGTGCACAGAAATTCTCCACACTTCGGGGAATACTGTACTCCTTGTAACGAAAGACGACAATAGCTACATGGGCGTACAAGCTGTCACAACCTTACAACGTATTTCGACAGAGCACAATAGCACCGATTTTGGCCTTGCTCTCGGACCCTACGGTATACTAGATCCATGCATGCACTTGAAACGGCACTCCTCGAACTCGCACACACCCTTCCACTTGAGCTTTTTGTTGTTCTTGCCTCTTTTATAGAGGAAGTCATCCCCCCTATCCCATCACCTTCCATTGTTGTCCTCGCCGGTACACTTGCTTCCGTGCAGTCATACACCCTACCTATGCTCGTGACGCTCGTGGTTCTTGCTTCACTCGGAAAAACGATTGGCGCGTTCATGGTGTACTCCCTCGTAAAACGAATAGGCATTGAAGCAATCAATCGTTTTGGTTCATTCCTCCATATTGCACATGCAGATATTGAGTCGTACGGAAAACAAATTACAGGTACTGCCCGTGACTACATCCTTCTCTCAACGCTTCGCGGTATACCCATCATCCCTTCCGTAGTTCTTTCTGTCGGAAGTGGCATTCTTCGACTCCCGATACGAGTATTCGTGGTAGGCACATTTATTGGAACACTCTTTCGAGACACGATATACATAGTAATTGGGTACACAGGTGCTTCAGTCATGAAAGAATTTACACTCCAAACGTCTTTCATTGAAACTATTCTCACACTCTGTACCCTCGTCGCCTGCCTTTATGGAATAGCGATATTCATACAAAAAAAGCGCAAAAAATAGCACGCTCGATTACCGTATTCATCGTGGTAAAAGTACTTCTATATTTTCTTGTATCTCAGAATACCCATCTCCTCCAATATGGTCGTAAACAATCGTTCCCTGTAAATCAATCAGTAGTGTTCGTGGCCAGTAGCTATTCCCGTACGCATTCCAGGTACCGTACACATCATCGAGCACAACCGGGAATGTTATTTTCGCAGCCTCCATTGCTTTCGTGACATTCTCCATCACGCTCTCATGAGGAAATTGCGGTGTGTGAATACCGATAATCATGAGACCACTGTCTTTATACTTCTCATGGAGCGCTACGATATGTGGAAATGCTCTCTGACAATTTGGACATCCGTACCGCATAAACTCGAGTAAGATCACCTTTTCTCCAATATATTCACCAAGTGTTATTGTCTTCCCATCCGTATGGAGGAAACCAGTTGGAGCACTCAATTCTCTATACTGCTGACCAACGAGTGAATCAGTGTAAAGAACCTCAGCGCGAGTGAGGTAGAGATACACTGAGGTTCCCAGAATAATGAGAACACCAACAAGGAGTGCAGCGAGAATGGATCTGATATTAGTCATAGAAAAAATGAAGGAGTAGTGTGTGTTCGATTTTGGTTACATCAAATGGCATTACATCGAGGAGCCATACTTCAAATTGTGCCATGAGGCCGAGAGCAATGACTACACCTAAACATACAAAGAGGAGGCCGAGTGCACGCTTAAACAGTCCGTCGGGATGAGCGAGCCTTCCGAGTAGAGGCACGTATCGGTTCCCGATACTCACGATGAGGATGAGCGCTAAAGCGAGCCCGAGGGTATATACCCCAACATAGAATACCCCGAGCCAAAAATGAACAGGTAAAATAGTGCCGAGTATAACGAAATAGGTTGGAGAACACGTAGAAAAGATTGGACCAAGAGCAAGACCGATGAGTACATACCCTAAGAAAGAATGAGTCTCTTTTCCTTTTGTAATACATCGAGAAAAGAATGATTCTACTTTTGGAATACCTGTAGCACGCCACATCTCTGGGAAGAGTAATGTGATCCCAAACAGAGCAAAAAGTGATCCAGATACATACATCCATATGTCTGGCGGAATAACAATAAATAACGTTGTTGTCTTGAGTACAATACTAAACACAACGACTGAAAGCGCGAGTGAGGCAATAACTATGTATGGTGCATACGCCGTACGACGAATGGCCGAAACACCAAGAATCACCGGGAGTACCGGCAGTATGCACGGAGCAAGAATCGTGAGTACACCAGAAACAAAAGCTATGACAAAGAGCGTCATGCGCTACATGGAATGCCCCATCATGCTGTGATCCATTGGAGCACTGTTGGTATTTTGATTCGGGGCCGGAGCAGGTGTCGGCTTGGGAGTCGGAGCCGGTACTGACACGGGAGTAGGAGCAGGTTCTGCTGGCACTCCCATCGCTGGGTCAGTGTTTTGCATACGCGTACCGTCAGGCATCGTATGTGTCCCATCCGCATTCATCATCGTGCCGTCCGGCATCACATGGCTCCCACTCGGCATTGTCTCCATCGTTGGATCATCATTCTTCATAATAGTTCCATCCGGCATCGTATGTACTTGAGTGGCACTATCACCACCTGTCACAAGAAAAACAACAACGCCGAGTAACACTATAAATATGACTGCGATGACTTTGGTGCTCATGATTGATATTTTATATTCACAGTATTTTACCATGAATAAAGAGAGCACCGCGTTCGCGCGGTGCTCATGGTTTCTGTCCCAGATACTGGATGCCATTCGTCGTGATTGAGTATCGCTTTGTTGGCTCGATTGGTTGATCAAAAAAAGTAAACACCTCGCTCGCCATAAGATCAGACCCTTCGAGAAGTACGAGTATCTCCTTCACTTTTGCCTCAGTGATCTTCCGACCCAGAAACGGTGGTGGGTATTTCTGATTGTATCGCACGGTCACCTCAGCAAGCGTCCGTCGCTTGAGATCATCCATACACCCGAGCACATTCCGAACAATTCTATCGGTGAGCTCGATCTTACTCATTCAGCACTCCTTTCTTACACCTCAAAACAGACTACCCTGTTTAGAGGAAAAAGACTATCCAAGTGCACCTGGATGCTTTTGCGACCAATGCGAGAGGACGATTGCTGTAGCAACAGCCGCATTGAGCGACTCAGCTCGAGCATGCATCGGAATCATGAGTGGGATATCACAATGTTCAAGTGTCTTTGCGCGAATCCCGTCTGCCTCATTCCCGACAATAAACACTGATGGTTTTTCAAACCCTTCGCGCGCCACAGAGTGAGAAGCACTCTGTTCAAGACCGTATGTCCAAAAACCTTTTGATTTCAAATCTTCGAGGGTGTGATTCACATTTCCGATTTGTACGAGCGGCACTCGAAACGCCATACCTGCAGACACCTTAATGACTGCACCCGAGAGTGGTGCCTGGCGATGCTCTGGGATCAGAATACCTCGAATACCGAAAGCTGCAGCAGAACGGATTATCGAACCGACATTCTGTGGATCTTGCACCTCTCCAAGTACGATGAGTGCGGTGTCGTTCGTTACCTTGAGCTCTTTAAGAAACGTTTCGTACGGTATAAGCAATCTCCCTATTTCAACCTGCGCAATAATCCCCTGATGCACAGCATCGGGAGAGATCCCCTTCGGAAGTTTTTTTGGATCAAACGATGCCCGAGCAATCTTTCCTTGCTTTATGAGATCAAGAATTCCTTCATCTGCGAAATCAGGAGCGAGATGAACTGTGCGCACGAGTTGTGGACGTACGGTGAGCACTTCTTTTACAGCGTGCTTACCGTATACATAGGTTGTTTCTTCTATCATGGGTGTGAGTCTACCCCGGAATAGAGATATTTGCTAGTTCTTTTTGGATGTGTTGTACTTACCGTATGAAGAAGCGCACACGCAAAGGACAAGCATTTTGGAACGAAGAGTACAAAGAAGCAGGACATTTTGCACTCTCCGAAGTACAAAGTGAGGATCTCGAAAAATTTACGAGATGGCTTCGTCGTGAGTACGGCGATAGCGTACTCAATGTAACCGCATCAGTACTCGATCTTGGCACTGGAAATGGCCGCAACCTTTGTTGGCTTGCAGCTACTTTTGGTGTTCGCGGTATTGGCTATGACATATCGACTGAGGCAGTGAAGCAAGCAAAAGCACGCGCGCTTCATGAGAAACTTCCTGTTGCATTTGAAGCACGCTCAATCGCGGGTCCACTCACCGTCCCTGACGAATCACAAACGGTCGTACTCGACATGATGACCTCACATTTTCTCAAAGCAGCTGAACGAAAAGTCCTTATCGATGAGATCTACCGGGTACTCAAACCAGGCGGATACCTATTCCTGAAGACATTCCTCCTCGACGAGGATAGACACGCACGCAGGCTTATCAAAGAGAGCCCTGCAGGTGAAGAAAACTCATACATTCATCCTGAGATAGGTGTCGCAGAGCACGTATCGAGTGAAGAAGAACTTGATCTACTCTATGGAGACAGGTTCGAAATCAAAAAAATAGAACGATCTCATCGACATAAAGGAAAGTTTGCAAAACGAAGAAGCATTACTCTCTACATCGAAAAGCCAGCGTACTAAAGGAAAAAGAAACCAATCACCGCAGATCCAACCCACCCTATCACTGACAGTGCTCCACTTACCAAGAATGTCTTCTTGAGTTCATCTGGGAGCTCACTAAATGCTCTGTCAGTTGTAAAATGTGTAAGCTTTCCAATAAAGACAGCGTTCACAATGAGCGTGAGTACAAACCCCATCTTTAGATAAAATATCGGCTCACTCATGTAATACTCCCATGAAGGGAGGACGAGAAAAATCCCTGAAAGAATGAGCGCAATGAGTCCTACCCAGATGAGTCGATGCGACCATACGAGAAAGGACTCGGACATACGAAGCACTTCCCCTCGAAAGTACCGAAAACCTTGGTGATCAGCATAGAGAATCACGAGCGCAGTGAGTAGAAGGGCTACAAGATGGATATTTTCAATTTCCATAAAGACTATCCGCTATATGCACCAAGATAGTACCGTTCAAGCATTGCTTCAGGTTTTGAATCACCGCCGTGTTCACGCATAAATGAGTTCGTTCCATCAGTGCCACACATCCGCAAGATTTTACTTTCACCACCTGGGTGTTTTCCAATAAATGCGGTGAGGTCGTACACACTACCATCAACAATACTCCAACAACTTGATTCGGTTGCGTGTGCACGAACATCCGCAAGCGTGTAGCCACTCGGCTCAGGTGTAACGGGTTCAGGTGAAGGCTCGGGAGTTGCCACTGGTGCCGGAGTAGCCGGCTTCTCTTCTACTACTACCGCAGGCTTAGGTGATGGAACACTCGGTGCAGGAACGAAAACATCTTTTACCTCGTTCGTTTCACTAGAAATTGCTGTATCTGGTGATGTAAGTGGTGCAGGTGGCACCACTTCAGGCAACCCCTGATCATCCTGCTCCACACGAGAAAGTGTATCGCTATCATGCGCTGAATACTCTTCCGTACCGCCATTGATCACAACATATGTAAGCGTAAGAACGACTGCAATTACCCCAACACTTATGAGTAGATTTCTATAGTGCATGAACAACCTGGATTACAAATAATTTATGCTTCGTACAACGTAGCATGTAACACTTCACTCGCTTCAGCGTGCTTGCCATGTGTATGAAGTATATACATACGCATGAGTGTATCAAAAACCTCAGGCGTTGCACTCTCTTCATATGCAGTACCTTTAAGCGATTCTGCGAAACGTGCAAAATTCTCAGACTCTATTGCTTCACGAATACGTGCTCTTTTACCCAGAACACCCTGCTCTGGTTCAGCGGTCCGACGTGTGGCAATTTCACCACTACGATTTGGTACTCCCTGTCCTGTTGACTGAGAAACGCCGAGAATTCCAAAAAGGAGTACCGGTACAACGAGCATTGCTATTTTTTGATCTCGTGTAAATCCACTCATACAAACAATTTATACGGGTAACCTCTCTTGTAATACGTATGAATACGTACTTTGTTTCATTGCATGAGGGACACTTCTGTTGTTTATTCCATTCTCGGTTTTCGTATCCCAAAGACCTCGACAACATCATCCTCGTCACCGTCACCATCAAAATGACCAGCAATCATAACAACAGCTCCTGGGAGAAGTCCCGTTGTTGTTGCATATGCAGACGGTGTACTAAGTACAAATGTACGGACAACACCCGAACGTACATCACGCGCAACAAGAAGACCTTCATTTCGAATTTCAAGTATTTCACATCGGCATACTGACCTCATCGCTGCAGGCGGTATGCGAATTGCATCGATACTTCTCACTGGCATATGCATACCTCCCTCCTCAGATCGATACATGACTTTTTTATTCAGTACATGATTCATTCGTTCTACATATACACCAAGGAGTATGACAAGGAACACGATACCAAACCCAACATAGAGTATTGGTGTCTTATACCCCCATCGGAACGAACGAAAGAGATGTATGACGAGTACCACAAGTGCAATGTCGATACAGAATAGCATCCACGGAAAATGCCCGATAAATGCGAGGATACCCAGAAGACCAAACCCAAGAAGCTCATGATGACTCTGTATATGAATTGAGAAAAGAATGAAGTTGAGAATGATAGTCGAGAGGACGAATACACAAAGAAGTGCTGCAACTACCACAATGGACTTCAGAAGGAAATGGAACGACGAACGCATCGAAACCTTCCCAGACCTGATTGCCTCGGTAACGCTCTCCTGAATATGCTTTTGTGGTGTATTAGGTTCCATAGTAGTGATCTTCGAGAGTTACTTCTTGTTTCCTCAGTGCGTCCCTCCCCCGTTTAAGTCGCACTCCCACGGTACCTTTCGGTATCCTAAGCACATCTGCAATTTCGTCGTAGGAAAGTTCTTCAAAATAATGCAGTACGAGTACTTCTCGATACTTCGGCTCAATTTTTTCCAGACCTGCCTCAAGGGATTTGCGAAGCTCGATACGTTCACTCTCTGACTCATGTTCTTCCTTGAGTGAGAGCGGAGACACAAAGGTATCGAAGTCAATAAATGCAAACGAACGATGCGTGTGCTTACGGAGCACATTCACGAATGCATTATGTGCAATACGATACATCCATGGGGAGAAACGGTACTCAGGATCATATGAGCGAATATTTGTATACGCTTTTAGAAACACATCCTGAACCGCATCCTCTATGTCTTCATCACGTGCCAAAAAACGTCTTCCGTACCGCAACAGTTTTTCCTCATACCGATGCATCAGCTCATTAAATGACGCACTATCACCCTCCTGTACGCGGGTTGCAAGTATCTCATCCGTAGGTTGTATCGGCATTTCTACCATTCCCCCATAGTACACGGGAATGGAGACTTTATTACAAAACAACAGCCCCGAGGGGCTGTTGTTTTGCTATGGTGGATGGGGTTTTATTTGTCTCCTTGTGGTTCCTTGATGTCATCCATAATATGGGTTGCATCAACAGTGCCATCGTTAAGAGTGCCGTGAACTCCAATACGGTCACCAACTACGATATCACTGAGTGCACCTGTGACAACACGCGAGACAGTCGCTTCGCCCGCATCAATGGTGTAGGTCGTACCATCATAGTTCTTTACGGTAATCGTCGAACCATCGACCTCAGTCACTTCTCCCATGACTCCGTGTCGACCGCGACCATGACCGCCCATCATTCCCCTCTCAGGGTGTCCAGACATAATGTCAGTTGCAGTCACTCGAGTACCATCGACCTCACCTCGAACGCCGATCATGTCACCGACCGAGAGATCGCTGAGTGACGTATCAACAGGACCCTCGCCCTCTTTGAATACCCGCACTTCCGCATCACTTGCCGCAACGGTGTATGTCGTACCATTTCTACCTTCGACTGTTATCGTACTTCCATCAAGAGCAGTGATGGTGCCGTGTACCCCGTCACCTCGCATTCCCATATGGAAACGTGCTGTGTCGTCAGTGCCAGCATTTGAGAGCTGTGCGTACCCGAGCATTGCTCCTCCCAGAAGCACCGCGAGTGCGAGTACGGGGAGAGCAATTGCTTTTTGTGTGTTTGTCATAAAATGTTTGTTACCTTGTATCGAATAAGGAATGGTACCTCCTCACTCAGTACTACACGGGACAAACGAGTATCTTTCACTCAATCAAGTGAAAGTGGCCGCACGGGTGCCATGATGGCAGATGGATCTGTCTTCCATACGTCACTCACATCAGCATACAGTTCGAGCTCATTACCATCTGGATCAAGAATGTAGAGACTGTGCGTTACCGTATGATCAGCAGTACCGACAATGGTAACTCCTTTTTCTCTGAGTTCACGATAGACCGCACGAAGCTTCTCGGTAGTGTCACCTATCTTAAACCCGATATGGTAGAGACCAGGCTCAAAATGTCGCCCTTCTTTTGGTACTCCTCCCACCTCAATGAGGAGCAACTCATGATGAGTCCGTCCGCCCGAGAACGCTGCGAAGCCACCATTCCGCATCAGTTCGGTAAACCCGAGCGTGTCGCGATAGAAATCAGCCATGCGAGTAAGGTGTGTGACATAGAGTACAACGTGTCCAAGTTCTTTGATTTGCATATATATAAGTATATGCTAATATATTAATAATTCAATACTTATGGGAGACCTCTGCGACAAAATAAATAAATTCGGTAAGAGCATCGGAAACGAACATCGCTACCGTATACTCCAGAGCCTCATCAAAGGACCTCGAACTGTGGGTGAACTCGTGGACACCATTGGGCTCTCTCAGCCAGCAATCTCTCAACACCTACGGACGCTCAAGGAAGCCGAGCTTGTCGTAGACGAGCGTAAGGGACAGGAGGTGTACTATTCGCTCAATACCGAGCACACACTCGCCCTCCTCACCGCACTCGTGAAAGACCTCGAGCGGTCCCGGAAGAAATAGGTATTTAGAAAATATAATCACACAGATATGAGCACACCAACCATCGGCATTATTATCGGATCAACTCGTGACGGTCGTTTCAGTGAACATCCTGCACAGTGGATACTCGGGCTCGGAAAGGAGCGCACTGATGTCGCATTCGAAATCATCGATCTTCGCGACCACCCACTTCCCTTTCTCCAGGATGCGGTAAATCCATCACACAAGAACGGTGTGTACGGAGATGAATCAGTCGCACGCTTCGCGGAAAAGATAAAAAGTCTCGACGGATACATCATTGTGACTCCTGAGTACAATCGCTCGACGTCTGCAGTACTCAAGAATGCACTCGATCACATCTACGGTGAATTTACGAACAAACCAGTTGCATTCATTTCATACGGTTCAGTCGGTGGATCACGTGCAGTCGAACAGCTTCGTCTCATCGCGATCGAACTGCAGATGGCACCGATTCGAAGTGCAGTGCACATCATGGCACCATGGTTCCTCCGCGAAGGAGACGGCTCGCTCAAAGCAGGAGCGTTCGATGCGTACACAGACGCAGGTAACGGTATGCTTGAACAACTCGCCTGGTGGGTAAAGGCACTCACAACAGCAAGAAACGCATAACAAAAAACCCCGCAACGTATCGTTGCGGGGTTTTTTGTTATGCCTAAAACACGAAACGTGTCTCAGTCGACCCATCCCACAGGATGAGAATGGTACCATACACATCAGTCTTCTCTACCTCTATACGTGGAGGACCTGCAATCGCTCTTCCCCATGCACCTGAAACAAATATTTGATGATACCGGCAACACACCCCCGCACTCTCCGGCACACCCCATACACGAAATAGAAAACCATGTGTATTACTCTCGTACACTCCCATCGAAATATGGTGCGGTCCAACAAATTTCTTGTAATGCTTTGCGACGACTCCAGGAACATGTACTCCCTCTAGAGTGACGTGACTGTTCTCTATATAGAAGACGAGATCTGTTGGAGGTGTATCTGTGATGCCTTTTTCCATATGAGTATCATACCGTTTTTGAATATAAAAAAGACCCCGATCGAAACCGGGGCCTCTGCTCGACCGACAGGTCCGTCAGGTCGCGAGGCCGAACTGGCGACGCGTGAAGGTTGCCTTCTGGTACTCGTGCCAGCGCGCCTTGAGGGTCTTCCATCGCAGGGCGACAGCGATGCCGCTGAGGCCGGCGATCATGGGCACCATGGCGAAGCCGAACCAGAACGCGATGCCGGCCTTCTGCATGCAGACCGAGTTCAGCACGGCGAGCGTGGCGAAGTCGAGCGTCATGGCAGGGACGACGGACTGCCCGAAGTGGAAGAGGCCGTGCGAGAAGTCGTTCGAGTGCTCGACCATGGCGGCCGAGCAGTAGCTCGCGAGCGCAGGCGTTGCGACCGCGAAGAGGGCGAATGCCACATACGTGGCAAAGGAACGTTTCATGGGAATTCTCCAGCTGGGTTGATGAAACATGAGGGACCGGTTCCCTCACACATAATCGTACCATACGAAAAACCCCGCAACGTATCGTTGCGGGGTTTTTCGTATGGTGTTTAGAACCGGAGCTTCTCGAGCTTTGGTCGGCGTGGACCACGTCCACCGCGATCATCGCGACTGCCTCGATTCCCTTGGTCACCACCATGCGCACGAGGTGCACGTGGTGTGTATGGACGAGAACCTTCGTATGGTCGACGCCCTACCCGTGTACCACTCGCCTCTCCCTGAGGATGTGCACGGTGTTCACGCACTTCCTGTGCATGTGCATCCGGAACAAAGGTAAGTGCCTTTCCTCGCTTTGAACCTCGGCCAGTACGACCGATACGATGGAGGTAATCCTCGAACGTATTTGGTAGATCGTAGTTAATCACATGACTCACATCGTCGACGTGGATACCACGTGCAGCAACGTCAGTTGCAACGAGCACGCGAACACGACCATCCTTGAACCCCTGAAGCGCACGCTGACGCTGGCCATGATTCTTGTTACCGTGGATTGATTCTGCTTTGATGCCACTTCGAGTGAGCTCAATACCAAGCTTCTCGACAGAGTGCTTCATTGCGCCGAAGATAATCACACGCGTGAATGACGCATCACCAAGAAGCGCGACGAGTGTATCGTATTTTCCGTGATCGCTATACTTCACAATATCCTGCTCGATAGACTCGGCAGCATCCTGCTTCTTTACTGAGATGTGTACAGGATTACGAAGGAAGTCACTCACGAGCGCTTCTGCCTCACGTGTCATGGTTGCAGAGAAGAAGAGTGTCTCACGCTCAGATGGTATCGTCTCGAGGATTTTCCGCATGTCATGGATGAATCCCATATCGAGCATGCGGTCGGCTTCATCGAGCACAACGGTAGTGATCCGGCTTCCCTGTATCTTCCCTCGTTCAAGAAGATCGAGGAGACGACCTGGTGTACCGATGATGAAATGATTCTGTCGATTGAGTGAGATGATCTGTGGGCGAATATTTGTTCCACCTACGCACACAGTTGAAAAGAGTCGATATCCTTTCGCAAGTTTCTTAAACTCCTGATCGATCTGAAGTGCAAGCTCACGTGTTGGAGCCATGATGAGCACCTGACGCTTGTGGTCATGGAGTGCCTTCTCGATAAGCGGAATAAGGAATGCTGCTGTCTTTCCTGTACCAGTCTCTGCGAGACCAATCACATCATGTCCCTTAAGGATTTCTGGAATGATTTGATCTTGGATTGGTGAAGGTGTCGTTATACCGAGGGCGTGTATTGTACGCACAATACCTTCGCTCACGCCAAAATCAGTGAACATATGCTTTGGGACATATGCGACTTCAGCGGCTTTCACCGGATTTTTATTGATGAATTGTGACGGATCAAAGGTTGGCATCTTTCGGCCACGACCTCGTCCACCACTATTCCCACCGCGGGCGTTAAACGGACGACGTCCGCCACGCACAAAGCGAGATGAGCCACCACTGTGTGGTGTTCTACTATTTCTTTGAAACATTATTGTTGTGTTAGGAGTGCAAAAAGCACTCGGGGTGTGCAGGTATGTAATTCAGAGTCGGAAGAATCTGCAGCTTTAACCCCTACACGAGAATGAAAGCGTGCTCATAGAGTAACACGAAAATATTACTTTTGCAACCTCCCTCTCCTGCTCACGTACCACCACGTATAGAGCACAATAATGAGTATGACGTTCGGGATAAAGATGTATGGGTTTGACCATGGGATACCGTCGATAGTGAAATCCGAAAGCGGCCAGAGAAATGGTGTCGGGAAAAATGCATGCGAGTGTGTCGGCATATCGACAAGGACATGAAGTGGCCACGCAAGCATTTCATACACTGGCTTTTTCAAGAAAAACCAGACCAAACCAAACGCACCAAAGGCCACAACAAGACTGTGAGTCATGTCATAGAGCTGGTGCACATACTGAGGAATAGCACTCGGATCAGGAGGACCCTCTCTCCAGTCAGGACTCGCCGCAAAACCGAGCATAGTGACTGCGGTAAAAATCCCAAATGAAAGGAGATCTGGAGCGATACCAAAGAGAAATGCTTTGAGGTACGAAATACGAGATTTCCTACCAAATGCGATCCCACCATGGAGCCCGTGAGAAATGATATCCATAGTACCCGCGTATTACGCCTCGTCCCGGAGGGGGAATCCGTTCATGTAGTCTGCTTTTCCAATCGGCACACCTGCCTTACGGATGAGCGCGTATGCAGTCGTCACATGGAAGAAGAAGTTTGGGAGCGCATACTCTCGCGCATAGTCGAAACCAGTGAAGTACTTACCGGTGAAGTATGGAAGAGTGACTCGACGCTCATCAGCATCCTGAAACGCCTCTGGCGAAACTGAGGAAATAAACGCAATGGTTGTATCGATGCGAGCAATGAGTTCATCGAGTGTTGCTTCAGTGTCTGGATATGAGGGAATCTCTACACCAGCGAGACGTGCGGTTGCACCTTTTGCGTTATCACACGCAATCTGTACTTGCCGAACAAATGGAAACATATCGGGTGCGAGCGCATCAGCGAGGAGCGCTGTCTCATCAACACCATGTTCTTTTGCCTTGAGGAGAATGTTCTTCAATCCTCCGAGTGACTTGATAAAGATAGGTACCGTAAATGTGTAGAGTGGTGACATACAATATATAGATGATGAACGCGTATTCTAGCATCTTACTCACTCTGTGCGTATCACTGTCGATTGCGGCAACTCTTTTTTGATACTCGCAAGATCTTGTTCTGAATACTGTGTCCCACGTAGATCAAGCTCTTTGAGCTTTGAAAGCTTCCCTAACTCATTCGGAAGACCAGTAACAGGGTTATTTGAAAGATCAAGATATTCAAGCTTGCTCAGCTGCCCTATCTCTGCAGGAATGCCGGTAAAATTGTTGTCACTTAAATCAAGTGACACGAGGTTACGCATATGGCGCACCTCAGCCTGAAGCGCACCAGTAAGTGCATTATGCGAAAGATTGAGCTTCTCTACGTCTGTCTGTGTAAAGACAGTTCCAGGAACCTTCGTGAGACCCTGATTACTCAGATCGAGTGTGCGCGTTGACTGCGTAATAACGGGTGGTGCTTCTTTGGGAGCTTCATTCACTTCATCCGTTCTACTGGTTTCAGTGGTTTGCTGGACCACAGGCACTTCTTCTCTCTGGTAGGTATTAAGCGCAAAGAAACCAATACCGAGTAACAAAAGAAGGATAGCTCCACCCTGAAAGATAATTGACATACACACAGTATACGCCTGTAGCCGACTCGGCGCGAACTCATGAAACACTTCTCCGCAATACTACGATGACAGCAAATCTGCTTCAGAAAATTCGATGCGAGAACCTGGCTTGAGCCCACCTTCGATGATCTTTGTTGCAACGCGTTCTTCGATAACATCCTGTATCGCACGTCGCATCGGGCGAGCGCCGAACTGCGGATCGTACCCTTCGCGCATGAGCGCATCGATAAGTGCTTCGTTCACTACGAGCGTATACCCACGATCTTTGATGCGTGCCTCAAGGTCACGAAGCATGATACGTGCGATGTTCCGTTGCTCATCTTTCCGAAGCGCACTAAACACGATCGTTGCATCAAAACGATTGATGAGCTCAGGCCTAAACGTGCCTTCTTTGATTATTTCATCAATAATCTCATCCTTTGCATCTTGTGGTTTCTTGCCGCCCTCCCCGAGTGCCCAGATGCGTGCACTTCCTGCATTTGACGTTGCGACGATGATGGTATTCCGTGCATTCACCCGCGTGCCACGCGCATCGGTAAACATACCCTCATCAAGTATCTGTAGAAAAAGATCATGTACTTCAGCGTCTGCCTTTTCAAACTCGTCCAAGAGCAGTACGCAGTACGGATGCTCATGAAGTGCTGAAGCGAGAGCGCCAGCATGTGTTGCTGTACCGAGGAGACGCGGCATTCCTTCACTACCGCTAAACTCAGACATATCAAAGCGAACCATTTTTTCTTCACTTCCAAAAAAGAGTGCAGCGAGTGCTTTTGCGGTCTCTGTTTTTCCAACACCTGTTGAACCGAGAAAAAGAAATGAACCAATCGGTCGCTTCTTATTTTGAATACCTGCGCGTGCGCGGCGCATGGTGCCAGCAATCGCGCTGATTGCATCTTCCTGCCCGACCACTCGTGCATGAAGTTCTGACTCGAGATTGAGTAACATGTCACGCTCCCTTCCCTGTATCGGCCCGATAGGAATTCCGATAGCATTACTCACCGTTGTATCAACGTACACGTCAGTAACAACAGTGGTCTGTTCATGCTGGGCAAGTGATGCAACTTCGGCAAGTAGGCTGAGTGCCTTGTCAGGCATAACACCATCGACAATATATTGATCTGCGCATGTTGCTACTCGAAGAATGGCACCGTACGTAAAGGTGACATGGTGACGACGTTCATGTGTCCATGCAGCCTCCTCGAGCACACGAACTGTACTCCCGAGATCCGGACTTTCGACAACCACCTGTTCGAAATTTCGAAGAAGTGTCTGATGCGTTTCGAGGTCTGCATGAAAGGCTCCTGGTTCTGCTGTTGCCACAATTTGAATAAATGGCGACGCAAGGAAACGATTCATAAGCTCCCCGACATCAGAACCAAGTGCGGTGACACTCGTCATAAAAGCGGGGAGATTTTCGATAACAATAATGATGCTTCCTGCATGCTCTGCTTGCATCATGAGTCTGAGGAAAGTAACTTCAAACGCTTCTTTTGTGTTATGGGTCGCAATAAACGCATTAGTATCAAAGACAACAAGACGCTTCCCTTCGAGTGATGCGACTGATTTTCCTTCGTGGATACGCCTGCCGAGCTCTATGAGCATATCCATTTCCCCTGCCCCTAGCTCACCTATGAGGATGACATTCGCAGCCTTTGAACGCGTGAGTATAGTTTCGACGCGTTCAATAATTTCGTTTGCATATCCGATATCTGAAAGCGTCACGGAGAGTACTGATGTGGTATTGATATCGCGCATATACTTTGCAAGTTCATATGCGATACCGTATGAAAATTCACGTCCAATCCCCTGTGTCTTTCCAAGATTGTCCCGACTCCACCATCGCATCTTGTATCGACGAACTGCTCGTACACGACTCATCCACGCGCTCGCACCTAAAAAAAGCTCCTCCGTTATACCTTGTGAAAAAAGAAAGTCTCGAAAGGCACTATCGTGCTCATAGACATGCAAACTCACATCATACAGGGTTGTGAAGGAACCTGGTTTCAATGAGATTGATTCGGGTGAAAGGCGCACACGATTCGATGCAAGAAACGCAGGGAGTAAATCGATAGATATTCCCGAGCGGATCAATATATCTTTTCCATACTGCGAAAAAAGAAATGACTGCGTGAGGTCGTCATATGCTTCATCAATAACTTTTGCCACCTCGAGCGTAATACCGTACCCATCAGTAAAGTCTTCTCGAGTGACCATGCGAACCCCTCGAAAATAGAGTGTGCTGTAGTAACACATCATTCCAAAAAGCATGACGAAAGGCCCGAGAAGCATTGAGAGAAGACCGGTAACATGCCGCGCATCAGAAAGAAAAACATCAAAATTCAACATGCCAGTCTTCATCCAACCAGAGAGTATGAAGCCCAAAAGTACGCACCCGAGAATAACGAGGCCGAGAAATAGACTTACAAAAATCGTATACCGAGAACGACGTGATACCAGACGATCGAGTGCGATAGCAGGCCTATACCGACGAATTTCTTTCTGAAGTGGTGTCATACAAAGAAAAGTGACAATCCCCACACCGTTGAGAGAAGTGCGAGTGCAGGGAGAAATAACCACACAACACAGAGGATAACGAGTACGGCTGTAGTCAGTAGGAGCATACTCAATCCGATACCAAGGAAGATACTCCGAACCACTCCTCCGAGGACTCGCGACATGAGATTAAAAACAAATGTTTCAGCCATCTTCTCGATACCTGCACGTTCATATTCATCACTGAGTCGTTTCCAAGGTGAAAAAAGTGTTCGAAAAAGAAGCGGGATTGAAAAGAAATGTGTCACAAACCACATGAAATTGAACCAGAGTGAAAAAATATCACGAAAGGCTCGTGAGTAATGCCACACAAGGTAATCAAAAATGAACAAAGAGCCACGCATATATACCTCTACAGTATAAACGATAGCATCGGGAAAACTGCTACGCTGCGCACAGCACTCTACACTCCAAGCACACTCGTATACGAACTAATGAATGTTGGTATCGCAAAGACAAGACCTATCGCAGGTAGGACCAGTGTAACCACGGTGATCCATATGATAGTGAGGAAATATTTTCGAGTCTTTTCTACTGATGCATACACGAGGGCCATTTGTTCCTCGATATTTTTAAGTCGAGCTTCAATATTGGGTTCCATAATACATTTGAGTATAGCACCTCCACTCTGTGATATAGAAAAGGCCAGCCGTCTTTCGTTGGCTGGCCTTTGCGGAATCTCACCGCACAGGTTTACTTACTTCGTTCTTGCTGCAACAGCTTCCTCGGCAAGACGACGAATCTCCGGGCCGGTAATGAATGCGCCCTTCTCGGGATTCTTCGCATCCTTCGTTTCGGCCTCCCGCTTGCCCTTGCCCGTTGTGGTGAGCTCGGTTGAAGCTTCGATGGAACCATCCTTCTTCACGTAGGTGAAGTACCCAGCCTTCGGAGCTTCGCAGCCCTTCTGAGGACACGGTACCCACTTGCGCTCGTAGGTCGGCGCCGAGAGCTTCTGACGCAGTGCGAGCTTCGCAGCGATCTCGGTAGCAAGGTCATCAGCACCCACCGTCTTCTCTGGGGTGAGACGCCTCGTTTCCTTGAACGAACACGCGTACTTGTCGATCTCCTTACCGAAGGTCTGGACACCCCCAGCGCCGGCGACTGCACCGGAACCATCTCGTCCATTCAGACTGATGCCTGAGGAAGCCGAGCTTCCCGCGAGGTACGCATAGGTGACAGCTTGGAAGCCATTCACCGTACGTTCCTCGATGAGCTGATCGCCATCGCGACCAACCCCCACCCAGTTACCGTACACGAGGCCCGCCGTTCCAGGTATCGTCTTCATTACGACACCGTTGTCACGAGTCGTAGTAAAGAGGCCTGCACCGGTATTCTGAGTTGCCTGGATATTGCGCACCACCTCGACGGTGAAGTCGGGGCCGCACGGTGTCGTAGTGACAACGAGCACTCCCGATGCCATGGTGCCAGGAGGCAACTGAACGAACGCTCCAGCGACCGGTTGGTCGTAGGAGTATGTCGTACCACCAATCGTGGTCGTTGTGGTATTGCCGGTGAGCGAACTCGATGCCGTTGACGGATTGTTGGTCGTCAACGTGTTCTGGTTGCCGTTGTAGACATCCTTCACTTCCCGCCATTCGGATGGAGTGAGATTGAAGATGAAGGTGTTTCGTTCCTCGACCTTCATCTTCACCAGCGCCGCCGCAGCGAGATCAGCTGTACCGTAACCACCGTAGCCATTGCAGGAGTTGCCTTGGCACTCGTGCGAGGGCTTGTCGGCCGGCTTCGGTTCCTTGCCACCGTTCGCGAATGCGACCGACATTGCGGACGCAAGCGCGATTGCGAAAAAATACTTCTTCATCGCTTCCACTCCTTCACCCTACTGAAAGGGCAAGTTCCCCGAAAGCGCTCGGGTTTGCGTGAGAAGGACGAAGTACTGTTTTTTGAGCAGGACTTCGTCCCGCTCGAGATGTGAAGGTACAAGTACCTCTGCCAAGGAATATACCATGAAATACTCCAGAGTCAATATTACTCGGCCACAATTGCGTCTATGCGGGAGATAGCTTCCTGAAGTCGCTTTTCCCTACTCCCCGTAACCACAATAAATGGTCTCTTCGTTTCTGTAAGTCGCTCAATAAACCGGGCATGCATACTGTGCCGAAGGTGCTCACCATCGCGAAGCCCATCATCTTCAAATGGAATCTCGTCTCCGGTCACGATGTAGAGATCATACGTTCGCTCATCAGCTATTGCTTCTACCTCTGGTGAGCGCGTTCCCATATATCGTTCATGCCATATACCCGTTGCAAATGCATCGGTATCACAAATGACAAGACCATTTGATGCCTCTGCGAGCCTATCTTCAAGTTCACTCTGAGCGAGTGCTATATGTACAAACTCATCAGATCGCCATGCAGTATGTTCATCTCCATACACCTTACCCATAGAGTACATGCGACCATCTTCTGGAACCCACACCGTTTTATAGTGCTTCGCAAGAGCAGTAGCGAGCGTTGTTGTCCCCGTAGATTCAGCGCCAAGAACACAGATTCGTCTCGCAAAATAGGCACGTACGCAGGGCTCAAGAAATTCGGCATACTTCATCGGGTCACTTCGCACCATTGTTGCACTCACGGGGACATGAGTACGATCTCGATCAACGAGGACGTGTACTGTTTTCATAAATCGTGCATAAGGATCCCCATACGACTCCGATGTAAACACAGCATCAGGGCGGTACCCAAGAATTTCGAGTGTAAACTTTGCCCAGCCCTCTGAATCATCATCTCCGAGCTTGTTGTCTTCGATTACAAGCACTCTCACTGTGGGATGTATTCGCTGGAGCCATTCTGCCCGAAGCATCCCAGGAATTGTTTCTGTCTCCTTATGGCAAAGAATGACAGTGAGTTCCCGGCAACGCTCTGCTGCGTAGTCAATGAGATACTTGTGTCCACGATGTGGTGGATAAAATTTTCCTATGATGAGTCCGCGAGAAAACATAGTAGTTAGATTACGTGAGTAAGAGAACTCTTCTGCCATGAACGAAGCGCAAAGGCCGCATGCACAAAGAATGCAACATAGAGAGCCATGACCGTGTACGCACCTGCACTCATAAAGAGCAGTATCGAAAGAACATTCACTGGACCGAGCCAGAGTACCCAGCTCTCAACATGTTTGCGACCGAGGAGGTACTGTGCAACCACACTTGAGGCAACAACTATCGCATCGAGGAGTGGGTGTACTGAACCTGGTACAAGGACATCAATGAGTGTGTACACAACTCCTGTGAGGACGACGATGGCAGAGAGCATAAGGAGGCGACCCTGCAGTGTGAGCGAGGTAACGGTGAGCTCTGAAGCACCTTTTCCCCCTTGTACCCAATGTGGCCATGCCCAGAGTTGAATAATGAGGAAGTACCCCCAGTTGAGCCACTGCTGACCTGGAAGCCCGATACCTCCAAAAAAGTATCCGAGAGAGAAAGCGCTCACTATTCCCCATGGCCAACAGAGGACATTCTCTGTGCGACAAAGCCACACAGTAACAAGTCCACTCCATGTACCAATAAACTCATATGCATTGAAGGAAAATCCGGAAAGGAAGAGCGACGACACATATTCGTACGCAATGGTAATGAGAAGCATAAGAACAGCGACAACTGCATTTTCACGATGCTCTCTTGCTGTTCCAAAGAAACGACGTAGTGGTGTTTGTGTGGTCATACGAATGTTTGCTATTCCTGTAATAATACTTAGTGTAGCATATACACTAAGTACATGCAAGTCGGGTGTTCATAGTGTACGGTTGACAGTAAGGTTACTCCTCAGTACCGTTACGGTATGAAACAAAAAGCAACGGGTGAGAAACATGTCCGATTCGCAGTATTGGCAACAGATGTTGCACTCATGTCTATTCGAAACGGTGTACTTGTTGTACGTGTCATGCGCGTACATCGCCCTCCCCACTTCCCTAACAGTGTAGGTCTCCCTGGAGGACTCATTGATCCAAAAGAAACTGCAGAAGAAGCGGGGTATCGCATCATCCGCACAAAAGGCATGATCTCTCGTACTGTCTACACCGAACAGCTTTATACATTTAGCGAAGTTGATCGCGACCCACGCGGGCGAGTTGTTGCGGTCGCATACCTCGCGCTCGTTCCTTGGGGAGAACTCACAGAAGAAGAACAAGCAGATAGTGACGAGACCTGGTGGACACCGGTTCGCGATGCTAAAAAACTTGCGTACGATCATGATCACATTCTCGAAGTGGCACTGCTTAGACTCCGTTCCCGAGTACATTACACAACCATTGCCCGCAACCTCATGCCGAGCGAATTCACACTCACGGAACTAGAGAGTGCGTACGAAAGCCTCCTCAAAACAGAACTCGACAAACGCAACTTCAGAAAGAAGTTACTCAAACTCAAGGTGGTCATTCCATGTGGAAGAAAGCGCACAGGTGGTGCATATCGCCCTGCTGAGCTCTACACATTCAGAGGCACACGCGTTGAGGAAATTGAACTTCTCTAGAGAAAGGTGGCGGTTCTCCCCTCCCCCCATTGTTGACAGAGAAATTGATATTGTATAAGATACACTAAGTGGTAGATGAGCGGCCCGTGGTGGCCGTCTCTTTATACCGATACATAGTGTACTTTATACACTATGTACTCGTTCTTTGACACACGTAACAGAAAGGAAATGTATGAACACGAACACTCTTGGCGTCGTTATCGGTCGCTTCCAGGTCCCTGACCTGCACGACGGACACCGCCACATCATTGAACACGCATGGAAGCGGAACGATGAGTTACTCATCGTGATCGGTTCGGGGCATGGTCTTGCCACACCCCGCAACCCGCTCCCCTACCCCATGCGAAAGGCCATGATTCAGAATCACTTCCCCAAAGCACACATCTTCGAACACTTTGACCATCCGTCGAATATTGTCTGGAGTAGTGAGCTCGATCGAAGGATCGCTGAACAGTTCCCGCATCACCAGGTAACACTATACGGATCTCGCGATTCGTTCATCCCCTTCTATGACGGCCAGTATATAACCGAACTTGTCGAGGAAGTACCTGCAAGAAGTGGGACGGAGCTCCGTATGGAAGCGTGCGCGACTATTCCCCACACGCCTGACTTCAGGCGAGGGATCATCCACACCCATGCAACGCGCCTTCCTATTCCGTATCCGGTCATCGATGTTGCCATTGTCCGCAACGACCGGAACGAAGTCCTTCTCGGACAAAAGAAGACGGATGGTGACACATGGCGTTTCATCGGAGGATTCGTAGATCCTGCACTCGATACGTCACTTGAACACGCGGTACGCCGGGAGGCATACGAAGAGACTGGTGGCATCGAAATCGGTGACCCTGTCTACATTGGTTCGAGCATGGTGAATGATTGGCGCTATCAAAAGGATACTGACCGTATCCTGAGCGCATTCTTCATTGCACCGTACATCTTCGGCGCACCGCGCCCGAGTGATGATATCGATCAACTCAGATGGGTTCCCCTCTCTGAGGTGCTCAGGGTACTTCACCCTTCACACAGACCAATGGGTGAGATGCTCATGAAGAGCATGGCCAAGGAAAGCACATCATGAGGGTTATAACTGCACCAGAACGAGCAGATACGCTTGTCGCTCCAACAATCTTCCTTGCAGGGAGCATTGAAGGAGATACCGCAGCAAAGTGGCAAACTCATGTCATCGAAGCACTGCGGCAGGAACAGGGAACAATCCTCAACCCAAGACGTGCAGCATGGGACAATTCTTGGTCGTGCACTATCACAAACCCTGTCTTCAAAGAGCAGGTGGAGTGGGAGCTCTCTGGTATCGAAAGAAGCGACATTGTCGCCTTCTACTTCGATCCGGGAACAAAATCTCCCATCACACTTCTCGAACTTGGCCTTGCACTTGCCATGAAGAAGAAGACACTCATTGCATGTCCAGATACATTTTGGAGAAAAGGAAATGTAGACATCACTGCAACGCGGTACGGCGTACCCGTACTATCATCGCTCGAAGAACTTATCGAAGCACTTCGTGCGAAAAACCCACTCACCTAAGGAGCGCATCATGCGTGCACACACTTCCCTCTCACTTCCTGAAACCAACTTCATCGAACTCACCGACAGCTACAAGGTCTCCCACTGGAAGCAGTACCCGCCTGGAACGACGAAGATCTTTTCGTTCTTCGAAAGCCGCGGCGGTCGCTTCCCCGAAGTAACCTTCTTCGGCCTTCAGTACTATCTGAAGCGCTACCTCGAAGGTGCGGTCGTTGGCCGCACTGACATGGAAGACGCTGAAGCAGATTTCGCTGCCCACTTCGGGAACTCCGAGCTCTTCAACAAAGAGGGCTGGGAGCGTATCCGTACGGTACATGGTGGTCGACTGCCGGTCATTATCCGCGCAGTCCCCGAAGGCATGACTGTCCCCACAAGGAACGTGCTCATGACCATCGAGAACACCGACCCTGAACTGCCGTGGGTCACGAACTACGTTGAAACATTGCTCTCAATGCTCTGGTACCCGACCACGGTCGCTACCCAGAGCAGGGCGATGCGGAGACTGGTGCTGAAGTATCTCGAAGCAACTGGCTCGCCTGAGCTCATTGACTTCAAGGTGCACGACTTCGGTTTCCGTGGTTCGACTTCGGTCGAATCTGCAGGGATCGGAGGCGCTGCACACCTCGTCTCCTTCATGGGTACCGATACATTCCAGGGCATTCGTGTTTTGAAGAAGTACTATGGCGAAGCCATGGCGGGCTTCTCGATTCCTGCCGCAGAGCACTCCACGATCACATCGTGGGGCCGCGACAACGAAGCGAAAGCGTACGCCAACATGCTTGAAGCCTTTCCGAAAGGACTCGTTGCTGTTGTTTCCGACAGCTATGACGTCTTCAACGCAACGAAGAACCTGTGGGGTCGCGAACTCTACAGCAAGGTGGTCGGGAGAGACGGCACACTCGTTGTTCGCCCTGATTCCGGCAACCCGCCTGACGTTGTCATGAGGATCCTCATCCTCCTCGCAGAAGCCTTTGGCGCAACGAGGAACGAAAAGGGATACCTTACTCTCAACCCCAAGGTACGGGTCATCCAAGGTGACGGGATCGACTACGAAATGCTCGAGACAATCCTCGAACGTATGAAGAAAGAGGGTTGGTCTGCAGACAATATCGCGTTCGGTTCTGGGGGTGGTCTCCTTCAAAAGATGGACCGTGACACCCAGAAGTTTGCGATCAAGTGCTCTGCCGCCGAAGTCGATGGTGTCTGGCGTGACGTGCTTAAAGATCCAGTAACGGATCCTGGAAAGCGCTCGAAAGCCGGGAGGCTTGCACTCGTACAGATTCCTTCGGAAAAAGGTCCTCGGTTTGAGACGATGACTGAAGAAATGGCTCGTCGGTACGGTCTCGACAACCTCCTCATCCCCGTTTTCAAGGATGGTGTGGTACTGGTAGATGATTCACTCGCTACCATTCGTGCACGAGCCACTGTTGCGTGACCAAAAGACCCTGATCAACAAGTTGATCAGGGTCTTTCTTATCTTGTATCGAATCTGATGACGATGCCATGCGCAATATATGCAGCGCGGAATTATGACTTCATGAGAGGATGCACTGGCACATAGTGCTTCGGATCATCGAGATACTTTTTATAATATTCAGGTATTTTCGACATCGAGTGCCCTCCTAAGTTTATGTAATCGACAGCACCAAGTTCTTTTGCGCGTCTGACCTTACCTTCCTCAAAAAAGTTTGTGAGCACAAAAATAGGAATTTCGTGAGTACGAAGATCTCCTTTGAGAAGCTCTATCGCTTCGAGTCCTTCACGTTCAGCAACTGAACCACTATTCCCTATCATGAGATCCATAGAGATGATATCGGGACGAATTTCGTTCACCATATCGATGAAGTACCCATCAGCATTCGGAGTTATTACGACTTCGAACCCAACTTTTTCAAAGGCGTCTTTGTACAAATCATGATTATGAACGTTATCTTCGATAATCAAAATTTTAGGTTGTGATGATGGTCGCATATATAGCAATGGTACTACCCCCTACAAGAAGTGCAATTCCGGTCATGCACAAAAAGAGATCGACCGTGTCGATCTCTTCACCCTACCCCTAGACGGAACAGGAATCCACTACCCTTCGAAGAACTTCATCAATCGGAATACCACCGTACTCAAGGAGATCTGTGAGCCGTTCAATCTCTTCATGGAGCGTCGCCGCACAATGGATACGAAACGTTTTCGGGACCGAATCCCAAGCAGCAAGTGCCGCTTTTCGGATTTGGTCAGCCCGTTGCTTTACTCGCTTTGCATACGTTTCAGCAGTATGGAGTCCAGTACCATCCGTTTGAAAGTAGTGCACCGCAAATGCTCTATATCGAGATATCGTTCCAGTACACCTCACCCTGCAAAGCACAGTTTCAAAGTCACGCACGATCGAATTCGCTTCTTCGGTAGCACACAGATGCGTCACTTGGTTCACAGCACTTGTGTCAACAAGGATATCTCCAAGTGAATCAACATTAGCATCCCACCCAAGAAAAGGTGCATCGAGCGACACGGTCGCCTGCAGGTCAAGGAATCCTTCGTAGATTCGTACAGCTTCGCTCTTCGAAATTCTCGCTTTTTGTGCTGCAGAAAGAAAACCGTTCCTCCCCACTGACAATGTGTCCTTTTCGAGTATATCGAGAATGCGGAGGAATTTTTCGCGAGTATGTATAGGGACACGAATGTCCGACATGGTGTTGAGCACAAACCGCTGCGCAGTCGCCCTGATCCACCACATTGCGTACGTAGTAAATGCATTCTTGTACGCACGATCGAACTTCGTCGCAGCAGTCATGAGTCCAAGAAACCCCTCCTGCACAAGATCTTCTTTATGGACACCGTGCGGGCGAATCATGGTAACACCACGATAAACGAGCCCTTCATTGAGTCGAGAGAGTTCATCGAGCGCGTGACCATTGCCCTTTTGGTAACTATCCACGAGACTCCGATTGATCCTGTCGATATTAGCGCCAGTAGTGATCGTTCTCTTTCGGAACGGCTTCAGTGCCTCAGTGCCAACATGCAAAACAGAAATATCACGACTAGACATACATCACTCCTCTTTCGTGATTGAGTCAACTAACTATTCCGAGAATAGTTTCTTCTGATTTTACAAATGTGTCAACTATAGATCTCCGTTACCTTTCCCTGACCGATCTTCGTCTTCATGCTCATCTTCTTCGTCCTCTTCATCCTCATGATCCTCTTCGTCTTCCTCGTCTTGCTCATCTTCTTCGTCGTCTTCTTTACCTGATCGATCTTCGTCTTCTTCATCCTCATCTTCAAATTCATTCTCATCCTCATCTTCCTCATCCTTCCAGATATCGTCATCTGAATCGTCATTCCATACTTTATCAGAGGAAGTGTCGTCACTTTCTTTTACCTCAATACGTACCTCACCATCCTTCTCTTCTATACGAACGCGTGAAGAACCTTCCCAGTACTCTATACGCTTCTCCTCCTTATACTCATCTTTATCATCCTCATCTTTCCATTCGAAACGCTGTTTGTCACTACGAATACGGACACGTTCGTCATCAAGCTTGATATTGAGCCCCTCAACTTCGTCTGCTATTTCTTTAAAGAAGCGCTTTGCATCACTATCATCTTTTTCGGAAGCGTCAATGAACGACACCACTTCCGCAAGCGCACTTCCTACACGAGCACTTCCCTCCTCGGAGAGCGCAACTTCACCACGATCCTTTGGACGACTCGCTCGGTCTTCTCGTTCAAGAGTGAGTGCGAGGGTTATCTGCTCCAGCGTGAGCGCAGGAAACCGAGTACGAATTGCATTCACAATCTCTGTCTCGGTATCTTCTGCTGTTGTAAATATCGTCTTCCGATCATTGAGCTCAACCACAACAACGGTTACATCAGTGAAGATGTCTACTTCAATTTCGAGCGATTGCACAGGATCCGATGAAGTAGCAACTGACTCTTCATCTCGATCACGTGATCGTTCACGTGATTCTTCCTCTATAATTGCGCGCAGCTCACGAAGACGCTCCTCCGAGAATGAACGTACAAGCACATTCTTCTTTTCTTCATCGAGCGCGACAGTGAGGCGTGCGCTCTCGAGAGCACGATCAACTGGATAGAGTAAATCACCGGGACGAGCTGTCTCAGACGCAAAGGCAACACCTGCAGTTGACGCGACGATAACAAGAATGAGGAGTGGCGAAACTGCCTTGCGCGGAATGTATGTAAAAAGGAATGGTGAAGGTATCGCGCTGCTGCTCGCAAGCCGCGATTCAATCTGTAGCCACAGGCGATCACGCGAAGCCTGATCGAGGGTTGGCTTCGATGTTGAAAGAATAGTCTCGATGTCGTGTTCAGTCTTCATATCAGGATTGATTAAAATAGGTGCGCATCGTATCTACTGCTCGATGATGCCGAACGCGCGCGGCAGCTTCGGTGAGATGGAGCATTGCTCCAATCTCTTTAAAGGTGTACCCACTCCAGTGGTGCAGTATGACAACCTCACGCGTGAGCGGCTCGAGCGTAGCAAGTGCTCGCTCGATATCCCCTCCTTCGGACGCCGTATCACTGTCTCCGAGAAGATCCCCATCAATATCTGCTCGCACCTGGTTCGCTTGCGTATGCTTGTTACCGTAGTGACGAGCGAGTGTTCGACGAACAATGGTAAACACGAATGCATAAAACTCCACGCGTGAGCGATACGTGAAAGATGGCAATGCCTGATAGAGGCCAACGAACACATCTTGAGCCAGATCTTCTGCAACTTCTTTGGTTGCAGTACGGTACCGGAGGTACCCAAAAACCTGATCAATAAGGTGGTCGTAGAGCCGCTTGAATCCTTCCGCATCACCCTTCGCGCTCGTCTCAACGAGTATACGAATGTCGTGTTCAGCGTTATCCATGTCGCTCCACTCTACACACAATAGAGTCTTTTAGGAAGAACGTTACATCCGAGCCGCCGGCGGGATGAGTTTGAGCTTTTCTTCTCTAGAAAGGCTCTTGATTGCGTACTCTCGCTTAAGCGCTTCCCCTCGTGAAGGGTATGTCTCAGTATGTGCAAGCCGAACTGGACGCTTCATTCGAGTCGCTTTTGCGCCACCTTTTCGCTCACCATTATGCTCACGGACCCTTCGTTCTATCTGTGTCGTGATACCGGTATAGAGACTCCCGTCCGCACAGACGAGAATATAGACTGTGTACTCCATATATGGTCTCATAGTACCTCATTCGGAATGAGACAAAAACCTCGCTATAATACGCATATGTCCCAACACCGCAGTCGATACTGGATCATCGCTATTGAGACGCTCACCCTTCTCTTTCTTTTTATTGCTATCGACATCTTTTTTATTTCAAAGTCGGACACGACACCGCACACGCCATCCACAGACACACCCGAAGTCGAGCGGGATAGTATCTCCACTATCGAAGAAACTGTGCAGCAGAAAGAGGTTGCTGTTCCGCCAACTGACTTTGTCGAGATCATGAGTTCGTGTGGACCAGCATTCACTGGTACATGTGTGTATGGCTACATGCATATCGACGGTGAACTCGTCCCCGTAAAGCAACTCCGACAAGGGATCGTACTCCGTGTAGGTACATCAACGGTTCGTCTAAACGAAGAAGAATGGTACCCTATTGTCTTTGATGAATGGATACGCTACCCAGAACGACTCACGAGTGAGCTCTATGTACGAGCATCTGCAGTGAGACATTTTATGGCAACTGGAACAACCGAACATACGAGAACGAGCACGAGCACAAAACGTATCGTTGTCGATAGAGGTGAACAGATGCTCCGTGCGTACGAAGGTGACACCCTCTTTATGGAAGCAAAAACTTCAACAGGAATCGATGTGACACCAACTCCACGCGGCACCTTCACAGTCTTCAGAAAGACTCCATCACGATACATGCAAGGACCACTTCCAGGGGTGAGCGAAAAAGAATACGACCTCCCTGGTGTTCCTTGGAATCTCTATTTCACCGAAGATGGTGCAGTCATTCATGGTGCATACTGGCACAATAACTTTGGGCAGCAGTGGTCAAACGGTTGTGTGAACCTTCCTCCTGTCACAGCACAAAAACTCTACGAGTGGACTGATGTAGGTACAACAGTAACGGTACACGACTGACGAAGACAATGAAGAAAACTCGACGCGGACGTCGAGTTTTTTGGGTAACCTCAGGCTTGCTGGTGATGCCTTCGGTAGTGGGTGAAGAGCGTTCCGTCGAGACTGCCGCTGTCCGGGGTGAACCGAAACACGTGTACGTAGTAGTCACGCTTCGGACGATCCGTGAATCGGTACACGATGCGAACAAACAGGCCCCGATCCTTCCCAGTGCGTGTTTGGAGCGTCGGACGCTTCACGAAGACAACTCGCTGCTTCATCCTGCGCAACTGATCCTGATCCAAGTGATGGTAGTGCTTGAGCACGACATGCAGAGCTCGTGCGCCAATCACCCGTGCAAGATCGTCCATGTTGGGCGTACGAGTCTTGCCATCAAAGCGGATCATCCTCTTGTCTTCTGGATGAATCAGAAGAGGATACCCTACCTGTGCCTTTTCCATGTTGGTACCTCCAAGAACAGTGTGGTCGATGCAGGCAGTCTATGCTGATACACCCGAATCGTCAATTATTCCCAGAGTGAAAGCCAAACCCCGATGTAGTGCACAACGACATAGAGGAAAAAGAGATACCCGAGTACCCCAGCGATGAGGGTCAGTGCGACATAATTAATGATTTCATTTCGTCGACGAACAACATCATCGATAGTGCACACTCCTTTCTTTCTCCTTAGGTAGTATGCGAGCGACCCAAGGAGCGCGATGAGACCGACACCACGGAACACCCACTTGTAGTCACCGTAGAGTGTATCTGCAAGTGACGAAGCAAAGCTCACTGTCGAGAGTCCGAGGAGAACGAGAATGACTGGTGAGAGACAGCAGAGTGACGCAAACAAGACTGGGATACTGCTTATCTTAAAGATCTCTTTTATATGCATATTGTTCATATTAGATTGAACCGAGTAAATGTGCGTACGGACTTCCCTCTTTCTCCATCTCTGCCTTTGAAACAAAACGGAGTGCAGCACCATTCATGCAGTACCGCATACCTCCTCTGTCCTGAGGACCATCAGTGAATACATGTCCGAGGTGTGAATCTGCATAGCGTGAACGTACTTCAGTTCGTGTAACGAAGAGTCGCTTATCTTCATGGAGCACAACACTATCGTCTCTGAGTGGCTTCACAAACGAAGGCCATCCGGTACCCGAATCGTATTTGTCTCGCGAAGAAAAGAGCGGTTCTCCAGAAACCACATCAACATAGATGCCTGCTTCATAGTTTTTATCGAGCTCGCTAGTGCCTGCCCGCTCCGTTCCCTCTTCTTGTGTCACCTCATACTGTAGAGGTGTAAGTGTATTTCGTAGAGTGTCCTCACTCGGCTTTACAAATGCCTCCCACGGTTTCGTCTCACCTTGATTCGTACTCTCGAGAGAAGACACTGGCTCTGGCTTCTTCGATGCGACGAACTCGTCTGCATCATCACCCCAATGCTTCTCGACAAATGCACTCCGTCCTGAACCAGCTCGGTAGTAGTTGTACCGTATTGGGTTATTCTCTCCATAATCTTGGTGATACGCTTCAGCAGGCCAAAACAGTGAAAGCGGGAGCACATCGATCGCAATCGGCTTTTCATACACCTTTCGCGCATCAATGGCACTGATGACTGCGAGCGCCTCATCTCGCTCTGCTTCAGTGTTGTAAAACACGACTGGTGCATACTGTTCTCCACGATCAAAGAATGAACCTCCCCCATCGGTTGGATCTCCGTACTTGATGACATGCTCTACAAGGTTGCCAAAGCTCACCACACTCGGATCGTACGTAATGCGAACCACCTCGCGGTGTCCTCCTTCTGCATATGTCTCGTATGTTGGATTCTCTGACGTCCCTCCCGCATATCCAGAAATGACATCGGTGACGCCAGGAACTTTTTTGAAGTCCTGCTCCACACACCAGAAACACCCCGTCCCCATGACTGCAGTCGTTCGATGTTCAATCATACTTTTTTTCATACTGTTATTGTTCATTGTAGAGCCCTCACCACCCCCTCCATCCCCTTCCATCATTTCTTCATGTGCATTTTCGTTCATCGGTACGCCGAGATCAGCATAATTAAAGAGGACACCAAACTGCTTGCACCACGTGAGCACGTACCGATATTCATCAAGTGCCACCCCTTCTGGTACCTCATAATTAATATCTCCTTCAGTTCCCCGTATTTCACCAAGATTTACAAATTCGGTAGCTTCAAGATCCTTGCTTAGGTACACATACAAATCTGGACCAGGTATTGTCTTGTATCCCTCATACCTCAGATATGTCTTCCCTTCTGCCTCTATGATACGCACTGTTCCAGATGCAGGATGAAGCGGAGTGTCAACAACTGGATACTCATCTAAAACTGGCTGTTTTGGAGAGGACTCACTCTCTGTCATTCTCGCCATTGGTACGTCATCGTACACTTCTACACCGCGGGAATACGAAAGCCACTCATAGTACCCACCTCCAAGTAAAGCGAGCACCAGTCCTCCGAGAAGTAATTTTTTAATCATACGGACAGTATAGTCGCGTATGGAGAGGATGTAAAGTTATCTTTACATCCTCTCTGTGGATACTATTCCCTGTCGAGATAGAGTCTGGCACCAAGTTTTGAAATGACCATAACCGCGAGGGCGAGCATGATCCATGGATCAATAGCATGATTGAATCCCTGCACAATGAGCGCAAGGAGAAGTACCCCAATACCCGAGAGGTATGCGACACGCCCCGCATGCATACGCAGCATCACTTCTCGTTCATCAATCGCTTTTTCATACATCACAAACCCTGACCATACGAGCATACAGAGCGTCACACTGAGAAGTGCGAGCATCTCATTCATGTTCGGCATCCAGAATGGGAGAAAATCACCGAGAGCGAGGAGGAAAAAGATGATGACGAGTGCAACGACTATTTGTAGGGTGTTATGTTTCATTTTTTGATAGTGAATAGCTTTTCAACACTTGTTTTAAAGAAAGTTGAAATCTTCATCGCAAGAAGCACTGATGGAGTGTAGTTACCTTTCTCGAGCGCACTCACCGTTTGGCGGCTCACCCCGACAGCCTGCGCTAGCTCTTCCTGAGTCACACCTGCAGCCTGACGCACCTCTCCAACTCGATTTACCACTACTTCTTGCATAATCCGGTCATCATAGCACCAAGTTACCGGAAGATGCCATGGTAGACTGAGATACCATGCTCAACCGCAAACTCTTCCTCAACATCCTCTGTGAATTCGGACCGATTATCGCGTTTCTCATCACCTACACACTCACAGATTTTGAATCAGGCACCATCGCAATCATCATCGCAACAGTCGCAGCACTCATTCTCCTAAAGGTCACCGAGCACCACCTTCCCCTCTTTGCCATTTTCTCAACCGCAACTGTTGTGGTCTTTGGTGGCATCTCACTCATCATTCACATCCCCGGTATTTTCATTCTCCGGGACACCATTTTTGATACAGCCTTCGGTGTTATTCTCATTGGGTCAGTACTCATGAAGAAACCACTCCTCAAACCGCTCTTCCATAATGTCTTTGGTATTACCGATCGTGGATGGTCAATTCTCTCTCTTCGGTGGGGACTTTTCTTCCTCTTTCTCGCTACCTGGAACGAGTGGGTTCGCCAGACACTCACCGCCGACGAATGGGTTTCAATGAAGGTATACATGATCATTGCAACGCTCATCTTTGGCTTCTACCAATTCAGGCTCGCAAAACGTGAACGTCTTCCAGACGCATCACCGTGGGGACTCGTACGATAATAGACTACACATCATATGGAAAAGGTTCATATCGCAACGGGTGTAGTGCATAAAATCCCTAATGATCTGAAAAAATCACTCACTGCATCACCTTCCATACTGAAGATATGGAATGACCTCACTCCACTCGCTCGAAACGAATGGATATGCTACGTAACCATCGTAAAAAAAGCTGAGACGCGAGCGGCACACATCAAGCGACTCGAGTCCGACTTACGTGGAGGCAAGCGTCGCCCCTGTTGTTGGCCTGGATGCCCACATCGGAGACCAAATGCCATGAAGTGGTTCAAGAAGAAATAATAACCAGCAGTCTCGGAGTGCAGCTAAGTTTATTTCCGCAGCCCGGATGCTGTGGTACGCTACCAAAAGAAAGGAGATGTTCCTTATGGAAAAACCAGACGAGCAATCAGACCCTGACACCTGGTTGCGCTACCTCAACACCCTCGGACTCGGCGACTTCAGCGATACAGACTCTGATGATTTCAGGCCTCCTCCGGACGCACAGGTGAGACGTCTGAGACGCGCAATTCCACCGCGCGTCTGGCGTTCGGTGAAAAGCGTCGAGAACGAAGTCGATGCGATCAACCGTCTCGCCGCCGCACTTGATGTCTGGCTCAAAGAGCCGGAGAAAAAAGCGGAAGCACTCACAAAGAAAGTGATCGCGAAGGCTTCACGCTCAACGCGAAAGAAAACATCACGTACTCGTCGTCCGTGATGTTCCCCCTCAAGACCGCCTCGGCGGTCTTTTGTTATATGTTTCTGTCTACGACCCTAGGCGAAGAACGCTGTAAGGAGAGCGATGAGAAGTACGATGACGAGATGGTAGGTGATGTCGCTAAAAAACTTCTTCCATGCGATAGCGGGATCAACATTCCCCCAGAGTATGTTTCCGCCAACAACAGGCACCATAAAGCAAAGCCAATTGAAGAGAGCGAATCCGAGCGCGAGTGACATGGTGACTCCATTCGTCATACTCATATACACAATGAATACCGTTGCTACTGAGGTAAGGAACGAAAGCACCATCTGTGCACCGTATATCTTTGGCATCTGTGGTTTTGCTTCAGCAATTTTTTGTTGTTGCTCTTCAGGTGAAAGTTTGTCAAAACCGATATAGCGCATATGCACCTTCCCCATCGGGGTGTTTGGCATATACCAGATCGTACCGATAACAACAGAGATAATGACACCTGCGAGTGCGAGTAGAAGTATGGTCATAGAAATATTGACTCAATAATACAGATTCAGTATAACACCCTGCTTTTTCAATTATGCCTATCCGACTTCCACAGAAAAGCCGCCACGCGCCATGTGCTTTTCATCAAATGGCATAACGAAGTTTTTCACATTGGCATACTCCTTCGAGAAATGCTCCATCACTTTCTTGTTGACGGCATTTCGGTGTGCCTTGTTCTTGAAAGTAATGAACGAGAACCATACTGTCTCGGTAGGTTTCACCCCCGTAAGCTTGAGGAATGTGAGTGGCGCAGGCTTCCCATCCATACCCACGGTTCTAAGATCGTCTCCCTTACACTCCTTGTAATCGAGCGCTCCAAACTTCAGCCATGCCTCTTTCCCTTCACGTGCCATCTTCTTGTACGCTGCCGTCTTGTTCTTTGGGACTCGAAATACAAAACCATCTACATACATCGTTTCAGCTTTCTTTGTAGTTTTTGTTGTCATAGCAATAATGATAGCAGATGAATTTCTACACAGGTCGGTCCTGTAGGGTGAGACAGCACGAGAAAACCGCCCGAAGGCGGTTTTCTCGTGCTGTCTGTCTCGAGCTAGAACCGTTTGATAACCTTACCCTGCTTGACTGAATGGCTATTCAAAATTTTCCAAAATCGACGCGTCTCGTACGCTAAGAATTAAGTAGGGTTTTCTCAACCTCAGCAATCACCGTAGATATATTTTCAAATGACTTCTTTAAAAATGGGAGTGCTGAAAGATTGTTTGGTAGCTCAGTCGGTGCGACACTTGACTCAAAAACAAAATCTACCCATATAATACGCTCGGTTTTAACTACATTATTTTGAACTGGTAACTGAGTGCGCGGATCAATAGGAACACCCATAACAGATACTCCAGCTCCAAAAGTCACACCCTGAGTCCAACTAACTCCTCCGCCTGATGGATGGGTTACTCTTGTCTCAAGGGTTTCTTTTCTGATTTGAGGGACTAAAGTAACGTGCTTGTTTTTATTATTGAGGATATTGAACCATTTGATGATATCGTTCCCACTATATGGTTGGAACTTTTCCAACACTGACTTTGTAACAGTATCGACAGCTCCGTAATGACTACTAAAATAATTCACGTGATTGCAAATTGGAAAATATCTATCAGAATTAACAATCCTCGTATTAAGATAGTCCAAAGCTGACCTAATGTCTCCAAGATACGCCTTGATATCTACCAGAAGAGCAACTGGGATCTTTTTGTCGTTAAGTGATTTTTGGTATTCAATTTCAATTTGATTAAGACGATTCTTAGCTGATGACATTACAGCATCTACATCATTGAATTTTGAATAAACGTTTGTAGCCATACTTATCTATTATATAACCATCCTAAAAATCCGTATCTATGCAAAATACAGAAGTATTTCATTGACGCTCTTCGTGCTACGCACGAGTTGGCTGCCGGTCAGGGACTCGGGGTCAAGTTTCTAATTCGCTACGCTCATAAGAACTTCCTCCCCGGACTCGGCCACGACCTCCTAGTAAGTCGGTCGGCTTCGCAGCCTCCGTCTTTCGAGTCCCTGACCGGCTAGCAACGACAAAGCCCGTGAATGTATACACATTCACGGGCTGTCGATTGCTGGCCGTCTCGAGCTAGAACAGTATAGGGCCAAGCCCTGCTTAGTCCGTTTGGTGAGTTCTCAGAATCCAAAACGACGCGTCTCGAGCGCTTCACACTAAATTAGTAAAAGTACAGTTGTTATCATAAATGACATTACTCCTGAGATGAAAAAATAAACTCCAAATTTTCTAGAAAAAATCTCAAGATGATATTTCACTGTTGCATATCGTTCAGTACTCAGGGCTTCGTTAAAACACCTATCGTGAACCTCTTCAAATTGACCCGACAAGCCAGTTGTCAGCGCATTGATAAACTGGCTTTTTCCTTCATGCTTATCAGATTCATCCTTCTTTGTATCAATGTATAAATCAAGATAAAATTTTATCTCGTCCTTTGATTTATCTTTGATTAAATCAATATGATCTTTAGTAAATTGTTCAATCAGAATTTGATAATTTTTCTTATAAAAACCCTCAAAATATATATCTGCCTGCTCTAGAGTGGGCTTAAGCGTGGAATCAGCAAATTTCTTCAGCTCATCATTAAATAGAACTTTTCTATGGGCTAGCCTAAACTTTGCCCAACTGTTAGATATTAATGATAATAAAAGTAGTATTACTGTCACTATTACCAACACTATTTCAATTCTGTTATTTGCTTCACCCACAAACGAAAGACTTAGGAACGCAAACAAAAGAGCGCCACTTAAATTAATCTTTAGTTCGTTAAAATTTCTTGGATTCATTTTATAAAGCGTTTCGTGCTAGCACGAGTTGGCTGCCGGTCAGGGACTCGAAACTTACAGTTTCAGTACCCGTTTCGGACATATTATATCGCTCCGCTCATAATCTGTCTCGCAACGGCTTCGAGTCACACACAACAGTCTCCCAGACTGTTGTGTTCCTGACCGGCTAGCAAAATAGCAAAGAGACCGAAGCTAATGCTTCGGTCTCTTGCCTTTGCTGCCGGTCAGGGACTCGAACCCCAATGACTTCCTCCAGAGGGAAGCATCCTACCATTAGATGAACCGGCAATATTCTATTGTACGCCCCCAATCTCCAGACTACTTTTCGTAGCTGCGAAATTGTAGCAGATTTCGTGAGATTTGCATCTCTCCCCTACACGAACAACCGAATTTAGGTCATACGCTCTTTGTCCTGTATACTCATGTTCCCTTTAGTAGTTAATGCACCTATCATGACAGAAGAGACAACAACGACTGTACCAGAACAAACTACTACACCAGCTCCTACAGAACCAGCGGCAGCTCCTCAAGTTGAGGCAGAGCCAAAGCCAGCAGAGACACCCGCAGCACAATAGTGTTCGGCTATCTGCACAAAATAAAGCACCCGTGAGGGTGCTTTATTTTGTGCAGAGTCCTTAGCCTCCTTTTCGCTTCTTGTAGCAATCAATGCACAGCAAGTTTGAGGTGTCTTTTGGTGAGAACGGGAGTGACGTGATACTCGTACCACAGCCACTACAGGTCCAGTTTCCTTCTACACGTGGACGATCTCCTTCAGCACGTGCTGGACGACTCGCTCCTTTTTGCTTCTGGTGACACTCTTTGCAGAGGAGTCCATCGGTACGTCGTGGTTCAAATGGCAATTCAGTGATAGCAGTACCACAGCCGCTACAGGTCCAGTTTCCTTGGTGCATTTCTATTTCGTTAGTTATTAGTGCTCTGTTCTTACACTACAGTATACGCTATTTTGAAGATTTGCGGTGTGGCAGAGTATGGGGTAGTCTTCATTTCGGCACAGCATACAAGGAGAAGGCCATGTTCTGGTTCTTGCGCCCCAAGCCAAAGTTTAAGGTGGGCGCACTCGTCGAATCCACTCCGACAAAAGAGGGTGAACGTCGGTACTTCAACATCATGTTTCGCTTCTGGACAGTACCCCCAGAAGGAGGTGCAAAGCGGTGGGTTTACCACGGTCAGGTTCTGAGAGCTCATGCTGGACAGATCAAGATCGTAGGCGATAATCTGCAGACTGAGGACTCTCTGGAGTACATCTGCGGTCTTGTGACAAAATGAGGAGGAAGTTGTAGGGCTCGAAGCAACGCTTCGAGCCCTTTCTCATTCTAGTTGCAGTATGTAGAAGCCGTGTTTTTGCATATCCTCAAGCTGTGCAAATTCATCAAGCACAAGAAATCGACTTACAGTCGCAGTACACCTTTCGCAGAGACTGCTCAAGGTCTTACGAAAGCGTCCCACGCTTTCTCACCTTCTTCGACTTCAAAATCTGCAACGCGAAATTCATACTTCTTCACACCCGAAGCAATGAGATCAAAATACTTGGGGAGTATCTTTTTTACAATTCTTCGCGACATAGTGCCTACACTTGTACCACAAACGAGACCGTACAGGAATCTCCTTCGTAGACCTCTTCTTTTTTGCGAACGAGTGCCTTTATCGGAAGGATGAATGTCCCCGATTTACTGTCAGGGAAAATGGAGGTCTTCCATGTTGTCTTTCCAATCGTCACCTCTACCGGAAGACTACCCCACCCTTTCGTGAGGCCTTTGTATGTACCTTTGATTTCACTCGACTCTTTCTTTGGAATCGTGAAGAAGTGCCAGTTGGCAGACTCACCCGGATAGAGCCAGACCTTTCCAGAGACTTTGTACGTCTTAGCTTTTTTCATCCTACACAGTATAGCAATCAAACAGATACGCATCCTGATCAATTGCACCATTCTTCGTATGTTATGATCGGTACATGCCGCCGGCAAAAGTCTGGATATTTATTGGTTCTCTTGTGTTCATCCTTCTCGTTGGACTTCTTTTTTGGGATCCTGAAAACACAAAACAAATACCCTGCCCCGCTGGCACACACGCACACGACGGAAGTCCTGAGCATTGCATATAGCCATGCGAGTATTCATATTCATCCTTCTCTTCGTATGTGCCTTCGGCACATCAGTACATGCACACGAAGTGTTGCCGGAAGTGTATCTCGAATTTGTACAAGGGAACCCAAACTATACTGATGCGGAATTCCAGGGGTTCATGAATACTCATCCGGAGCTAGCGGGTGATGAAAATTTCATGGATCATATTTCCGCAGTTCGCAACACCCCAGCGAGCTGGCTCCACAATGTTCGTGACTTTGTACGACTTGGTGTCATACATATCCTCGAAGGTACCGACCATGTACTCTTTGTACTCTCACTCCTTCTTGTGTACACAACATTTAAAAGAGAGGTACTCCTCCTCACCGTATTCACAATCGCACACAGCATTTCACTCATCATTGCTGGCTCTGGCCTCCTCACACTCTCTTCACGCGTTGTTGAACCAGTGGTAGCTCTTTCCATTACCTACATGGCGATGACGAGTGTCTTCTTCAGGAAAGTCAAAGCATTCAGGGGTCATGGGAATAAAGTATCAACGGTATTCATCTTTGGACTGTTTCATGGACTCGGTTTTGCAGGACTTCTGCAGAATATACAAGTGCCTGAAGATAGATTTATTTCGTCGCTTCTCTCTTTCAATATCGGCATTGAGCTTGGACAATTTGCCATTGTTGCCTCACTCCTCCCCTTCATCTACACCTTCAAGCAAAAGAAATGGTACCCGAATGTTGTTCGTGGTATAGCAATCGTGATTTCACTCGTAGGACTATTCTGGGGCTTCGAGAGAATATTTCTCTAGCACTCTTCGAGTAAGTCGCGTCACGGGTATTTCGTAAAAGACGACAGATCAGTCTTTGTTTTCATACGAGGCTTTCACAAACGCGGTGAAGAGTGGGTGCGGTGCAAGCGGTCGAGCATGAAACTCTGGGTGATACTGTACCCCCACAAAGAATGGGTGCACCTCTTCCGGAAGCTCCATGGTCTCCATGAGGCTTCCATCAGGTGATGTGCCTGCGAAAACCATACCTTTTTCTGTGAGTCGCTCCACGTACGCAGGGTTCACCTCGTACCGGTGGCGGTGTCGCTCAGAAATCTCTCGAGCGCTGTACGCGCGTGGCACAAGACTTCCTTTCCCGAGCATTGTCTTGTATTCGCCGAGACGCATCGTGCCTCCCATCTCCCCTTTTGCAATTTTTTCTTTTTGATCAAGCATGACACCGATGACGAGATGCTCTGCCTTTGGATCTATCTCTTCGGTGCTCGCATGCTTGAGGCGGAGCACATTCTTTGCATACTCGAGTACGGCGAGCTGCATACCGTAGCAGATACCGAAATACGGAATACCTTTCTTGCGCACGTACTCAATAACATTGAGCTTGCCCTCGATACCTGTCGATCCAAACCCACCTGGCACGAGTACCCCATCGTATTCGGCGAGACGCTTGAGCTTTGTCTTGTCTTCAAACTCATGCGATGACACATACTCGATCTCGGGAGTGAGGTGGAGCGCGTACGCAGAGTATTTGAGGGCTTCGATCACCGAGAGGTACACGTCCGAGAGGACGAAGTCTCCCGAGTTAAAGTACTTGCCCACCACCGCGATTTTCACCGTATCTTTTCCATTCTTTGATCGCTTCACAAAGTCCTTCCATTTAGTGAGATCAGCTGGCTTTCGCACCGTGATGCCGAGGACTTCACATATACGCTTTGAAATATCGTCTTTCTCAAAATTGAGTGGTACGTCGTACACGCTCTTCACATCGGGAGCAGAAATAACATGCTCCTTCTTCACGTTACAAAATTGTGCGATCTTTTCTTTTCGCTTTTCGTCGATCGCGACCGGTCCACGCGCAACGATAAAATCTGCGAAGACACCAGCACTATTGAGTGCGCGCACTGCGGTCTGTGTGGGCTTTGTCTTCATCTCGCCAATAGAGCCTGGCACAGGGAGGTAGCTCACCATGACCACCGCCACCTTCTCTCCGAGTTCGCTTTTCATCATGCGGACCGCCTCAAGGAAAAGAACGTTCTGGTACTCACCGACAGTTCCTCCTATTTCAGTGATCGTCACATCGGCCTTCCCCACTTCTGCAGCACGCTTGATACGGCGTATCACTTCTTCGGGAATATGTGGCACAACCTCGACATTCTTCCCCTTGTACTCGAGGTTACGCTCCTTGCGGATAACATCCTGGTACACAGAGCCAGTTGTCATGTAGTTGATGCCGGGAATCTCTTTGTTGAGGAAACGTTCGTAGTTTCCCATGTCTTGATCTGTCTCGAGACCATTTTCGAGCACAAACACCTCACCATGTTCTGTGGGATTCATGGTACCCGCATCGACGTTGATGTATGGGTCGATCTTGAGTGCAGTCACCGTGAGACCACGAGCCTGGAGGAGCATCGCGATAGACGAAGATGCAATCCCCTTTCCTACCCCGCTCATGACACCGCCGACGACAAAGATGTACCTGTGTTCCTGTGTGTGCGTTCGCTTCTGTGTGGTCTTTCGTGCCATGTGTGCGTTATCGTGTTGCTGCTAAACCCTCAAATACCGTGCTACCGCGAGTATCGACGATACGATACCGAGGACGATACCAGAACCGACGAGCACAAAGAAGAGATGTGCGAAGCTCGTTACAAAGTGATTAAAGATGTTGAGTCCAAAGAATGCCTCTGTTGCTGGACCAAGGTAGAGCGCAACTGGGTAGGTAATGAGGAGCGCGAGGACACCTGATACCAAACCGTACATAACTCCCTGAAGCATGAATGGACCACGGATAAACATGTTCGATGCACCAACAAGTCGCATGATGCTGATCTCTTCGCGAGAGGTATAGATCGCGAGGCGGATTGTGTTGAACGAAATGAGAATCGAAGAGACGATGAGTACGATCATGGCGATCTTTCCTGATCGATCTGCTGCATTGATGATCGAGGTGAGTTTATCAATGGCGTTCTTGTTCTGATTGAAATTTACGCGATCAATGAGTGGTGATTCTGGATTTTCGAGATTGCGCTGTTCGTCGAGGAACTGCGAGATGCTCTCGTACTGTGAGGTCTCTGCAGCACGAATAGCGAGCGATGCACCGAGCGGGTTGTCTCCGAGTTCTTCGAGTGCCTGGATAGTGAGCTCATCATTCTTGTGTCGGTCACGGAACTGCGAAAGTGCCTCTTCACGTGATGTGTACGTAACCTCGGTCACATCGGGGAGTGACTCGAGTGATGTCTTCAGTGCAAGGATGCTGTCTTCTGTCGCTGTCGTCACCATGTACACATTGATGTCTACCTTCTCCTGAATCTGCACGAGAGACACTTTGAGAAGCTCGTTTCCGAGCATGAGACCACAGATCACGGTGAGCGTGATCGTCATCACAAAAATAGCAGCAAGCGACACGTACGCGTTACGCCAAAAACCAATGAAGCCCGAACGAATGATGCGTTTGATTCCAGTAATCATAGTTAATTAAAGCACATAGCGACCCTCAGGATCATCTCGTACCACACGTCCTTCATCCATGGTGATGACTCGTCTGCCGAGCGCATCAATCACACCCTTGTTGTGTGTGGTCATAATGACTGTGGTACCGAGGTCATTAATCTTTTTCAAAATCTGTACAACCTCATACGTAGCGATCGGATCGAGGTTGCCTGTTGGCTCGTCAGCTATAATGATATCAGGCTGATTCACAATGGCGCGCGCAATAGCAACACGCTGCTTCTCTCCACCTGAGAGTTCATGGGGGAAATGCCAGGACTTGTCACTCAGATCAACGAGCTCGAGCGCCTGTGGCACATTGTCATTGATCTCCTCATCTGAACGACCATTTGCTTCCATCGCAAAGGCGATATTCTCAAACGCAGTTTTGTTCTGTAGTAGTTTAAAGTCCTGGAAAACAGTACCGATTTTTCGACGGTAGTTTGGGAGGGAGCCTTTCGGGATAGCGTGGATGTTGAGCGACTGGAAAAAGACACTGCCACTCGTTGGGCGATCTTCTGCAATAATCATCTTGAGGAGCGTTGTCTTCCCTGCGCCAGAATGGCCGACAACAGAAAGAAACTCACCAGGAGCAACCTGGAAGGTTACGTCTCTGAGGGCGCCTGTTTCGCCACTGTTATATATCTTTGAGACGTTATCGAAATAGATCATATACCTTCCTCGGTGAACCTACCTATTGTATCGGAGTAGTACCCTCGCGTCTAGAAATGGAGGACGGGCAACTGTTGTCTCAGCAACGTTACTCAGAAACACTTGTAAATGCTTCACTATTTTCTGCATCAAGAAATTCTTGAATATTGCCGTCGAGTACGGATTCGGCATTATGCACCTCTACATTCGTGCGGTGATCCTTCACAAGTTTATATGGGTGAAGCACATATGAGCGAATCTGGCTCCCCCACTCTATCTTTACCGTCTTTTCTATCGAAAGTCCCTTGAGCTCTCGCTGGTGCTGCTCTTCGTTAAACGCATAGACCTTTCCCGCAAGAAGTGCGAGTGCCTTGTCTTTGTTTTGTTGCTGACTGCGCTCTGAGGATACGTGCACAGATATTTTTGTTGGGGTGTGCACTGCACGTACCGCGGTCTCACGCTTATTTACGTTCTGCCCACCTGCGCCACCTGACTTTGCATACGATATTTCAACTTCATCTTCAGAGAGATCGACTTCCTTCAGTGAATCAACGCGTGGTGACACCTCTACGAGTGCAAAGGATGTTTGTCGTTTATCATTCGCATTGAATGGTGAAATACGTACGAGACGATGTACGCCTGACTCACGACGGAGCGTGCCGTATGCGTCTTTTCCACCCACTTCGAAAGCGATGTTGCGATACCCATTCATATCGTTTGCATTTGAATCGAGGATCGTAACACTCCATCCCTTTCCCTCAGCGTACCGCTGGTACATCTCTACGAGCATACGAGCAAAATCCTCTGCATCATCACCTCCTGCACCAGCAACGATAGAGACGATAGCAGGCTCCTTATCGAACTTTCCCTTACCCTCCTTTTGGTCCTTAAGCTCCTGGAGTTCCTTAATCATTGCCTGCGCTTTCTGAGGCTCAGTCCAAAAATCAGGGCGCAACATTGCGCTTTCTATTTCTGCGATGCGAGCTTCGGTTTCTCCGTGCATTGTGTGAGTATACCGAACAAACATGAAAGAGCCCAGGCACGGGACTCAGAATCATTTTGTTGAATGTATAAAGCGAAGAAGCAACATAATGAAACAATCTTTACTTTGCGGTAGTTATATATGATAGAAAATATGGTTCATCAACTTGTTTGGAGAAAAGTACTATGTCGATGTCAGGATATCTTGACCGCAAGACAGAGGCAAAACGTCTTGCCTTCAAACTACACAAACTCTGGGGTAGCAGCGCCGACAAGACGGTGCACCCCTGGGACTTCACGATCGTGAACAAAACCGACACTGTCGAACATCGCTTCGTGCACAGTGTTCGCGGGTACGGATGCTGTTACGGGGATCAGATAACCTTCCCTGACGGGAGAACTACCATGGCGGTGGCGGTGGACAATCCCTTGATGACCTGGGATGGCGACAATGTCGTGATCGAAAACGACCCCACTCAACGTGAGAGGAAAGTTCGTACGGACACTCCGCTCGTGATGGTACGTCTGTTCACACCATGGCTCAAGGATAAGACCTTGCCGCCGTGGAGAATCCTCAGACAGGTCGGACCCACCGAATTCATGGAGACCCCAGCTCTCTGTTTCAAGATCACGGGTTCATGGTTTGGGAAGCGACACGACTTCCCTTTGCCTACTGGTCCGAAGATGCATATCGGGTGCTTCGGAGAGGTCACCTGGGATGGGCAGCATGCGTACATCACCACATGAAGACCAAAGCGGTGGCACATTAGACGAAACAGGCGCATGAGCGCCTGTTTTCTTTTTAATCTGAGCCGTCTCGGAGGATCGAACTCCGGACCTTTGCGTTACGAATGCAATGCTCTACCAACTGAGCTAAGACGGCAATTTTCGACAATCCTAGTATACTCGGGGTTTGTTTTCAATTGAATATTTGCTATTCTTCAGGGCACGCAATAACCGAATTGCGAAAATAAACAAAAGCCATCTTAGCTCAGTCGGTAGAGCGCATCCATGGTAAGTCGCATTGACTTCTTGCCCATCAGTTTGGAAACAACTGCATGAATCCCGAATAACGGTTAATAGCTCGAGTGGAGCCAAGACCGTGGCGTGTACCGATTTTTTAATCGGCTCACGCCCGAACGACTGACAAGGGACGCTACATTAGAAATAATATGCGTAAGATACAGTCTAGTCCCCATATATCACTTTATAGAAATTGGGGTGTGAGCGAAGGATGAGGTCCCCGGTTCAATCCCGGGAGATGGCTCCAAAACATAGAAACACTCACTGGTCACGAGTTGCTAGCTCGCTACGCTCACAAGCACTCTCGACCCCGGCTCGACTGTTTTTGCATTGTGAAAGCAAAAACATGTCTGCGCCTCGCAGTTAGACACGGAAGCGAAACGCACATGCATTGATGTAATTGGTGTCAGGTTCGTAACTCGCTTTGCTCCTAACGACCTTCTACCCGGTCTCGCGCGTTTCGCCATTATGTGTAGGCGAAACATTGCTCCGACTCGCAGTTACGTACGGAAGCGAAGCAGTTCGCTTCCTACATACAAAACGCACCATTTGCATGGTGCGTTTTGTATGTACGTAACTGCGCGGCGGACGGGACTCGAACCCGCAACCTCCCGCGTGCACTGCTTCCATTATTTTCATAATGGCGTGGACTATATCTTTACCATGAATCTTGCGACTTTTAGGTACCCCGGTATCTAGTCTCTACGGCGCCCTTACACTATGTGTTTTTGTGTGTAAGGTTCCCTCGGTGTTCGCATATCTTACGACTTAGCCTTCACCGATATCCCGGAAAGTTTCAATTCCCCTTTCGGAAGAAAAGCTGCACGTCTACAGGCGGGTGCTCTAACCAGTTGAGCTACCACCGCAGTTATGTTCTGCACCCTTATCTAAAAGGTACCGGCAGATTATACATGATTTTTGGGAGTTTCAAAGTCAGTAATCACGTGGGATGGTTCCCTTCAATCCGTAGCGCAGCAATGCCTCTTCTCGTGCCACTTTATGGTCAACAATCGGTACAATCTCATTTTTCATAAACGAACCATCTTTTTGGAGCCACTCTCTTTGATATGCCCCACTCGCATCATAGTTTTTAGCCTGGAGCTCGGGATTAAAGATACGAATCGGCTTTGGATCAGCCCCTACCGATGCTCCCCACTGCCACCCACCGTTATTTGACGCCTCATCAAGATCGATGAGTGTTGCTCGAAAGTATTCCTGACCCCATCGCCAATCAACACCAAGATTTTTTGTGAGGACACTCGCGACTATCATGCGTGCACGATTATGCATCCATCCCATAGATGCGAGCTGACGCATGGCAGCGTCAACTACCAGGTACCCAGTTTCGCCTTTTATCCATGACAAGAAGCGCTCGTACGCATCCGTATCGGGAACCCATGCAATCGTCCCGCGAAACCGTTCTTGGAACTCGGTATCCATGAGTGCAGGATTATGCACAAAGAGGTATCGATAGAATTCCCTCCAGATAAGTTCTGATATGTATGTGAGCGCACCCTGATTTACTTGGTCTGAAAATGGATTATCAAAATCCTCAGCGAAGTGATCGCGCATCCGTTTCATAAGCATCCGTGACGACACAAGACCCCATGCGAGTGCGACACTCATACGTGACGTTCTCCCCTCTAGGACACCGTCTGCGTGCGTCGTGAGCGTCACATCATCTTCAAGAGAATCCCTTCCCGTATCGTATGAAGACAGACATCCATATTCAAGAAAGCGCTGAAACCGACTCAAAGCCCCTTCTTCACTTATGTACCACCCTTCGAGTTTGGGTGCTGGCGTTAGTGCTTCGAGATCTATTTCATGCCCACCTACACGCATCATTCGTTTGTGAGAAAAAGTGTCCCAGAGTACGAGTGGATCTGGAGTGATTCTCTCTGGTATATCGTCCACTGATGCATAGTTGATGGTATGTGTTTCAACACGAGGGAGCGGTGTGACAGAAACAAACGAGCTCCAGACCGCCTTTTTAAAAGGAGTGAATACACTGTATACATTTCCCTGCCCTGTCCTCGTATCACGCGATACTGAAAGTGCGTCACTACATACCGTCACCTCTACACCTTTGCTTCGCAGTTTTTCAATCTGTGCACCAAAATCTGGGTACACATCGTCATTTACAAATACGGTGAGTGCGTACTCTTCATTGAGCCGGGTAAGGTACTGCGCAGCCTTGCTGCGGACGATTGCAAACGACTTGAATTGCTTTGCAAACTCGGGGAGTGCCTGTGCAAGAAACCATCTCGAAGAATATCCAAACTGGGCATCCGGTTGAGCCCCAACCATATAGTCTTCGAGAATAAAAAGTGGAAGCACAGGAATGCCGCTTTCTTTACTCACACCCACCGCCTGTGAAAGAGCGGGATTGTCTTCAATTCTGAGATCACGGCGTGACCAGTAGATGATAAGCGGTTTTCGCATGGAACCAGTATAGCAAGTAGCGTATTGAATGAGTGAAGTCGAGATGGTATGCTCTTGAGGCTCCAAAAGTATGTGTCGGTGTATGCGCATCATATGTTGACTTTACCGACGGATGATGTGAAAGTATCCACGTATCGAGATTCGTCAGTGTAGCTCAGTTGGTTAGAGCGAGGGACTCATAAGCCCTAGGTCGGAGGTTCGATCCCTCCCACTGACACCAATAGAAAACCGCCTCTGTGGCGGTTTTCAAATGTTTGCAAATCCTACTTTGCAAGTATTGCCTCTGCCTTTGCAATATCCTCTGGGTAACCGATCGGTATCCAGAGACTCTGCTCCACCACCGCTATCGGATATTCCTTTGCGTACTCACGAAGGACGTCAGTGAGGTAGTACTCACCTTTGGTCTCCACTGCGTACGGATCGTACTTAAAGATGTTCTCATCAAGCACCATAACACCTGTTGACGCGAGGTTTGATGGTGGATGCTCTGGCTTCTCGATCATTTCAGCGAGGGTGCCATCTGGGTGGCGCACAACGATGCCAAACTTCTCCGGGGTATCGGTCGTAAGTGTGAGCATTGCACGAGTGTATGAGGTAACACGCGCGATGTCGTTTACTCCATGAAGGTCGTCAGCAAACATGAAGAGAAAGCGCCCCTTAAGGAGATCCTTACAAAGCCATAGCGCGTGCGCAGTTCCCTTCTGCTCAGCCTGATGCACGTATGTCACCTTCTTACCATGAAACTCTGTACCACAATGAGCCTTGATCTGATCTTCCAAATAGCCAGTCACAATAATGAGCTCATCAACCGCACTCGGTAGAGCCTCAACGATATGATCAAGAAGTGTCTTCCCTGCCACCTTCACAAGAGGCTTGGGTAAATTGTCAGTAAGGGGTCGGAGACGTGTTCCTTTCCCTGCAGCAAGAATGACGCATTGCATATGGGCACTGTTATAGCACAAAAGACCTACTTTGACAGGTCTTTTGTGTTGCTTGTTGCGGGGCCCGGAATCGAACCGGGGTCTGGAGGTTATGCATCCCACTATAACTTTCGTTACCAAATGAAATTGTTTGTGGTCTGGACTATACCTTCATCTTTCTTTTTCAAGTGAAGATGCCTGCCATCTAGTCTCTACACCTTCCCATCAACATCTGATGGGCTTGGCTCGGTATTGCCATGCATGAAGCGAAGGTTTCACCGAATTTGACAAGTGTTCCATAAAAGATTTCTCCCTTATGAGCCCTATTGAGCCTCCCGAGGTACCTCTCCTCTACCCCGCGGTTTCTAAAACTAAATCATGATTGAAATAGAGTTCTCGGAGTATAACAAGCAGCGATGGTATTGTCTATACGGTGTTATGTGTGGTGTATAATTGCCTTATAGACTATGACAAAAGTATTACAAAAAAATAAAGCTATCCATTTAAGAAAAGACGGGTGTAGCATTACTGACATAGCAAAACTACTTCGTGTGAGCAAAAGCACCGCAAGTTACTGGTGCCGAGAAATTATACTTACCGAAAAACAAATAGAGCGCATTGCGAAAAAGAGTGAACATCATGCTACACATGCACTTCTTAAAGCTGCAGAGACACAAAGACAGAAACGACTCCTCGCAACCGCACAAGCAGAAAAAATAGGAATGAGTGATGTGGGTAGACTTACACAAAGAGACATCTTAATGGTTGGCCTGGGACTCTACTGGGGCGAGGGGTACAAGAAAGGTAGTCAGGAACTTGGCTTCACAAATAGTGATCCACGTATGGTGATCTTTTATATGAAATGGCTTCAACGCTGTTATGGGATACAAAAAGTCGATTTGATTTTTCGGGTAACAATCAACGATGCGCACGTCTTTCGCATCGACGATGTCTTACGATTCTGGTCAAAGACCTGCGACGTTCCTCTTACTCAATTTACAAAAACAAGCTTCGTACACGCAACCCAAAAAAAACTTTATACTGAAACTAAGCACTTTGGTACTCTCCGAATAAAGGTGCGCCGAGGCACGAACCTGAGAAGACGCATCCTTGGTTCAATCTCCACTCTTTCAGACTAGATCGCACCGAATTCTCGAAACACTCGTTCATACTGGGTGAGTGTTTCCTGAGCTAAACGTCGTGTAAGTATAAAATCACCACCCGCGTGAGCAACATCGTTTCGTACCTTATGCGCCTCCCATGCATCCTGAAGCGTGGTGAACGAAGAAGTGTTTGCACTCTTTAATTTGTCGCCAATAGTAACCCCGACATATCCATTTTCAGCGAGTACTTCCTCAAGAAATATGTCCGCTTCGATGATTGCGATTTTCCAAGAATTAGGATTATCGTCTGCAAGATGCTTTTGGATTTCATGCCATCTTCCTGTGGTGCCACCCACTGCTCCCCCATATCGCGCTGCCCACTTTTGCTCTGCTGCACGAAGAAGCTGTTGCTCTTTTTCAGAAAGTTCACCATAGCGAATTTTTGCGTACACAAATCCAATAAAGAATAGTATTCCCAAAATAATGGCAATGAGAGAATATACATTCCACAGGGTCTCTGCGTAGCCTATAAGCTGTTTCCAGTCACCTCCGAGGAGTTGTTCGTAGAGATACCGAATCAGACCGACAATGTCGAGTCCATACTGATCGTATACAAGGTCATTTCCATCTCCTGCTCCCATAGTCCCCTCATAATACCAGATAGCAAAGCTACTTTAGATGCGATCGTGGAACTTCTTTCCAAAATCAAAGAGTCGTTTGTCACCTCCCCACGGAGCAATGTACTGCATACCTACAGGGAGTTCTTTTCCTTCTACAGTCACCGTGCCGTGAGGAAGTGATATTGCAGGAACGCCAGTCAAACTCACCGGTACCGTGAATATATCACCAAGGTACATCGATAGTGGATCCGCCTTCTCACCGAGCTTGTACGCAGGTGTTGGTGCAGTTGGGGTCATGATGAGGTCAACATTTGCAAAGATAGTTTTGAGCTCTTCGCGCATCATGCGGCGTACTGCCTCTGCCTTTCCATAGAATGCATCGTAATACCCTGCCGAAAGTACGTAGGTACCAAGAATGATGCGACGCTTCACTTCTGGTCCAAACCCGAGCGCGCGTGTTTTGCGATACTCATCGGTGAGATCCTTACCCGGAACACGAAGTCCAAAACGCATACCATCGTAGCGTGCAAGATTTGATGAAAGCTCTGCTGGTTGCACGATGTAGTACGCTGCAAGACCCTTTTCAAAAAGAGGAAGCTCAATATCCACGATCTCATGACCGTCTTTTACGAGCGCATCGATTGTTGCGGTGAACTGCTGGAGCACACCTGGATCAAGTCCTTCGCGAAGAAAATCTCGTGGGATACCAATGCGGTAGGTATTTTTGAGAGGAACTGTAGGGTATGTCTCATTCGTGATGGTTGTGCTATCCATTGGATCAGCGCCCGCAACGACATCAAAAACAATTTCTGCATCATCGACAGTTTGTGCAAGTATTCCGGCTTGATCCAAAGAAGAACCAGACGCGATAAGTCCGTATCGTGAAATGGCACCATACGTAGGTTTAATTCCTACAAGACCACAGAAGCTTGCGGGCTGCCGAATCGATCCACCCGTATCTGTACCGAGTGCAAACTGCGCAGCACCCATTGCAACAGCTGCAGCAGATCCTCCTGAGGTACCCCCTGGGACGCGTGAAGTGTCATGAGGATTTCGCGTAGGACCGAAGGCAGAGTTTTCTGTTGATGAACCGAGAGCGAATTCATCGAGGTTCGTGTCACCCATGAATACTGGCCCACTCTCCTTTAATCGAGCAATCACCGTTGCATCATATGGAGCGATGTAGTTCTCAAGTATTTTAGAACCGGCAGTAGCAGGTTTACCTTTAATGAGAATGTTATTTTTTACCGCAGCAGGAACACCGAGGAGCATCGGTGCATTCTCCCCTTCTTTCTCATATCTTTTGGTTGCTTCTTCTGCATGTGTACGCGCATCATCGTATGCATGAAGAAACGCATGAATTTCTCCATCACGCTCTTTGAGCACGTTACTTGCGTGCTCAAATGCCATGAGCGGCGTGTAACTCCCATCAATAAATTGTTTTCGAAGCTCTCGTATTGTCATATTATTTTTCTTCAAGAATCTTCTTCACTTTCACGTATGCACCGTCTCGTTCTGGAGCAAGCGCTAAAAGATCATCAGTGTAGAGACCTGGTTCATGCGGAGTATCATCTTTCCGAAACACATTGTAGACAGCCCCCGCAACCTTCTCTTCTGGAGCATCCCCGGTTATCTCTTTTATTTCACCAACATAACTCAGAATACTCGTAATATCATGGAGAAAAGCATCGATCTCTTCATCGGTGAGTTCGATCCGGGCAAGTGTCGCAAGTCGTACAATATCTTCTCGGTTCATAGCGTTCGTATACTAGCACATTATGGAAGGAGCGCACGAAAGCCCGCCTCATCAAGAATAGTCACCCCGAGCGCCCGAGCTTTGTCCGCCTTACTCCCTGGAGTATCACCCACTACCACATAGCTTGTCTTCTTTGAAACTGAGCTCGTGACCGTAGCTCCATATGCGCGGGCAAGCGCCTCTGCCTCGTCGCGTCCAAGTGTAGGGAGTGTCCCTGTAAATACAAACGTCTTTCCTGAAAGCAATGCACCTTTCACTATCTGCGTAGTCTGAATTGTGATGTGTGACAAGAGCGTATCAACGAGACGGCTCTGCTCTTTCGAATGTAGCCATGTGTAGAGTGACGCTGCTACCACTTCCCCAACACCATCAATCTCCTCAAGCTCAGTGACTGTCGCTTTCCGTAAAAGCTCAAACGTGGTAAATCGTTCTGCAATAATACGCGCTGTTTCTTCTCCCACATGTTCAATACCGAGCGAAACGAGGAAGCGATCAAGTGTTGTACTGCGTGCCGCATCTATCGCGCGGATAACATTCTCTGCAGACTTCTGTTTAAATCCTGGCAGCGCAAGCAGATCACCCTCGGTGAGGGTAAAAAGGTCAGCAGCGGTATTAATGAGTGTGTACTCCAGGAGGAGATCGATTATCTTTGGTCCTACACCATCAATATTGAGGGCATGCTTTGAAACAAAATAGTGCAATCGCCTTCGGTGGAGTGCTGCAGAATTTTTGTCCACGCAGCGATACGCGACTTCACCGGGGATACGTTCAATACTTCCATCACCTCCACACTCAGGCACATGTGTAGGAAATTGATATGGCTTTGCCTGTTTCGGCCGAAGCTCTTTTACTACCGAGACGATTTCTGGGATAACATCTCCTGCTTTTTGAAGTACAACGGTGTCCCCGATACGAATATCAAGTCGAATGATCTGGTCTTCGTTGTGGAGCGTAGCACGAGAAACCGTCGAACCTGCGATAAGGGTCGGTCGAAGTTCCGCAACAGGAGTGATCACTCCTGTGCGTCCTACCTGGAGCGTAATACCCTCGATAACCGTGGTCGCTTGTTCGGACGGGAATTTGTATGCAATACCGAATCGCGGTGCACGTGCCGTGTGTCCGAGTATCCTCTGATGATCAACACGATCAACTTTTATCACGATACCGTCCATTCCATATTCCATACCATGCTTCTTTGGTACCCATGCGTCGTAATACTTCACTATGTCACGGAGACTTGTCACGTGCGCATACTCAGGATTTACGCGAAAGCCGAGCTTTTTGAGAAGCGTGAGTTCCCCCTCCTGTGTATCCGGACGTACGTAAGTACCAGACTCATCGAGCCAATCAATATCGTATGTAAAGAAGGAGAGATTTCGTTCTTGCGTAATAGAAGGGTCAAGTTGACGAAGTGAACCCGCAGCAGCATTTCGTGGATTTGCAAAAAGTGGTTCACCACGTTTTTCCATGCGCACATTCAGTGACTCAAACGACTTCGATGATAGCCACGCCTCACCCACCACAATGAGCGAGTACGGTTCCTTGAGAGTTTCTGGGATATCTCGGACCATACGTGCCGTATGGGTGATATCTTCCCCTACTTCACCATCCCCTCGTGTTGCGGCGCGTATAAGTATGCCCTTTTCGTACTCAAGCACGACTTTGAGTCCATCAATTTTATGTTCAAGAATGTACGCCACTGCGTTTCGTTTGACTCCCTCTTTTTCGAGAATACGCATGAGACGATCTTCCCATCCATGAAGCTCATCGTGGGTAAACACATTATCAAATGACCACTGCCTCACCTTGTGTGGCACTTTCTTGAATGCATCACTTACATCGCCACCAACACGCACCGTAGGTGAGTCACTGGCAAGGAGCGATGGGTACTCACTCTCGATACGAATGAGCTCTGAAACGAGTGAATCATATGCCTCGTCACTTATCTCTGGAGCGTCTTTGGCATGATACAAATCGCTATGATGGGCAATGAGCTTTCTCAGTTCATGTACCCTTTTTTGAACATTCGCGGGAGCCTTCATGATGTGGCTCAGTATACCATTTAGTACTTTTGCGTCAGCTCGCGTTCAATCGTACGTGCTGTCGTGATATTGGCACAACCGACGTTATAGCCTCGGGCACGAATGATAGTGCAGGTAACTCCTATAGGACAGGTACCTGGACGACCGAGCTCGGTTTCCATATCAACAGCGTTTACGGGGTCATAAAACTTATAGATGGTGATGTCAGAGCAGAGCTCGGGCCATCCCCAGGTAAATGCGTACTGATGACTTACTTTACCTGTATCTGAAACGGTACTTCCTGATCCATATTCAGGCTCCCCCATACACGCCACCCAAGGTCGAGGCTCTCCCACATCAAACTTGCTCGTAGGGTAATTTTCGTAGTCCTGGTACAGCATACATTCCATACCTGCATTCGCAGCCTGAAACGCCATCTCGGAAGCAAGTCCGATGTTTGCAAACTGAAGTTGCTTTAAGGTGATATTGAGAAGCGATGCACTCACCCCAAGGAGCACCGTCATAATGAGGAGTGTAATAAGGAGCGCGATACCAGACTGCTCATTTTTGTATGCGTACTTATTCATAGCGTGTGTAGTAATCGTAAACATAAGTCTGTAGTGTCACCACCTTTGTGTCACCACCAAAGAGTGTTGCGTCCCAGCTTACCGTGACTGTTACTGGTACACCTCCGATACGTGTTCCGTTCGCATCTACCGGTTCACCAATACGTATCGTTCGTGTATACGGTGATTCGGTTGTCCAGCTCGCACCACTCCCATACCCATAGGTACGCACTTCATTTGGATCAGGGGTCTCTGGATCATATATATGTAACCTGCAATTTGAGGCATTTCCACAATTAAGGTAGTTTCCGGTTTCTAAGTCAATATCGCATCCTTCGTTATTATTTACCGTCCTGCAATAGTTGCTGAAGTTTCCAGAACCTGACGAAAACCATGTTCCGGTGTCTCCTGAATTTTCTCCATCTTGAAATTCTTCGAGAGCGACATCATCTCTCAGACTTTGTATATGCTCAACAGCCTCCTGCGCAAGATAGATTGCCGTAGTTTGATCACCTGCAAAAAGTGCGCTCTGAATACCTCTTGAGGCTATCGTCATTGGACCAATGATAGTAATGAGAAGAATCGTCACGGCAACGAGCGTTTCAACGAGCGTAAATCCGTCTCTGTCCGTGCCATTCTTTTTTTGTGATGAGTAATATTGAGTCATAGCATTAGTTAAGCAAATTGAGGACACGCTGGGTCACATTCGACTGGATACGAAAAGGTGTTGTCGTATCGAGACCATTCTCAACCTCCCCTTCTATGAGTATCGATATCTGTGGCTGCTCTTCATCACTCGCTTCAGTATCATCAGTACCAATAGCAACAAATGCGAGTGTACCTACACTTACCGCTGCAGGCGGCTCATCACTCGTGATTGGCACCCATTCACCCGCCTCAGTATCATCAATGTCATCAATGCGCTGTTCTATGCTAGTACCATTAAGCCTGTAGGCCATACGTTTATCCGACTCAAAACCAGGAGTAAAGACAATACCCTCTGCTGGGTTTGATGTACTACAATCGTTTGTACCTTCACGAAGGAGACCACTTTGTGTGAGTGAATTGCTATCGCTACAGTAGAACTCTCTCCCCGTACGTAGATTTCTCGTCATACTATCAATTGCAAAAGAAAGGTTCGTCATTGCAGACGAAAGCGCCTGTGCCTTCGCGTTTGCATCAATGAGTACAAGGAGCGTCCCTACACCGACCATCATAACAATCGCAAATATCGAAAGCGCAACCATGAGTTCTATAAGCGAGAACCCACGCTCGCTCATGCTCATCTTTTTCTTTTTGTATTGGGTTATGGTACTCATGGTTCACAATCTGCGGCGCAGCGATACGTATTTATCTGGCCAAGCAATTTCACCTCTACGATCCACGTATTCACCGCGCTCTGTTCTGACTGAAAGTACACACGTACCGCCGAGACTTCTGCAAGCGTAGACGGACTCAGATCACCAGTATAAAAGATAGCAGCAAACTCTGGCCTTCTAAATGATATATCGATACTCGATATATCGGTACACCCACTATTCGTCACTGCGCATATTTTGTTTACCCGCATTCCATTCAGTCCTATGACACGTACGGTCTGCTCTGAAACACCATCAGACTCACCAAACGCAGGGACATCGTCAGAATCTGCACTATCAAAGCGAAAGAGCGTGTACGAATCCGTGTCTCGAACAAAGTGAAGTCCATACGGATATCGGTACGTCTGCGTCGAACCACCAAGCACGTTGTATACACTGATCGAATATATCTGCGCCTCACGAACAGTTGTGGCAACCTCATACGCCATACTCTTCAAGAGAACCGTTCCATCAAAGGCATTAAATCGTACGAGAACGATAGAAGTGATCACCGTGATAATCGCAGCGGAAATGAGAAGCTCAATAAGGGTAAACCCTGCTCTAGAGCGGGATGAGATGCGAGGTGATAACAAAGATATCAACATGAAAAAGATGTGCGAGGAGAAATCCAAGTATGAGAAACGGTGCGAATGGGACTTCACTTTTCATTGTAAGCCCTGCACAGGCAAATGGTAAGACGGTTTTCCCCTTCTTGAGAAGCATCCCCAGGAGAAGGAGTGACACACTGAGTGCTGCGCCTATCCAAAACGAAAGCACGATCATGGAGAGTGCCCCTGATGTACCTGCAATAATACCGAGTGGGAGAGCGAGTTTCGCATCCCCGAGTCCTATCCACTTCCCCTTTGATACATACCAGAGAAAGAAGAGGAATCCTCCCGCAGAAATACCTGAGACGAGATTGTAGAACACGCCAAGAGCATGGTCCATAAGCACATACTCGAGTACGAGCGAGACAAAAGCGAGTCCACCGACCGCAGTCGTGAGTTCATCAGGTATGATCGTGTGCCGTAAGTCGTATACCGAAATCACAATGAGTACAGAGAGTAGCACTGCATGAAAGAGAAATGCGATATAGTTTGGCGCAAAAAGGGTAAACAGTAGAAGGAACGTGAGTCCCGTGAGGAGTTCGACCGTAAGGTATCGGAGCGGTATGTATGCCCCACACGTACGGCACCGCGCATGAAGCACGAGGTACGACACAACGGGAAAAAGCTCATACCACTGGAGTGTCTCACCACAGCTCATGCAGTGGGAGCGGCCATTCACCGAACGACCTGTATGGAGACGGTAGATAACGACATTAAGAAAACTCCCAATAACCGTACCGAGTACGAATATCGTGAAGTACCAATAGTGTGCAAGCTCTATCATGGGCAAAAGAAAGCTCCTGATGCCACTGAGGATGCACGTGCAGCCATATTACGACTATCAGTGCACCAGCCCATCGGTGAGCCGCTCGTAGAATCGCGGAGCGGTACCCATACAACGTACGACGTGTCTGTATCGTGACAGATTTCTTGATTCCATACCGAGGCATCTGCATCATCGTATGATGACTGTGGAGTAATTCCATACGCAGTTGCGGCAGCATGAACGAAAGTAGCTATACCATCAGCCGCAGTGCATACCCCTTCGTAACTCTTATCATTGTTATTGTAGTAAAGCTCTGCCTGCGGGCGTGCATTCGTCATATTCGACTGTACCGCGGCATCACTCCCCTTGTTTCGCTTTTGTCCGAGGTAATCAACGGTAATAGTAGCGAGAACCGCAATGATGGCGACAACGACTATAAGTTCTATGAGTGTAAATCCTCGAGATCGCATATGAAATGTATCGTGCTTTATATTATACACGGTCGAGAAGCTTAGTTTCTTTTGAGCTAGAAATCCTGAGGAAACAAAAAACACCCCTCGGGGTGTTTTTTGTTTCCTCAGATACTTAATTAAGTGTTGTCGTCATCACAGTTTGAGTCACCGTGGATTGACATGTTTGTTGTCACACCAACACGTGATGCACCAGTACTATCAACACACCAATACTTTGTAGTTCCACCACTTATGAAGGTCGCCTTCATAGCATATGCGGTTCCACTCGCATCACAAACAAGTTCTGTACCAGTTGGGTAATTTCCTGTAGTTGTGTATTGCAACATTCCTGATCCTGAATCAGCAAACATTCCAGAGCCACAGAGACTTCCGGCTGAGCCGTCGCTCGCAGCAGTACCGTAGCTGTTTGAGGTGTTGGTGTAGTAAATTTCTGCAGCAGCGCGTGCACTAGAAAGCTGAGAAGAAATCTTTGCTTCATTTCCTTTGTCTCGAGCTGAGTTGAGTGATGCGAGGACAACGGATGCAAGGATACCGATGATCGCGATCACTACGAGGAGCTCGATGAGGGTGAAGCCTCGAGTGTTCGTTTGTTTCGTCATAAAAATTGTATAAGTAATATATTACTCCACGTAGTGTGGCTACCATCTATTATACGGCGTAGAAAGCTTGAAAATATGTCATCTGTGGACAGTCGTCCACATGTATCCCTGCTTCCCCTCCCAAAAATGCACCCTCACGGGTGCATTTTTCCTTCTCGTTTCTCAGAAAAGATTACACAGAACCCGTGATGTTGTAGATAGGCATGAGTACCGATGCGAGAAGTACACCAACGCCAAGACCGAGGAGTACGATCATCGCAGGCTCAATGAGTCCAATGAGTGTATCGACAGTATTGTTCACCTCGCGCTGGTAGAACACTGAGAGTGTCTGAAGAATTTCTCCAAGCTTACCCGTCTCTTCACCCACCTTACTCATTTGCGAAAGAATGCCTGGGATTTCAGGATATTCACTGATAGCTTCTGCAAATGATCGTCCTGCCTTTACATCGATAAGTGTATTGTCGATGATTTCTTTATATACATCATTGTCTACCACCTCACTCGTCACCTCGAGCGCCTGCACCATAGAAATACCCGACGCAAGCATTGTGGAGAGGTTGTCGCAAATACGTGTAAGGAAAAGCTTTTCATAGAGTGAACCGATAAATGGTATCGAGAGCTTGAATTCATCAATAGCACGCTTCCCCACTGCAGTCTTCTTGAACTGCCAGAGCATGAATCCTCCACCTACCGCAAGGATCGCGAGGAAGCCGATGTAGTTTGTGAGGAAATCAGAAAGACCAATAACGATCTTTGTATAAATAGGAAGCTCCTGTCCCGAATCAATAAGAATCTGACTAATACGCGGGATAACCATCGTGAGCATGAGTCCCATCACCCCAAAAAAGATACTGATGACGAATGCAGGATAGATGAGAGCGTTTTTTGCCTTTGAAAGCACCTGGTACATGCGGTCGAGATAGTCAGCGAGATACATGAATGTCTTCTCGAGCGTACCCGACTCCTCTCCTGATTTCACCATGCTCACATAGAAGGGTGAAAAAATATCAGGGTGATTTGAGAGCGCACGTGAAATAGAACTTCCTCCCTGAAGTTCTTCAGAAACTTCGGTGAGTACTTTTCGAAGTTTTGGATTTTCTGCCTCAGCTGCAAGGAGTCTAAATACACGAAGTGCAGAAACCTGCGCCTCAAAGAGTGTTGCGATTTGTCGTGAAAGGATCACCACCTCTTTATTTGACACACGCTCGAACCAGGTGATTTCGAGCTCGAGCATCGACTTCTTTTCGGAGAGTGGCTCAACCGCAATAACCGTGTACCCACGTGCCTGTACAGTTTCGATAGCAGATTCTGTATTCTGCGCTTCAACAGTACCCTCTCTGGGGGTTCCGCTTTGGTCGATTGCTTTATACGAAAAGAGCATAGTGGATGTTTATCACATGAGGCGTTCGAGTCCTTTCGGATTCGTTGAATAAGAGAACGCGTTTTCAACGGTAATCTCACCTTTCTGTACCAACTCAACAAGTGAGCGGTTCATATCGATCATACCGTGCTCTAGTCCTGTTTCAATAACAGTCTGAATTTCGTGTGTTCGACGCTCGCGAATGAGGTTAGAGACCGCAGCGTTATTGATGAGGAGCTCGTATGCCGGCACAAGACCTCCTGAGATACGAGGAATGAGTCGCTGTGAGAAAATACCGGCAAGTGATCCTGAGAGCTGGAGTCGGATCTGGTCCTGTTGCCCTTCGGGGAACGTATCGATGATACGATCGATGGTCTGTGCAGCGTTGTTTGTGTGGAGTGTCGAGAGTACAAGATGTCCCGTTTCAGCTGCAGTCACTGCGGTGCCGATTGTTTCTCGGCCACGCATCTCACCCACCATGATAACGTCCACGTCCTGGCGGAATGCTGAGTAGAGGCCTCGTTCGAAGCTCTCAGTATCGAGACCAACCTCTCGCTGTTCGATGAGACACTTTTTTGGTTCAAAGACGTACTCTATCGGATCTTCGATCGTAACGATGTGCTCTGCACGCGTAGAGTTGATGAGATCAATCATCGCTGCGAGTGTTGTCGATTTTCCCTGCCCTACCGGACCTACACAGAGGAAGAATCCCTGAGGACGCTCAGCGAACATTTCGAGGATTGGTGGAAGTCCGAGATCAGTGAATGAACGTATGTTATTGGGGATATGTCTGAGCGCAATCGACACTTCTCCTTTTTGGTAGAAGGCGTTCCCACGAAAACGTACACCTTCTTTTGCTGCGTATGAGTAGTCGAGTTCTTTATGTTCATGAAATTTTATGACATCTTTCTCGGATGCAAGAACTGCAAGAAAGCCTTCAACATCCTTTTGGGTAAGGATTGGTTTTTTTACGAGCGGTATGAGAGAGCCGGCAACACGAATGATAGGGTGTGAACCCGTCGATAGGTGAATATCAGAACCGTTCTCCGACATAATGATGTCGACAAGGTCATCGAGTTCGCGCTTATAGTCTACTCCCGCCATAAATATTATTTTGAAACGAGCTTCGTTACTTCTGCCACCACCTCGCTCGGAATGAGCTCGGCCTTGATAATGTATCCCTTTGCACCAGCATTCTGTGCTGCTTCTATTTCTTCTTTACCACCCTGATTTGAGAGCACGATGCAAATAGGTCGTTTTTCCATACCCTTCTCCTGGATCTTCTTGAGAAGCTCTACACCGTTCATCCCCGGCATGATCATGTCGAGAAGCACTACATCAAAAGGAGTCTTCTCGATTTCAACAAGCGCTATCTCGCCTGTTTCTGCAGTCGTTACTTCATGACCAAGCTCACCAAATTTTGTTGCGTACATATCTCGCAAAAAGACATCATCATCAACAAGCAATATCTTCATTTCCTTTCAGACAGAAAGTGGAAACACTTTCGTACATTATCTTTCTTACTAATGTCGACATTGTGCATACGTACACCAAACCCCGCTTGGGAAACGCAAAAATCATGCTGACACCGAACGGAATTCATGTCTACAGTATACCGTTCTATACCTTAAATGGCTCTTGGTTATCGACAGGCTTCGTCTCCTCTTCTTCGGGAGCACTTGGTACATCATCAGTTGCCACAACCGCCTCAGCTTCTGGTTCTTTCTTTTTCAGTTCTTCAGCCTCTTTTTCTGCCTCGTCTGAAACAAGCATGTCTCCACCGAGTCCGCTCACCTCTTCAAATGGAATGGTGTGCTCGAGCGCTTTGATAATGGCGTCTTCTTTCATAGTGATAAAGCCATTCTTTCGTGCAACATCAAGAATTTCGTCTTCACTCGCAGACTTGAGGATGAGGTTTTGGATTTCGGTATTTATCTCGATAGCCTCCATTACCGCCACACGTCCCTTTGTACCACTCGCACATCCTGCAGTAGCCTCAGCGAAGAGTACGTGATCTGACTTTGGAATAACACCATGATACTTCGGTGCAAGCGTGCTGAATTCATGATCAATGAGCTCTTTGATGCTTCCGTCGACAGACACTTTCTTCCCTGAATTTGGACAGATACGTCGCACAAGACGTTGCGCGAGTGCGAGCTGCAGAGTCGGCGCAATGAGGTACGGGTCCACACCCATATCAATGAGTCGTGGAATAACACCAGCTGAATTATTGGTGTGGATGGTAGAAAGCACCAAGTGACCGGTGAGCGCAGCCTGGATAGCAAGCTGTGCTGTCTCTTTATCTCGAATCTCACCCACCATGATCACATCTGGGTCTTGTCGCAGTGCAGTACGGAGACCGTTTGCGAATGAATACCCGATCTCAGGTCGCATTTGCGACTGACTTACGCCTTCCATGTTGTATTCCACTGGATCTTCGAGTGAGATAACGTTCTTCCCCTCCCTATCTACCTCAGAGAGCATGGCGTAGAGCGTTGTTGATTTACCTGATCCTGTAGGACCTGAAATGAGAATGATTCCGTACGGGAGCTTGATTGCCTTTCTGATGAGCTCAATGTTATGTTTCGAAACACCAGTATCTTCGAGCGTTCGCACACCCATATCAGTATCGAGAATACGCATCACCACCTTCTCACCATGGCTTGTTGGGAGAATAGATACACGGAAATCTATCTGACGATTATCGATCGTTGCTGAGAATCGGCCATCCTGTGGCTTACGCTTTTCATCAAGACGAAGTGACGAGAGGATTTTTATACGAGCAACCACGGCTGAGTGCACCTTCTGTGGGAGTTCGAGTGAACGAACGAGCACACCGTCAACACGGAATCGTACTATCGTTCGCTTGTCCCATGGCTCGACGTGAATATCTGACGCTCCTCCATCAACAGCATAGCGGAGTATGGTGGCAACAATCTTGGTGATCGGGGCATCTTCTTTGATGTGTTCAACCTTGTCTCCTTCTGACGCCTTCTCTCCTTCTTCAAGTTCCTTCTCTTTCTCTGATATCTCAGATGCGAGCGCACCAAGTACTTCATCTACTTCTCCCGAAAGGTTTTCGTAGGACTTTAAACCAAAGGCAAGATCGCGTTCAAGGATAAGGACGAGCCGGTATGGAAGCTGATGTTTGGCGGTAATGAAGTTGAGCGCATCGCGAAAAGAAAAATTCTCAGGATCGGTCACACCAACCTCGAGTACGCCATCAACAATTTCGAGCGGGATTATACCGTAATGTCGTGCAGACTCCTCTGAGAGATACTTGAGAACAGAAGGTTCGATCTTTGTATCTGACTGTATTTCACGTATAGGAAGATCGAAGTATTCACCAATGACAGGGCGGATGATTTCGGCAGAAATACCTCCCTCGATGAGGGCTGCCTCATACGAAATGCCCTTCTCTGTAGCGAGTGCTTCGGCACGCTCACGCACCTGCGCGTCGATGACACCTCTCTCTTTAAGTAGAGCAAGTAAATTCATAGAAAAAGATCTTTCCCCACGCTACCTTAGTACGGCGCAAATGGGTTTGGACGACCACTTGGTTCAGAGCCGAGTTCAACACGGAAATCTTCAAGTGAACGAAACTTTTCACTTGAGAGTACGCTTGCGTCTACGTTGTAATCTTTGAGTTCCTGAATTGTTTTAAAAAGCTCCTGCGACTTTTGTCGTGCAGCCGCCGAAAAGACAACTCCTTCTGAGCCTGATGTACCCGCCGTATCATCGCCACCCATGAACAAGAAATATCCAATGAAAAGGATGAGTGCGAGCCCGAGTGCTATGAGAAGATTTTTGAGAAGGTTTGACATACGATAATCAATGCATTATGAGGGAAGCGCAAAGAGGCGAACGGTTACGGAATACTGCTGAAGAGTGCCCTCACCTGCAGAAAACTCAATATTTGTAACCTCGAGAAGGACAATGCTTCGCTCTATATCAGCGAGGAATGCTTTGAACTGCTCATATGTACCTATGAGCGCAAACTCCACATCAGTGTTTGTAATATCTTGATATCGAAGCACGTCAGAGGTCTGAGCTTTTTTCTCCTTAGGGTTACTCTCAGCGTTGGTGACACTCACGTTACCGAAAAGCATATTGTGTGAGCGTGCTATCTCACTCAGATCCGTGAGAACTTTTACCTCATCGATAGTTGAACTAGCAAGCGCACCGAGTCTCATCAGATCTTCTGGACTATTCTCGGCTTTCTTTGCAATCTTCTCTGAAAGCATCTCGTTGAGCTCTTGCGCCTTTTTGACCGCGTCTTCATATTCTGTCGTCTCACCCTGGATTCGTTCTACTTCTGCAAACTGCGGCTTGGTGTGCACGAAAAACACAACAAGTGCAATGATGACAGAGAAAATTGGTGTAATAGTGCGAATCATAGTGAGAGTGCGTCAATGGTAATACTCTCTCCGAGTACTGCCTCCTCTGTCCCAGTCGTATCAACCACTTCTATCGTCTCCGCATCCGGCTCTGCAAAGGAGGTCTGTTCTACCGCAGCGGTCGACTGCCCGTCATATAGGATAGCACTTGGGCTGAGGATACCCTCGAGGGTAAAGGTGACCATACGCTGTCCCCCAGTTTCTTCTGTACCCTCTGTTGTAGAAACTTCGCTAAACACAATGTCTTTGAGTATGTTGTTTCCCGCAAAGGCAGACTCTTGGAGAGCGAGCATTCTGAACTCTGGAGTAATACCCTGTACGGTAACGAGCACTTCCTCAGAAGGAGTATGTTCAACGGTGAATGAGGTGAGCTGCACGCGCTGCTTCGTTGCCGCTTCGAGTGCCGTCAAAATCTTAAGCGGTGAAATGTGGTTGTCTATCAGAATATTCGCAACTTGGATCTGTCTATCAAAATTCCTTACCTCTGCGATACGTGTCGGATCAAAAAGATCTTCTTGTTTTACGAGCTCATTCTGTACTGCTTCCAAGCTCGCCGTTGCAGAGCGTTCCAAAAAAAGAACGAGACCCGCAGAAATAAGCGATCCCACAAGAAGCGCTGTCGAAATAAAACCGAATATATGAAAGGTTCTTCGATGACGCACCCTGCTTGGGGTCATGCCAGAAGCCTCTTTTGGAATAAATGAAGAGCGTGGGATTTCTACCATCACGTATATTATACGTACCTTACGCCCCGAATGACGAAATGTACTGTGGACAGAACCTTAAATATTTCGTACGAGACCACGAAGTGCGGCGCCGAGCGCTACAGAGAACGACGGCCCAGCTTCTTTGAGCGTATCTTCGAGGAACGCTGGGTACGAAACTTTTGAGAATGGGTCACCGAGAGAGACAGGAAGACTGAGCATATCCGTAGTGTACGGGACGAGGCCGCCGAGAATCGCCCCTCCTCCGGTGAGAATAACTTTTTTAATAGCAACACCCTCATCTTCTTCGTACCGTTTCATAACGGTATGTATCTCACGAAATCCACGTTCGAGAATAGTCACAAAGGCTTTCTCAAGTGCTGGATCATTCGATACTACCCCGAGCCCGCGAGTGCGCTTCTCTTCTTCTGCAGTATGAAAATCAACATTCCGAACTTTCGCAATTGCATTTGTAAGTTCTACGGTATTCATCTGAACACTGTGTGCCTTCCCAATCACTCCCTGATGAACGAGATATAGCTTTGTTGAGCCAGCACCAAAATCAATAATAGCGACAGTTTCATCTTCCTGCGCAACAACAGTGCGAATCGTTGAAAAAAGCTCTATTTCGTGAGCGACACTCACAATATCGGCACCATGCACCATCGCTTCGTATCGCGTGAGGGCATCATTATGAATAGCGGCAAGAAGCACCTTTGTCGCCTTGCGATCAGTCTTTCCTGAAACCGGGAACCAATCAATGGTAACGTCCGAAAGTGGCACAGGGACATACTTTCGTGCTTCCACAGGGATCATGGTTGTGATCCGCTCTGGATCATCTGTAGGTAATGTGATGATTGTCGTAAAGCTCGCGTTATAGGAAATAGCCACTGACACACGTGTGGCCGTTGTCGCTGCTTCTCTCAGAATATCAACAAACGCTTCGACGAGTTTATCGGGACGAAGTCGAACGGTTCTCCCTATTTCCACTCCATCATAGGGGCCAAGCTGGAGCTCACCATAGGTATCGAGTGTGGCAACTCCCTTTTGCTCATGCAGTTGCACAATTTTTATTGACGATGAACCTACGTCAACACCAACAACAGTTCCATCCCCTCCTGATTTTGGAGTGTCTTTCTTTAACAGTGATGAGAGTTTTCCAAGATCAAACGACATAGACTGTACAATAATATCATGCCTGAGGGCTTTGCCTCTAGACTATGCACGATTTACTCACCTACATCATCGATAGTATCTTTCCGCCACGAGCAGACGACCTGCTCGTTCGTACTCTATCTCCAGAGCATGTTACCTCTCGGTATGCCCCACATGCGGTACAGGAGATTCTTGCGCTCAGCGTATTTCATGACCCACATATACGTGCACTCATTCACGAAGCGAAGTACGAGCGAAACAAAAATGCGCAAAGACTCCTCAGTACCCTCCTCAGAGAACATTTCAAAAAACATCCGCGCCTCACAGATGCAGTATGGATCCCTATTCCCCTCTCAGCCTCTCGTATGAGAGAACGCGGGTACAACCAGGTTGAATCCGTCCTTGCAAATACCCCACTACCCTACGACACCACTATTCTCACGCGGACTCGTGATACGAAACGTCAGACTGAACTCCCAAAAGACGCACGGCTCGCGAACGTTCATGGTGCATTTACCTGTACCAAACCAGATTCCCTATATCAGAAAAACATCGTTCTCCTCGATGATGTGGTAACTACCGGAGCAACGCTCATGGCAGCAAAACAGGCATTTCTAGAGCACAATCCCGCCTCTATTACCCTTATTGCGCTTGCACACTAAACACAGCGGGGCGAATATGCTATTCTGAGTCCCGCACATTTCTGTGCACATATACGGAGAGTTGGCTGAGTGAGAAAGTCTGGGAGACTTTCGCAAGACCTTGAATGGTATTTTTGAGGCGCATGCCGAAAGCAAATACCGACAAGGTGTACAGCGCCTGTAAGGCGGAAGAGACATGGTTATAGTAGAGTGGGAAGAACAAGTACATAATATGGAGAGTTGGCTGAGTGGTCGAAAGCACCTCACTGCTAACGAGGCAGGGTGTAAAAACCCTCGAGGGTTCGAATCCCTCACTCTCCGCCAAATCGTGCTAGCACGAGACGTATACAAAAACAGCTCCAATAGAAAGGAGCTGTTTTTGTATTAAGAAGGTTTTTTACCTAAACGCAATCTCAAACCGATACA
>Ga0075163_10000019_pt1 | contig 169543 bp, 121 predicted proteins | sample JI1023141ADNA_FD_71478 | JGI IMG/M metagenome (GOLD analysis project Ga0075163, IMG submission 71478) | Wastewater effluent complex algal communities from Wisconsin, to seasonally profile nutrient transformation and Carbon sequestration -... | ecosystem: Engineered > WWTP > Effluent > Algae...
AAATCCTACGAACCTGCAGCAGACGGTAGTGTATAGAATCACACCGAGGAGCGGAGCAGGCTGTGACGGAGCTACCTTTGATGTGAATGCGGTAGTAGATCCAACACCGACATTTACTATAACCAATATATTACCCACCATCTGCGAAGGACCACTAGCTCAAACTAATATACTCCTTAGCAGTAGTACTACGGGACAACGCGTACGAATCGCAAATGTAACAGCAACTGGTGGCGTGACTGGCTTCAGTCCTGTCAATACTTTATATAATGCCTTTCCGGCTACAATTGCAGATGTACTGGACAATCCAACCAATATATCACAAACAGTTACCTATGAATTAGAAGGAAGCTTGGGTGGAACTTGTGTTAATCCAATTCTACAATCAGTCACCGTCACTGTTAATCCCAAGCCTATTGGAGCATTTGCTACTAAGACCGTGTGTAGTGACGTGGCAGTTGATTATAGTTTGTTATTCAATGTAGCCACGCTCGGCAATAATGTTGGAAGTACATTTAGTTGGGTAGCGACAGATAATACAAACGTCACTGGAGAAAGTTTGGCGCCACAGGCAGGGCCAATAATTAATAACATAATTACAAATACAACCAACGTAAGTCAGGTGGTGGATTATACGGTGACACCAACAGGAACTAACGGATGTATTGGAGCTCCTTTCATGATCCAGATTACTGTAGATCCAGAGCCGGTAGGAGCTACTCCAGCAATTACTCCCGCCATCTGTAGCGGAGCAAATGTGAACTACGATCTTCAGAATAATGTAAATACAATTGGTAATAACTTGCCAGCGAACTTCGTGTGGACAGCTACCCCGAATGCTAATATTACCGGAGAAACCACGTCCGTTAAATCCGGATCTATCATTGACGATGTGTTGACAAACATAACAACACTTAATCAGACAGTCACTTATACCGTTACCCCAACGGGCCAGGCTGGATCAGGCAATTGCGCAGGAAATTCTTTTGTAGTACTAATCGATGTTAATCCGAAACAGGTATTTTCTGCCGGACCAGATCTTGCAGTATGCGTAAGCGACCTTTCAAAGGTGCTGACTGGTACAGCAAGTTTTGCGCCTGGGGGTTTGGCATGGAGCGGTGGTGGCGGTGCACCGAGCTTCAGTAACACGGCTATAACCAATCCAACATATACACTAAATGCTGGAGAGTTGGCAACGGCTGCGCCTCTACCGGTTACATTGACACTTACAGCTTTTGGAGCAGGAGCTTGTCCTAACCTAACGGATGCCATGGTATTGACGATAAACCCAAGGCCTATTGTTTTCTTTACGGGTTTACCGGCTGGAGCACCACCTCAGGTAGCTGAGAATAATGCGCCAATTACGCTTACGGGAAATCAAATTGGCGGATTATTCACAATTTCTCCAATCACCTCTAATATTGGTAGTACGGTGCCCACAGGAACGGGAGATAAAGCGATTTTTGATCCAAGTGCTGTGGATTTGGGGTCAAATTTCATCACTTATACATTTACGGACGTTAATACATGTGTTAATTCTCAAACACAGCAAGTGGTTGTTAACCCTGTAACTGTAATTGATTTTACTGTGCAAGGAGCAATTTTGAATACTACTAATGAATTTGAATTGTGCGGTGAACTTGGCCTGGTAAAATTGATTGGATTCCCTGCGGCAAGTACTGGAGGAGCTCCCTTCACGCAATTCAGAAGTATTCCAGCCTATGTGGGACAAACTCCTTTGACCATTGTAAAAACTGGCCCAGATTACTTTATACAAACTACAGGTGCCGTGTCAGACAATTATCTTATTCAGTATGACTATGAAAATTCATTTGGTGCACAGACATCCAAAGTCAGGCCATTGAAATTATTTGCGAGCCCTACTGCAGGCATAACGGTAGCAAACAACTGTATAGTTTCGGCTATTAATTTTGTGGATGCGAGGATACCACTACCAACAACTCCTTTCCCTACATCAATAGCAAGTTGGCAATGGAACTTTGGTATTGGTGAAGGTAATAGTGGATTGCAGGATCCTAGTTATTTATATGCTACTTCAGGTGTAAAAAATGTAAGCCTTACAGTAACAACACTTCAGGGTTGCTCTAATACTGCCTTCCAATCAGTACGGGTAGGAGATGTTCCTGTGGTGGACTATAGCTGGTCGGCCATTTGTACAAGCGACTTGACTAAATACAAGGACCTTACTAATCCAGGATCAATAAGTATAATCACCAACTATACGTGGGATTTTGGAGATGGAGACATTCTTTCTGGTGTTGCCGGGGGAACAGTTCCTGGAGGGACACATGGAGGTCGCACCATTGGTACGTTTAAAGATCCTCAACATAACTATGTGTTGAATGGAACGTATAGTGCTAAACTAACGGTAGATACGAATGATGGATGCAATAACTCAAGGACCCAAAGTGTGTTTATTCTTCCTGCCGGAACAACCGTTACACCACTTCCATCATCGCCTTACTCGGTAGATTTTGAGGCGAGCAATGCAGGTTGGATACCGGAAGGTCTTAAGATCAGCCCGCCACTTGCGGCACCTGTGTTTAGTCCTTTAAGCTGGAACTATGGAACACCAGCGGGTACTACAATTAAAACGGCATCTTCAGGAAGTAAAGCATGGTGGACAGGAAACAATGGCAATACTTATTTCCCTTCTGAGCAATCGGTAATTAACGGTCCATGTTTTGACCTGACTCAATTGACGAGACCCATGGTTTCGATGGATTATTGGTCAGATGCAGAGAATAACCTCGATGGAGCTGCCCTACAATACTCAACAGATGGTGGACTGAATTGGGCGATCATTGGACCTCCTCCGGGTCAGGCCAATCGTGATGAAGGTATTGAATGGTATAATGGCCAGGGTATTCCTTCTAACCCAGGATTGCAGACAACAGGTAACTATGGATGGACGGATAAGCTAGGCAAGTGGAAGAACGCCAAATTCCATTTGGATATGATCCCGCCTGCCGCCCGCGCACAGGTTCGAATAAGAGTAGCTTTTGCAAGCAATGCCACCAACGACCCCGCAAAGACATTTGATGGCTTTGCAGTGGACAACTTCTTTGTAGGAGATAAGAAGAGAAATGTTTTAGTAGAGCACTTCACCAATTCTTCACTGCAAGCAAGTGTTGACGGTGACACATGGCTCAACAACCTATATCAAGAACAAATCACGCTTAGAGGCAAATCGGATTTCCAGGATGTTCAATATCACATTAGCTTCCCTAATGCAGATCAGCTGAATCAGGATAATCCGGCCGATCCGGCTGCGCGTGCGCTTTACTTTGGAGTATCTCAGCCCCCGGCTACTATCATGGACGGTGTTCTGAATACGAAATTTACAGGTAAGTTCACTGACCTAAATCTTGTAGAGATTAGCCGAAGGGCGTTGGTAGATCCGCTGTTTGAATTAACGCTTGATACTATTGCAACCGGAGTGAATAACACCATCAGTGTTAAGCTTTCAATTAAAGCAACTGCCGCGTTTAGTCAGCCGTTGATTGCTCAGGTCGCGTTAATTGAAAATCCTGTTGGCACATTCAAGAATGTACTGCGCAAGCAATTGTTTAGGGGAGATGGAGAGACGATCAACCTGACTTGGGTAAATGGGCAGACGCTGGATAAGAATAAAGACAACATTGAAATCAATGTGCCTGTTGTCAATTCAAGTCAGTTGAAACTGGTAGGATTTATACAGAACAAAAACACCAAGGAAATTTATCAGAGTGTTACCATTGCGGCACCTAGAAAGAAAGGATCTGTCATTGTGGGATTAGAAGATGAGCAGCCTTCCATCTCCGTTGCGAGTGAGATTCAACTGTTCCCTAACCCCGCGAATAGAATCTTCAACTTCAGTTTACCCGACAATTTGCCTGCAGGCTATGCCTGGAAGATAGTAGACCAGCGAGGTGTTACGGTTCTGGAAGGAGATTTTGCTGGTGCTATTAACTCAATTCAGCAAGTGGCAATCGAGACATTGCCGAACGCCATCTATAATGTGATAATAGGAGCGCCTGGAAAGCCAACGGTACATAAGAAGCTTGCCGTGATGAATAGGAACTAATCTAGATTTTGACAGAACGTTCGCGGTGTTGTATCTAATTACAGAGCCTTTACTGCGCCAATTATTATCCGGCAAAGAGATTGTACCCGCTCCAAAATAGTATTGTGATTAGATTTATTTTTTAGATCGCCTTGAATAAGAACAAGCTCTGCTTTTAATTCATCGAGTCCCATCATCGGTAAGGATGGACTTATTTTATGGAGTGCCTTCGCTAATTTTGGATGGTCATTTTTAGCTGCAGCATCAAGAATTTCATTTACACTTTTAGGCAATGAGTCTTTCATTGTAGCAACCATATCTGCAATAAAATTCTCGTTGCCATTTGAGACCGATCGCAGATATGAAAGATCAGGCGTTCCCGCTTCTTGAGCAGACCTGGCATTGCTTTCGCTAATTTTTTTTGGGGAATACGTTACCAATGCCTGAAAGAGATCTTCTGGTGTGAACGGTTTTGAAACGCAATCATTCATCCCGGCCTCAAGGCATTTCTCAACATCTTTTTTTGTTGCATTCGCTGTGAGCGCAATGATAGGAATCTGGTTTTTGCCGCCATCACCTGCTCGAATAGCCTTGGTTGCCTCAAATCCATCCATTATTGGCATCTGAATATCCATTAGCACAATATCGAATTGCGCGTGCTTTAATTTCACAACAGCCACATAACCATTCTCTGCCATCTCTACTATGCAGCCCCAGGTTCTTAGGATGCTGCTTGCGTAAAGTCTGTTGATATCATTGTCCTCCACCAACAACACAGTGAGACCCTTAAGACTATTTTGTATTGTCTTTTTCTTTTGTGCAAGACCGGCCTTGGCAACGTCACTGGAAATGCCGATCGTATACGGAATGGAGACCGAAAATACAGATCCTTTACCTTCTTCACTTTTTACCGAAATGCTACCGTTTTGAAGTTCGGTTAATTGTTTGACAATGGTAAGACCAAGACCAGTGCCACCATACTTCCTTGTAACGCTCTCATCTGCCTGACTAAAACTTTCAAAAATTGTAACAAGCTTATCTTCTGGGATACCAATCCCCGTATCGGTGATTCGGAAATGAGCAATACATCGTTGATTCGTTTGTTTTTCAACAGAGCAATCAATTCTTATTGATCCGGTAGGAGTGAATTTTAAGGCATTGCTAATTAGATTGATGAGAATTTGATTTAGCCTTACCGGATCACCAACAAGGATGATGTTAGTTTTTTCTTCAAGGTAAAAAGCTAACTCCAAACCCTTTTCCCTGGCTTGAAAAGCAAACGCATTAATAAGTGACGTCAACAGGTCCTTTACATTGAACCCTATCTTTTCGAATTTCAACTTTCCTGAATCTATCGATGCCAGATCCAGAATATCGTTGATGATTACCTTTAAATTTTCGGACGCGCTTTTGATTGCGGTTAGGTAAGTCGTCTGCTCTTCAGGAGTTGGGCTCTTACTCAATAGATTGGCCATACCTGCTATTCCATTGATAGGCGTTCTTATTTCGTGACTTATGTTAGCGAGAAATTGTTCTTTTGCCTTTTGAGCACGGAGCAGTTCTTCGGCATCTTTTTTTCGTTGAGTTATGTCCCGACAGTCGAGGATAAGACCTTCTATCTTTTCTTTTTTCTTAAGATTGATAGAGTTAAACTCAAGGTATTTGTACGTCTTGTCTTTGCATAAAAATTGAAACTCAACAGACTCCTGAAAAGGCTTTTTAGTGCTGATTTGATAACTTCTTTTAAAATCCGCAAGTTTTTCTGGTAGAATAAAGTCGAAGAAGTTTTTCCCGATCAGGCTTTTTGGTTTATAGCCTAATGTTTCTTCCACCGAGGCATTTAGGTAAAGAATCTCACCTTTGTAGTCAACTATAAAAATGACGTCTGAGCCGTCTTCAACTACTGATTTGTAGAACAGTCCTTTTCTAACGTAGTTCTTTAGCATAGGCAATTCAAATTCCGGCTAGCTCCATTTCCTTAAGGTACCTGTAAATGGAAGATTTTCCAATGCCCAGGCGCCTGGCAACTTCCAACACATTGTTATCGTACTTATTTAGGTAATTCCGAATAATACGATAATTATAGTGCTCGAGGGTCATCTCCTTTAGTAGGAATGTCTCTTCGCCCCGCGTACTTGAAAAATTAATGTCACTCTCCCTTATTTCATTTCCATCCGCCATGACCGCAGCCAGTTCTATCACCGATTTGAGTTCACGAATGTTGCCGGGGAAGGTGTAGGTAAGGAGCTTATCCTGGGCTTGAGCTGTAATCTTGATTTTCTTAAGCTGATTTTCTTTGGCGAATTGATCCAAAAAATATTTCGCAATAAGAACCGCATCCTGGTCGCGCTCGCGCAGGGGAGGGATGGCGATAGGTAACCCGAGTATCCTATAGTAAAGGTCTTCTCTGAATCTGCCAGCCTTAACCTCCTCAAGAAGATTGCGATGGGTGGCAACAGTAATTCGTACGTCCAGTTTAATGACCTCATTGCCACCTACTCGGGTTACCTCTCTTTCTTGAAGAACGCGGAGAAGTTTAGCCTGTAGGTTGAGATCCATTTCACCGATTTCGTCAAGGAAAATAGTCCCCCCTTCGGCCTCTTCAAATTTTCCAATTCTTCTCCCTACAGCTCCGGTAAAGGCTCCTTTTTCATGACCAAATAATTCGCTCTCGATTAAGTCTTTTGGAATGGCCGCAATATTAACAGCCACAAAGGGTTCATTCTTTCGTTTTGAATTGTAGTGAATGGCTCTGGCAATCAACTCTTTACCAGTCCCAGTTTCACCAGTAATCGAGGTGATAATATTTGTTTTGGCGGCCTTTTCCATGAGCCCAAAAATCTTCTTTATCGCAGGGCTACTTCCAATAATACTCTTTTCAAATTCGTACTTCTCACCGATTTCCTGCTTTAGGTGATCAATCTCACGAATAAGTGAATTTTTATTTCGTGCGTTGTGGATGGAATTAAGAATCCTTTCTTTGGCCTCCTCATCTTTAGAAATATAATCAAACGCACCCGCCTTGAGGAGTTCAACAGCTGTTCCGATTTTTTCCTGCGCAGAGACTATGATTACACTAATAGACGGATCAAAATCTTTGATTTCCTTTAGTACTTTTTCTCCGGTAAGGTCAGGCAAGGAATAATCCAGGGTAATGACAGTTGGCCTTTTATGCAGATTGGAAATACACTCTTTGCCGGTGGTGAAGAATTCAGTTTCAAAATCGGGGTTTAGACTGAGTACATACTTTAAAAACTTGGAGTAGGCCAGATCGTCCTCTACAACAAATATTTTAACCGGGTCTTTATCGTACATAAGCCTTGTTCTTCCCCTAAAGTAAATTAAACTGGCATCTTAATCTGCATAAAAATTTAAAATTCGCCCTAATTAGGTGATTTTTATGACAGATAATAGCATTGAAGTGCATGGCGAGAAGCGAGGCAGGTTTTTTTGGCAGTTCTGTAGTTCCATTCCGGCTTGTGTTCCTGATGTGGCTGGCGTTTACTATCCAATTTCTATATGGATACGATCTGGGATTTCTCGGAATAAAACCTCGTTCATTGGAAGGCACAATTGGAATACTGACTGCCCCGATAATACATGGAAACTTAACCCATCTTATTTCTAATACTTTTCCGCTGCTATTTTTAGGGTCGGTCCTTTTCTTCTTCTATGAGCGGATTGGGAGGACCGTTTTCTTCCGATGTTATTTTTTCACTAATACCTTGGTATGGCTATTTAGCCCAAGAGTATCTTATCATATCGGGGCGAGTGGGTTGATTTATGGCTTGGCGGCATTTTTAATTTTCTTTGGCCTGATCCGCAAAGATTTTGTCTCGCTGCTTATTTCAATAGGAATCATGCTACTCTATGGAGGAATATTTTATGGCGTGTTGCCATCAGATCCGCATGTGTCATGGGAATCTCATCTGGCAGGAGCCTTGGTTGGTACCGTCACAGCATTTAACTTGAGCGGCAAAAAAAGAGTCAACTAATGGACGCTGCAGCAAAAAGAATTCTGAGTGAACTAAAGGCAAAAAAGTACGCCCCCGTTTACACGTTGCAGGGCGAAGAGACGTATTATATTGATCTGATTACTAATTATATAGAGATTCATGCTTTAAGTGAATCTGAGCGGAGTTTTAATCAGGTGATTATCTACGGTAGAGATTCCCCTGTGCATTCTATACTTACCCATGCCAGACGGTTTCCCATGATGGCAGAGAGACAGGTGGTTATTGTAAGAGAGGCCCAGGATATACCTGATTTACAAAAGGAAACAGGAGGGAAGTTAATGCTGGATTACATCTCACGGCCCGTGCCAAGTACTGTGCTTGTGCTCTGCCACAAGCATAAAACCCTTGACAAGCGGAGGGAATTAGGCAAGAAAATAGATCAGTTAACAGTCTCGGCCACTTTTAAGAAGCCGTATGACAATCAGCTTGCAGATTTTGTTTTGGAACTCATCCACGAACGCGGTGCTAAAATTGCCGATGCTGGTGTCAGTGTTTTGTGTGAGTATATAGGAAACGACCTCAATCGCCTTTCAAATGAGATAGACAAGGTGCTTATCGATGTTACACCAGGAGAAACCATTTCTGCCGAGATGGTGATGGCCAAGGTAGGGGTGAGCAAGGAGTATAACATTTTTGAATTGCAGAAAGCGCTTATTCAAAGAGACATTCTTCTGGCCTCGAAAATTGTGAATTACTTCGAGAGTAATACCAAGAAGAACCCGGTCATACCAATGATCGCTTTTTTGTATTCATTTTTCAGTAAACTATTGATTGCTTCTACAGCGGCTGATAAGAGCGAGCGAGGGTTAGTCACCGCTCTCAAAATCAGCCCGTTTGCGGTCAAAGATTATAGCAAAGCTTTGCAAGGATATTCCCTAAAGAAGATTGCAGAGAATGTCTCATTGATAAAAAGCACGGACTTAAAATTAAAGGGAGTCGACTCAGGTGCTGAGAGTGACGGCCAGATTCTAAAAGAGTTGGTCTTCCGACTCATGTTTTGATATCAGCATGGCAAACTAAAATTTTGTGGAAGCATCCTTCAAAGCGAGTGGCACATTTTAACTACCAATTTCACAACTCATAGTTGCATCTCCACATTGACCGAAGCGGGCAGGGACAATTGCGAATACAATTTTATTAGCTAACTTTGATCTCACGTATTGCTTCTGAAGCAAATTTTTTAAACTAGGTAGTGCAATATTTTTTTGAGTTAGGTGTTTTACCAATAAATCATTGATGCGGAAGATTCTCTTCACGATAAGTGTAATTCTTTCTTTTCATTTCAGCAGTGGCCAGGATCTACTTTCTCAAAATAAAGCTGACCGTCTATTTAAAACGGCCAGTGACCTGATCGATCATAATCAGTTTGGCGCTGCTCGGGAAACCTGGGATCAATTTTTGTTACTGGCTGATAAAAATGACTCCAGGAGGGTAGAGGCCGAATACATGAAAGCCTTCTCTTCCTTGAATCTATATCATACCGATGGCGAAAAGCTTATTGAAGAGTTTGTTGAAAAAAATGCAACTCATCCAAGAGCAGGCACTGCCTATTTTGATTTAGGTAATTTTTTTTACAATGAGAAGAATTATTCTCGTGCTTCGTCATATTATGCCAAAGCTGATTTTACGTCACTGGGTGAAGCGCAGCAGAATGTCGGTCATTTCAGGTATGGCTACAGCTTATTCAATCTGAAGAAGCTGAAAGAAGCACTAGATCAATTTAATTTTATAAAGACACAAGGAGGCCAGTATGGGCCTGCTGGTAGTTACTACGCAGGGTTTATCGAATTTAGCCAGGCGGATTATGAGAATGCGAAAGTAGATTTAAAGCGAGCAGAGCAAAGCGAAGCATACAAAGGGATAGTTCCTCCGGTGCTGGCGAACGTTTATTATAAACAAAAGAACTATGATGAACTGCTGACCTATGCAAAAACGCTCAGTGGTAAAGATGACATTTCGAACAGCGAGGAGATCGCTTTACTATCTGCTGAAGCATATTTTAAAAAGTCGGACTATAAAAATTCACTTAACGGCTATCGCGAATATGTGGAATCACGAAAGGGCACCGCAGATCGTGGCGTTTTATCGAGGGCTGGATATTCTGCGTTCATCACAGGGCAAGATGCAGACGCGCTTACTTACTTCAAGGCATCTGCTTCTGATCGGGATTCGGTTGGTTTTTATTCTTCCTATTACCTTGGGATGCTTTATCTAAAGCAACAGCAGAAGCCGATGGCACTTACTGCCTTTGATAACGCTCGCAAATTTACCGATGATAAAACGCTTGCAGAAGAGAGCACCTTCCAATTCGCCAAGATATCCTACGATATGGGCCAGCCTGACAAGGCGATAAACGAGTTTGAGGAATTGCTAAAGCGTTCGCCCAGCAGCGACCATGTGGTAGAGGTAAAGGAGTTATTGTCGCAAGCATACGTGAATGCCAACAACTATAACAAGGCTATTCAATACATTGAGTCACTGCCAAAGCGCGGACCGGCTATTGATCGTGCTTTTCAGAAAGCAACTTTTTTGAAGGGGACAGAGCTATTCAATAAAGAAGATTATGCCCAGGCAATCCAATTCTTTGATAAATCCTTACAAAGCCCAATAGATCAGAATTATGTAGCGGAAGCTTCTTTTTGGAGTGCAGAAACCTATTCTATTGGAAAAAGATATGATCTCGCCATACCTAAGTATCAGCAGGTGATTGGCCTTTCGGGATATACCAATCAGGAGATTATCCTCAGAGCACGCTACGGACTTGGATATGCTCACTTCAATGTGCAGCAATATGATAACGCATTGACAAGCTTTAAAGAGTTTGTAAATAAGTCGACTAAGGCAAGTCCGAATTTCACGGATGGAGTATTACGATTGGCCGACAGTTATTATGCCTCGAAGTTTTATGCGGATGCATTGGTTAACTATAGAAAGGCCATTCAACTGAATTCAATTGATATCGATTATGCACACCTGCAAGCGGGAGTTGTGCTTAGCATCATGCGCAACTATGCTGAGGCAGTCAATGAGTTGAACGATGTAATTAAGAATTACCCTCAATCCCGTTTTTTTGATGAGGCATTATTTCAACGGGCGCAGCTCGACTTTGAGCAGGGCAATTATAGTTCCTCTGTGTCAGGGTTTACAAAACTCATAGGCTCGTCTACTACCTCCCGATTTCTACCCTATGCCTACCTAAGACGTGCTTCATCATACTATAACCTTAAAGAGTACGGCAAAACAGCGGATGACTACATTAGTCTTGTTGAAAAATTCCCTACGCATCCCATTACCAATGATGCTTTGCTTCCACTACAAGAAGCCCTGACTTTATCAGGCCGTTCGGGAGATTTCGCAAATTATATAGGTCAGTTTAAAACGGCTAATCCGGGAGCCAAAGGAATTGAGTCCGTTGAATTTGAAGCGGCTAAGAGTTTTTATTTTAATCAGGATTACACACAGGCCTTGGCAAACCTGGGAGAGTATGTGAAGTCGTATCCCGATAGTCCGCGAGTGCCAGAGGCAAAATACTATACTGCAGAGTCCTATTATCGACTCAAGGATATGGTAAAGGCACTGGCAATCTATAACGAGATAGCAGCAGAAAATACATTCGCATTGACAAATAAAGTTACTGCAAGGATTGCAGAGCTTGAGTTCAAGCAGGGCAATTATGAGAAGGCAATTCCTCAATTTAGAAAGCTGAGTAAAATTGCATCGAATAAAAAAGAACAGTTTAATGCATGGTCCGGGTTAATGGAATCAAACTACGTTTTGGCGCAATATGATTCAGCGGATGCTTATGCACGGCTAATTCTTGAAAAGGGTAAAGTAAATGCCGGAGCTGAGAATAAAGCTTCTTTATTTCTGGGCAAGTCTGCGATGGCGCGTGGCGATTATGACGGAGCTAAAGATGAATTTCTGAATACGTTGAATACAGCCCGGGATGAATATGGTGCGGAAGCAAAATACTTACTGGCAGAAATATTCTTCTTAAGTAAAGACAGCAAGCAATGTTATGAAACATGTGTAAGTCTAAACACCGATTTTGCAGCATATCCGGAGTGGGTAGGGAAGTCCTATCTGCTACTCTCTGACAATTTTTTAGCCATGGGTGATTTATTTCAGGCAAAGGGCACACTTAAATCTCTTATTGATAATTTCCCTTTGCAAATTGTAAAAGACCAGGCAAATGAAAGATTAAAGAAATTAGAAGAGCAGGATTTAAAAAAGCAAAAGGCAGTTCAATCCGATACCCTCGACAATTGATGAAGAAACTCTTTAATCATAATTATTTCGTCTGTTGCTTAGGCTTCATTGTGATACTTTTTGCTATGGTCAACAATGTTCAGGCTCAACAGGAATGGGAGAAGGATGGAGGCATTCCCGATGCTCAGGTTGAAATTATTAAAGACCGACAGATAAAACTGCCGCAGGCAGATCGCAATTTTGATAAAATACCACCGAGGCCTATTGAGCCAATCAAACCTGAAATTGTTTATGAATTTAAAAACCTGCGATTCAATACGCCCGACTATAAACCGAATATTCGCCCATTGAAATTAAAACAGGAAGACATCGCAAGGATTTTTGGAAATTATGTGAGTGCAGGTTTTGGAAACTACGCTTCTCCCTACCTGGAGGCTTACTTCACTTCCAAGCGCGATAGGAATAAATTTTACGGTGGCCATTTTTACCATCACAGTTTTGGCAAAGGTCCTGTTGATGATAAAAATTCTGCGAGTGGCACCACGCAACTGGATTTGTTTGGAAAGGCATTTAATCGAAGTTTAGTAGCCGGAGGATTTTTGACGTATGAGAATCAGACCAACTACTTCTATGGCTACACGCCTAAGAAAGAGACGCTGCGCGATACAATTAAGCAGAGTTATAATGTGGTGAGTTTGGGTGGTGATTTGGCCAACTCAAAACCTGCAGATTTCACCTATTCACTGAAAGGCGGATTCAGCTATTTAACAGATAATTATAAAGCAGCGGAAAGTGAAGTTACGTTGAGTTTTACTAGTGACTACAAATTTTCAGAGTCCCGAAGAGCGATGCTGATTGCTGACTACTTTCTTATTACTCGTGAGGATGTAAAGGTTGATGCAAGTCCCAGAAACCTTTTAAGAATTAAGCCTGCTTACCAGTTTTCACCAATAGAAAACCTTTCTTTCACGGTAGGCGCCAATGTCGCTTATGAGAATGATACACTGGGTGGGAACAAATCATTGCATGTCTTTCCAAACCTCAAAGCCGAATATGCGCTAAGCAAGTCCGTTAAGGCTTATGCCGCCCTTACCGGTGATATTGATAAAGTCAACCTTCATTCGCTTTCGCGTGAAAACCGTTGGATAAATTCCAACATTAATATCTTCAACACCAATAGATCAATAGAATTTTTGGGAGGACTGAAAGGTAAGTTGGCACGGAAGGTGGGTTTTGAGGCAGGATTTTTTGCAGCCAATCTAAAGGGGCTTTATTTCTATCAAAACTCGGTGTTGGATCAATCCAAATTTGATGTGATCTATGATGAAGGCAATACAAAACGACTCAACGCCTTTGCTGAACTCGACTATGCACATGCTGAAAATTTTAGATTGATGTTGCGTGGAGATGTTTTTAACTACTCAACCGATAAGATCACAGAGGCACTGCACAGGCCTACCTACCGCTTTGTCATCAACTCTTCCTATAATGTTTATGAAAAGCTTGTGTTCAATGTTGATTTTACCGCGCAAGGTGGTATGAAAGCATTCGATCAGTCATTGGCAAAAACAGTAGAAATAGATCCGGCAGTAGATGTTAATTTTAAGACGAATTATTTTCTTTCTAAACAAGTGTCTCTGTTTTTGAAGTTGAACAATATTTTGTCGAATAAATATCAGGTTTACCTGAACTATCCGGTGAGGGGTTTCCAGGCGATGGGAGGCCTTACCTGGGTCTTTTGATAGCTTGAATTTGAGAAATTACGTTATTTTTGTATTAAGTACCCTGTTAAAACCATTACCATGGCGAAACGAAAGAAGGATAATGAAGACTCATCCCAGGAAAATCTGGGTAATGCGAATGACTCCGCAGATAACTTTGGCCTGCCGGATTTAGACTATAAGCCGCTCGATAGAGCAGAGGAAATTTCAGGTGCAGCAATGCAAGAAGAAACCCTGCCCGAGCCTGAAACCCATCAGTCGTCTTATTCATCTCAGCAAGAGACAGCCGCAGAGACTGAAAGAGTTCCATACGTACCGATGGAGGAGCCAAAGTCAAATGCACCGATGATTATCGGATTGATAATCGGCTTGGTGGTCGTGGTCGCAGGTTTCCTAATTTATTTCTATGTCTATAAGCCAAATGCTGAGAAAGCAAAGCAAGAACAATTAGCGAAGGCAGCCGAACTGAAAAAGCAAAAGGCCGAAGAAGAGCGACTTGCCAAGCTGCGTGAGGAAGAGGAACGTAAAAGGAGAGAGGCAGAGGCTGCTGCAAATGCAAAACCTACAGAAGGAACAATTGAAACACTAACAGAGAGAACAAAACGTTATTATGTTGTGGTTTCGAGCAATGTTGATGATGATCTGATTATGGACTATGCGAAGAAGTTGAGTGCCAAAGGGCAAAGCACTAAAATTATTCCTCCTTTCGGCAAAACAAAATTTTATAGACTCGCTATTGCAGATCATGACACATTTGCTTTGGCTCAAACCAACGCAGATGCATCTAAAGCAGATTACGGAAGTGCCTTGTGGGTAATAAAATATTGATGTAGATAAAATTGGGATTGATAATCAATCCCAATTTTCGTTGTCTATTTAGATTGGTCTGATTCTTGTATTTTTTTCGACCTAACATTTTTTAAACGATGACCTTAGTACAGATTGTAACCAATTCCGCTGAAGTTGTAGCGAGTGACGAGTCACTTTCAATTTTAGAATTAGCGAAGGCAGGAGGCCTCCTCATGATTCCTATTGTGCTTTCCTCGGTAATTGCAATCTATATTTTTGTAGAGCGCGTGCTAACCATCAACAAGGCAAATCAAAGCCCAGATTCTTTCATTGGTAAGATTAAAGAGCTCGTTCAGCGGGGCGACATCAATGGTGCAAAGATTACCTGTGCTCAATTTGATACACCAGTAGCACGAATGATTGAAAAGGGCATATCCCGAATTGGTAGCCCTCTTAAAAACATCGAAGCATCAATTGAGAATGTGGGAAAAATAGAGTTGTTTAAACTTGAAAAGAACCTGTCTATTTTGGCGACCATTGCAGGCGCTGCACCGATGATGGGATTTCTAGGTACCGTGATTGGTATGGTACAGGCATTCATCTCGATTGCGCAGGAGGAGGGTTCTGTAAGTCCTAAACTTTTATCATCAGGAATTTATACTGCCATGATCACTACAGTAGCAGGACTAATTGTAGGTATCATTGCGTATCTGGGTTATAATTACCTGGTAACACGCGTTTCTAAAGTGGTTCACAAGATGGAGTATTCCTCCATTGAGTTCATCGATTTATTGCAGGAGCCTAAATAGTCTGCTATGAATTTACAATCCAGAAATAAAGTTGATGCAGCCTTTAGCATGGCGTCCATGACTGACTTGATTTTCTTGTTGCTCATTTTTTTTATGCTGACTTCATCTTTTGTTACGCCTTCTGGCTTACCGGTCAATCTTCCTACAAGTAAGGCGAGCACAATTGAGGTACAGAAGGTTTCAATAACGGTGACGAAGGATTTGCGTTTTTTTGTAAACGAGAAACAAGTAACAAAGGGCACGCTGGAGGGAGAATTGAAGAGTAAACTGGCTGGCCCGAATGGCGTGGTGATTCTTCACATTGACGAAAGTGTTCCAACCCGTGAAATGGTTTATGTAGCAGGGGTTGCCACTTCTCTGGAAGCGAAAGTAAGTATAGCCACCAAACCTAAGTAATCATGACTGACAAGGAGGAGAAAAAAAATCATGTTATAGGTGTCGTTACCTCAGTGGGTATCCATGCCGCTATATTGATTGCTTTTCTATTTATGATAGCGTGGAGAGCACCCAATCCTCCTCTACCTGAATACGGGATAGAATTAAATTTTGGATTAGATGATAGTGGAGGCGGTGAGATTCAACCTGATAATCCTGTGGGCGCCACAGAGCAGATTCAGGAAGAATCTTCTACAGCGAAGCCTGAAGAAGTTAAGGAGCAACCCATTTCGGAAACGAAACCGGAGGAATCTAAATCTGAGGAAGCGGTTATCTCTAAATTGGAAAGCCCTGTGGTGGTAAAGGAGGCAAAAAAAGAATCTAAAGTTGTTGAAAAGCCAAAGGAAAAAGAGAAGACAGAGACTAAAGTAGAGAGCACCGAAGCGAAGAAGGAATTAAAGAAAGAAGTAAGTGTACCGGACGCTAAGAAGGCCAATACTGATGCAAGCAAGACAGGAGAGAAAGGTTCGCAAGGCGATGATGCCAAAGTAGGCGACAAGGGAGATCCGGAAGGTTCACTGGACGCCAAAGCCCTTTACGGCAAACAGGGTGGAGGTGGTGGAGGGTTTGCTCTTCAAATGGCGGGATGGAACTGGGATGAGCAGCCAAAGGCACCAAGACTGCCTGATAATGAAAATGGAAGAGTTGTGTTTGAAATAGAAGTAGATGAGAATGGGGAAATCACTTCTATAAAAACAATTGAAAGAAGCCTTAGTCCTGAAGCAGAGAAAATATGCAGGCAAGAAATCGAGAAGAGATCGTTGGTGCGCACATCTTCCGGAGTGATGCCAGAGCGATCAAAAGGCCGTGTTGCATTTGTACTGCGCACCCAATAACTCAGACCTTATAAAGACTATAGGCGATCTTTTCGACAAGGTTCTTGGGTAGAAAATAAGTTGCTTTTGTAGAAATCCAATTGACAAAACCGGGAATAATTTCTGCTTTTCGCTTAAACATACCTTCTATTGCAATGGAGGCTACTTCTTCCGGTCTCATGCTAAATTTCTCTGCTCTTTCCTTCATAGACTGCATGCCAGCCCTATCAACAAAACCGGTAGATGTAGCTCCGGGGCTAAGACAACTCACAGAAATGCTACTGCCTTTTAATTCCCATCTCAGGCCTCTGCTGAAAAGGACCACAAACGCTTTTGTTGCCGCATATACGCTAAGAGTTGGCACTGCTTGATAGGCGGCTGTGCTTGCAACATTCAAGATATAAGACTGGCTTTCTTTCTTTAAGATCGAAATCAGGCAATGGCAGAGATTAACCATTGAATTCATGTTCAACTGCATCATGTTATTTAAGGTTGATGCATCCATGTCTTCGACCTTTCCCCAAAGTCCGTATCCTGCATTGTTGATAAGGATATTTACTTGCCACTGGCGGGAATTAATCCATGCTTTAATTTTATCCTCGGCCGCGGGTTGGGAGAGATCAATGGCGAGGATGAATGTCTCTATGCTATACTTACCTTTCAGATGCGCTGATAGCGTAGCGAGTTTGTCCTCAGACCTGGCAATTAACAGAAGATTAATTTTTCGTTTTGCTAACTCTTCGGCAAGGCATAAGCCAATGCCTCCGCTCGCGCCAGTGACTAGTGCAAACGTCATCTTACTTTATATAGGAATATAGGCGTTGATAGAGTCGAGGTCTGCTGTTTTCATTCTTGGGCATGAACTTGCCGCTGATGATTGGCACATACATAACTCTTCTGCGACTCTTTTCACCTACAATAGGTGATTGCGCTACGCGATGCCAAATACGCCCATCATGGATTGTCAGATCACCGGCTTCCACATTCAAACCCATCTCATCTTTATCTGGCTTATTGCTGAGGTATCGTTTTTTAAAGAGCATGGTAGTCATTCCCTGGCTGTGTGTTCCGGGTAAGATGCGCAACCCACCGTTTTCTTTAGGATAGTTATCCAGATGAACGCCAACGTTGAGCATGGGAAGTACTTTTGATGCATAGAAGATATCGCGCAACGAATCAGTGTGCCAACCAAGTTGACTATAATTACTTCCTTCTACGTTTATATAGTGATTAATAACAAGTCCATCTCGTTCCTGATCGCCAATGCGGCTATCGGGAGCCCCAATTAACTCAAATAAGCTTTCAAGTCTGGGATCTTTCAGGAAGTCACTAAATATGTCGCTGTAAATGTTTACGAAAGCAAAACGCTGCACTATCGTGCTCCCGTCTATATCCTTGCCATACTTGATAGGCACCCCGTACACCATCTTAACATCGTCCTTTATCCACTGCTGTTGAATACGCTCCGACTCCTTGATGAAAAGCTGAACAGTAGCCTTGTCAATAAAATTCTTGAAATGCAGGAAGCCATATTCCCTAAAAAAATCCTTTTGCTCTTTATTTAAGGATTTTTCAATAGAAAAGAGAGGGTAATTCATAGCATTCAACTCAAATCCAGTATTCTTCACCATTTTCCTATGTTACCAGGATTTTACCCCAGAATTAAGCGAAATTTACCAATTAGACTTTAACGTGTCCAATTTTTTATTGTCTATTTATTTAGACAAAAAATCGACTCCGTTTTGTACTGAGGAGGGTGATGCGATTAGTTTGCCCGAATGATTCTGTTGTTAAAGGAAAAAGCTTGCCTGATCAGAAGGAACGAAGCAAAGGTAATAAGGGGGGCAGCCACCACATCGATTGTGTAGTGAACATGCTGGAGAAGAAGAAGAACTGAAACTGCGGTCGTGGCTATTATTTTGATCGCCTTTAACTGCTTGTTCGGTTCTATCAAAATCAGGACGGTAAGCGTAGAAATATGACCAGAAAAGAACAAGTCCTTTGTAAAAGTAGGCTCATAAGCAATTAACGATACGAATGGGTCAATCAGGGGAATAAGACCAATGGGTGGCTCTAATGTGAAAAGATAGATAGTAGCCATGCGAATGAGAGAAACTGTGCAATAGGTGGCCAGCCCGGAAAGGATTACGGATGGTTTCCTGGCATTAGTGATTATAGTTTGGAGTATGCAACCGTAAATGAGAATAAAGATTATCCAAGAAGCATCGGTTGGGGGTAAATAGTTGAGAACAAAATCATCAATCAACAAGCCGGCCTTATTGTCAATGACTTGCCCAAAAAAATAGGGTAGGTACAGGATAAAAAAAATAATCAATCCGATACTGTAAACCAGGGCTGCCAATTGCCCCTTGTTCTTTATCACATTACGCCACGATTGCTCCAACCAAGCTTAGTTTATTGAGATGAGGTAATAATTCTTCTTTCCTTTTTGAGCTAATAGGTACCGATTCTGAAGAAGCTTAAAGTCGGGCTTTTGATTAGGGTCTTCAAGCTTGATTTTATTAATGCTGACTCCACCTCCCTGTATCATTCTTCTCGCTTCACCTTTGGAAGGGAAGATAACTCCTTGTGTAGCCTCCGACAAGAGATCGGTTACTGAGCCACAGCTTTCAAAAGTTGACCTTGCAACCGATGTTTGGGGAACTCCTTCAAACACTGCTAACAGCGTATCCTCATCCAACCCTTCCAGGTCAGCTGTCACTGAATTTCCAAAAAGAATACCGGATGCCTTGACGGCAGATTCATACTCGCTAATTGAGTGAACCCGCACTGTGATGTCTTTAGCTAACTCCAACTGCAACTTTCGGAGATGGGGAGCTTTGGCGTGTTCAGCAAGTATGTCGTCAATCTCCGCTTTGCCCCGCACTGTAAATATTTTGATAAAATTAGCAGCATCTTCGTCAGAGGCATTTACCCAATATTGATAAAATCGGTAAGGAGAGGTTCTCTTTGGATCAAGCCAGATATTTCCTTGCTCTGTCTTGCCGAATTTGGTGCCATCCGCCTTTTTGATCAATGGAGTGGTCAACGCAAATGCCTCTCCGCCATCCTTTCTCCGTATGAGTTCTGTTCCGGTAACAATGTTTCCCCACTGATCAGATCCGCCCATCTGAATTTTGCAATTCTTGTTCTTATAAAGCCAGTAAAAATCATATCCCTGAACTAATTGATAACTGAACTCTGTGAAGGACAGTCCCGATTCCAGTCTTTTTTGAACCGAATCTTTAGACATCATGTAATTGACGGATATGTGCTTGCCAACGTCTCTGATAAAATCGAGGAACCGAAATTCTTTAAACCAATCGTAGTTGTTTACCATTTCGGCAGAATTGGCGCCTGCATTGAAATCAAGAAACTTTTCTAACTGAAGTCGCACACAATGTTGATTGTGTTTGAGGATTTCCTCGGAAAGTAAATTCCGCTCAGCAGACTTTCCGGAAGGATCACCAACCATACCAGTAGCGCCTCCCACAAGGGCAAAAGGCTTATGGCCAAATCGCTGAAAATGTACAAGGGTCATAATCTGCACCAGATTGCCTATGTGAAGTGAATCCGCTGTAGGGTCAAAGCCAATATAGCCAGCAGTTAGTTCCTTGTTTAATTGCTCCTCAGTTCCTGGCATGATATCGTGTACCATACCTCTCCACCTTAGCTCGTCAATAAAATTCTTCGTCATTTCGTGAAAATAAAGCTTCAAAGATAAGGCTCTGTTCGTAATTTGGGCTTTTTAGTAAGCTGAACTTAACTATTTAATGCCAGTCAATAATACTTTAATTGTCAATAGATTATAGACTTTATGTCTACCATTTGATAAACCGATAATAAGCACCACAACTATAATTTCTTCAAAAGCCTAAACTAACCATTATGCAGTCACCCGATTCACTCCGCCTGGTAGCCGAATTTCATACAACATTTAAGCACCCAATACTTCCCTCGCCAAGCATACCTGATGAGAGCCGATGCCGACTAAGGGTGGCTTTAATTGCAGAAGAGCTGAAGGAATTGGAAGTGGCCATTCTGGAACGGGACATTGTAGGCGTTGCTGATGCCCTGTGCGATATCCAATATGTATTGTCTGGGGCAGTGCTTGAATTTGGCCTTAGCGAGAAGTTTAAGGCTCTATTCGATGAAGTACAGCGATCAAATATGAGCAAGGCCTGCAATTCTGAAGAAGAGGCAGAGAGAACGATAGAATTCTATAAGAAGAAGGATGGAACAGAATGTGTTTATAAGAAGGAAGGTGATAAATGGCTGGTCTACCGAAAATCTGATAATAAGACCATAAAGTCGATTGGGTATTCGGCTGCCGATCTGGAGACCATTCTAAAGAACTAGATATAGAACTCGAGCTGAAAAACTGCGTCCTGGCCGCGCTGCGGAATAGGCCTGATAGCCACAATCTGAGATTCATTGTAAGCTTTAATGAACTCTGTTCTGCTGATGCGCATCTTACTTAATCCGGGCCTTACCTTGTGATACTGCATCCGTCCCGATTTATTTGCCGTAGCACTGTACATGTAATCATACTTGATTGGAATAGGGGAGGGGACGTATTTCATACGGTTATTAGCAGTATGACTTTTTAAAGTCTACGTGGATCATCCGATTCTGTGCATAATTGTACTGAGCAAGTAGAGCATAAGCCCAGCTAGGCACATAATTGAATCTTGTTTCGTACTCTTCAATTTTGATGCATAACTCCCTGACATAGAATCGTATCTGGTCAATGTTTCGACAATCACTTGGCCTCTCAAAGTTTTTTGCTGTGAATCTTCTCAGGTCAGTTTCTAGTTTCTTCTTTTCAAAATCGCTCATATCATTGTGTATTATTACACAATGATAGATATTATTTTGAATCAAAAACAAATATTTAAGTGCAATAATGCACAAATTCTTTAGAAACCTTCATTATAGCCCATTTTGGGGCATTTAAGGCGCATACAAAAATTGGAAGATTGCCGTTATTCGAGGGAGTTCTTGGTAACCCAATACCGGAACGCTACCAGAATCTTAGCGACAGAGGATAGCTTGGTGATATCTGATTTACTGAACCTGGGGAGAATTAATTTGTTAATTCGGGCAAGTATTTTGAAGATGGTTAGCCTCATGATCGTTTAGAATTGGTGGACTCAATTTAGGCAGAAATGTTTACCTTTAAATAAATTTTGAATCGATAAAAAAGTACTATGGACGGAGCTGAAACTCAGATTTTTTTAGATGCATGGCATAGCGCAATGCTTACTGGTGCCATCATTATGGTCACCGTTGCTACCTTGATATTTTTGGTTTATCACCTGCGTGTTTCGTCCATCGCGGACTTTAAGACTAAGCATGATTTTATCAGCGCAAATGAAATCCGTTGGTATAAGTGGGTTTTCTATAGCCTTGGAATTGCCGTTGTCATGTTCATCAATATCTATGGCATGGGCAAGTTTGATAGAATGGGGGTATGGTTTTATGTCCGGATCTTCTTCTCTATTGCCGGTGGTACGGTGGTAGGCTACATTTCAGCACTTATTTTGGAATATTATTACCCCACCAAGCTTAATACAAAGCTTCGGAAGTGGCGGTACATGCCAAGGGTAAACCCTAAGAATGGCTCCAAGATGAAACTCTTGAGCGAAGATGAAGAGGATGTTCACCTTGATGAAGGAATGCAGTCTGAGGAAAATGTTTTTTCTATAGATTATGATGTGTGGATTGACGAAGCAACAAAAGATATTAAGATTGAGAAGTATCAGGGACACCTTACTGCCTTACGCTGCAATAATTGCGGGTTTTATACCATGAAGGTAGTAAAGGAAGAGATCGTGGAGCGCAATGAAGATGGGTCTCCACGTGAACTTTTGAAGAATTATCAGTGCTCCTATTGCAAGAATGTAAGAGCTACTCAATTTCATATTTCTAAGAGAGAGGCTGAAGATTTCAAAAATATGAAGCCTAAGTCAAAACGGACGCCAAGAAGTGTTGAATTGGTTAAGATTGAAATCCATGCCGGGCATCAAGAAAAGAGATCGTATGAATTCCAATCAATAGAGCAAGCTCAAAAATTCCTTGAAGAATTTGATTTTGATAAAGTGGCCTGAGTCCGGGCATCCCTTTTGCTTTAGATTTCGTTAAACGTAAGAAAATAGCTACGATGAAGAAAAGTATTATGCTGACGGTTTCTGCTGTCTTGATTTCGTTGACCAGTTTGGTGGCGCTGAATCAGGATACGCTTGTATTAAAATCAAAGCCGGTCTATGGCAAAGAGGCAAGGGTAATATCGTTTATTCTTGATAACAATCATTATAGGAGAATGCACCTGAATGACTCCCTTTCTTCTGCTATTCTTGACCGTTACGTTAATGAATTGGATAATAACAAGACCTATTTTTTAGCGTCTGACATCAAGTCGTTTGACAAATACAGGTTTTCGATTGATGACCTGACAAGAAATGAAAATGTAGAGCCGGCATACGAGATTTACAATGTTTTCCGGAAACGCTATTCAGAGCGAATGACTTATGTGATGAGTAATCTTGTCGGGAAAGAATTTGACTATACGGTTGATGAATATTATGAAACTGACCGTGAGAAATTGCCATGGGCTAATTCCGCTGATGAGCTCAATGAAATATGGAGGAAAATTATCAAGAGTCAAGCATTAAGCTTAAAGCTTGCTGGAAAGAAACAACCGGAAATAAAAGAAACACTCGACAAGCGCTATCAGCGATTTATTAAATCAGTGGGGCAGTTTACAAGCGAGGATGTTTTCAATGTTTATATGAATTCTATAACAGAAGCTTATGATCCTCATACTAACTATTTGTCTCCAAAGGCTTCCGATCTGTTTAATCAGCAAATGAAATTGTCACTGGAGGGAATTGGAGCGCAACTACAGACTGATAACGACTACACCAAAATCTCAAGAATATTACCAGGTGGCCCCGCTGAGAAATCAGATAAGATTCACGCCAATGATTTGATTACAGGGGTAGCACAGGGCAAGGACGGTGAAATGGCAGATGTGATTGGTTGGCGCCTTGACGAGGTTGTAAAGTTGATTAAGGGCCCCAAAGGTACGATTGTAAGAATTCAATTTTTGCCAGCTTCAACAGGAGTTAACGGTCCTACGCAGGAGATCACGTTGGTAAGGGACAAGATTAAATTGGAAGATCAGGCGGCAAAGAAAAGTGTCATTAATTATAATGCCGGAGGAAAAGACTTACGACTTGGGGTAATATCTCTTCCTAGCTTCTATATGGATTTCGAAGCCTACCAAAAGGGTGACCCAGATTATAAAAGCACAACGCGTGATGTAAAGAAGTTAATACAGGAATTGCAAGCTGAAAAGGTTGATGGTGTTGTCATGGATTTGCGCAACAATGGTGGAGGTTCTTTGGCGGAAGCTATTGACCTCACGGGATTGTTCATTAAAGAAGGCCCCGTTGTTCAGGTTAAGAATTCAGCTAACAATGTTCAGGTAGGTTTAGATGAGGATAAGCAGGTAATTTATAATGGACCGCTTGTTGTATTAACCAATCGATTTAGTGCATCAGCTTCAGAGATTTTTGCAGGCGCTATTCAGGATTACAGAAGAGGCCTTATTGTAGGCGAATCAACTTTTGGCAAGGGTACTGTGCAAACGGTAATCGATCTAAAAAAATACATAAATGACAAGGAAACCGTAGGCGAGCTGAAACTCACCTTTCAGAAATTTTATAGGGTAACAGGCAGTAGCACGCAGGAAAAAGGCGTCACACCCGACATCTTATTGCCAACAGCGCTGGATCCGGAGCAATATGGTGAGAGTTCTAATCCCAGCGCATTGCCTTGGGATGTTATCAAAGGCACACCATTTCAACGAACATCAGATATTAACGATAAATTGATCTCAGGTCTTAGCAAATCATATCAAGATAGGGCAAAGTTTGATACCAGCCTTAAGCAGTATATCAGCGAAACACAGGACCTTAAAAAGAATTTAACCCAAACCAAGATTTCTATAAACGAAGCAAAGCGTAAGGTAGAAATGGAAGAGGTAGAAAAGAAGAAATCCCTTCGTGACAAGCTGGATACAAAGATTACCTCGAAGGAAGGCCTGCCAGTAGATGAACTTGCAAAACTCGATGACGAATACTTGCGCGAAGGATTGTTGATCCTGGCTGATTTGTTGACCAAAAGAATCGGCTAGTCTTTACTTTCTAACCGCGATAGGTTTGAGAGAATACCCTTTCTTGGTAAGAAGGTTAAGTATGCCGCTATCACCTTCTAAGTGAGAAACGCCAATGGCAATAAAAGATGCTTTGTCGTTCATCATCTTTTCGATTTTAGGAAACCACTCCAGGTTACGTTTAGTATAAAACTCCTCAATGAAAATAGAATTATTTTCAGTGGGATGTAAGGTGTAGGTATAGACTTTGTCCAAATCTCCCTCTATATAGGCAGCTTCCAGATTTTTATACTCTTGCTTCTGCACTTCAAAATTATTTATACTATGGAGAAGTGCTGTTACCTGATCATTCATTGGAAATCTCTGCAACGCTTGTGCTTCGCGCTTTACCGACTCCAGGCTGTAAGTATCCAGCTTGTTTTCCTTTGCCAGCAATAATAGTTCAATGTCATAGTATTTCACTTTTTCGCCCAGTGAAAGTCGGGTCATGGTAATCGACAGAGCAAGAGGAATAAGCCTGGCATACTGTTTTGCGAAATGTTCTTTGGTGATGCCAAATTCCTTCTGGAAAAACTCTTGAACCAGTTTGTAGTCCTCTGGCTTCAATTGAGTGCTCAATGATTGTTTAGACGGAAAATGAACTGCTTTACTTAATTCATGTTGTGCTTTATGATCAATCTGATCTTCAATGGCAAACAGTTGACAAGCTTTCATTCTATCCTTGACTTCCGAAGGTAAAAAGAACTCTTTCTCACCAATAAACTTAAGTGTGCCTAATACATAAGAAGGAGCCTTTAAGCCATTTCCAGAAACCTCCCATAAAATTGAATTTTGAGCGGAGACTTTATTTGCAATTAGTGCGACAAAAAAGATGAGCGTGAATTTTAGCCTGTTCATGAGTTTGGAGTTGGAAGGTGCAAATAAAAGGAAATCGGCAAAATTCCCAAACGAGTTGCCATGGATTGCCGCAAAGGCTAGCAACAACTAATTATGACAGATATGGCAATACGAATTCAATTTTTGCCTATTTTGACTTTAATTTTTGGTGCCCGAGGACTAATGCATGAGTGAAGAACTTCTAAAAGCCGTCATCCAGCTTTTTGCCATTGTAGCAAAGGAGCGAATAACAGAAGATGAGCGCGCCAATATCAAAGAGTTTTTGACGCTACACCTCAATCAGGAAGCACTACGCCATTATCTTAATCTTTTTGATGAATTCTGTAAAGCAAATAAGCGGGTTGCAGATCATAATTTGATCAATGTTGACGAGGAGACTGCGCAGTTTGTAGATGATTGGGCGCAGATCATGCAGATTTCCAAAAAAGTAAATCAGGCATTGACCATGCAACAGAAAGTTGTTCTGGTCACAAAGATCATTGAACTTGTTTTTGCTGATGGCCAACTTTCGGAGCGCCAAGGAAATCTGATTTTTTATATTGGAGAAGCATTGAAGATACCTCTTAAAGACCTTCAGGCAATGCGCTCATTTGTTCTTGGTCAGGATATTGAAGAACTGGCTTCAAAGAATATCTTGATTATCGATGAAGGGTCCGATGATCTAAAACACCCAGGTCCGAGGATTACATCCAAGAATCTCACTGGCCTCATTGCCATTCTCAGGTTACAGGATATAGAAACTTATTTTATCAAATACCTGGGGATTACTTCCCTTACTGTAAATAGTGTTCCCTTAAAGAGCCGTAAGATTGATGTATTCCCAACGGGAAGTACGATACGCGGGAGTAAAATAGAGTCAATTTATTATAGCGATGTGGTTGGGAAATTCCTCGTGGAGGAGGGGGAAGCCGAAATCAGTTTTGTAGCCGAACACGTCTTTTATCATTTCAAAAGTGGGAGGGCTGCGTTGCAAAACATTAACATCGCAGAGAAAGGTGGAAAGCTCATTGGTTTGATGGGCGCCAGTGGTTCGGGCAAGTCTACATTGCTTAATGTATTGAATGGATCAGACAAGCCTTCCAGTGGAAGAGTCTTGATCAATAGCATTGACGTTCATGAGCAGAATGAAAAATTAGAAGGTGTCATTGGTTTTATTCCTCAAGATGACCTTTTGATGGATGACCTCACTGTGTTTGAAAATCTCTACTACTCTGCAAGATTATGTTTCGGTCAATACTCCAAAAAAGAAATTGGTGATCTAGTAGAACGAGTGCTTTTAAGTCTTGGGCTCTCAGAGATCAGAAACTTAAAAGTTGGTTCACCTTTACAAAAGACCATCAGTGGTGGCCAGCGTAAGCGCTTGAACATTGGATTAGAGTTGCTAAGGGAACCTACTGTTCTGTTTGTGGATGAACCTACCTCAGGGTTGTCGTCTCGGGATTCTGAAAACATCATGGATCTCCTTAAAGAACTATCGCTGCGAGGTAAAATGATTTTTGTGGTAATTCATCAGCCCTCTTCTGACATTTTTAAGATGTTTGATTCGCTGATCATACTTGATGTGGGCGGATTTCAGATATATTATGGTAATCCGATCGAGTCTGTTAATTACTTTCAGGATATCATCAGTGCAGCCTACAAGACTCCGGGAGAATGCCCTGAGTGTGGAAACATTAACCCCGAACAAGTCTTTAATATTATTGAAACGCGGGTAGTCAATGAATACGGCCGCTTTACCCGCACCCGTAAGATATCACCAGGACAATGGTATCAGTACTTCAAGCAAAAGGTAAAAATACATTCTATTGATCAGGCGAAAGATACATTACCAAGTAGTCAGAAGATTCCCAATTGGTTCAAGCAGCTTGCGATATTCTCCATCCGTGATGTCCTTTCGAAGCTTGCTAATCAACAGTATATTCTAATCAATCTTTTGCTATCCCCGGTACTCGCGTTGTTCATGGCCTACTTTGTAAGGTATTACAATACGATTGGTGTCGAGAATCCCATCTACACATTTTATAATAACTACAATGTGCCAGTATACTTTTTTATGAGTGTGGTGGTAGCCTTGTTTATTGGGCTGATCGTAAGTGCTGAGGAGATATTCAGAGATCGGAAAATACTAAAGAGGGAGCGATACCTCCACCTCAGTAAGAGCAGCTATCTCGTGTCAAAAATATTTGTGCTCTTCACATTGTCCGCTATCCAAACACTCACTTTTATTTTGGTTGGAAATCTTATCATTGAAATTCCACTTACCGAAATGCGGTATTGGTTAATCCTTTTCTCTTGCTCCTGTTTTGCCAATATGCTGGGGCTAAATATTTCCTCCGCATTTGATTCAGCAGTAACAATCTATATCCTCATACCAATACTGATTATTCCCCAACTTCTTTTGAGTGGAGTGGTGATCAGCTTTGATAAATTTAATCCAAAAGTAGGTACACCCAGTGGCATACCCGTGCTTGGAGAGATTATGGCATCGCGCTGGGCTTTTGAGGCGCTCATGGTAACTCAATTTAAAGACAACCCATTTGAAGCACAGTTTTACGAACTTGATAAACAACGAGCCTTGTCTGAGTATAAGAGAGTCTATTATTTGCCAGCTTTAGAATCTAAACTTACCTATTGTCTGAGCCATCGCAGCAAATGGCGTGACGCGAATGATGAGAAGATGACGAGTTCATTAACATTGTTAAAGTCTGAACTTGAGAATGAGTTGAAAGTGGTTGGAAGAGAACAATTTCCGGATGCGGATAGATTGGCTATTGGAAAATTTGATTCAACGATCTACGTAAAGACTTCTGCTTTCATTGGAAGCCTGAAGAATTACTACAAACAGCAAGTGACAGCGGCAATGGCTGAAAAGGAAAAATTTGTTGCACAGCTTACCAGTACACCGGAGGCAATGGAGTCTTTCAATGAATTGAAGATGGCTTCGCAGAACAAGGCAGTTAGTGATATGGTAGAAAACGCCAATGATCCCACCCGGATAGTTGAGTGGGATGGAGAACTGATTCAAAAAATTTACCCTATTTATTTTGACGATCATCGACCGCACAACCGATTAGATTTTACAGGCAACTTCTTTATTCCCACGAAGCACTTTCTGGGAAGGATTTATTCAACCATCTATTTTAACATTGCTATGATCTGGTTCATGATCATAATACTTTATGCAACCTTGTATTATGAAGTGCTGAAGAAACTTGTTCACGCGCTGGAGACCAGAAGGAAGTACAGGGCAAAAGACAAAAACAATTAATTATTATAAATTCAAAAACTATGCTACCTCGAGTCAACATACTGTCTTCTGCATTCATGATGATGCTAGTTGTTTTTGCATGCTCAACAAAACACATTGAAACTGCTAACCAAAATGAAGAATGGCCTGAAATGGATGATTTCCATATGACAATGGCCGAGGCATTTCATCCCTTGAAGGATTCTGGAAATACAGAACCTGCAAAAAAATTGATAGAGCAATTGACAAGCGATGTTGACAGATGGGCTTCCTCCTCAATTCCTGAAAAAGTGAATAACGATGAGATGAAATCTAAACTTGCAAAGCTAAAGCTAGATATCCATGCGCTCGCTGAAGTTATTCATGATGGTGCGACAGACGACCAGATTAGCACTGCTATGCACATCCTTCATGATCAATTTCATGATATTATGGAGGCATGGCATGGAAGTGGTTCCGAGCACGAACACTCAGGCAAGCACTAATAGGGGTTGTTACCAGCCAATACCGTAGTCTTCTCCATGATTACTTGAGCCACCCCAGAAGCTTCCGTGCTTCCAATCGAAGAAGATTGCATTAATGGGCCCTGAAGTGCGATCATCATAATAGATTTTGTAACCCATTGATGTTAACTCTTTACGCACCCATGGTGGCATGCTTTCGTTTAGCATGATAGAACCTGGCTTGGGCTTTCTGTCTTCACCCCCCAAAGAAAGGTACAATTGATTGGTGTTGAAGTTGGGAGCTTCGGCCGATTCCTGAACGTTCATTCCAAACTCAACCATGTTCAGAAAGAACTGAACCAAATTCTGATCTTGTTGATCACCACCTTGCACGGCAAAAGCGATGTAAGGCTTGCCGTCTTTCATAGCGAGCGTAGGAGTGAGTGTTACGCGTGGTCGTTTCCCAGGCTCAACAACATTGAATGGATTAAGTTTCTTATCCAACACGAAACTCTGCATACGCTGACTCATACCCACTCCGGTTTTACCGGCAATGCAGGCAGGCAGCCAGCCTCCACTTGGAGTTACCGAAACGACCCATCCTTCTTTATCAGCTGCTTCAATGGAGGTTGTGCCTAATTGAAACTGATGAAGATATTCTTCTGACAGAGGATTCAATGATTGATTTACGCTTGCTTGTCCCCAGCTATTTATTAAATCAAGATATGGATTTTGTTTTCCTTCAAAAGGATACGGATCTCCGGGTCCTGCTTTATCATCATTTTTATCAAACTTGATTGTGCCCGCACGCTGTTTGGCATATTCTTTTGATAGTAGTCCCTTCATTGGTTCTTCAGGAGCAAATGCAGGATCACCATAATAAAAATCACGATCGGCAAAGGCGAGACTCAATGCCTGATAAACAGTATGGATATAGCGTGCAGAGTTATACCCCATGCTCTTCAGGTCAAAATTTTCGAGAATGTTAAGAGCCTGAAGCAATGAAGGACCCTGTGTCCATTGAGAAAGTTTATAAACATCAATGCCTTTGTAATTAATCATGAGAGGTTCTTCAATCTTAACTTTCCAGTTAGCCAAATCACTTTCGGTAATTAAGCCACCCTGCTCACGCGCTCCACGGGTAAATTCTTTAGCAATATCTCCTTTGTAGAAGCGATCGTAAGCTGCATAAATAGCTTCTTTCCTGTTTTTGCCTTTTTTCAATGCCTGTTGTTCAGCATCCACCATCTTTTTTAATGTCTCCAACAAATCCAATTGTTTGAAAATCTCACCAGCAGATGGTGCCTCGCGTTGCTCACCTAAGTGTGGAAGAAAGACAGCTTTTGAATACGGCCATTCTTTTATTTTGTCTTTATCTCTTTCCATTGAATTTGCTGTTTGCGCTTCGATGGGGTAGCCTTCAGCCAATTGCATGGCCGGAGCCAGAACTTCTTTCAGGCTCATGGTTCCATATTCTGCGAGCATTGTGCATAGCCCACCCGGTGTACCTGGAGTAACTGCTGCCAATGGCCCGTATTGAGGAGGGTAATTCATTCCTTTACTTTTAAAGAAATCAACGGTAGCACCTGTAGGAGCTACGCCAAGGGCATTGATGCCAATCACCTTTCCAGTTTTTGGATTATAGATCAACGCTTGTGTCTCGCCTCCCCAGCTCAGCACATCCCACATGGTGCAGGTAGAAGCCAACATGGCGCAAGCAGCATCCACGGCATTGCCGCCTTTTTGAAAGATCATAGAGCCGGAGGTTGCCGCTAGCGGTTTTCCGGTAATGGCCATCCAGTGTTTACCATGCAACACAGGCTTTTGCGTTTGTTGTCCTAATACAGCAAATGGAACCAGAAGAATCAGAAGTAATTTTTTCATGGAGATTGGATTTTACGATGATAAATATAGTCCAAAAGCTTAATACGAAATGAGATGTTTTGTAAGAAGCGCTCCGCTTATGTGAATGGTAATAGTATGTGCATTGAGTATTTGATAGGCGGGCCCAACTTTTATTTGCGTATTATCATTTTATCCCTACCTTAATTCAAATATTAGAACTGTACTCCACACTATGCAAAGCGCGACTTCTCCCTCTGAAAGTAAAAAACTTTGGTCCGTAATTACGGCCTCTTCTGTAGGCACACTTATCGAATGGTATGATTTTTATATTTTCGGTAGCCTTGCGGCAATACTGGCCACACAGTTTTTTCCTAAAGATAATCCTACAGCTGGGTTTCTTTTTACACTAGCTACGTTTGCTGCCGGTTTTGTTGTGCGACCTTTTGGTGCTCTTGTATTTGGAAGACTTGGCGACCTGGTGGGGCGAAAGTATACGTTCCTTGTCACCCTCGTATTGATGGGCGGCTCTACATTCGCCATTGGCCTTGTCCCAAATTACGAGCGTATTGGATTACTTGCTCCTCTTATTGTCTTAATGCTTCGACTTGTTCAGGGACTTGCGCTTGGAGGTGAGTATGGAGGAGCGGCCACGTATGTTGCAGAATATGCACCTGCCGGCAAACGTGGTTTTTATACCAGCTTTATTCAAACCACCGCCTCTCTTGGCTTGTTTGTTTCATTAGGAGTTATTCTTATTGTCAGGCAATCTATTGGCATTGAAGAGTTTTCGCAATGGGGATGGAGAATTCCATTCTTATTGTCTGCTATCCTTGTGGCGGTTTCAATTTATATCCGGTTACGGATGTCCGAGTCTCCTTTGTTTAGCAAAATCAAGGCAGAAGGGAAGATATCTAAAAACCCTATTAAAGAAAGTTTTGGCAACAAAGAGAATCTAAAGTTGGTATTGATAGCGCTCTTTGGAGCAACAGCGGGGCAGGGGGTTGTTTGGTATACCGGGCAGTTCTATGCGTTATCCTTTATTCAAAAAACATGTGGGGTGGAATTTGTTCAGTCGAACTACATCATTGCTATTGCCTTGTTGATTGGCACGCCACTGTTTATCGTATTTGGCGCTTGGTCTGATAAGGTTGGCAGAAAGAAAATCATGATGTCTGGGTTATTGTTGGCGGTGTTACTCTACTTTCCAATTTATAAGCAGATGTATTCACTGACAGATACAACCCTGAAACAGGAGATTGCCGCACAAAAGAGCATAACAAGATCAGTAACATACAATGAAGAAGGCGATACGATTCATATCGCAAAGGTTGAGAAGATGTTTACTGATGACAGTTACCTGACAGAGACTACGCGCGAAGTTCACTTTAAAGACGCATCAAAGAAACCTACATTAGCAGAGACAAAGAAAGAACTCACTTTGAGCAACTCGGGATACTGGATTATGATAGGGCTTGTGTTTATCCAAATTGTTTTAGTAACCATGGTCTACGGCCCGATTGCAGCATTTCTCGTTGAGCTTTTCCCTACCCGAATACGTTATACATCCATGTCGTTGCCGTATCATATCGGCAACGGGATATTTGGAGGAATGACGCCTTTCATTGCCACGGCCTTGTTTGAGTTGAGTAAAACAAACAGCAATCCTTCGGGTAATCCCTTGGTGGGCTTGTGGTATCCAATTGGCGTAGCCGCAATTTGCTTTGTGATTGGTATGATTTTCTTAAACCCAAAAGAGTCTCACAACATGGAGGTTTAAGGGAAAAAGTTTAACCCGATGGCCAAGAAATCACAATGGGTACAAATTGGTAAGCGCAAGCTGGAACTTTCCAATCTTGACAAGGTTCTATTTCCGGATGACCACATTCTGAAAGCCGAAGTCATTGAATACTATCTAAAAATTGCACCCACACTACTTAATCACATCAAAGGACGAGCGCTTACCCTCATTCGATTTCCGGACGGGATTAATGGCGAAATGTTTTATCAGAAAAGTCGACCGGAGTGGGCTCCTGATTGGATAGAATTTGAAAAACTGGGAAGCGAAGAGAAGAAAGATTACATCATCGCCACCGAGCCTGCGTCTTTAGTCTGGCTGGCCAACCTTGCTGCATTAGAGCTGCATCAATTGCATAGTCGTAAGCCTGATTTTGATTGCCCGGATTATATGGTGTTTGATCTGGATCCACCCGAAGGATACGATTTCAAAAAGATTATCCCTATCGCCTTTGACCTTAAGGAGTATGTTGAAACATTTGGTTACACAGCTTTCGTGAAAACCACAGGGGGCAAGGGAGTACACCTTTGCTGCCCTCTTGAGCCGAAGCAGGATTTTCATACCGTATTTGAGACGGCTCAGCTGATGGCAAAACCTTTTGTTGATCGCTACCCGAACGAGACTACGCTGCATATAAAGAAAGATGCGCGTAAGGGTCGTGTTCTTATTGATATTTATAGGATTCGTTCGGGGCAGAGTATTGTGTCGCCCTATAGCCTGAGAGGAAGGAAAGGCGCGCCTGTTTCAATGCCATTGAAATGGGAGGAGCTGGCGGAGATTGATAACCCTTCCGTATTTAATATTAACACAGCCTTAGAGAAAGTCATAAAAGATGGTGATGCCTGGGAGGGAATAGGCGCGTACGCGGTAGAACTTCATACGCACAGAAAGAAAGTCATTGCGAAAGAATTGCCACCCTCAAAGAAACGAAAGACACCGGCTCAGTTGGAATCATATGAGAAGAAACGGGATTTCCTTAAAACACCTGAACCCGAAGCCAGGATACTCGATGGAGGTGGTAATAATTTTGTAGTTCATCGTCATCATGCATCACATCTGCATTATGATTTACGATTAGAACAAGATGGCGTTTTGAAATCGTGGGCTGTGCCAAAAGGATTACCGCCCTATCCCGGAGTTAAACGCCTGGCCGTTCAAACAGAAGATCATCCAATGAAGTACCTCACATTTGATGGAATAATTCCAAAGGGGCAGTATGGAGCCGGTGAGATGTGGATCTACGCTTTAGGGAAATATCAAATCACAAAAGACAAGAAAGATGGATTTTACTTTCGCCTCAATAGCAAAGAAGTAACGGGCGAGTACCGCATCTATAAGATCAAAGAGAAGGAGTGGCTCTTCGAAAGGGTAGATACACCGCAAGTGAATTTCTTGCATGACCGAATTGAGCCCATGTTGTCGGACAGCAGCGACAAAATTACTCGTGGCAGTGATTCAATATTTGAAATAAAGTGGGATGGAATTCGCGCTCTGCTTTCTGTTGAGGACGGACAAGTTCGTATCGTGAGCCGAAACCAAAATGATATCACCGCTCAATTTCCGGAGTTACACAGTGTCGATAAAGCTTTTCGGGTTACGAATGGATTGTTTGATGCTGAAATAGTGTGCCTTGATAAGGAAGGCAAGCCGGAGTTTAAGAAAGTAATTAATCGTCTGATGACAAAAGGGGAGAGCACGATTCAAAAGCTATCTAAATCAAACCCGGTTTATTGCTACCTATTCGATTGCTTATACCTTGATGGTCGGAGCCTCATCAACGATCCTTTAACCAAACGTAAGGAATGGTTGAAAGATACAGTGCGTGCAGATACTCCGTATCGTGTCAGCGAATTTGTTGAAGATGGAGAATCATTATTCAATGCAGCTCGTGACCATGGACTTGAAGGCATCATGGCAAAAAAGAGAGATGGAAAATATTTGCCGGGCAAGCGAAGTGATCTATGGCAAAAAATTAAAGTGAGAAACACACGGGAGTGCGTCATCATTGGGTACAACCCGGGTAAAGGCGATCGCAGCGTTACCTTCGGAGGGCTTCATATTGCTGAGAAGATAGGTGGTGAGCTGACTTATAGAGGGAAGGTAGGTACGGGCTTTGATCAGACAACGATCAAAGAAATTTATGCACAGATAAAGAAACTAAAGGAGATAAAGAAACCCATCAAGGTAAAGGTGATGGATGAAAAAACTTCCCTCTGGATAGAGCCTAAACTTTTTGTGGAAGTCAGCTTTGCTTCTCTCACACCCGATAAGATGTTTAGAGAGCCTGTGTTTGTGAGGATGAGGCCGGATTTAGTAATCAATGATTAGCATTATATTTCCGAGTCAAAAGATATTTGTATGATAAACGGTGATGCTATGAGGTTGCCTTTTTTTCTATGGCGGGTATCAGTAATAACACTTCTTTCTCTTTCTAGCCTAAGCTGTCGTCAGAGGGAAAACCGTATTGTATTTTATGAAGATGAAAAAACTGTAAAAATTGAGGTTGAATATTTAAATGGCGAGAAAGATGGTGTTGAAAAAACATACTATTCAAACGGACAATTGAGATCGGAGACTAGTTGGAGGGCGGGGAAAAAAGATGGAGTGGCCAAGGAATTTTATAGCAATGGTAGGATAGGTGCTTTTAGGAATTTCCATAACGGTTTAAGAGTTAATGAAACTCAATTGTTTGACGCTGATGGTAATCGTATTGAAACTCAATTTTTTGATTCTATAGGGCGATTAGTTGACTTTAGGAGATATTTAAAGGACGGGAGTATTGCCGAGAATCTGGAACAGCCGATTGGGTTACTAATGGAAGATTCTGTCAGCTTGACGGACACAGTTGAGTTTAGTGTTCGGTTGGGTAATATTTCTGATTTTAGACTGAATAAAGGCATTTTTATTGTCGGTAGTGAATTTATACTTGATAACTTTGGACATCCAACTAAGTTAAGGGACACATTGGTCGCTGTTAGCTCCAATGAAAACAATTACACGGTCAAGACTATTGCAAAAAAGAGAGGCTTAAATTTCATTCGAGGGCAATTAATTTACTTGATAGAGGGTAGCGGCCAAGATAGTTTACAATCCTTTTTTGTCGAACAGACTTTTTTTGTAAAGTGACAAGAATGACCCTGAAAAAATGTGCTATTATAGCATTAACTAACTTGCGCTGCTTTGGGAATTGGATCTTACATATTCGAATTTATTGGAGTATCATTTAGATGGATTGTTGGATTGATCTATTCCCTTTTTACAAGAAGGAAACCTAGATCATTTTCGGAAATTCTTAGTGGTAAGGAAAGCTTGAGCGGTTCTGATTTATTGCTGTATGGATTTATAAATATTGCTTTAGGTGTGGTAATTTTTTTGATTATTGCTTATATCATAGAATAGCTATCAGAAGATTGTCTCGGATTGTGAATCCCAGCCCGAAGCGTCAAGAACTGAAATCACTTCCCTCCAGAACAAATTTTTGTAGCCATTGCTTGCTCCACCTTCGCGCCAAGCTGGATCGATTTATTTATATCTTCACATGCTTCTTTATTTTTCTTTAGTTTATGATAGGCAATGGCTCTGTTATAATAGGCCAACGCGTACTCCGGATACCAGGTAATGGCCACGGTGTAGTCCTCAATAGCTTCTGCCGTCCGATTGAGTTTGACTAGAAGATTTGCTCTGTTCAGCCATGCTTTTTCATAGTCTGGCTTTAATGAAATGGCTTCGGTATAATCTGCGAAGGCACCTTTCTCGTCTTTCAATTTCTCCTTTACCAATCCACGGTTGAGGTAACTTTCTTCGTCTTTTTTGTCAAGCAATAAGACCTTATCATAGTCTTCCAGTGCGCCTTTAAGGTCTTTGTTCGTTAAACGATAGTAGGCGCGTTCTGCATAAGGATAGGGTTGGGTGGGATTCTTGGCGATAGCCTCATTCAATAGACTCTCAGATTCCTGGATTTCGCCCTTGGCTCTTTTTATAATGGCAAGATTGTGAGATGCGAGTGAATGATTTGCGTCAAGGGTTAGCGCTTGCTGGTAGTCAGTAATGGCGGCAGTAGTGTCTCTTAGTTTTGCCCAGGCCATTCCACGATTGACAAAATAGTTGGGTTCTTTGGGCTCATGTCGTAACGCAGAATCGAAAGAAACAATTGCTGCCTTGTACTTCTTGTTCTTAATGTCAATCAGACCAATATAGTTGTAGATGGTGGCTTTGCCATTGCTTTGAGCAGTGAATATTTTATCGGTGCCACCACCGAAGCGATCTTGTCTAAAATAAACGGTAGTAGTTTCACCAGCAGGGAGTTTAAGTAGTTTCAAAAAGTCTTGCCTCGCCATGTCGAATTGATCTTGCTGATAGCGAATAACTGCCCTGCTGAAAAGCGCCTCTGCATTTTCTGGTTTTGATGTCAGAAAAATATTGTAATCAGTGAGCGCGCTTTTGGCATCACCAAGGTGCTCTTTGGCAATGGCCCTGGAATAATAGGCATCCAGATAGTAAGGATCCAGGCGCAGGCATTCATTGAAATGCGCAAGAGCCATTTTATATTTTTGTTCATTCAAAGCCTGCTCACCTTCCTCAAAGAAGTGAACAGCCTGACTCCCTTTTTCAGGGGGCTTCTGAGAATATCCTTGCGACAGCACAAGACAGGCTGCCAGGAGTATCGGCCATTTCATTGCTAAAACTTAGTAATTTATAGTTTCATATTTTCCTAAATTCTGAAACTTCTGCTCAGGACTTTTGTTAATAAAATATGGCGACCACAAAAAAAACAAAGGCTAAGGCCAAATCAACGGTTTCTGATGAGAAAATAAAGGAAGCTTATAGGGAATCTTTACTCATTGAAGGCAAGAAGCCATCATCCGTCTATAAGTTTTGCCTTGACAAGGGAATGAAGGAAGAGGATTTCTACAATCATTTCAGCTCATTTGAAGCATTGGAGAAATCAATCTGGAAAGATTATATAACCAGCACGACAGACAAACTTAACGGTGACAATAGCTACTCCTCTTTCTCCTCCAGGGAAAAGATATTAACTTTTTATTTCACACTGGTGGAATTACTGAAGAAGGACAGAAGCCTTGTTTTGCATCAGCTGAACGAGTGGAAAAACCCTGCCATGATGCCTTATTTTCTCAAAGGTTTCAAAGGAGCATTTGATGAGTGGATTAAAGTAGTTCTTGATGAAGGCAAGCAGACTGGAGAAGTCGCAAAACGCCCTTATCTCGATGAACGCTACCATTCACTTTTCTGGCTTCATCTCATGTTCATCTTGCAATTCTGGAGTAAGGATGGCAGCCCCGGATTTGAAAAGACGGATATGGCTATAGAGAAATCAGTCAATCTTGCGTATGACCTTATTGGAAAAGGAGTCTTAGACAATGCGCTTGATTTTGGAAAATTTCTTTATCAAAATTCCAGAGATTAAGTGTCCATTTTTTTTAGCAAGTAAACAAGTAGCGATTGAAAGAGCAGGAGAGTATTCCCATAACGAAGGTACAGCGTGCCACCAAGTTCCTATCAACAGGAGCCAAAATCGGAGGCAACTATCTTAAGCACTATAGCAAGAAGCTTGTTGACCCTGGTCGCAACAAGGATGAGCTGCATGAGGACAATGCAACAGACATTTACAAGTCCCTCAGCCAGCTAAAGGGTAGTGCGTTAAAAGTGGCGCAGATGTTAAGCATGGATAAAAACCTATTGCCCACGGCTTATCAAAATCAATTTGCGATGGCGCAATACAGTGCACCGCCTCTATCATTTCCGTTAGTCATCAAGACGTTTGAGAACTATTTTAAGAAGCGTCCGGGTGAGATGTTTGACAGTTTTACGCCTTCGGCACGAAATGCCGCCTCCATGGGCCAAGTGCATGAAGCGATGTGGAAAGGGAAGAAGCTTGCTGTGAAAATCCAGTACCCTGGAGTAGGAGACAGTGTTAAGAGCGACCTCGCCATGGTGAAGCCTATCGCACTTCGAATGTTCAAACTCAACCCTGTGGAGTATGATGAATATATTCAAGAGGTGCAGTCGCGGATGCTGGAAGAAGCTGACTATACCCTTGAGCTTACGCGGTCAATGAAATTGTCGCTTAAATGTAAGGACATCCCTAATCTTGTGTTCCCTGTTTACTACCCTGAGTTTTCCTGCCCTAAAATTCTTACCATGGATTGGCTGGAAGGAAAGCCATTAGGAGAATTTCTTAAAACGGAGAAAGCTTCACCTTTAGAAGCCAATAGAATAGGCCAGGCGATGTGGGACTTCTATCATTTTCAAATTCATCAGCTGAAAGAATTACACGCAGACCCTCACCCCGGGAATTTTATAATTACAAAGGAAAAAAAATTAGGGGTTATTGATTTTGGATGTGTGAAGGTAATTCCGGCAGATTTCTACCCACAGTATTTCCAATTACTGGAGCGCGACATACTTTCTAACAAGGCAAAGCTGGAGAAGGCCTTCTATCAACTCCGATTTATTTATGAAGATGATTCGGCCAAGGATAAAAAGTTCTTTATTGAGGTTTTCTCAACACTCATTGAATTATTAGGGCGGCCTTTCCGTACGCCTGAGTTCGACTTCTCAGACAAGGCTTATTTTCAATCTGTATTTCAATTTGGCGAAGAATTGGCGGGTATGAAAGAGCTCCGTGAATCCAGGAAGGCGAGGGGAGCAAAGCATGCGCTTTATATCAATCGAACCTACTTTGGTCTTTACAATTTACTGCATGATCTGAAGGCTAAAGTTGACACCTCTTCATGGGTGCCTTTTTGAGTGAATTGATCGAAATCTCATAATTGAATTTTGAAAAGTTATTCAATATCAATAGTTTAGCATAGTTTATCTCATTTTTTAGACTAACTAAACTATTTTTAGCCATGAGGTCGATTTGGAAAGGGCACATTCAGTTTTCATTAGTTACAATTCCAGTAAGGATTTACAATGCCATTGACACCGGTCAGACCATTGGGTTTAACCTTTTGTCAAAGGAGGGCCATAACCCAGTAGGATACGAGAAGAAAGACAAAGTTACTGGTCAGCCGCTACGGGCAGAGGACATTGTTAAAGGCTATGAATATGAGCCGGGCCAGTTTGTAATCATTGAGCAAGCCGACTTAGATAAGGTAAAGCTCAAAAGCACCAAAGTGATTGATATTGAAGGTTTTGTTAAGGAAGAAGAGGTGCATCCTTCGCTGTTTGAATCCGCTTATTTCATTGGCCCGGATGGAGACATTGCGGCTAAGACATACGGTCTGCTATGCGCGACACTAAAAGAATCAAAGAAGATTGGGGTTGGAAAGGTTGTTTTGCGAGATCGCGAAACACCCGTGCTGATTACCCCGCACGAAAAAGGGATGATTATGTACCGACTGCGCTACCCCAATGAGGTGAAAAGCATCAACGAGGTGCCAAGCCTTCTCGAGGTGAAAGCTGATAAGGAACAATTGAAATTAGCGAAGACACTGGTGGATTCAATGTCTACTAAATTTGCCAACATAGAGATGAAAGATCATTACTATGATGCGCTGAAAGCAATTATTGATGCTAAAATTGCCGGCAAAGAGATTGTATCCGTTTCTGAAGAAGAACCTAAAGTAATTGATATCATGACGGCCCTCAAAGCCAGTATTGATCAGGCGAAAAAGAAGCCAATGGAAAAGGCCAAAGGCACCGCTGTCAAAGAGGAGAAGAAGGTTCAAAAAACAAAGCGTAAGGCTAGCTGATCGCTCTCAGATGGCAAAATTGAGGGGTTGTGACAAATAACCATTAACTTTGCTGCCATGGCAAAAGTGGTTCAATTTCCGAGCCCCACCCCGGAGAAATTTGGCTTTAAACCTGTCCGGAAGAGAAAGGCTTCACTGCAAAAGAAACCTGGCCAACTTAATTTATTTGAAGGGGGGCGTATTGTTAAGTTAAACCAACTCTCTTCCTTTGAGGAGGCCTTGATGTTGGATGAGCAAAACGATCCCAGGGCCAAGGACCTTTACCTGAGGGCCATCGAAGAAAAAGACGGAGTTGCGGATTCCTATTGTAATCTCGGTATTCTTGAATCGGAGGATAACAATCACAGCAAGGCAATCGGTTATTTCACCCTGTGCCTAAAGGAAGAACCTCGGCACTTTGAAGCACATTATAACCTTGCAAACCTGTATGCTGAAATCGGCAATTACCCGCTGGCCAAAGTACACTACCAGATGTCTATTGAAGTGGAGCCGGAGTTTCCAAACAGCCACTTTAACCTTGGACTGACTTACGCCATGAATCGTGAGATAGAAGAGGCAATTCAGTCGTTACTTTCGTACAGAAAATTGGCTGCACCGGAAGATCGCCACTATGCCGAAGAGTTAATTTCAAACCTCTCTCGCACAATAACCAAGTAGCTTGAGTGAATTGGCGCTGCTTACAGCGACCAAATGGTTACAAAGAAGAGGACAGCGCGATACGCCTCTAATGCAAGCCGCAAAACAAGGATCATGGCCACTGACTTGACAGCCAATCTCCAGCCACTTTCTTCATAAAATGTTTTACCGGACCGAAGGAGAAAGTAGAGGTTGGTAACCACAAACAAGATGGTCAGCGATAATTCGTCAACATAATTACCCAAGCCAAAAAGTTTGGTAAGTACCGTTAATAGTATGGCGTTAATGGCCAGATTAAAGCAAGCCATCTCCACCTGATAGCCAACGTGATCGGTGAAGTACCTGTTTTTCTTTCTATAAAGAACATTCAACGGCAATGACGCCAGGATAACGAAGACCATGACCAGAAGCTTAGCCAGTCCCTCTGTCTTCTGGTTATAAATAACACTAAATGCCTGAACGGTAGTTATGCCCATAGAAATCATCTTACCGGCTACGATGTGCTGCACAATCTCACGATGAGGTGCTCGGAGTTGAGTATTCAATGAGGCGCTGAAAAGTTGAATCAACGGAAACAAAAAATAAATGAGGTTTAGCACAAAAAACACCGACAAAGGCTTCAGGTAACTCACTCTTCTGCCTTCGGCAAATTCTTTGGAGATAAAGCCGGGGTTCTTTATCATCAACCATAGCGTTTTAAGCAATTTGCTATCAGCAAAAGTGACGGCAATCAGAATATTGCTCAGAAAAGTCTTAAAGGATCGGTCTTTGGCGTTTGGGATTTTTTCCCCGCAGAGATTGCAATAAACACCTGCGAATTGATTTCCGCAGCTCTTGCATATGTGTTCTACTCCCTGATCGTGCATGGATGTATGATCATCAAGCAAAGTTAGTCCTTTAGTTCCTTTAAAATCTTTCGACCCCTGGAAACAAATCCTGCGCTGCCATAAGGCATGTTATCCTCGATGATAATTTTTAGTTCAGACTTCAATTCAGGCTGTTCTTTTGCGATATTGGCCAGAACGGTCATAGCAAAAACCCGTATAGCAATGGCCTCCTTTCTGTTTTTCAACAAATCGAAACACACATGAGTCGTAGTACCTTGTAATGAGCGAGGTATGGGAATGAACTGCAATAACCTCACCGTATTTCTCTTCACTGCATCAGGCAGTCCTGGTTGTTTCAGGTTATGGATTAACTTTTTCAAGTGAGGTTTTATCAAATCAGGATGTTGTTCTGCACAGTAGCTTAGTGGCCAGGCCGCTCGTTGCGTAATTCTATAAGTGCTTGATGTAAATAGGTTAACCAATTCCCTAAACCTGGCTTTATCGGTTCCGATAAACTCAACAATTCGGTTGCACTGGGCTTTAGAGTGCTCCTTGAGCAATGCATTTACTAAATTCATAATCAGCTATTTAGATAAATTTACAAAACATAACATACTGATAATTAGGATATATAAGTAGCGTGTATTAATTTCATACTTCACTTTAAATGATGTGCTCTATGCTAGTATTTTTTGCCATCGGTGCTACTATGATTTTTCAGCTAAGCGTCTGTCTGTTTTGCTATTCAAAGCAAGCTAAACACGCTTAGTTAAAACTACTCAAAATGATTGTTCGCCCATCTCATGCAGGTGAGGCGCTTTATTTTTTTGCAGGCTCTCCTAATTAGGGCTTTGATCTGCTAACTTGCGGCTCATTTTTAAAAGCCATCCTGTGAATTACCTTTCAGCCGAGAACCTATCCAAATCTTTTAATGATCGCTGGCTCTTTAAAGAGATATCCATTGGCATTTCGCAAGGTGAAAAGCTTGCGCTGGTTGGCGAAAACGGGACAGGTAAGACAACGCTGTTGAAGATTCTCACGGGAGAGCTTAAATCAGACAGTGGGGTGGTCAGTGTGAGGGATGGCATTAAGATAGGCTACCTCACACAGCAGCCCAAAGTCGCTCAGCATAAGAGTGTAAAGGAGATCATCTTTAACGAACACAACGTAATTGCGTCAGTAGTAAAGGAGTATGAAGACTGCATTCATCATTCTGATACATCACCTCAGCGGATGCAAAAAGTGCTGGAACGAATGGAGGAGCTTAACGCCTGGGATTACGATGCCAAGGTTCAGGTGATTACTGACAAACTTGGAATTCTCGATTTGGATCAGAAGTTTGAAGAACTTTCTGGCGGGCAGCGCAAAAGGGTTTTTATGGCGCAGATGCTCCTCACCGAGCCTGACCTCATCATCATGGATGAGCCCACCAACCACCTTGATCTGGAGGCCATTGAATGGCTTGAAACTTACCTTTCCGGTCAGAATATAACGTTGATCATGGTCACTCACGATCGTTATTTTCTCGATAATGTGGCAAACGAGATTATCGAACTTGATAGAGGTAAGCTTTATCGATACAAAGGGAAGTACGCTTATTTCCTGGAGAAGAAATCAGAGCGTGAGGAGATATTGAAGGCTGAAGTGTCGAAAGCCCGAAACCTACTTAAAAAAGAATTGGATTGGATGCGCAGGCAACCAAGAGCGAGAGGAACTAAGGCCAAGTACAGGATTGAGGCTTTTTATGATCTTCAGGAAAAAGCATCACAAAATCTGAAGAAAGATAAAATGGAATTAGATATCCTTGGCGCGAGGCAAGGAGGGAAGATTCTCGAGTTGCACCACGTCTCAAAGAGCTATGGAAACAAGCTTCTGGTGGATAACTTTTCTTACATCTTTAAGAAGAAAGATCGCATTGGAGTGGTGGGAAAAAATGGGGTGGGTAAGTCTACCTTCCTTGATATTCTTACCAATAAGATTAATCCTGATAAAGGCGAACGAATCCCTGGCGTAACGACCAAGATTGGATATTTTACCCAAGAGAGTCAGGATTTGAATCCTGCCCACCGGGTAATTGAAGAGGTGAAGGAGATAGCAGAATTTATTACGCTATTGGATGGGTCTAGTGTTTCAGCGTCCAAGTTCCTGGACCTGTTTCTATTCCCGCCAGAGAAGCAATACACCTTTATTGAGAAGCTAAGCGGAGGAGAGCGAAAGCGACTTCAACTGCTTAAAGTACTAGTGACAAATCCAAATTTTTTGATTTTGGATGAGCCTACCAATGATTTTGACATTGAGACGCTAAATGTCCTGGAAGATTTTCTGGAGAAATTTACTGGTTGTTTAATTCTGGTTTCTCATGACCGCTACTTCATGGATCACCTGGTAGATCAGTTGTTCATATTTGAAGGTGACGGTAAAATCCTTCCTTTTAATGGCAACTACAGTGACTATCGATCAATGGAGGATGAAGAAGAGTTCGAAGAAAAGCCAATCGCGATAACGCAACCTGTAGTGAAGGCACCGATTTTAAGTGAGAATAGAAAGCCATCATTCAAGGAAAAAAAAGAATATGCGGAGCTGCAATCTCAGATTGAAGCCCTGGAGCTGGAGAAAAGTAAATTGAATGAGCAAATGAATAATGATGCCATGGACCATATGCAACTGACCGAATTGGGGAAGAAGATAGAAGCAATCACTGATAAAGTTGACGCACTTACGCTTCGTTGGCTTGAGCTAGATGAAATTGTGAAGGAAGTGTAAGTAATCCCCCATTTAACGGGACGATTAAACTTGCGGCATTAAACTTTTGATTCAATACACAAATAGGCGTGAATTTGGCCTAAATCAATGCTGCCAAGGCCTGATTTTAGTTTAATTTAGAGGATAAATTGTAGCCATGATTTCAATTGTAATCTCGTTCCTGCTTTTCTTTCAGAAGGCAGAGGCTCCTCTTAAGCCAAATGATGAATTTGAGGTAAAACTGGATTATCAACTTAAGCAAAAGCCAATCTCCGATCGTCTTTCTATTGATTATTATGACACGAAGGAGTCGGGCATGTTGCCTTACCTTGTTCTCAATATCAAGCTCTTAAAGCTATCCGATCAAGAAGTAAAGGCAAGAATTACAGACAACAAGAACAAACTTATTTTTAACCGGAAAGTTAGTTTAATCGATGTATTGAAATTGGATATTGGATATACTGATGACGTTAAAGACAGAGTCACATCACACAAATTCAATATCACGTTTGTTTCAGCAGACAAAAAAGAAGTGAGTCGCATATACATCTTAATTGAAGAGGATGGTACCTTCCTTGTCAACGATGAGGTGAGAGGCAAATTTTAAATCCATCTGAATTTACCGTATTTCAAAATCCCTGATACCTTTCTGGCTTAATTCCGTTACTTCACAAAAAAACTAAGTATGATTCGATCTGTCCTGATTGCCGTTTTTGCTTTTTTTTCTTGCCTGGTCAATGCACAATCAAAGAAGCAATTAGATGCTTCACAAATTAAACTTGAACTCAGGAAACTCAATACATTGGGCGCTGTGCTCTATGTTGCGGCTCACCCTGACGATGAGAACACGAGAGCAATTGCATCCCTTGCAAGCGAGAGGCTTGTAAACACGGCCTACCTCTCAATGACACGGGGTGATGGCGGGCAAAATTTGATTGGTCCGGAAATCAGAGATCTACTCGGCCTGATCCGTACTCAGGAACTGCTGGCAGCGCGAAGGATTGATGGAGGTCAGCAATTTTTTACCCGAGCCAACGACTTCGGCTTTTCTAAAAATTCGAAAGAGACGTTTGAAATATGGAATAAGAATGAAATTCTTTCCGATGTGGTGAGGGTAATCCGTCAGTTCAAACCAGATGTAATACTTACCCGATTTCCACCTGATGAACGAGCAGGCCATGGGCATCACACCGCCTCTGCCATGCTTGCACAAGAGGCATTTGATATTACCAATGACCCAACGGCTTTCCCCGATCAAGTAGCTCAGTATGGAACATGGCAGGTAAAGAGGTTATTTACCAACACGGGCCGCTGGTGGAATCAAACCATCAATGAAAACACACCAGGCGTTGTTACCATGAACGTTGGTACCTACAATACACTACTCGGTAAATCTTATTCTGAGATAGCAGCGGAAAGCAGGACGCAACATAAGAGTCAGGGATTTGGATCACCCGGTAGAAGGGGAGATGCGCCCGAGTATTTTGAATTTGTAAAAGGAGAAAGTGCGCAGAAAGATATTTTAGAAGGAGTAAACATAACGTGGTCGAGGGTGAAGGGCGGTGACAAGGTTCAGCCTTTAGTTGAAAAAGCAATTCGTGAATTTAATGTTGACAATCCGTCTGCCCTTGTTCCACAATTATTGCAGATCCGAAAGCAAATTGAATTACTTGATGCGAGCATTTGGAAAACCAGAAAACTGGCAGATGTAAATTCATTAATTCAAGGTTGTTTGGGATTATTTGCGGAGGTGACAACGGACAACTATTGGGTAACGCCTACAGAGCGTGTAACAGCTTCTTTTGAATTGCTTAATAGATCTGCTGCAGAAGTTCAGTTGTCGGGAATAAAATCATCGGACCTATCGATGGATACCGTGGTATCCGCCACATTAAAAAACAATGTTCCTTTTGCCTTCAAATCAAAAAAAGCCATTCGTTCGGGTAAAGATTATTCAGACCCCTATTGGTTAAGACTTCCGCATAGTCAGGGATTATTTAATGTACCCGATCAGGTAAATATTGGGAAGCCTGAAAATGAGCCTTCGTTATTTGTGACTTTTAACTTCCTAATAAATGGCGAACCACTAGTTGTCAATAGCCCTCTCATCTATAAGTGGACTGATCCCGTAAAGGGAGAATTGAGTCGTCCTTTTGAAATTGTGCCGCCTATGTTTGTAAATCTACGCGACAAGGTATTGGTCTTTAAAGATCAGGCATCCAAGGAAGTTAGCTTGCTTATCAAGTCGGCTTCAGAGCGGGCATTGTCAGGAACTCTCAAACTTGTTTTGCCAGCAGGTTGGAAGTCAGAACCGGCTTCAATCCCGGTTGAATTAGGGAAGCGAGGACAGGAATTGAACCTCACATTTAAAGTGATGCCCGGAAAAGAAGAGATTACATCTTCATTGGGTGCAGTAGTGGAGATTGAAGGTAAGCAGTACGATCAATCTTTACTCACCATTAATTATGATCACATTCCGGTTCAAACGTTGCTTCCGAAGGCCGAAGCAAAGGTAGTGCGGCTAGACCTGAAGAAAGAGGGTGGTGTGATTGGCTACATCAAAGGTGCGGGAGATGATGTTCCCGCTGCGTTGCGGAATATGGGCTACGAAGTATGGGAGATGAAAAATGAAGAGGTAACAGCTGCCAACCTAGCGAGATTAGATGCTGTAGTCCTGGGGATACGGGCATTAAATACCAATGAGCGCATTAGGCATTTCATGAGCGATCTTATGAACTATGTTAAAAACGGTGGAACGATGATCACGCAGTACAATACCAATTTTGATATGGAGCTTGATCTTGATAAGATAGCGCCTTATTCACTTACGCTTTCGCGCGATCGTGTTACAGAAGAAAACAGCGCAGTACGAATTCTTAAGCCTGATCATGCTGCGTTAAATTATCCCAATAAGATTACTGCCAAAGACTTTGAAGGATGGGTACAGGAGCGGGGATTGTATTTCCCTGATAAGTGGGATCCGAACTTCGAATCACTTTTGTCGATGAATGATAATGGTGAGACGCCACGGGACGGAAGTTTGCTCATTGCAAAGTATGGCGCAGGCCACTATGTGTATACCGGACTTTCATTTTTCCGCGAATTGCCCGAAGGAGTTCCGGGGGCATATCGTTTATTTGCCAATCTAACCTCACTTGGAAAAGGCAAAAAGCCAGACGTATCACGGGTCAAGACCAAAGCCAAATAAGCAATAGTTTAAATGGAAGAGATCGAAGAAAAACCTCCTGTTTTTAAATACTGGAAAGGTTGGTATTGGCTGCTGATGGCCGTACTCGCAATTCAGGTAATTGTTTACTTAATCATAACCCAATCATTCGTATGAATCCTATTGATTGGATAGTTCTTTTCGGAACGATTGCATTGATTGTAGGTTATGGCACCTGGAAATCCAAAGGAAGTAAAAACATCGATGGTTATTTGCTTGGAAACAACAGCATGCCGTGGTGGAGTGTATGTCTTTCCATAATGGCAACACAAGCAAGCGCTATCACATTTCTTTCAACACCCGGTCAGGCTTATGAAGATGGCATGCGCTTTCTTCAGTTCTATTTTGGTTTGCCATTGGCAATGGTAATCCTAAGTATAACCGCTGTGCCTTTGTATCATCGGCTAAAGGTGTATACTGCTTACGAATACCTTGAAACGCGATTTGATTTAAAGGTCAGATCATTAGCGGCTTTCTTTTTTCTAATGCTTCGTGGCATTTCTGTGGGGATTACTATTTATGCTCCGGCTCTGATTCTATCCACAATTTTAGGGTGGAACATCAATCTTACTACCATTTTTATTGGTTCATTGGTAATGATTTACACCGTGACGGGCGGTACGAAAGCCGTCAGCCTGACACAGAAGTATCAACTCACTATAATTATGGGGGGGATGATCTGGGCTGGCTATATTGCCTTTTCCAAATTGCCTGAAAGTATTTCTTTCTCAGATACATTTTCGTTGGCAGGTGAGTTGGGTAAGTTAAACCTGATTAATTTATCCTTTGACCTTACGGATCGCTACAACATCTGGTCTGGATTAATTGGAGGTCTCTTCTTGTTCCTCAGTTATTTCGGTGCAGATCAATCTCAAGTTGGGCGTTACCTTGGTGGCAAATCGATCACAGAAAGTCGCCTTGGCTTGATCTTCAATGGCCTGCTTAAAATTCCCATGCAGTTCATAATACTTTATATAGGAATTTTAGTCTTTGTTTTTTATCAATTCACGCAGCCACCTGTCTTTCACAATATCGCGCTGAAGGAGAAGGCTATGGAAACTAATTTCGCACCCGCCATACGCGAAATGGAAACTGAGTACGGAGAGGTGTTTGAAACCAAGAAAGGACACATGCAGAACCTGGCGGAGGCGATTGCAACCGAGAATAGCGAAGGTATTGCTTTGGAAAAGCAAGCCATCAAGGAAATCAAAGAATCAGAAACCGAAATTCGTTCGCGTGTAAAGGAAACCATCGCGAAAGCAGTACCAGGAGCCAATACACTGGACAAGGATTATGTCTTTATCAATTTTGTAATGACGTACCTTCCTCATGGACTCATTGGTCTTTTGCTTGCAGTGGTTTTTTCTGCGGCAATGTCTTCTACCGCATCAGAACTAAATTCGCTGGCATCGACCACCGCTGTAGATATTTACAAGAGGTCTATAAATTCCAACGGTAATGACATTCATTATGTCAGGGCATCGAAGCTTTTTACGGCAGGATGGGCTGTGGTGGCTATGATTTTTGCTTCAATTGCTAACCAGGCTGAGAACCTTATACAGTTTGTTAATATTATTGGTTCACTTTTTTACGGAACAATTCTGGGAATATTTGTGACAGCCTTTTACATAAAGTATGTGAGGTCAACGGCCGTGTTCTTTGCAGCGATTGTTGCAGAAGGCGTTATTCTTTACCTCTACTTTTTCAAACGGCAAGAGGTAGCCTTTCTGCTATACAATATCATTGGTTGTGTGCTGGTTGTGGTGCTGTCGTTGATCCTTCAAAACATTTTAAATAGGATAGAAACAGAAAAGGCACCGGTTTAACCGATGCCTTTTCCCTCATTTCCTGATTTTTATCAGGCGGGGCTGTGGATGATAAACGTTATTTCAACGTCTTCATCAACTCCTCATTCAATTTCACGTAGCCGAAGTCCGACTCAGCCTTCTTCGCGAGGTCAATGGATTGTTGTGCAGTAGCCATTGCTCCTTTTTTATCGCCAAGTGCTTTTTGAATTTTTGCTTTTGTATGGATATTCCAAAAGGCATTAGGATTTGCTGCAATACCAAGGTTGATCCATTCCAATGCTTTGTTAAGGTCTTTACCATTTTCAAAGTAATAGTTAGCAGCGGTAGTATATGCACCTGCTGATACTTTGGTTTTAGCTTCGATGTCCTTCATTACTTTGCTATCAAACTCAACAGCTACACCGAATTTTACGGATGTATTCTCCCAGCTGATTTGGATTTTGCCGGATGTGTTATTGTCAGCGATATCAGAAATGCCAATGGTGAAAGTTTCAACTTTCTCCGTCAACTTCTCTGGCTTCACATTGAAACGCGCAGCTTCTTTGGTCTTGTCATAGCCAGCTGTGTTTCCTCCAATGGAAAGATCATTGTAAAGCATGACAGTCCATTCAGTTGCGCCCGGAGTGGTGAAGAGAAGGTATTCTCCCTTCTTTACATCTACACCTTCTACTTTTACATCATCAGAGAAATTGATAATGGTACCGCTATTAGCACCGGTTCTCCAGATCTGGCCGTTAGGAACAAGCACATCAGCAGCCGTTCCAAAAATCTTTCTGCCCTTAGTTTTGGGGCGTGAATAAGTGATCTTTACATCAGTCAATCCGATGACTGAACTAACCGTGGCAGCTGAGCTGGCAGAAGGAGTCTGAATTTGAGCCTCTGCTAAAATACTGACAGCTAACAGAATAAGCATTAACACTTTTTTCATAATTGTTATTTTTGGGTTTTGGTTAACATTTCGAGGGGTCAAAATTAAGATAGTTTTCAACACCGCAAAACCATTAAATTGTTAACGAATTCATAATGCTACCCGAGTCATTCTATCAGCGTAACAATGTTGTAACTATCGCCCGTGAACTACTCGGCAAGGCACTTTACTCGCGTGTCAACAAGAAAGTGACAGGAGGGATGATTGTTGAGACGGAGGCCTATTCGCAAACAGAAAAGGGATGTCATGCATTTAATGGTAAGACCGAACGCAATAAGATCATGTTTGACACGGGTGGATTTGCCTACGTATACCTCTGCTACGGAATACACAATTTGTTTAATGTGGTTACGAACACAGCAGGGGCAGCCGATGCGGTCTTGATCAGAGCCCTTCAACCGTTGGAGGGCGAAACAATAATGATGAAACGAATGAATACAACTTCACTCAGTAGAATTACCTCAGGACCGGGGAAACTGACAAAGGCGTTGGCAATTGATCGAAGCTTCAATGGAAAACATTTAGAGGGTGAAGATGTATGGTTGGAAGATATTGGACAAATATTTTCTAGCAAGGATATCGTAGCCAGCAAACGCATTGGTATCGACTATGCCGGAAAGGATGCACACTTACCGTGGCGCCTTACCATTTAAGGAAACTCCTGGGTGAGTAAACCATAACATTCGATTATCTTTACGGGGATGAAAAGTACATTAGCGTCCGCTCTTCTTTGTTTTGTATTCGTTCCTTTTTTGGGTTGGTCACAACGATTTAGCGAGTTATCTGCTAAGCCAGTTAATTCAGGCTATGATGAACAGAATCCGATCTTAAGTCCAGAAGGTCTACTTTATTTTACTATTGCAAATCATTCACAGAATGTAGGAGGGAAGAAAGATCCAGGTGATATTTGGTTTTCTAGCTGGTCTGACAATCAGTGGTCATTACCCATTCATGCGGGTAATAACCTTAACGATAAAGGGTATAATGCTGCGGTGGGTTTTTCACCCGATGGGAGTCAGATATTTTTAGTTAATCACTACCATAAAAGTGAAGCAGCCACCAGCCAGGGTATTTCCTGGTCAAGAAAGAATGGATCCGAATGGAGCTTTCCAGAAAACATTGCCATTCCTTATTTTTTGAATCGCTCCTCCCTGTTAAGCGGCCAACTAATTGAAGACAAAGGCATTTTCATATACGCAGCTGAATCCTATGACACCAAGGGTGCTGAAGATATTTATGTTAGCCGAAGAGATAATTCAGGGAAGTGGAATGAACCGAGAAACTTAGGTGCAGTTATAAACACTACGCTTCAGGAATTTTCGCCATCATTGAGTGAAGACCAAAAATTTCTTTATTTCTCTTCCAATGGCCGAAGGGGATATGGAAGTTTTGATGTTTACTTTTCTGAACGCCTTGATGAAAGTTGGCAAAATTGGTCGATCCCGGCTAACATGGGATCTCGGATAAACTCAGATGGTCGCGAACTGTTTTACCGAACTTTTCCACAACGAAACCTTGCTTTGTATACTACTACTCAAAATAGTGATGGATATGGTGATATCAGATTTTACCTTGATTCGTTGCAAAAGAATATCCCTGATACAGTGGTCAAGCTTGTTGAAATAAAGAGGGAGACCACGGTAGGGAAAGTCAACTTTACCAGGATGAAAGGAAACGTTACATCATCCAAAACCGGGCAGCCTATAGCGGCTAAATTGGATTTCAAAGCCGATTCGGTTTACAGTACAAGTTCTAACGCCAAAGGTTCTTACGCAATCCCTATTCCATCAACGAAAATCTATACGATTGTAGTTGAAGCACCTGGCTACATTGGTGTGTTGGAGAAACTGGACATTCATACGTTTGAGATGGATCAGGTAGAACTCAACTTCATGCTGCAGCCTATTGAGATTGGTACTACCGTCAATTTAAAGAATGTTCTTTTTCAGGTAGGCACTACTACTTTGCTTTCAGACTCTTACAATGAATTGGATGTGGTAGTAGATCTTTTGAAGTCAAATCCCAAAGTTGAAATTGAATTGGCGGGTCACACTGACAATCGGGGTGATGCAAAGATGAATCTGAAGTTATCTCAAAGCAGGGTAGATAAAGTGAAAGCATATATCACCTCCAAAGGTGTAAGTGGCAAGCGGATCAAAGGCAAAGGCTATGGTGGCCAAAAACCAATTGCCGGAAGTGACTCCGAAGAAAGTAGAAAACTTAACCGAAGAGTTGAGTTTACGATTGTAAAGGATTAGAAAAAATGTAAAGACTAGGCAGAAGATTCAGTCTTTTCACTTTCTGCTTTCCATTTTCGCTCCTCATCAATACCCATCAGCTGTATCATCACCTCTTGGGTCTGCGCCACCTTCCAGTTTACCATTTTTTAGAACAAGAATAGCATCTACTCTTCCTATTCCTCCTCTGGACTTGATAGTATGACCGAGCGTAACAAGAGCCAGACTATCTTCTTTTTTAGTGGCGTTGGTTTCCTGGAAAATCATATCCGGAATCCATTGGCTATGCACACGCTTTGCGGTAACTGCTTCCTGCATGGACATATCATGTTCAAGTACATTTAGGATAGTTTGAAAAACAGAGGTGATAATGGTTGAACCTCCCGGTGTACCCACAACCATCAGGAGCTTCCCATCTTTTTCGACAATGGTGGGCGTCATTGAACTAAGCATTCTTTTGTTGGGGATAATTTTGTTGGCTTCGCCTCCGATAACACCATACATGTTTGGCGTGCCTGGCTTGGCGCTAAAGTCATCCATTTCATTATTCATAAAGAAACCCGAGCCATCCACGATTACTGTAGATCCGTATCCACCATTAAGGGTTGTGGTTACAGATACTGCATTTCCTTCTTTATCGACAACGGATAGATGTGTAGTTTGATCAGATTCTCCTGTGAAGCTGCCTTCTTTAATGGTAGAACTGAGCGTAGCCTTGTTCGCGTCAAAGCTTGCCATTCGTGAGGTAATGTAGGCTGAGTCTATTAGGCCCGTTACAGGCACATTGAAAAAATCAGGATCACCAAGATGGGCAGCACGGTCGGCATAAACTCTACGCTCTGCTTCCGTCGTGAGATGGACGGTGCGGGATGAGTTCCATCCCCATTCGCTTATTGGGTAAGGCTCTACTGATTTGAGTAATTGAATTAGCGCAATTCCACCGCTGGAGGGTGGTGGCATAGAAATAATCTCGTAGCCTTTATAGTTTCCGATTAGCGGTTTTCTCCAAATTGCCTCGTAATTCTTCAAATCGGCATGAGTAATGATTCCTTTACCGCGATTCATCTCAGCTACAAGATCATCTGCAGTTTTACCTTCATAAAATCCTGCCCTTCCATTATCGCGAATCCGCTCCAATGTTTTTGATAAGTCGAGCCAGTAAATCATATCTCCTTCTTTCCACAACTCTTTTAAGAGGAAATCAGGACTAACTGAATTCAACCTTACCAAATCCTTCTGAATTTCATTGAGACCTTCGGCTTCTTTTTCAGTCAATGCAAAACCATTGCGCGCCAGGTCGATGGCAGGCTGCACAAGATCCTTCCATGGAAGGTTGCTGAATTTAGCGTGAGCTTCTGCTAATCCTGCCACTGTTCCGGGGACTCCCGAGGCAAGGTGGCCTTCGGTACTCAGCCCTTCAATTAATTCACCTGTTTCCCCAAGATACATGTTAGGCGAAGCGGCACTTGGCGCTTTCTCTCTATAGTCCAGAGCCGCAACACTATCATTGGCAAGCCGCAACACCATAAACCCACCACCTCCAATGTTTCCTGCCACAGGATATACAACAGCCAGCGCAAATTGCGTGGCAATAGCAGCATCTACCGCATTACCGCCTTTCTTGAGAATATCAACACCGACCTTGGAAGCAAGGGGATGTGCAGATACTACCATGGCATTGTCTGTAATACGGCCTGCTACCGTTTCATTTTTTGTTTCTTTTGAATTGCAGGCAACGAGATAAACTACCGATAGAAGAATAACATAGCGATTCATGGAATAGGGGTTGGGTTTAATCGCATAAATGTATTATTTCCAGCTGAAGAAAACCATGAGTCTCCGAAAAGAAAAAGCTGCACGTCTGAAGTTGAGTGTTTTAGATCACACTGTCAAACTAATCGGCAAGAAGTCATTTGATGACATCTATGTAGATGAGATTTGCGCCAAAACAAAAATATCGAAGGTAACTTTATTCAAGTATTTTCCACAAAAGGAGGACATCTTATTGTATTTCTTCCGCGTGTGGTGTTTGAACAGAGCCGTTGAACTTAAAGACAAACCACGGGAAGGTGTACAGGGTATTACCTACTTGTTTGATAAACTGAGCGAGGAGTGTGAAACTCATCCCGGGATGATTCTTCGCTTGTTTGCATACCTCGCAGACATGAAGCGAATCCCCAAGCCGTTTCCCGTAAAGGTTGAGGAAAAGAAATTACTTTTTCCAGGGATTGTTGATATTCATAAGATTGAAATTCAGTCGGTAGACCAAATGTTTGAGAAGTTCGCATTGGAAGCAATTTTCAAGAAAGAGATTACGAAGACAACCAATACACGTGACGTCACGCAAGCTCTGACAACTTTGTTTTATGGTTCGGTGATTACCGCTCACATTAATCAACTCTCCCAACTGAAATATTTTTTTCGGAGAAACCTTGAATTGCTGCTGAAGGGAATGCAGTAAGGAGAAGCTAAACTCAGCCGATTTTTTCTCCAGATACAACCGGATTGTATTTTCAGGCTTACCTCGTAAATTGTGCGAGTCGAACCCTGAATCTATAAAACATGAAACTTTTAAGTTGTCTTTTTCTCTTCATTTGCTCAACCGCTTTCGCGCAAACTGATCTTGAACTATTCTTAAGTCACCCAATAGAGTCAGAGTTTGCGGCATCTGCCGATGGGAAGAATATTGCTTGGGTGATTAATGACCACGGCAAACGAAATATTGTGGTAAAGGCCGGAACTGAGTTGCCCAGATTGTTAACCGATTATCAGTTGGACGATGGTCAGGAGTTGAAGCAGTTGACATTTTCTCCTAATGGAACCAAGCTTCTATATGTTCGTGGAAGTGAAGCCAACAAGGCAGGCCAAAATCCAAATCCAGCAAGCCTGCCAGGTGGCACTGACATGGCTATCTGGTACAAGGAAATTTCCTCTAAAAGTCCTGCCACCAAACTTACAGCAGGAAGTAATCCTGTATTCTATAAAGATGGTTTAAAATTCCTTTTCTCCAGAGGTGGGCAGATTTTTGAATCGACTATGGATATCAATGCTGTACCTAAGCAATTGTTTTTTATTCGAGGCAATAATACGGATCCTAAATTCTCACCTGATGGTCGGGAAATTCTTTTTACAAGTGATCGGGGAAATCATAGTTTTATCGGGATTTATCATACCGATAAGAAGACCATTCGTTGGCTCGCACTTGATGTTACTCATGATAATTTCGGAGTATGGTCTCCCGATGGAAAGCAAGTAGCTTTTATTCGCACACCGGGAACCAAGATTGGATCACTTAATGATATTACAGGTGGAACCCGATTTTCAATCGTCATTGCAGATACAGAAACTGGTAAGGGTGTGGAGATTTGGAAGTCACCCTCTGATGATGGCGGCTTTGCTCAAGGTGCTCCTGATCCTCTGGTTTGGACCAGCACGAATAGGATACTTTTCTATTCGGAGCATACAGGAATGAACCATGTCTTTTCCATGAGTCCAAATGGAAGTGACCTGAAGGACATAACACCAGGCGAAGGCGAAGTAGAAAGTTTTGTTACTGATCCCACGGGTCAGTTCATTTATTTTGATGGCAACCGAAACGATACGAATAGAAGGCACATATGGAAGACGAATGTCTTAAGTGGAAATCCAGTTGCTGTTACCTGGGGTGAAGGAATTGAAATGTATCCTGCTCTGGCTGGTAAAGATTTGTATGGTTTCAAATCGACATTCAATACAGCACGATCGCTCGTAAAAATTGATGAGTCAAAGAATGTCAGCGCTCCGGTCTATCCTCAAAAATTACCTTCCTTTTCACCCGCTTCATTTGTAAAGCCGGAGGCCGTGATGGTGAAGGCAGCCGATGGAATGATGGTGCATGGACAATTATTTATTGATCACAAGATAGCGGGCAAACGTCCCGGAATTGTTTTTATTCATGGAGGGCCTCATCGCCAAATGCTTTTGGGCATGCATTACATGGAATACTACAGTTACTGCTATTCGTTCAATCAGTTATTGGCAAGTAAGGGCTATGCAGTCATTGCAGTAAATTATAGAAATGGAATTGGCTATGGTAAAGATTTCAGAAGAGCTAAAAATCAGGGGCCACGAGGAGCCAGTGAATATCAGGATATAGTTGCTGCCGGGAAGTATCTGCAAACGCTGCCTGAAGTTGAAGCTTCAAAAATAGGTTTGTGGGGTGGATCGTATGGCGGCTATATGACAGCGATGGGCCTAGCCAGAAATCCTGAATTATTTAAGGCCGGGGCGGATGTGCATGGTGTACATGACTGGTCTTTTGATGGTCAGGATGCTACTAACTTCTGGGGCTTAAAAAAAAGTGAAGCAGAATTGGCGCTCAAATCTTCGCCAGCTTTTGATCTTTCCAATTGGGTGGCACCTGTATTCGTTGCTCATGGAGATGATGATCGCAATGTGAATTTTCAACAGACGGTTGATATTGTTGAAAAGCTTCGCGAGAAAAATGTAGATGTAGAGCTTTTAGTGCTGCCCGATGAGGTTCATGGTTTTCTACGGTACGAGAGTTGGTCGTCAATATTCAATGCAGCAAGGGATTTTTTTGATAGGAAATTAAAAAAGTAATCTTTCTGGTTTCTACTGTCCTACGTCTCTTGTCTAGTACCTGTTTATGAAAAAATTAGTAGCCCTTACTGGAGCGGGCATTAGCGCTGAGAGTGGTATTGCTACTTTTCGTGATGCAGGTGGGCTATGGGAAGGGCATAAGGTCGAAGATGTGGCCACGCCTGAGGGGTGGAGAAAAAACCAGGAGTTAGTATTGGATTTTTATAACCAACGGAGAAAGAAAGCGCTGGAGGTAAAACCAAATCGCGGTCATGAAATCCTTGCTGCGCTGGAAAAGAACTTTGACGTGACTGTGATCACTCAAAATGTTGACAACCTGCACGAACGAGCTGGTTCCAGTAATGTAATTCATTTACACGGAAGCCTATTTGAGTCACGCAGCACAGCTGATCCGTCATTGATTTATCCTATTGCAGGGTGGGAGTTGAAGAAAGGAGATAGGTGTGAACAGGGCTCTCAGCTACGGCCTAATATCGTTTGGTTTGGTGAAGCCGTACCAATGATGGATGTGGCAGCAGAGATAGCTTCACAAGCTGATATTTTTTTGGTAGTTGGTACATCCATGGTTGTATATCCTGCGGCGAGTCTTATCGACTACGTTCCTGCTGATGTTAAAAAATATGTTGTTGACCCAGGCCGGCCTGAAATATGGCATGTACCCAACCTTGAATTCATTCAGGAGAAAGCAAGCATCGGTATGGCCAGAGTAATGGAGGTATTAAATAGGAATCGATAAGCTTTATTTCGCAGCCAGTTCATTTAAAAAATTTCTGAACTTGTCGGTGTTGTAATTTTTAGTACCCACTTCCTTCATCACAATCTTGCCATCTTTGGAAATCACAAAAGTTGTAGGAATAGAAGGCACATTTAATTGCTCGGTTAAATAGCCCGAAGGCATATACACGGGGAAAGTATAGTTGTTCTTTCGCACATAAGATTTTACTTTTTGCGCTGCCTGATCCTTATCAATGGATAACATTATGAAAGCAATCCGATCATCGTTCACTTTGTTGTAAAGTTTGTGAATGGCCGGCATTTCTGCGCGGCAAGGACCACACCAGGTGGCCCATAGGTTAAGGAAGATCACCTTGCCCTTAAATTGTTCTGCATTATACCCGTTGCCAAGTGAGTCTTTCATCGTAAATCCAAAGTCAAAATCCTGCAGATTTTTATCCTTATCGGGGATGGAGGCGTTCATAAGTCCTGAACTCAGGGCGGCCTGCTGAGTAAGTGCCGCTACCTCTCCAAAAAGCCCGGTTACTTGAAGGAGTCCTATGATAATCAATGCAGTTATAAAAGGCTTTATGAATTCAATTATCCTGTGCATGAAGATTTGGCGTGGTTGTTGAGACTCAGTTTCTCAAATGTCTTTATTTTAATAACTTGGAACAATTATTCCGTAAAATGAATCGTAAGCTAGCTCCTCTGCTTCTCCTTTGCCTGTTTTTTTCGCCAGCGCTCGTGGCTCAGAAAGTCAAGTATAAGGATCTTATTCTTCTGCTTAATGCAAAGCAGTATGACCAGGCAGAGCCGTTTCTAAAGAAATACCTCAAGGATAACGATGATAATCCTAATGCCTATCTTTTTATGGGCATTATTTTTCATGAGAAAGCCTTCAAAAAAGATGTATTGAAGGAGACAACGTTGATGGTGCAGGATATGGATTCTGCTGTCTTGTTCTATGATAAAGCATATAAAGCGATTGATGAGAAAGAAATCAAACGCAACAGCGAATACTACGAGGCCTATAACCGCAGGGATCTTCGCACCGGTGAATTTGGCGTGAAACTTTCAGATGTGAAGTTTGACCTTGAGAAGAAAATGCAGGGACTTAAGGAGAGAAAAGAAAGCGTAAAAAAACTGAAGGAGTATTATTCAAGTTCAGAGTTATTGTATTCTGAAGCAACAGCCAGGTTTAAATTTATGCAGAGTAAGTATGGTACTCAAAGGGGGGTATTTCTTCAATCTACAGAAAAGACACTTGCTGAACTCCAACATGTTATAGATGCAGTTGATTCACTTTTGGTAGCCTTTGATAACTATAAAAATACTTCTCAGCTGTTAGGCAAAACAGGGTATAATCAAGCGCTCAATCTTCAACCGATAAAAGACTTTGAAAAGGACGGCCACACATCGGCAGATTTTACAAAGGACGACCTAAAGTTATGGGATTTTAAAGCGTGGGCGGAGACAACGAAGTCACGAATAGAAAAGGAAGTCAATCCGATGCGTGATCAATTGGTTGCCTATGATATTGAATTAAATAAACTTCGCGAGAAGCTAAGAAAGGATTCCGTGTCGGTTCGAAATGAGTTGGACTTGCTTTCCAAAAATTCTCCTGTGACACAACTAAAGGCATTTGATCCCGATCCATTGCCGGGTGGAATTTTCGAAATGAAAAAGGCAGAGTTGGAGTACAATTCAGATCAGATTTCCGATCGGCAATTGAAGGATTCCGCCAATGTAAATCTCCAGATTGCTTTAGTCAGCAAAGAACTTGCTGATATTAGCCGCCTGAATGGCATCACTCAATCGCTCCTCGAAAAGGATTTTGTCAAGGAAGGGGAGAATTACGCTCATTTTATTTCCAATGCATACGGCACAGTGGATGTTTTGAAAAGCCTGATAAAGGCAACAAAAGAATATGCAGAACGGGAAAAGCTCAGGAAAGAGCGTGAGTCGGAAGTAAAGTCTCAATTATTGAAGTGGGTTATTGAAGGTAAGGATTCTATTCCGTTATTCATTGATGAGACAATGAGACGATCAAAATTTAAGCCGTTGATAATAAAGGACGAAAGTTATACCTCCGGATTGGTTTTTGGTTCAGACTCATTGGCAACCGGATACTTCTATACCGTAACACCATCGCGTGTTCCTGATATTAAGATTTCTTTCCCCGTTGATAAGCCGACATTTAAAATCAGAAACCTAGCCATAACCAAAGGATTGACTACAACTGATGGAAAGAACCAGGTTTACTTTGTACTAATCTATTCAGAAGACAAGGTGGAAGAGAAATTTACGGCAACGCTTGCTAAAATTTACCGATCCGATGGCCTGGCCTGGTGCAATAATTACAAGTTGGATCTACTTCCCTCTGAACTTACGTTCAATCAGGATTCTGGCGAGCTTACGATAAAAATATCAAGCCCGGCAGGGGATAGCAAAGTTATTACCTTAGACAAGAACGGTAAAACGATTCAATAGGTCGATTGCGATTAATTTGCTTAGTGAGACATTATCTCGTAGGATCGCTAAAGGACTTAAGATAGTTGGGTGTTAGCCTGTTGTTCTTGCGATTGATGTCGGCCATTCTCTGACTTGGATCTATTTCGATAGCCTCAATATCTCCCCGTTTACGATTGATCTTTACGGTATAGGTTGGATAAACCCATGGCCAGGGATCTAGTTCAAGTCGTTTGATTGCTTTATCTTCTACAGGTTTGTTTCCCAGCATTTCATTCAGAGAGATATAGTAAAGCTCTTTGCTTCCATCTTTATAGCTTACCAGCAAATCGATAGGCATGGGATGCTCTCCTATGCGCTGCAATTCAACAAAGGTTGCCTCTTCTGAAGAACTTAGGCTACCGATTCCGTAGTCAACTCTTTTGGTAGTGCTGATCCAATAGCGCAAATACCAATGCAGTTGCAGACCAGAAACCTTTTCCATCACACGAACAAAATCATTTGGCTCGGGGTGTTTCATTTTCCAGGTGTTATAGTAGCGCCTCATCCCTGAGTAGAAGCTTTCATCTCCGATTACATACTTGAGTTGTTGAAGAAAAACGGCTCCCATGCTATAAGCTGCCGTACTGTAAGCTCTATTCGTATTGAAATGATCGGAGTGCTGGCTGGCCGGCTCCTGCAGTCCGCTGGCGACTAGTCCAAAATAGCTTGAATAACTTCCTGCATGAGGATTTGTTTCACCCAATATAGCCTGTACCGCTTCATTACTTGCAAAGTCTGCGAAACCCTCATCCATCCACGCGTAGAGCGACTCGTTGGAGGCGAGTGTCATTTGATACCAACTGTGTGCCACTTCATGCATCATTAATTCCGAGGTACCATTGCGTGTACCTTCGCCTAAGATTAAGGTGCACATGGGGTACTCCATTCCACCATCACCACCTTGAATGACTGAATATGTTTCAAATGGATACTTACCAAATGTTTGGTTCAGGAATTGAAATGTCTTCACTGCGTCAACTTCCATCGCTGCCCAGTTCTCTGCTGTCTTTTCATTTTTTTGATAAAAGAAATGCAACGTTGGTCCATTGGGCACTTGCAGTTTGTCATGTGTGTAATCAGGGTCGGCAGCCCACGCAAAATCAATTACATTGTTAGCTACAAAATTCCAGGTTAGTTCCTTGCTTGTTTGCTTGACAGCAGCGCCTTTCTTTTCATAGCCATGACCAATCTTGTCGGGCTCCTGTAAAATTCCAGTGCTTGCCACAATGAATTTTGAATCCAACGTGATTTTTACATTAAAATCTCCCCACACACTATGGAACTCACGCGCTACATAAGGGTAGGCATGCCAGCCCTGATAGTCATATTCCGCTATTTTAGGATACCACTGTGTCATCGAGTAGGCAATTCCCTCGCGATTATCTCTGCCAGATCTCCTTATTTGAATGGGTACTTGTGCTTCAAATTTCATATCAAATACCGACTTGGCTCCCGGCAGCAAAGGTTTGCTGAGAAGCACTTCCATAACTGTACCGTTGATGTGAAATGATAAATCTTTTCCGTCCTGTTTTAGGGATTGAATATGCTGATAGCCGATTTCATTGTCTTTCAGTTTTGCAATTCTATCCATCACTCTTCGATCAGGATCGGGAAGATTTCGGGAGCGAACATCCATCATGCTCCCCGGTTGGAAGGCATTGAAGTAAAGATGATAATAGATTTTTTTTAATGTGTCAGGCGAATTGTTGCTATATACCAGACGCTGCGAACCATCGAGTTTGTGCGTAGTCACATCAAGACGAACGTCCATTGTGTATTCCACGCGCTGTTGCCAGCGATTTTCCTGAGCTGATGCGGCAATGACGAGTAGTGTGGAGGTTAAAAAAAGGAACGAATGGATGACTGACTTTTGCATAGATGAATACGATTTTTGATACCGAAAAGTATCAAATGCATCAACGTAAACAAAAGACTTTTTTATGGACTAAAGGCGAAGGAAACGGGAAATGCTGGCCGAGAAGTAGCCGCTATTGGTAAGACCAAGCTCTTCTCCAGGAAGTGACTTTGGGATATTGTACGTATAACTTAACATAAACGACCAGTCCTTCACCCGAAGACTTATTGGTGCCGTAAAGGAATAGTTCATTACTCCGAATTCTGTCTTGTCTTGCGTATAGTATAGAGGGAGCCCATTCCTGACCCTGAATAGCACTCCCAACGTAGTTTTCGCGTAGGGCAGGTACTCGGTAATAACTTCACTTCCTATAAGCATGCTGATTGTTGGATAAAAAAGAAGCCTATTCACCTTGCCCCAATTTTTTTTCTCGAGACTTAAACTGATCCCTGGCATTATACGATGAGCTATTTTGTCTCCGAAATAAAATTGATAATCGAGCCGCAGTGTTATTGGATTTAATTCCAGAAAATTGGAGACACCAACGGCATTGGTATACGGAATCGAAACATCATTTCCAGAGTTGCTATACAGGTATTTTGTGTATTCTGCTACCAACGAGTATTTCTTGGTGGGTGAGTAGAGATACCCTCCTGAAAAAACGGAGAGGTAATAATCTGGGTCGTATTCTTTGCTCCAGTATCCAGAGTAATCGGCATAGAGCCCGCTTTTGTGGTAATATGAAACACCTGGTGATAAACCAAACTGGCTAAGACCCAGCGTCCGCTCTGCGGAGACAATATTGGAATTGTATCCCATCCTCACCAGCAGTTGAGAAGTCTCATTAACATCTGGCAATAGAAGGAGGCTGTCAATCATGTGGAAGATTGATAGTGAATCTTCCAGTGTAAGCACGGTATCCGCTTCAAAATTATTTGGGCGGTCTAAGTAGGTCAATGAATTATCAACCTCTTGCGAAAAACCGCAATGGTAAGTAGAAATCAGGATTAGAAATGAAAGGCCCTTCTTAATCACACAATAATGCTATCGATTCTGCTTTAAGCGTTGGTTTTTATCCCTGAAATTTTCCTTTCGCTGCTGCATGACTCTACGTTGCTGAAGTTGATTGAGAATCATTTGCCGGAAGTCCTTTTCAGCTCTTCGTAAGTTTAGCATTTGCTGCGCGCTGATAACTTTCAGAATTCTGCCTGAGTAATCTTTTTCAAGATCCAGCTCCCGTTGCTTTAGTTTGAGACCGAGATCGATCAGTGCCTGCTCTTTCTGTGGGTCTGGGTTGGCAGGATCAATCTCCTTCCTCGCTATGTTTAATTCCTTTCTCAGCTCCATTTGCTTTCCGGCAAACTCGCGATAGACAGGCCAGAATTTTTCCGCTTGCTCGGGCGTTAGTTCAAGTCGCTCAGTGAGCAAGGCGATGCGTGCTGCTTCAATCTTCTCCCTGGCTTTAGGATCTTGTCTTACAATCTCATCTTGTTCCTGCGCCAGCATAGGAATAGCAGGTAGGGCAAGAAGTACTGAGAGCGCGTATATTTTTATCCTTTTCATGTGATAATTATTAGAAATATTCGTTTTCAAGTTCGTTTGATAAATTATTCAGTTCTTGTTCATTAAGATTAAAATCCATTAAAGGTTCTTCCTGAAGGCTGTTAATATCAATGTTATTAACGTCAATTCCCTCAAGCAATTCATCGGTGGAGGCATCATCTCCATCCATGAGGTATGAAACCAGCTCTTCATTGCTGACAGAAGCCAGAAGCGACTCTGAATCACTCGGTCCCTTTTGATAGTTTTGAAAAATAAAAATACCGGCCACAGCCAATACTACTACCGGGATAGCATAACGGAGTGCCATTACAAAGAACGGGCGACTTTCGTCAGCAGGCTTATTCAGTGCTATTCTACTTTGAATAACCCCTGGCAACCTGTCGAAATAGCCCTCTGGCACCTCGAATATGTTGTTTTTAGGTATGTCTTCCAGTTTTTTCATTTGCGGCTTTGACTTACTATTTCGTTAATGGTTTAATCAGTTTGTTAAGGAATCTTCAATTTTCTTAACAGCGTGATGATAGCTTGCCTTTAGCGCACCCACGCTGGTACCTGTAATTTCTGAAATCTTTTCATAGGGCATATCATCAAAGTATTTCATGTTAAAAACGAGCCGCTGCTTATCGGGTAGTTTTAAAAGCGCTTTTTGCAGCTCCTTCTGAATTTCATCTCCACCCACATCGGGAGACATATCAATTTTAGCTGTCAGCTCCTTACCTACATCTTCAATGGGCAGAAAGAACCTTCTCCTTTTCTTGGCGAGAAACGTGAGGCATTCGTTGGTAGCAATTCGGTAAATCCATGTAAAGAGTTGAGAATCTTCGCGGAAATTGTCAATTGCCTTATGGACTTTAATGAACACCTCCTGGGTTAAATCGTCCGAGTCGTCATGATCAATCACCATTTTCCTAACGTGCCAATAAATACGCTGTTGATACCCACGCACGAGCAAATTAAAGCCGTAGCTGCGGGTTTCCGGATTGCGGATTTTATCAAGCAGTTCTTTGTCTTCCAAGGGTGACGAGTTCTAAAACTTAGACAAAATAAACTCCTTTCGGTTTAATGCCTAATAGAATTTATAACCTGATTTCGGCAAGTGCATCCACCAGAAGTTCGTACTGCTCTTTTGAGTGGGTAGGGAAGTTGGCAAAGCGCAGTTGACTTTTCTTCAATTCGCCATAACCTTCACCCGGATAAAGGCCTTTTGCCTGAAGTAATTGAGCGACTCGTTGCGTATGTTCTCCGCAATCGGCAACGATGACCGTCTTAGACTGAAATTTAGATTCCTTCACGAATGGTTTGATCAGTTGATTAGATTGAAGCGCCTGATAGAGAATGGCCGCTTTGTATTCCGTTTCTTTTCTGATGATACCAACACCTTTCGCCAACATATCGGTTACCACATTGGCCAGTAGGTATATGCTCAAAACATTCGGTGTTTCGGGAGTTTGGTTTTTTTTGCTATTGGCATGAAAAGCAGGTAGTGAATGATAAGTTCCAATGTTAATACCTTTTGCCTGAAGCATCTCTGCTTTGGTGATACACCGATCGTTGACTATCCATACACCGAGGCCGGCTGGCAGACCAAACCCTTTTTGTACTGAAAAGAACACTGAATCTATTTTGGAATAATCAAACTGAGGGAAAGGTAGAGAGGAGACAGCATCAACAATTACAAGGGCATCTTTGTTTTGCTCTTTAAGTTGATGGATAAACTCCAGGGGTAGAGAAACTCCCGTGCTCGTCTCATTGTGGGTAACAGCAATAAGTTCGGTAGTTGATGGAATTCTCACTTCATCAAACCCAGTGCCCTTGTTTACTTCGATTTTGATCGCTGTTTTTTTTAACTGGCCAGCTATTTCATGGAAGCGATTAGAAAAAGCGCCATTGACCAGGTGGAATGATTCCTTTTCAACCAAATTTTGTATCGACCGCTCCCATATTTCGGTTGCTGAGGCGGCAAAGAAGATGTGAAAGTCTTTGGGAATTGATAACAACTCTTTCAGTCCTTCGGTAGCTTGCTTAAAAATTGCCTCGAACTCTTTACTTCGATGTGCAAGTGATCCAATATTTTCCCGAAGTGCCTTCCGTACGTGATCCTCCATTGTGAAGTACAGTTGTGAAGGCCCCGGAGCAAAAGTGATTTTCATTTTTTCATTAAAAGTTCAAAGTAAAAGCAAACCATAACTTAAACCAAATTAAAGGAGTGATTGATGCTTTGCATGGAGATAACAAAAAATAGAATTTAATCAAGACTTGACGACAAAAGACTTTCCTGTATGTTTGAAATAGAAAATCTCACTTGGATTCGGGACACGTTTGCTGAACCTAACAATTAATACAATACCGAGTGAAGCTTTCAGCCAAAACCAGGCCTCATGCTGACGGAAACGCCAGCACCTCGACCAAAAATCAGGATAACGGAGGAAGGTTGCGGAAGATGAGCAGCTCAAAACTTGTCATAAATGGGGTTCAGAAACACCCTTCCGGATTCAGTGAGATTTTTTAATAAAGCACTCTGAATTTTATCGTATTCTCGATAGCCCGCATTTCTTTAATCACGTCCTTATCGTAGTCTTTGTTAATGTCTGTAATAACATAACCGATGGATTCCGTTGTTTTCAGATATTGCCCGGCAATGTTGATTCCATGATCAGCCAATACCAAATTGATCTTGGCAAGAATTCCTGGAACATTATTATGGATGTGAATCAAACGATGCGCGTTCTCTAACGTAGGCAATGTAAGATTGGGGAAGTTTACACTATTGCTGGTACTGCCGGTGTTGATATAGTCCATCATCTTCCCGGGTACAAAAATTCCTATATTCTCTTGCGCCTCAGCCGTGCTCCCTCCTATGTGGGGCGTAAGGAGTGTGTTGGGTAATCCCCTGAGCTCTGAAATAAATTCCTCGTCATTACTAATGGGCTCATAAGGGTAGACATCTACAGAACAACCCGCTACTTTACCACTTAGAATATTTTCTCTCAATGCTTTAACATCTACAACATGCCCGCGGCTCAGATTTAAAAAAATAACGCCATGTTTCATGAGCCGAAACTCCTGCTCACCAATGATGTTTGTGTTTGCCTCGCGTCCGTCTACGTGAAGCGTTATGACATCGGCAAGCTCCAGCAGTTCCTTCATGGATTTGCATTTGGTGGCATTGCCGAGCGCCAGCTTCTCCTCACGGTCATAGTAATAAACTTTCATGCCCATGTTCTCGGCAAGTACAGAAAGCTGTGCACCGATGTTACCATAGCCAATGATACCCAATCGTTTACCGCGAATCTCAAAGCTTCCCTTGGCCGATTTATCCCACTTGCCAAGGTGCATCTTTGCAGACTTGTCCGGAATATTCCGGATAAGCATTATGATTTCTGCAATGGCTAATTCAACAACTGACCTAGTATTGCTAAAAGGCGCGTTGAAGACTGCAATTCCCTTCTTAGTGGCAGCCTTAAGATCAATTTGATTGGTACCAATACAGAATGCACCAATTACCATGAGTCGGTTTGCTTGATCTAATACTTTTGCCGTGACTTGTGTCTTTGATCGAATACCGAGTACGGATACATTTTTGATTTTCTCGCAGAGTTCATCTTCATCAAGCCCTGCCGGATAATTTTCTACATTGAAACCTTCAGCGCGCATCATTTCAATGGCAACAGGATGCACATTCTCCAGGAGTAAAACATTGATCCTATTTTTAGGATAGGAGATAGCCGTATTCAACTTATTGAGATAAAGGAACTCATCGAGGCTGGGAGCTATATGGTCTGCTTTATCCACAATGTTTTCGCGCTCAATATTTTCGGTAAAGGCATAAAATTTATTGGCCAAACCTGAGTGTTTTATTTCGTAGTCGGTATAGCCATCGCCAATGACGTAGACATCGCCCTCTAAATTCAACCGTTTCAATTGTTCTACTTTGCCGTTGTTGCTGGACAGGGGATTGTCTGTATCAAATCCGATGACTTTACCAGCCTTATCGAACCGGAATTCGTTGGCAAGAATATTTTCTGGTTTTATGCCAAACTCCGTCACCACCGGAGCAATGAATTCGCGAAAGCCGTTGGAGATGATATAAATGCTATCAGAATAAGTGCTAAAAAAATCCTTGTTACGTTTGAATGACTCCGAAACTTTTGACTTAAGCAAGGCGATAAGCGCGGGCATATGCTTTTGGTCTGCCTGCAACAAGTGAAGTCGTTTCTCGAGGGATTCCCTGAATGAAATAGATCCATTCATTCCCTGGTGCGTGATGTCTTCCACCTCTTTTTTGATCTTTTGCTGATCGGGGTGATCCTTCAGAGAGATATCGGCAAGCACATCAAAGGCTTCTACTTTGGTAAATGTGCTATCGAAATCGATTACGAAGTATCTATTAACCTTCATGACGGTTTATTAAACCGCGAATTTAAGGATTGGCTGGTTAATGTTTATAAATTAATTCGATGCAAGGCTACTCTTTCCCGAAGGGAATACGCTTCAATGCAACCTGGCCATTGCTCATAACAAGTAAGACATCCTGAAGAGCCCTGATATCTTCTAAAGGATTTGCAGGAACAAGTATCAGATCGGCTTCGAATCCTCTTTCTACTCTGCCGGTAGATTTATCTATTCCAAGCAATTCAGCAGCCAGTACCGTACTGGATTGAATCGCTTCAAAGTTAGTCATCCCAAGCCGCACATAGTGTGCACACTCTAATGAAATCCGACTTGTCGTAGCTGCTGTATAACTGTTGTCCGCGCCAGAAACGATTTTAATTCCGAGTTCATGTGCCTTCTTAAAAACTCGCTCAGCCTGAGGAATCATAAACTTGCCGCGCAACGCTAATACCGGACCATCATAATCGCCACCGGGTTGTGTAAGGTCTTCAAGAGTGATAAAAGTCGGAACAAGAAAAGTACCACGGTCCTTCATGAGTTTTAGCGTTTCATCCGACAAGAACGTGCCGTGCTCAATACTCTTTGCTCCAGCTGATACTGCGGCCCGTGAACCTTCGTCACCATGTGCATGAATCATCACGGGTACACCTCTCTTTCCTGCTTCCTGAACGATGACCCTAATTTGCTTTTCAGTATAAACTTGTTCGCGCGGGTCGGTATCAGGTCTTCCGGCTCTTTCAGTTCCTCTGGTTTTGATAACCTTAGCTCCGCGATCAATATTTACGTTGACGAGAAGTTTTAATTCCTCATCAGTTTTTACCCCTGTTATCAAAGATCCCAGTCGGGTGTCAGCGAGTACTGTTTCTTCAAGATTTGGACTCACGTAAACTCCTGCAGGAATAATATCTGGTCCTGGTATTCGTCCAGTTTTGGCAAGCTCCATGAGCGATACATCCTGAAAGGCTGCAACTCCTGCTGTCCTCACAGTGGTGACACCTGTCTCCAATGCTCTTTTAGCGGAAGCCAGATTGTCGAGGTGGGAGTGAGCATCCATCATTCCGGGCATCAAATAGTATCCCTGGCAATCGATAGTCTGATAGGTTGGCGCAATTACGTCTCCGCCTTTGCCGATGCGCTCTATTTTGCCTGCTTTTACGAAGACAATGGAGTTCGGATAGATTTTGTTTTCAGTGCCATTAAATAAATTGACATTGGTGAGTGCAATATCTTTTTGTTGGCCGAAGGCTACGATCGAAAACAAAAGAAGGAGAAGCGTTAATCGGGTCATGGTTCTGTTTATTAGTGTTTATGAACTAATTTCTTGGCGTTATCTCATCATTAGTATTTTATTAGCAGCTTCGATCTGCCGCGTATATTCAGTAATTGCATTTGCAGCAATCTCAATTTGTTCCTTCGCTTCTTTCCAGTTCCGTTGCTCGATTGCTTCGCGTACGCCCGGCAATGTTTTCACACCATAACCGGTGTAAAATCCGGGTGCATAAATTGTGTGCTTATACCATGGCCTGCGTGGCAGACCGTTTGGTGAAAGGAGTTTTTGCTCAGCTTGAAACAATAATTCATTGAGCTTATTCAGATTTGTATTAGGTTTTGGATTTGCAGCATATAAATCTGAAAACGTTGACGCGCTTTTCTCCAGTCCACTAACCGCATTCTGTAGTGTTGAGAAATCAATAAATGGAACCGACTCGGTTATGGTAGCAGAAATGTACGTTTGAGTAGGATCATTAGCGAGCACATACCTTCTTTCCCTGATCATCTGATTTTCCAATTCTGTTGACTCCCTCAGATTGTCGAGCAAAGAAATTACCTCAATCAAATAGTTGCTCAGTGTCTTTTGAAATCCCTTGAAATCGAATGGCAAGACATCTGAATTGACGAGCCGAAGTGTGGTCCTGCCAGCAGTTTTGGCAAGGGCAATTCCGTAATCGAATTTAGGATCTCCAAATCGTTTGTAGTGGGTATAAGAGTCATAAATTGAATGATAGACACCGCCACCACCTTCACCTCCGTAACCAATGTTTAGTGAAGGTATTCCTAAATGCTGAATGAAGGGCGTATAGTCTGAGCCGGAGCCGAGAGCGCCTATCGTGAGCGTCTTTTTACTGAGTACATCCTTCTTAGCTTTTGTTGAGCTGGCAAGAACAGCTTGCCGGGATTTTACTCTTTCGAGTACACTGACTCCGGTTTGCGGATCAATTACGTCACGGCCAACTTCACCAACCATAGTTTCCAGCGTATGAGAACCTGCAACTCCAAGAAATCCTCTGCCGTTGCCATCTGAGTTTATATAAGCCACAACCTTTTGCTGGAGTTCTGCCGCGTGATGTTCGACCCACTCCGTGGAACCCATGAGCGAAGGTTCTTCCCCGTCCCATGCACAGAAGACAATAGTTCTCTTCGGCTTCCAACCTGTTTTAACCAATTCACTTATAGCCCTTGCTTCCTCCAATTCAGCTACCAAGCCACTGAGAGGATCAGCAGCGCCATTATTCCATCCATCGTGATGATTTCCCCGCACCACCCATTCATCGGGCAACTCAGAGCCTTTCATTTTTGCAATCACATTAAGGCAATTCACCATATCCCAGTTGAATTGCAGTTTTAAATGAACTTTGGCAGCGCCCGGGCCAATGTGATATGTTATCGGTAAAGCACCTCTCCATTTTTCAGGAGCCACTGGCCCGCCCAACGCGGACAGTAAAGGCAAGGCATCTCCGTAAGAGATTGGTAAAACAGGGATCTTAATAAGGTTTGTTGCGTCACTACGATTAATTCGTTTGGCATCTTCCGTAGCACCTATTTCAGGCGTCAGCGGATCTCCAGGGTAAATTGGCATGTCCAAAACAGAACCTCTTTGTGCTCCGTCTTTTGGCCTGTAAGAACCCTTGGGATAGACATCTCCTTGATAATACCCGTCTTCTTCAGGATCTGAATAGATCAAGCAGCCAATCGCCCCATGTTCCTGGGCCACCTTAGGCTTAATCCCCCGCCAGGAGCCACCGTACTTGGCGATGACAATCTTGCCCTTAACATCAATACCAAGTCGCGCCAGTGTTTCATAATCATCAGGAATGCCATAGTTCACGAAGACAAGTTCTGCTGTAACATCACCGTCTGGCGACCACGCATTGTAAACAGGAAGCTGTTCTGTAGGGCCTGTGGTGCCATCTTCCTTAAGTTGAGGCTCTTCAAGTTTTGCCTTAAAAACAGTAGGAGAGGTCATTTCAAGAACCCGGACCTTTGGCGTGGGGAAGAGAACTTTGTACGATTCAATTTCTGCCTCATAACCCCAGCTTCTCAAAAGATCCCGCATGTATTCGGCATTGATCTTTCCGTAGGCCGAACCAACATGGTGAGGCCGGGCCGTTAATTTCTTAAGCCACTGATCGAGGTTGTCGGCTTTCAGGTAGCTGTCGAATTTTTCTTCCAGTTTGAATTCGCTTTCCGCAGATTCTTTGGTAAAGCCGGTGATGGACTTTTGCTGTGCAAAAGAATTACTTACTGAAAACGCGATGAGATAAAACAGAAATCTTTTCATAAGAGATGGGATTATAAAAATCCAAGGTAAACTACTCTTATAAAATAGTGAATACCTCTGGTGGAATTCTTCCCCTCAGAGGATCAGATGAGTCTGATGAGACTTTTACTTTCGCTTGATTACTTTCTCTACCGCATCAACGATGTTGTTCGGAGAGAGTCCGTATTTCTTGAGAAGATCAGTAGGCTTACCACTTTCTCCAAAGGAATCATTTACGGCAACCATTTCTATAGGGCATGGATTGAATCGTGACAAAACCTGAGCAACACTATCACCAAGACCACCATTGATCTGATGTTCTTCACAGGTGACTGCACACTTCGTTTTACCAACAGAGGTGAGAATCGCTTCTACGTCAAGTGGCTTTACCGTATGAAGATTTATGAGTTCAACACTGATGCCTTTCTCGGTCAACATGGCTTCGGCTTCAATCGCCTGCCACACCATGTGGCCGTTGGCAAAGATGGTGACGTCCGTACCCTCGATCATCTTGTCAGCTTTACCAATGACAAAGGGCCTTCCCTCCGTAAAGATGGGCCATACCGGGCGCCCAAAACGCAAGTAGGCCGGACCAATGTGTTTTCCCAATGCCAATGTTGCTACTTTGGTTTGAATGTAGTCGCAGGGAACGATAACCGTCATGCCAGGTAGCATTTTCATCATACCCACATCTTCAAGAATCTGGTGCGTTGCTCCGTCTTCGCCTAATGTCAATCCTGCATGAGATGCGCAAATCTTAACATTCTTACCTGAGTAAGCGATTGATTGGCGGATTTGATCATACACCCGGCCTGTTGAGAAGTTTGCGAAAGTTCCAGTAAATGGAATCTTGCCACCGATTGTCATGCCTGCTGCCAAACCCATCATATTAGCCTCCGCAATGCCTACCTGAAAAAAACGATCAGGAAAATCCTTTTTGAAAGCATCCATCTTTAGTGACCCTGTAAGGTCAGCACAAAGTGCAATTACATCTGTATTTTGCTTACCTAGTTCATGCAAGCCAACACCAAAACCTGAGCGAGTGTCTTTCTTATCGGTAGCGGTAAATTTGATCATAGTAAGAGGTTGTTATGCGTTGATTTTTGCAGTTAGTTATTCCTATTTAATAATCTCCCAATGTTTCTTCCAATTGCGCCAGTGCTTTGCCTAGCTCTTCATCATTAGGAGCAACGCCATGCCACTTGTGTGAGCCCATCATATAGTCAACACCAAAGCCCATGGCTGTTTTCATAAGATTCATCACCGGCTTACCTTTTCCAGCCAATGTCTTGGCGTGCTCCAGAGCATTGATTAATTCCTCAAGATTATTACCATTGGATTCAATTACTTCCCATCCAAAGGCTTCCCATTTTGCTTTGAGGTTTTTGAGAGAAAGAATTTGATCTACCGGGCCATCTATTTGCTGTCCGTTGTAGTCAATAGAAGCGATGAGATTATCAACCTTGTTGTGAGCAGCATACATGGCCGCTTCCCAAACCTGGCCTTCTTGCTGCTCGCCATCACCCATTAATGTGAATACAAAACGGTCATCCTTATTAAGCTTTTTAACTTGTGCTGCGCCAATCGCTGCTGACAAACCTTGGCCCAAAGATCCTGACGCGATACGTATGCCGGGGAGATGTTCATGAGTGGCCGGGTGGCCCTGAAGACGAGTATTGAGTTTTCGAAAGGTAGCTAGCTCTTTAACATCAAAATAGCCGGCTCTGGCTAGTGTTGAGTACCAGACAGGGGAGATGTGACCATTGGAAAGAAAGAACAAATCTTCACCTTTTCCATCCATCTTGAAGTCTTTGCTGTGCTTCATTATTTTGAAGTACAAAGCGACAAAAAACTCGGTGCACCCAAGCGACCCTCCCGGGTGGCCCGACTGACAGGCATGCACCATACGGACGATGTCTCTGCGAATTTGCGATGTGAGTTTCTTTAACGAGACGATGTCTGTCGATGGATTCATGGGTAAAAATTTGCCCGAATATGTAGCTTTTAGTTAAAACTAAAAAGCCTCCGATCAAGATCAGAGGCTTTGGATTTTGATTAATACACTTTTATTTTCTGCGTGTCTTCTTTGGTGCCTTTTTAGCGGCAGGCTTTACCGGTATTTTTTTAACAACTTTCTTCTTTGAAGGCACTTTAGTTGCGGCCGCCTGGTCAGCGGGATTCAAAATCTGGTTTGCGTGATTTTTGGTATCTACCTTTTCAATGATGTCCTCAATAATTCCGCGTTCGTTGATAATGAACGTTTTGCGGGCGGTGCCCATGTAGGTTCTTCCATACATGGATTTTTCTACCCAGGTGCCATAGGCAGTATGCAATTTCTTATCTACATCGGCCAGCAGACTGAAGGGCAGCTTTTCCTTTTCAATAAATTTTTGGTGGGATTTTTCATTATCGGTGCTGACACCAACTACTTCATAGCCCTGCTTAAGCAGGGTCTTATAATTATCTCGGAGATCGCAGGCTTCTGCAGTGCATCCCGGTGTCATGTCTTTGGGATAAAAAAATAGGACTACCTTTTTTCCCCTAAAGCCTGAGAGACTAACCAGGTTTCCGTTTTCATCATTGACATCAAAGTCAGGGGCCTTATTACCAATTTGAACTGCCATTGTTATAATATTTTTTGTTTGAATATTCTTTCATTTCCGGACTGATCGACAACCTTGAGTTGAAAGTCGCCCTTCAGTGGCTTCTTCTTATCAAGCTTTTCTGATTGAATAATTCCGGATTTATAATCGTAATTCATTAACAACCATTCGCCATTGATGTTCGCCTCAAAATGAGAAATTCCCGAGAGGCCATCGCGTATCCTTAGCCTGGCGGAATTTCCATTGATCGAAATCCGCGTGATTGTGGGAGGGATGGTATCCTCAAGGATCTGGAAATCACCTAGTTCTCGCGTTGAGAATCGAATCCTGTCATTTGACCATTTACCATTCAGGTAAGAATGTCCGTTACCTACCCTATAGACAGCAGTCTTTTCAATATTGCGATATTTATTTTTTGGTTTCAGCGTAATATCCAAGGGCTTGAAAAGAGGAACAATCCGACTGCCAATGGTAAATACCTCGCTGCTGTCTTTTTCTATCCTGGAGATGTTTAAGAAAAGCGTATCATAGAGACTGTTCTCCTTAAATTGGATATCGACCAGGTCATTGTAAAATTTATATTCAGTGCCCGATGGCACTTCATCTTTGAAATTAAATGGCAGGCTGCCCGCACACGTAACTACAGAATCCGGAAGTACTTTTCTCAGGTCTATAAGATAAACATCCCTGAGCTTGTTTCCATAGGAAGGTCTTATTTGCTGACGTTCCTTTTTATGAAACATAGTAAGAAGGGGATTGGCAACGGCTGCGCAATGCTGTGAGGAAATGATGAGGGTATTCTCAAGCAAATCAAACTCCATTGGCGCTTTCATAGCAGGCAGTGTAATCACCTCTTCCGTAACAGGACTTGGCATGAGTTTAAATCTTACTTGACTTTGATTCCCGTATTCATCACGAAGATCGATTCGTACTGGAACTACTTTCGATCCGACTTGAATTTCACCGCTTTGATGCGACCCATCGTGGTAATCGAATCGATTTCCATCATCGATGTAGAGTTTATTAAAGCGGTTGCCTGTGGTCTTCATGGTTTTATAATCCATCAAGGCCAGTATGCCGCGACTCTCCTCAAAGTTGATTCTTTCGATTGTCTGAGAAAATACCCGCTGACTGTCGGCAAACATTTCGATGTAATTGATGCCGAAACGGAATGCGGATTTTTCCATTTTGTCGTGCGCCAACAACTCAACGCCTATGCGGCCATGAGCGAGTATGGGCTTAGAGAAAATGTATGAGTTTCCAACTTTATAGATGTAAAATTCAAACCGACCAAAACGATCATTGATTCGGGAGTTGATATCAAGAGTTTTTAGGGCAATCTTCTGGGCCGTGGGAGCATAGTTGTCTTTTATCTCTTCAAAGCCAAACTTGAGCGGATTGAGGGCTTCATTATCCTGATCACGAATTTCAAAATGAAGGTGAGGGCCTTGAGAAGCTCCGGTGTTTCCCGACAAGGCAATGGTATCTCCTGCCAGAACAGGAAATTTCCCTGCTGGAAATGATAAGTCGATCTCAAAAGATTTCTTCCTGTATTGTTCTTCGCGAATGTAATCTGCCGCCTCTCCTTTGAATCGATCAAGATGGCCGTAAACAGTGGTATGGCCGTTGGGATGACTGACGTAAAGAACTCTGCCATAGCCAAAAGAACTAACAATCGCTCTTGAAATGTATCCCTCTTTGGCGGAAAGAATGGGTATGCCTGCCATGTTGTTGGTTCTGATATCTATCCCAGCATGGAAGTGCGTACTGCGCAGCTCGCCCATGGTGCCGGCAAGAAATCCTTGCTTCCCCGGATTTACAGGGAAAAGGTAATCTATTGTGGCTGCCGTCTTTTTATTGGAGTCAAGTTCATCAGGCCTGCTGAACTGACCAAAAACATTTGTAGAGAGAAAACTAATGTAAAACAGTAATCTACTTAACCTCAAACTCCAACAATTTTTCATCTCCAATGTAAGCAGCTAGTTTATTTCCAATCACCACAGGTCCAACACCTTTAGGGGTTCCGGTAAAAATTAAATCTCCGGTCTTCAACGTAAAAAATTTCGATAGATAGGCGATAATAAAATCAAAAGGGAAGAGCAGAAGACTTGTATTTCCTTGCTGCTTTAGCTGGCCATCAACTTCTAACTTGAAGTCTATATTTTTTATATCAGCAAACTGACTGACTGGAATGAACTTGTCTGAAATAGGAGCGGAGCCATTGAAGCCTTTGGCGATATCCCATGGCAACCCTTTCTCTTTTAATTTTGATTGCAGGTCGCGGGCCGTAAAATCGATTCCCACACCAATGGCATCGTAGTACTTGGACGCAAAATTCTCGGCAATATTTTTTCCCTCTTTGCAAATTCGTAATACCAACTCCACCTCATGATGGATGTCTTTCGAAAAATCAGGGTAATAGAACGCACCGTTATTGCGGATGATGGCTGTATCGGGCTTGGTAAAGATGACAGGCTCTTCGGGCCTTTCGTTATTTAGCTCTTTAATGTGCTCTGCATAGTTACGACCGATGGCAAAAATCCTCATAAGATGTAAGTATAGGTTGCTCAAAGATAAGTACAATTGACGGCAGAACCGTATTTTTTGTGTTTGATTTTAGGGAGCGGCTTCTCCTCCGTTTGCGAAAAGAATTTTATATTTGTCTGCCAAGCCAAACATTTATGTTTAAAAAATCCTTTTCACTCGCAGTCGCCCTTCTACTCCTTTATGGTTGTGCTACTGTTCCCGTTACCGGAAGAAAGCAATTAAGTCTTGTTTCAAGCAACGAGATTAATAGCATGTCCGCTCAGCAATATCAGGAGGTTATAAAGACAGGACCCTTGTCTACCAACAAAGAACAGACTGAGATGATCAAGCGCGTGGGCGCGAGGATTCAAAAAGGAGTGGAGCAGTACATGGCGGAGAAAGGTGCCAGTGATCAATTAGCTGGTTTTAATTGGGAATTCAACTTAATTCAGGATGACAAGACCGTGAATGCCTGGTGCATGCCGGGCGGCAAAGTTGCTTTTTATACAGCCATCTTACCTATTTGCCAGGATGAAACAGGTATTGCTGTGGTGATGGGTCATGAGGTAGCACACGCTATCGCCAATCATGGAAGAGAAAGAATGAGCCAGGGACTTGTGGAGCAATTTGGGTTGAGCACGCTGGGAGCAGCCATGGGGCAGAACCCGGGAATGACAAGCCAGATTTTTATGCAGGCTGTTGGCATGGGAACTCAGGTGGGCATGTTGAAATTTTCACGTAGTCACGAATCGGAAGCAGATCACATTGGATTGATATTTATGTCTATGGCCGGTTATGATCCACAAGAGGCACCAAAGTTTTGGGAAAGAATGAGTGCCGGAAGTGGAGGGCAAAAGCCACCTGAATTTTTGTCTACGCACCCTTCTGATGAAACAAGGATAAAAGACCTTCAGGGTTGGATTCCCGAAGCCATGAGTTACTATAAAAAGTAATTAGCGAATTGCCTGGCGCAAGATTCTGAATTCAACTAGCACGCAAATCCAACAGCCACTGTATTGTTGGAATACTCATCAATAAGTATAAACGATCCATCACTTGGGTTTTCGCTATAGCGATCGATAGCCAACGGTTTCGCTGTTTTGATTTTTATTCTGGCGATGTCATTCATCTGCAAGGCGTTGGCCGGTAGTTTTTCCAACGTGGACGGAATCTGAAGGTAGTCAATCGAAACAATTTTTGCCTTCGTTTGTGATGTTCCGTGGTGAAGCAGATACGTCTTTCCGTTTGTCAGCGATTGAGAATCCATCCAACAGATATCCGCTTCCAACTCTTTCATTAACTCAGGCTCCCTGGATGTTTTTACAAGGATATCTCCGCGACTAATGTCAATGTTATCTTTCAGAGTAATTACTACCGATTGGCGAGCCTCCACCTGATCAAGCGATTGATCAAACCGAAGAATTTTGGTAATAGTACTCTTTTGAAGGGATGGTAGCACCGTGATGGAATCACCCGGCTGAAGCACTCCACTGGCAAGACGGCCGGCATATCCCCGAAAGTCATGAAACGCTTCGTTGCGCGGACGAATAATAGATTGAACAGAAAAACGAGCCGGGAGCCGGTTCAAATGTTTATGAACTTCAAGATTTTCTAAAATAGGAAGTAACGGTTGTCCCTTAAACCAACTCATTTTGGGAGATGGTGCGGTCAGGTTGTCACCATGCAGTGAACTTACCGGAATGAACTGAATCTCTTGCTCAGGAAACTTAATCTGATTGGCAAAGCTAAGGAACTCTTCTTTGAGTGCATTGAAGCGCGCTTCATCATAACTCATCAAGTCCATCTTATTGATGCAAACAATCACGTGCGGTATCCGAAGCAGATTGGCTATAAAATAATGGCGATGTGTTTGATCTAAAATTCCTTTGCGAACATCAACCAAAATAATGGACACATCTGCTTTAGAAGCACCGGTAATCATATTGCGGGTATACTCCACGTGACCCGGAGAGTCGGCAATAATAAATTTCCTCTTTAAGGTATTAAAGTAAATATGCGCTACATCAATGGTGATGCCTTGTTCACGCTCTGCAATCAAACCGTCAGTGAGTAGAGACAAGTCCAGGAAATCAATTCCTTTTCGTTGGCTGGCTCGCTGTATGGCTTCGAGCTTGTCGGTGGTAATTGAATTGGTCTCATACAACAGTCTTCCAATCAATGTACTTTTGCCATCGTCTACACTTCCTGCGGTAGCTATTCTTAATACTTCCATTAATTCATTGATTAAAAGTAGCCACTTACTTTGCGGGTTTCCATGGCAGCCTCGGCCCGTTTATCATCCAATCGTGTACCTCTTTCTGAAAGAGTCGCTGCAAGGATTTCATCGATAATAGTATCAATGGTACTGGCCTCTGATGCCAACGCAGCCGTGCAGGACATATCGCCCACTGTTCTGAACCTAACCTTTCGTTTGAGAATTGCCTCATCGGCATCGCGATAGATAAAATCAGAAACAGGCCATAAGACGCCCTCGCGGACAACAATGTCGCGCTCATGCGTGAAGTAGATGGAAGGAATAGCTAGCTCTTCTTCTTTGATGTAATTCCAAACGTCCAACTCAGTCCAGTTAGAAATAGGGAATACCCTCACGTTCTCTCCGGGCTTTATCCTTCCATTGAGGTAGTCAAACAATTCAGGCCGCTGATTCTTGGCATCCCATTGACCGAACTCATCGCGCACAGAGAAGATGCGTTCTTTAGCCCTTGCCTTTTCTTCATCACGTCTGGCACCTCCAAGGCAGGCATCAAATTTATTTTCTTCAATAACGCGAAGGAGAGTTACCGTTTGAAGTGTATTTCGGCTGGCAAACTTTCCTGTTTCCTCTGTCACCCGCCTGGCATCAATATCGTCTTGCACATTGGCAACAATCAACTCTGAACCTGTTGACTCAACAAGCCAATCTCTGAATGTAATCGTCTCAGGAAAGTTGTGACCTGTATCTACATGTACCAATGGAAATGGTGACTTGCCCGGATAGAAAGCTTTTTGTGCGAGTCGTACTAAGGTGATTGAGTCTTTACCTCCGGAAAAAAGAATGGCCGGCTTCTCGAATTGAGCGGCCGCTTCACGCATGATATAGATCGCCTCATCTTCAAGTTCTCGTGGAAACAATTTTCTATCAGAACCCATACCTAGTTGTCAATTTTTTTTAGTTCTGTTACTTCATGAAGCCCACACTCTTTGGCCGAATTCTCCCACCACCATCTTCCAGCCCTTATATCTTCACCGGGCAGAATAGCCCTCGTGCAAGGTGCACAACCTATACTGGCAAAGCCCTGCTTATGAAGGGGGCTGACTGGAATACGATGGGTTTGAATATAGTTCTCCACCTCCTTCTGACTCCAATTGATGAGAGGATTATACTTTATCACCTGATAGTGTTCATCCCATTCCACCATTTCCATCTTCTTACGATTGAGCGATTGGTCGGCTCTGATTCCCGTGATCCATACCTTGGTATTTTGCAACGCCCGATTCAAGGGTTCTACTTTTCTAATATGACAGCACGCTTTCCTGTTCTCTACGGAATCGTAAAAGGAATTTATTCCTCTTTGCAAGATCATCGCTTCAACCTGCTGGCGATCCGGGAAGAAGACCTGGATGCTGAGGTTGTATTTCTTCATTGTCAGGTCCAGCAAATCATATGTCTCCTGAAACAACCGGCCCGTGTCTAAAGTAAAAATTTGAATTGCCAGATTTCCTCGCCCAATCCAGTGTGTAAGAATCTGATCTTCCATACCCAGGGCAGAGGAGAACTTCGAAGAGCTACCAAATTCTTTGCTTATGAGGGACAATCCTTCGTCTGGTTGAAGTTGCTCCAGTTCTCTCCTTAGCTCATCAACACGTACGTTCATACATCTGAGATTCTGGCCGAGGTTGCGCAGGGCCAATTTTTCCGCAAATATATTTAAAATCTATAGAACTAGAGGACTAAGCGAATCCTCGCTATTTTGTCTTCAATCCGCTCAGCTTAATTTCAGTGAGCCTTCGTTTTGTGTCAAGCGAAAAATCTCCCTTCATCATCCATTCATAATAGGAGGGTTCTTCCTTCAACACAGCCAAAACACTTTTCTTTCGGTGCTTACCAAAGTTGAATTCGGCTTCGCCCTTTTCGTTGCGTACCATGCGACCGGCAAGGTCAATGATATCCGAGAACGTAAGCTTATTTAATTCATCGATGTCATTTTTAATAAAGCCTATTTCTTTGCCCAAACCATCGGTCACCACCTGGTTGTCGTACTTTTCAATTTGCGCAAACAAAACTTCCATGGTTGCCTGCGTGTCTGCTTCTGCTGTATGCGAGTTATCCAGATTTTTATTGCAATAGAATTGGTATGCTGCCGACAGATTTCTTTTTTCCATCATGTGATAGATTTTCTGAGCATCTATTATTCTCCTTCGGCTATAGTCAAAATCAACCCCTGCCCTCAGAAACTCTTCTACAAGAACCGGCACATCAAACTTTAAAATATTAAACCCCGATAAATCCGCGCCCTCCATGAATTTCGCATAGTCCCTGGCCACATCTTTGAAAGTAGGTTTATCCTTTACGTCTTCGTCAAAGATTCCGTGGATAGCCGATGATTCAGCTGAAATAGGTACTGTTGGATTCAGGATATTGGATTTGCGGAACTCCTCTCCGTTAGGCATTATTTTGATGACTGCGATTTCAATAATCCGATCCTGAGCCGTGTTTGTACCGGTGGTTTCAAGATCAAAAAAGCAAAGCGGTACTTTCAGGTTTAACTTCATTCGTAAATTGGATTGTTAGCTAACTAAAAATGATCAACCTTCAAAGCTGATCATGGACTGGTAAAACTGTTCTGAAGTGATTCCGATTTTTTTAAGCACCTCTTTGGCAATACTGAAATTGATCAAGTTGCGATCTCCGGAAACTTTTACCACAAACCGCTCTTTCGCGCTGGACAGGAGGATGAGCTTGTTATTTTCGACCACATGCGGAAATTTTGGGCAGGCAATTGCGGTAACATCGGGCCTTTCTTTTTTGCAGATGCGGCCGAGGTCCTCGGTGTCAGCATAAAACAATGTCCCGCCCTTGGGTGTGGCATCGGCAAACCGGGTGATCATACTTTCATCATCAGGTAACATGTTGCTAATGATGCCGATATGATGATTGTACTTTAGCAGCGCTTCCGTTGGTCGGCCACTTTTCTCAATGAGTATAATAGGAGCCAGGGAGAATTTAACGGACGAAACGGGTGTGCTTAATACCATATCGAAATCCCGGTTACAAAGCCGCAGAACGTGGCCTATCATCGCGGTGATCGTCCTGGCCTCAGTCCCAATAAGCACTATTCGCTGTTTATCAGCAGATTGAGAAAAGATGTATTCAGGCGTGTCTTTGGCTGGCTCCATCAAATTTATTGTTGCCTTAAATATAAAGGATTATATAGTAAAAATTCACCCTTCCAGTTTACTCTTCACATAATGAGTTGATTACAAGCAGGCAGCAATATTATTACGTCCTTTGTTACAAGCTGATACGGGCGAAGCCAGCAGGTTACTACTTTTACGGAGTAACTATTTGTTTAGGAATTTATTTAACCTGAGCCTCGTTATAAACAAGGGAAATGTTTAATGTGTGTAGATTGTTTAAAAGTTGTGGACGTCAAAAATCGTTTAGCGTTTTGCATTATCTAGGTTTGTCTCCCATTTTATAAAAAGCAAACGCTACAACAACCACTGTATGGAGCAAAGATCAAAGTCACTGAGGGTAAGCTCTGAACGATTCGGGGCCGGGAAGTCCAGCAAACTCGCGCGAGATATCTCCGAGAGTTTGGGAAAACTTCCCCCTCAGGAGCTTGATCTGGAAGAAGCGGTGTTGGGTGCTTTAATGCTGGAAAAGAATGCGTTAACAGCTGTTGTTGAATTCCTTCGGCCAGATCACTTCTATGCCGAGCAGCACAAAGAAATTTATACCGCCATCATCGACTTGTTCAAGTCTTCCGATCCGGTAGACATGCTCACGGTGGCGGCACAGCTTCGCAAGAATGGAAAGCTTGAGCTCGTAGGAGGCGCTTTCCGGATTGCAGAGTTGACCTCCAAAGTAAGCTCGGCCGCTAACATCGAGTACCACTCCCGGATTTTGATAGAACGGGCAATCAAGCGCTCGCTCATTCAGATTGCTTCAGAGATTCACCAGGATGCATACGAAGAGACGACAGACGTTTTCGAACTTCTCGATAAAACAGAGCAGTCCATTTTCGAGATCTCGGACGCCAACCTGCGAAAGAACTATGACAACATGAAATCCTTGATGTACAAGGCTATTCAGGAGTTGCAGGAAAGAAAAAATCATAAGGACGGGCTTACCGGTGTGCCCAGTGGATTTTCACGTTTGGATCGTATCACCTCCGGCTGGCAGAAGTCGGATCTTGTAATTATTGCGGCCCGGCCCGGTATGGGTAAGACTGCCTTTATTGTTTCGGCTATGCGCAATGCCGCTGTGGATTTTAATTTTCCCGTGGCCATGTTCTCGCTGGAGATGGCATCGCTTCAGTTAGTGAATCGTCTTATTTCCGCGGAGGCGGAATTAGAATCTGATAAAATAAAGAGAGGAAACCTGGCGGAATTTGAATGGCAGCAGTTGGTGACAAAAACCAATAGACTTTCCAGCGCACCGATTTTTATCGATGATACACCTGCTCTTTCAATTCTTGAACTACGTGCCAAATGCCGAAGGCTGAAATCTGAGCACAACATCCAACTTATTGTGATCGACTACCTTCAGCTGATGAAGGGTGAAGACAGTGGAAATCGTGAACAGGAAATTGCATCCATCTCGCGGGCATTGAAAGGAGTAGCGAAAGAACTTAATGTACCTGTCATCGCCTTGTCGCAGCTGAGTCGTGGCGTGGAAACACGGGGAGGAGATAAGCGTCCACAACTTTCCGATTTGCGTGAATCGGGTTCTATCGAACAGGATGCAGATATAGTAATGTTCCTTTACCGTCCGGAATATTATAAAATAGATCAGGACGAGGACGGCATGTCTACCCTCGGTATGGCGGAAGTCATTATTGCCAAACACCGTAATGGATCGCTGGATACCGCTAAACTCAAATTCATAGGCAAGTACACCAAGTTCGGTGACTTTGACGATCGACCTGTCAACGAGAATCCATTCTCGGGAATGATTACCAAAGAGAGCCGACTGAACTCACCTCCGCCACCCATGCGGCCAGATGACGAAACGCCTTTCTAAGAGGTGGTCTACCAGATTTCTAATTTTTACGAATAGACTTGAATACCGATCAAGGGCTATAAATCGTTTGGATAGATACGCTGTGTTCTGGCACAAGAGTTATAAATTGCTGTATGATACAATGTAAACTACATCACGTTCTATCCACTTTAGCTCTGGTACTATTGTTTTACGGTACTACTATGGCACAGTCGGAAAAGTATGAGCAGCAGAAGAATGAAAAATTACAAAAGCCCTCACCGTTTGAAGCCATAATTTCCGGAGCAAAACAAGATCAGATTATTTTTCAGGATGACTACGTAGTTGCATTTCTTCCGTTAAGAAAGCAAGCACCTGTTCATTTGCTTATTGTTCCGAAAAAAAGAATACCGACATTAAATGAGGTTACAGAAGATGATTCAATAATGCTAAGCAGGCTTCTGTTGGCCGCAAGAAACCTTGCTAACCAATATGGTATAGACAAGAGCGGCTATCGCATCGCCATGAATACAAATGAAGATGCAGGGCAGTCTGTCTTTCATGTTCACCTTCATCTGCTGGGAGGAATGCCACTCGGCCCAATGGCCGAGCAGACATATAAAGAGAAATAACTTACCTCATTCAGTTCAGTCATATTAGTATCCTAGATCATCAATCGTTACTCATTCCGAAGAATAGTCGTTGGATTTATTCGAATGGTACTGATGATTTTATAGGAAATAGAAAGGCCGGAGACAACAAGCAATGTTAGAATTGAAAGAAGGATTGTGAGTAGACTTGTGCGTTGAAAATGTTCCCAGATACTATCTAACAACATGCCTGATAAGAAAGAACCCAGGTAACCACCAAAGGCAGATGCCAGTCCCAGGATGATGACAAATTCCTTATTGATTATTCGAGTGATATTTCCTCCAGAGGCCCCTAATATTTTGCGTATGCCAATTTCCTTGAGGCGTTTCATCATATTCAACGAAACCAGCGTGTACAATCCGGTGGCGGAGAGCAGCAGGGCGATTACACCCAGGAAGATGAACATTTTCAGAATACTGCTATTGATCTGGATGGATCGGGCTACGAGCTCGTCCATGTAGCGTATGGTCACAATTTTATCAGGGAAGAGTTCTTTGGCTACGCGCTCCATTTCTGCTTTCACTTCAGTAATGCTTTCAGACGGAGCACTGGCCAGAATAAATTTGTAATCATGGTCTTCACGATAGCGCAACAGTACAGGGTCCATTCTGCTCATCAGTCCCTTGTTTACGATATTCTTGACCACGCCAATCACGCGGTAGTGGATGCTGTCTTTCCAGATTAATTCTTTACACAGCGATTCGTTCCAACCGAAAGCAGCGGCCATATTCTCAGTAATCAACACCGACTCACGTTTATCAGTCTCTGAATCAAGTATAAAGTCGCGCCCTTCCAGCAAGGTAATGCCTACGGTCTTTACATAATGATCTCCCACATCGAGTATATCCGCCTCAATTTCTTTTCCTTCACACGTAATGGGGTCACTGAAATAACTGGCATTAATGTGATGGAAACTTCCGGATACAGCAGTTATGTCATTCAATTCCAAAAGCCGGTTTCTGAATATTTCATAATCACCTGAATTCTCAAGGTCGGTAAACACAACTTCTTTTTGGTTGAAGCCGAGGTCTAATTCTTTTTGGTATCGCGCGTTGTCGATGAAGGCCAGGCTGCAAACAATGGCAATCAGCGAGATAACCAATTGCATGGTCAGCAACGTTCTGGTAAAAATATTGGTGCCGCCAAACTTCACCTTTCCTTTCAAAATTTGGGTCGGCTCGAACTTACTGATGTACAGAGCCGGATAACTGCCGGCCAACATGCTGGTGATCAGAAGCACGAGAAGCATGAACACAATAAAGTTTGGCTTTCCAAGGTAATCCGGTGTGTAAGACCAGAAGGGCCATAAACTGTTGAACGCAGGAATTAAAAGTGTATTGGCAACAATAAAGCCTAACAATAAAGCGAAGAGACAAAGCGTCCAGGTTTCTCCTATGTATTGCATGATCAAGTGCTTTCTTGTACTACCCATTATTTTCCGAATGCCCAACTCTTTCAATCTCCCGGAGGAAATGGCGATAGCTGTATTGGTAAGATTAAAGCAGGCGATGAGCAAAATAAAAATCCCCATAATTCCAGTGCCCATTATGGCCGAGATGTGAGCTGCATTGTTCGTCCAGACACCCCGAACATTGTTATAGCTGTCGCTGGTGGCGAGGCCGGGTAGGGGGTCCAGCGAAAAACGTTTGATTATAAAATCTTCTCGTACCTCATTGTTGTTACGTACATAGGGTTGTAGAGAATTTGTCAGTTGCAAAGCCTTTTCGGGATCGGAGACCTGTACGAAAAGTGTAGCGCGTGCAGTCCAATCATTTTCGGTAAGTGAGCTGGCGCCAAATTGATTATCGAAATGAACATATGCCTGTTGCCCAAAGCTTGAGTTATTGGGTTGCTTTTTGAAAGTTCCTACTACCGTAAAGTCGGTAACCGTTCTGCCTGCTGCAATCTGGCTTACGGTCCTACCTATAGGGTTTTCTTTGCCAAAGAATTTGAAAGCCAGTTCATCGCTGATCACCAAAGCACTCTTTTCACTTACCGAAAGATGTCCGTGACTTGCATCAAAACTAAAAACCTCGAAGAAGGATGGATCAACATATGCCACAGACTCCAGAAAATTATCTCGCTCAATCTTCAGGGTAAGCATAGCTGACGTGTACCGTGTCACCTTGTTTGCTCCGGCTTCATTTTGTTTGATCATATTGCCGAGAGCCAGGGGTACATGCCCGTATTTGGTAACCTCACCCTGGAACTCACGAAAACTGCTTACTCTATAAATAGTCTCCCGCTGCTGGTGGTTTCCATCAAAAGTGGCGTTGAACTCATACAGGTAGTAAGCAACCAGGCAACTGGCTATGGCAATAGCAAGGCCCGAAATATTGATGAACAAAAAGAACTTGTGTTTCATCATGTTCCGGAACGTAATAAGCAGATAACTCTTAAGCATGTCTATTGTTTTTACTGATGCGTTATTAGACTACCATTTTCCTTGTCAGGTTACAAGCTCAAGTGGTTAACTCTTAAAAACAGAGCCAAAAAGATTGATATGTTTTCTTTCCCCTCAAACTAATCCACGGCAACAACAATTTGCCCGGCATGAAGATGACGCACCTGCCCATTGTCATCCGGATATAGTTTAATGTTATTGAAAACTACGGGAAGACTTCTCGAATACAGAATGTCAGCACTGTTGGATACATGAAAATGTAAATGTGGTTCCGTGCTATTGCCACTATGACCCAAGGCCCCGATTTGTTGTCCTTGTTTTACCTTATCGCCTGCCTTTACTGCAACACTGCCTCGCTTCAAATGAAAATACATCGAATACTCGCCATGAGGATGACGGATGATCACATGATTGCCGAAGATGTATGTAAATCCCTTTTTCATCAGCGCTTGTTGGTGTGCCTGCACCCGCGCAAAGTAGGCTTCCTCCGTTTCAGTCGCTTTCTTCAGATTATCTACAGGTTCCTCCACTTCATCCAATACAGAAACAACGGTTCCATCTCCAATGGCATAGACTGATTCCGCGTAAGCGTAGTAATCGGTAAGGTTGGTGCCGCTATTGCGATAGCTGGATAAATCGTGACCAGTTTTAATAAAATCAAAAGCAAACTCCTGCACCGATGCCCAGCGATGGTGTGCCACGAGCGATGGAGCAGCAGCAGCCATCCATCTTCCTTTCAACGGAAGATTGTAGCTGTTTTTACTTTTATAATTCGACACGGTAAGCTGCCCCGATGACGTAATGGTAGCACCTTGAAAGGTCTTGCCCTCAACGATCACTTCCACGCGTTCTGGGAGTTCATCAAACAATAAAACTTCATGCATAACAATAATGGCTTCACCTGCCTTCAGCGTATCGCTGGCAGAAAGTGGAACACCCTTGAGATAACGTGAGGTTTGAAATTGAAAATCATAGAGGTCAAGCAAGCCTTGCTTTTTCATGGCATGCATCTGTGCGGCCTGACGTACTATCGAAGCGCGGCTCAGCCATTTGGTTTGAAGGATACGTGCCCCCTTCACGCTATTGATTTTAACGTCTTGAATGATCACCGGTTTGTCAGTTGTGTTAATAAAGGCCATGTTTTGAATCAGGCCGGTAAATAGTTGTTTGCTCGAAGCCGGCCCCATTTCCTCATACACATACATAACTGAATCAGGACAAAAGCGAACCTCCAGTGTTTGGGTTCGTTGTGCGACCAGCGTTTGGTGGCTCAATACAAGTACAAGAGCTAAAGCGAATAATGTTTTCATATGAATCTTTTTTTTGATTCAAAGAACGCGTGCCCAACCTCCCTAGTCGTCAATATTCAGGAAGTTGGACCTCATGTAGAGGTCTTGCTTTAGGAATTTCCGGTTGTAAGACCTGCTTTGTACTCCGAGGGAGTGACACCGCAAAGCTTCTTGAAGGTGCTGTTAAACGAGGATTTGGTACTGAATCCACAATCCAGGCCAATGCTAAGCAGGGTGAAGTGGTCATTCTTTTTGTCACCGATCCTCTCTTTAAATTCGGCCACACGGTAGGCATTGATGTAGTTGAAAAAATTCTGGTTAAAGTTTTCGTTGATGACTTGCGATAATCGCTTCGGGTGCAAATGCAACGCATCAGCAATATCCTTCAGCGTGAGTTTCGGGTTCAGGTAGATTTTTTGAGTTTGCATCAGTTGCGTTAGTGCATCGGCAAGTGCTTTCGAATCTGTTTTGGAAAGCCCCGAAGCTTCGTATTTGGCATCACCTTCTTCCGCTGCCGGAAAAGGATAAATAATCTTCTGCCGGATGGCAAAAAAGGAAAGGTAGTAGGGGAGTATGGCAATGGTTGTATAAATCAGAGACGCCTTTACATCGTGCGAGATAAAAAACAAAACATCGCTGGCAATAAGTCCAAGCAATATAATAACCGAGATGCCGGTAATGGCCAAAATGATACTTCGTAGCCAGGCGAGGTTAATACCCTCCGTGTAGGAATAGGATTCGGCAAGTTGTTTAGCATGCTTTCTGAAAACAAATATGCTCGCTATCAAATACACGATGAGATGAAAGTGATTGAATAAGCCAAAGGTCAGCACCATTGCATTTGAAGGGTCGGTCATGATCGATCGAATGTGTTGATACAAATCAGGAACGGTAGGCGTATGAATGCGGAACACAAAATAGCCGGTAAAAAACAGAAAGGGTATAGCATGCGCAATATGGTACACTTTCAACTTTGCAATGGTGTTGGTAGCCAGCAAAACATAGAGGTAAAGAAAGGGGCCTTCCAAAAGCAGCAGCGAAGTAGTAAGACTAAAAAACTGAGGATAAACGCGATACCATCCTTGCACGCCACCGTAGACACTGAATAGGTTAATGCCGATAAACAAAAGCCAGACATTGAGGAACCGGTCGGCTACATTTACCTTTTTGTTAAACCAAAATACGACACTTAAAAAAAGCGCTTGTACGGCACCAAGCAGAAAAAATTCATGCATTCTTTGTAAAAGGAGGTATGTGCTTATGAACTTAAAGGTAAGAGAATTTGAGTTTATTTTTCCTGTGGTATTGAGTGTCACTATCAGTAACTTACCGACACAAGAAGTTGGTTATCCCACAGTTGAAAATATTAACCATTTTAACTAATTTAATTTATTCTTCATTTTTAATACTCAATTGTATGTGTCATAAGGACAATAGACATTATGGTATTCTACTCATGGGAGCCCGCAAACTTACGATTCTTTGTATACTGTCATGCTTCAGTGCTATTAATGTGAGGGCACAACAGCTCCAATGGGATCTTGGTCCGCAGAAGGGTTTTGTGTATCAGATCAGCAATAAGGAAGCACAGAAACTGCTTACCATATCAAAGGCTGATACAATCTTTAAAAATTTGCTTCATACCGTTATCGATACATTCGATATAAAGACCGGCTGGAACGATCGCCCACCAAAAGGTCATTTTATTTTGGCTAGTATTAATAAGAATAAGATTCATTGCGAATACACCAGCGTCTTTCCGTATCAGGTATTTCTGCTGAAAGAGTTTGGCGCACTCGCACTCCAGGTGCTTGACCTCGAAGGAAATATTCGGGAAGACGCAAAAGTGAAAATGAGCTTGAAAAAAATCCGAATTGATACGTTAACAAAAACCTATCGTATGGAAAATGAATGGTTTACAGGAAGGAAACGTTACGTAGTAGTTGAGCTCGATGGCTTTAGAAGTGTTTTTAACATTGAAAAACATGAAGTTCCTTCTTGGTATGATGACTATTACTACAACAGTGACGAAGGCCCCGATTTCTACAGCTACATGGTCACGGATAAAAACCGATATAAACCGAATGAACATGTGCGCTTCAAATCTTATGCATTGACGGGGGGAAAAACACCGTTACGCAAGGAACTCGAGGTTTGGCTGCTCGATAGGGGCAAACAAAAAAAAATTGGGGTGGTAAATCCTCAAAGACCTGGTAGTTATGCCAGCCAAATTCTCCTTCATGATTCACTAAAATTGCTGCTCGATAAAAACTACACACTGCAGTTACGCGAAAAAAATGGTCGGGTAGTGGCCAGTAGCAATTTCAAATATGAAGACTACGAATTGTTTGGAAACAAGCTTGAAGTTGAACTTAAAACAGATCGGCAATTTCACCCGCACGGGAATGAACTCACCATTAAAGCGACCGATATCAACGGGCTCATACTCAAAGATGCTACTGCAAGTATTATCGTGACAACAAATGCCATCCGTGAAACATTTGATCCGGTTGTTATCCTTCCTGATACCTTGCTGCATAAAAAAATAATTTTGGATCCAACTGGTCCAACCATGATTAGTATTCCATCTGACTTGTTTGGAAAATCGAATACGGCCTACGATGTGTATGTCATTGTTGTTAATAGCGAAAATCAACGAATAGAACAATCTGTTTCAGCGGCTCATTTTTTCTCCGAGTATGAAATAGCAACCCGCTTTTCAAACGACAGTATCATTTATGAACTTCAAAGCAGCGGAATTGCTTTAACAAATATTCCTGCAAGGATTGTGCACAGTGATTTTGACTCATTAAATGTAATATTGCCATTCAAAGAGAAGATAAACCCAGTTATTACTCTTGTACGGATCGAAACCAAACAGGCTTCACGCGACTTCAGTATGCGCAACCTGATTCCAACGTTCGAAATCAAGGGAGGCATTATAAAGGACAGTGTTAACGTTTACTTGGCTAACTCTCAGAAAATTGAACTCTCATGGTTTGTCTATCAAGGAAATGAACTGCTGAGCAGAGGGTCGGGAACAACCATGGAGTACAAGTCAGCGATTACTGACCGCTCCGGAACCTATACTGTAGAATTGCTCTACACTTTTGGAGGCCAGGAAAATATCATATCCAAAGAATTCCCTTTCACAGACGACATACTGAATGTGTCCTTTAATCTTCCCGATAGAGTTTATCCGAGTCAGTCCATTGAAGCGCTAATTAAGGTTGAAGATCAGGAAGGGCGGCCGGTTTCTAATGTTGATCTGACTGCCTTTGCCGTCACTTCGAAACTGGGTTATTATACACCTTCACTTCCTTATTATGGATCCACCTCTTCAGGCCGAACCAGGAGTGCCAATTTTAGTAAGGAGGATGTTAATAAACGTATAGCCATACTTGATCTGGAGTATGGCAAATGGGAAAAGCGCGCACGTCTCGATACGATGAAATACTATAAATTCACCTATCCACATTCTGGGCAATTTAAGTATGCCTACGCAATCGCTGACAGCGCCCAGTTCGCACCCTATGTGATGAAAGCAGGTATGGCGCAACAAATCTATGTCATTGAAGTTAATCGAAATCCGGTTTATTATTCATGGGTAACAGTGCCGCCCGGTTACTCATTTTACGTCTCATCCCAAAAGAAAAGTCACATTACGCTCAGGCTTCACGATCGGGTCTTGATACTTGATTCCATTCAGTTCGAAGCGGGTAAAAAAACAATTTTGAGTATCGACTTGGATCACTTACCGAAAGGAATTGAGGTGGTAAAATTATACCAGCCTTCAAAAAAACGTAAGTTTCATAAACCACCCAGTTTTACACCGACTGAGATCAGCAGGCATGCGCAATACATTGCAGGCTTTAAACCTTTATCAGCAAAGGGTTATCTGGAGTCGGCAACTGGCTTTGTTCCTCTTTTTTATGGGCGAGGCAATTCCAGTTTCGTAACGGCAGGTCCGGTAGCACCGGGCCGGCAAATCTTTTCAGGAGTTGGACTCACTTCAGTTTCCTATCAGCACGTGGGCGGGTTTAACTATGCCTTCGAAGATAATGTGGTGTATAAGACCGACACAAAGGATCTTATACCCGCTAAACTATTCAAAACAAAATTCGATCCATCCATAACAATGAGTGATCGGGTATTAACGAAGAAAGAGTTTTTGGAGACAATACCCGAGCTTGAAAGTAAATGGCATGCCCGGACTATTGATTACGTTGACAGATCCATGAGGCTTACCCTTTTGCTTCCTGAAGAGGAGGAGAAAGCCGGCATTGCCAGCGTTTTGTTAGAAGAATGTAATAGCGGAAAACTTGTTTCGCCCTGCAGAAATTATTCACAGCAAGCAGGTTATTTTAATCTTCCGCGTGGTTGCTACAACGTCATCGTGTTATACAACAACGGTCGTTACGTAAAAATCAATGATGTTAATTTACGTTCCTTCACAAAAGTCGTAATCAATTTCAATCAACAAAATGTTCATCCTCCTGATCAGGCATCACAAGCATGGCTCCAACAGCCTCCGGATAATTGCCATCCCGTTACGCTTCAGTCAAGAACTTTTCGCATCTACTCTAGAAGGGCAGTGAATGGAAATGTACAGGGAACAATCCTGAGTGCGGATGATAACACTCCAATTCCAGGTATAAATGTGGTTATTAAAGGAACCGAATTTGGAACCATAACCGACATAAATGGTCAATTTTCTATTAATATAAATGAATCTCCGTCAATACTAGTATTTAGTTTTATCGGATTTCAAACCAAAGAAATAGAAGTACAAGCCGGGACCGTCATTTCTGTATCCATGGTGATGGATGTTACTCAACTTCAGGAAGTGGTAGTGGTTGGCTATGGTGCAAGCGAACGTAGATCGCTCAACGCCTCCATATCTAATTCTCTACAGGGAAGATCACCAGGTCTTGCCATTGATGTGGGTTACAAGGAAGAAGAATATCCCCAGAAACAAAGTGAGCAAGAGATAAAAGCAGCTGAACAAAGGCTCTATCATGAACTGCTTAATTTGAACAGTATCCGATCCAATTTCTCTGATGTTGGCTTCTGGGAGCCATCGCTGTTCACCGACAGGGAGGGTGAATCGAAGTTCAACATTAAATTCCCGGATAATATTACCCTCTGGGATGCGACTATTTATGCCATGAACAGGCGTCTGCAAACCGGTACAGCCAGAAAAAGTATGAAATCATACAAGCCGTTAATGGCAGAGTTTCATGTACCTCAATTTCTCACCAGAGGCGATTCTGTTTTTCTGTTGGGTAAAGTGCTGAACTATACGCAGGATTCAACTATCAACGGAAAAATAAAATGGGTACTCACAGGCGAAGAACAGGAAAAGAACATTTCATTCAAGGATTTTCATTCCGAGAAATTGTACACATCGGCAGCCTCAATAGACACAATCACGGGTAAATTCATTTTTACCCGCGATGATGGCTACCTCGATGGGGAGGAGCGAGAAATACCTGTTGTCGAACAGGGGATCATCCGTGCAGACGGAACACTCAAAATCCTAAAGGAAAATGATTTCTTCGTTGTAAAAGCGAATGAAAACGAAGAAACTATTGTAGAAATACTCGACAATCCCATGGAGATTTATGCCCGTGATGCCGAGAGCCTGCTTCATTACCAATACGATTGCAATGAACAACTTGCATCAAAACTATTAGGGTTACTAAGCTATAAGCTCGTTATGCAGTTTAAGGGAAAACCTTTCCGTTACGATAAGGACATTGCCAAGATAATCAGTAGACTGTTGAAAAATCAAAACGAGGAATTCCTCTGGTCCTGGTGGGATGTCTCAACAAACACCTCTTATTGGATGTCAGCTCACATTTTACGGGCGCTGAAGACGGCACAAGATGCCGGATACACCGTGAACCTCGATGTAGAGAACCTGGTCAGAAAAGCTTCATACCGCTATGAAATTCAAAAAGAGATACATGTGTCGGATGCCGAATTGTTGAATGCGCTTGCCATGTGGGATATCCAATTAAACTACGCAACGCTTGTTAGAAAAATTGATTCATTACTTTACGAAAATCAATTCATAAAAAATAAAAAGACGGGTGAAATAAAATGGAAGCCGGCATTCTTAGCACAAAAACTATTGCTGATGGAAGTGAAACAACTTAATAATATTCCGTATGAGCGAGACTCGCTGTTGCTTTATAAAAGGGAGGGAATACTCGACTATGTAAATTTTACCGATGGATCATCTTCATACTGGTATCATAACGAACTTACAGCAAATACCATAGCCTACCGAATTGTTAAACGTGACCCCGCATTGAATGAACTAATCATCCCTATGCAATTGTATTTCCTGCAAGAAAGAAGAAAAGAATCGTGGAATACGTACCATAGCGGCAACGTGCTGATGAGTGTGCTACCTGATTTGCTGCAAGCGGGTGCCACAAATAGCCAGATTGCAAAAGTTAGACTTTCGGGAAAGGTTAACGAAGAGCTCACGAAATTTCCGTATCGCATTGAGCTTGAACCGGGCGAAGAGTTGCGTATAGAAAAGTTATCGGGCGTACCGCTATTCTTTATGCAGTACAACACGGAACGCGTGACCACTGCAATAACCGGTGTTGATGGATTTACAATTAAAACTACACTCGAAAACAAGAGGCCAACCCTCCAGGCAGGTCAGCCCGTTAACCTGTTGGTTGAAGTGAATGTTAAAAGAGATGCTTCCATGGAGTATGTGATGATTGAAGTTCCAATTCCAGGCTCCTGTAGCTATAGCGACAAACATCAGGACTTGGGCAAGGAAACTCATCGTGAGTATTTTAAAGAGAAGGTCGTGATATTCTGTGAGAATCTAAAAGCTGGAACCCACACCTTTACTGTTCCTTTGCTTCCAAGGTTTAGCGGGAAGTTCTTACTAAATCCCGCGCAAGTTTCATTGATGTATGTTCCAGTCGTAAATGCCAATACAGAATTAAAAATTGTTAGGGTAGATTGACTTACGCTGAAAAGTTATATAATGTTCTTGTGTTATGTTAATATTTTGGCATTTTTGGACCTGCCAAGTTTCACTCGTCACCGTTTAAGTTTCCAAATATAGCCGTCCAATACATAGTGAGTAAATTGTGGAAGTGCCAAGAGAGGAATAGCAAAAGATAAAATACCCTGACTATCAATTTGTGAAAATGAACTGAACATTGGGAAGATGTTTTCATGATCTCGCCAAATTAAGATGTCCCACAGACCTTCTTCAAAATACGCCAGAACAAAAATGGTAGTGATAAATACTGCAATTCTTTTCCATGGTACCTCAACCGTCTGTGTAGTTCCTTTGCTTTCATAAATGTATATTAATGCCATATAAGGTATTCCATGGGCCATAACATTTAGCATGGTAAAAATTAGATCTCCTTTGAAGTATACGATACCGCAATACCAAGATATATAGGTACCAAAGACAATTGCATTTTTTGGAATATTGAATTGTCCTTTTTTAAGAGAAGTGGCAACTTCTTTCCCTACGTATAAAATTATGATTCCGAAATACACCAGCTCGGCATACGGTCTCAATGTTTGTGGTATTGAAAAAAAATCACCTGTAACAAACCAATTGATTTCATTAGTCCGATACATGTGCCAATAAAAAAGTGGGTAAAGGGTAGCAGCATAAATTGCGGCACTATCGACCAATCTGCAAAAGCTAGGAACTTTTTCATCTCGCATGTAAATACGCATGAATCCATATTGTTGCCGAATAAAATGAAAGACGGCAAGATAGGCGAGTACACGCCAAAATATAAGGTTATCCAGAGAGAATAAAGCTACGCCACCAACCAGGCCAATCACGGGTATAACTACCAAGTGTGATTTATATTTCTGAAAAGTAGCTAGGTTCCAGTAAAATCTAAAAAATGTACTATAAACATGTGCCACATCAATGGCAAGCACAAGCACAACCCACCAAATTGAACTTACCTCCGTTTGATGTAAAAAGTATTGGGGAAATGTCAGAATAGCAAACAACGGTAACACTGCGGGAAGGAGAATGAATACCGAATCAGTAGTGAGCGAACTAAGCCACGGTTGTGAATATTTCTTCACGATGATAGGGCATTTTTGGCAGCTTGAGTACCACTATAAAAAGCTTCTTCAAAGATTGAGATACCCGTTAGGTCAGAATGAGCAAAAAAAATCTTTCCTTCGATAGGAGATTTTGCCTTTTGCTTCTCAGGACCAAAGATAAAGTTAGGAGATGGGCAAATCATGCCGTGCCCCCAAATCCAAATATCTAGCCCTTTCAACCCGGTTTCAATATTTGAATGCGGCTTTTTCAAGTCTTGAATAATCAATTGATACCAGTCTTCATACGTTCTAGAATTCGCCCATTGGCGCTCGTTGACCATATCATTCCCAGTTAGAGGCGCGTAATACGTTATTACCTTATCGGTTGATTCTGCAGAGATTGTTTGATGGTTCGCATGAACATATCCTAGAGATGAACTGCCATAAATTACATTATCCCAACAAAGTGGTTCACCACGTCTATTTCCCAGATTAGAGTTCAGCGTCAAGTTTGCTGTCATCCATGGCGCATATTTGAATTTTTTAAAATCAATTTCCCGTTTCAGCTGCGTTGACAATATTCTCTGGTTAATAAATTGGGGAGTAGAAATAATTATTTTCTTGGCAATAATTTTTGTGCAGGCTCCGGTACTTCCATCTATCACTTTAATAAAAGGAATACCCGCTTCCATATCGACATGATAAACCAAGCTATTGGTGACAACCCGATCGTTCAAATGTTTTTGAAACTGTTTTATTAACCATCCATTTCCCTCAGGCCAAGTAAGCACTGCCTCGGATGTTGAGTTTGCGGCAATCCCTTTGCGCGATGCAAAGTAATGAATGCCTGCCCATGCCGAAATATTATTGGAGGTTGCTCCGTAGTCATCTGCGCAGCAATAATTCACATACCAAAAAAGGTAAGGCGATGAAAAGTTCTGCTGTTTTAGATAGGCATAAAATGAGATTGCATCCAGCGATGTAAACCTTGCATCACTGGAGCAGAATGGAGTCGGAATGCAAAAGGCTTCTTTACCATCAGTACCTTTGGCATTTCTATAAAAATGCATGAGCTCATGAAAGCGTTCAATTTCTGAAACGTCTCCCATTGGCAAACCCGTTCGAGGAACAAGTCCTTCTTGCCAATGGCCATTTATATAAAGCCGTTCTTTTGGATCAAAGCAAAGATAATATTCATTGTAGACGGGAAGCCCATTTTCATATCCAGTGATAACCTCGCTCTCTTCTAGAAATTGAATCAAATCGTTGTCGTGCAACCCTGGCAAAGGAAGGTAATGTGCACCCAATGGAAATGCAGAAATGGCATTCGTTCCATATTGTGCGTTTCCTCCAGTGCGCTTCTCTAACTCTATCAACAAAAAATCAACACTATTTTTGTCAAGGTATCGAGCAGCTGCTAACCCAGAAACGCCACCACCCACGATGACTACATCATGCGTCACCGTCTTTTCATTCTTGCTCTCCATGATTTCAGTTCGCAATCTATGACCCAAGTCCCTATTGGGTCCGGACAGTATTCCACTTACTTGCGTTGGTGTATTGCAGGAAGTCAATACTGATCCAGAATAGGCAACTCCAGCAAGACCTAACGAGTTAAGCAGAAATTTCCTCCTATCCATCAGGGGGTGTAGTTAGACCATTCCCTCTCAAACATTTGCACCAATAGCTGATTGTTTAGCGAATTGAAACCATGGGCAGTCTTAGCCATATCAGCAGGAAAATACATCATTTGATTAAACGACTTCTGATTGATAAATTTTAGATGGCTTGGCAGTGGCCCAAGCTGTTTGGAAATTTGTTCTTTTGTAGCAATGATGTAGCCCCATTCACCAAACGATGGGATATAACAGTGATACGGCAGTGTATTGAAGTGTGCCTGCTTAAGCGTCTCTTCAATGATCCAGAATGATTGTCTTGCAAAAAATGGTGAGGTAGATTGAACAACAATGTTTGCCTTGGGATTTAAAATCTTCGAAAGTTCTTTATAAAAAGCAGTTGTATACAATTTACCGAGCGAGTAGTTGGATGGGTCTGGAAAATCAATGATGACGGCATCAAACGGTTGTTGCTGGTTTTTAATCCATGTAAATGCATCCTGATTAATAATCGTAAGCTTCGGGGATTGGAGTGATCCTTTATTTAGTGAAGTTAATAGAGTGTTTGATACAAACAATGATGTAACAGCAGGGTCAAGATCGACAAGCGTAATACTCTCTACTTCGGGGTACTTTAATACTTCTCGAACAGCTAAACCATCGCCACCACCCAAAATAAGTATGTGCCTTGTTTCTTTGGTAAGACTCATTACAGGATGAACTAACGCTTCGTGATAACGATATTCATCTCTAGAACTGAATTGCAAATTGCCATTAAGAAATAGTCGAATATCGGCTCCACTTTTTGTTAGAACGATCCGTTGATAAGGGCTTGACTTAGTATAGATAATGGTGTCTTGATATGCTTGCGACTCAGCAAACATTAGGAGTCTGTCTGAAATTATAAATCCGATAGTCAATACCAGCAGCGAAATAATCCCTTGTGGAACAAGCCAACTAATCCCTTTTATTTCATTACGAAGCCAAAAGCAAACCACCAACGCTACCAGTACATTGAGTATCCCAAAAAAAAGAGAGGTCTTCATTATTCCAAAGTAGGGGATAAGAACAAGTGGAAATATAATGGAGGCGAGAAGAGCACCTATATAATCAAATGTAAACACTTTAGAGACGAGGTCACCAAATTCAAGACGATCCTTCAGGATTCTCATAAGCAAGGGAATTTCCAATCCCACTAAAATGCCGGTAAGTGCAACTAAAAGATAGAGCACTACTCTAAAATGTGCTAAGTGCTCAAACAAGAGAAACAAAACTGTTGAGCTAAAACCACCGACTAAGCCCACTAGAATCTCAATTTGAATGAACCACCATAGGAGATTTCTATTAAAATATTTAGAGAAGTATGATCCAATTCCCATAGAAAAAAGGTAAGCACCGATGATGGTTGAGAATTGAGTAACCGAATCACCGAGCAGATAGCTTGCAAGTGTGCCCGCGACCAGTTCATAGATTAAGCCGCAAGTTGCCACAACAAACACGGACACTAGTAGTACTAATTGCAAACGCTTTGACATACCTTCTTTTTGCAAAGAACTATCCGTGAATAGCAGAGCTAATGATAATGGCTAATGCTAGCATAAGCGCTGCTGCAACAATTGCGAGTGCGATATTCTGCTTTTCCAAAATCTCCTTCCAAAGATTTTCCGGAGTAATTTTTTCAAAGAACCAAAACGTAACTCCCAACACAAAAATGCCGACCAGTGAGTAGACAAGTGAAGCAATCAAGTATTTCCATTCCATAGTAATGATAGTTATAGGTAAAAACGTTATTTATGATAGTTTCGATAATAATGACCTCCTCGATATGTTCCTTCGCTTTTTTCCTTCTCTGTTTTTACGCCACCGACCCACTGCCACCCGGTCAAGGCAGAATAAACATAAAAACCTAGGATAGCAGTTACAAACGCTAGAAAGTATCGTAAAGAATAAAGATCCTTCTGTGAAATCATAAGTTACTCATCATGGTAAGGTGAATAATCACTTTCGCTCCATCGCGATTTTTCGCGATTATATTTATAAATAAAAAATGCAATTGGGAAGATGGCGAGTGCCAATAGGGTCAAGTACATATTGGAAGATGAACTTACATCGCGTACTACCCATAACTCGAAAGTGTTAGCGATACTAAACTCTGGATAAATAACAAGGTGATAACGACCTCCAGGTATCTGCGACAGAAAAGCTTCACCTATCGTTGAACCCTCGGTCCATGATTCCCCTCCCTCGTAGCCGTAATAATATCCTATTTCCTTTGAAAAATTATATTCATTGCCAGTATCTTCATTCACGAGGGTTAAATCAGCATAGAACCAATCATTATCAATCGGGGCTTTTATCTTAACAGTAAGGCTCTTTTGGCCACCTTCTAGTACGAAAGACTCCGTGACAAATAACTTTTCACCGCTTTCAGGCAAGCTACTTTTACTAAAGGTCTGTTCAAATACTTTTTTTTCTTGCGCAGTATTACTTATAAAAATCTGAAATAGAATTACAAATGCCGCCAGAATAATCGAAACACTGATCAATGATCTGTCGCTGAATTTTACATTCGTTGTAGGCTGCGTGCTCCCGACTCCATGCTGATATGGCAATTTATTTGCCTCGATTTTAAAAGCCGATGCCACCTCACCTTTGGTGATATACTCCCCTTTAAACCATAATGAACTGGTATCACTCACTTCAAGAGTTAATAGATTAGGCGGGGAGATGTATTCATAATTAAGGCTTTTATCGGCTACCGTGAAAATATCAAAGCCAAATTCGCCTGTAGCATAAATAATCTCTGCCTTATACTTCTGAAATAACTGATATTCATTGTTATCAATGTAAAATGAATCATTATACGTGCCGGCTTTAGGGTTACCGGAAACAGGTCGAATGAAATTCCAATGGCCTTTGTATTCAGCCAGGTACGCGAGGCCAGCAATTGGATTAAAGAGTACATATTCCATCCACTTTACGTTGTAACGGGTATCACGTTTCACAGTAAAGCCGACTACTTCAAATAAAAGGCTCTCAAGTTTCCCCTTACTACCAATCGGAATGTAAGCGTCAATCGTTAGTGAAAACTTAACTTCTTCCTTGTGCCATTTGCCAAAGGTGAAGTACGTTCCACATGTTTTGCAAACCATGGCAAGGCTTTGCCCTTTACATCGTGGTGCATTTTCAAATCCGCATTTCAGGCAGCGGTGGGAGATGACGGGTAAGGTTCTATTTCCACTCATCCCATTCTCTTATTGATACTAAATTCAAATCATGAAAATCGACAACTTCACCGACCAAAAATTTCCCGGCTCTTCTATCGGGGGGTATTATAAAGCATGCCGCCATGCGATCATTATTTTGTGCATCCACAAGAGCAAAACCCTTTTTTAGGATCGGCCATAAACACAATTCACCCTCTAAGCTTATCCAAACACATTGTTCTTGGTAATTAGCGACCACGGTAACGTTATCATGAATGATGAATTTATGCCCAATTTTTAATCCTGAAAATTCTCCATTATCATAAACATCAAGAAAACTACTTTCATAAGTGATATATTTTCCAAATGATTCAGCGAGCCAAGCATACTTTTTACGATCCTCATACCAAAGGCACCAGAAGTTTTTATAGTCTTGCTGAAGTTGCAATCGCACACGACCAATGACCTCAAAGTTGTGTTTCTGGTAAGCACCTTTGCTGCCTACTTGAATAACACTCCAGTCATCTGGCATGTAGAAATCTGTCAACGACTCATAGGCCTGACTCGGCACCATCGTCCCGCACGATCGGCAAATCAACATTACGGAATCCGATCCACGAACACGCGAGAATGCTCCGCAAGTTGAACAACTATAAGATTCATTTTTCCGAAACATCACCGATCAATGAAATTTTCTTGAAGAACTGATGCATCAAAAAAGTATCTAATTTTCCGATAGATATCCTCTGTTATCCAACGATTATTGTTTTTGAAATTGGAGAGAAACACATCAAAGGCGATGAATCCCGACTCCGGCCAAGTATGAATAGATAGATGAGATTCAGACAAACAAATAACTGCTGTATACCCACCGGAAGGAAAATCATAATAAACGCTTCCTAGGGTCATGAGCTTATGATCCTTAACAACTGGTTCAACAAATTGTTTAAAGGCTAAATGGTTTTGAAGTAATTGCAGATGGTTGGATTGCAAATTCGCAATGATATGAAGACCGGGAACGAGGGCAGAAAATTTATATGAACTCTCCGGTACAGACTTTCTTGCAAGCACAAGTAATTATTTACTATAGCAAGATGGTAAAAAAAAGACTACTAACCCGCAAATCGTATTCAAAAACATACAGACGGGTTAACGCTATCAAAAAAGAAGTTCATCGAGACATCTTTGATACCGTGATACTATCCAAATCCTTGAAGCATTGGATCAGGCATGTGTAATGCTGGCTTTGTTTGTGTCAGGATTTGCGCGGCTTGCGGTACTTATGCTTTGCGCGGCTGGTTGCACGTGGCGGTCGCCTGACCAACAACGTCAAATGACTGCTTATTGCATTGTTTTTGATAGCCAAGTGAGGAAGAACCTGGTTACTTACACGTTGAAGACTTATAAGCCATTGGTCAGGCGACCAACTTGAACTTACCCACGCCACCGGGCCGGGTTATTTCCAAACGGATTTAGCCTCGTACATCTCCGATGCAAGTGCGCTCCCCCCGGTTATAGTCTTGCACATCTCCAATCCAAGTACGCTCCCCCCGGTTATAGTCTTGTACATCTCCAATGTAAGTACGCACCTCCCCGTTATAATCTTGCGCATCTCCAATGCACATGAGCACATACCACGTTATTTTGACGAGGTGGTTCATTCCCGTTATTGATGGCGCCCGCAACCTTGTTATTTCCCTATTCATTTTGTCCACAAAAACACCAACAATTAGCACAGAAGAAGAAAATCTCTTAAACCATTGCTAAAGTAATTGTCCGTAGATACTAAAATATTTAGTATTTCATTATATTTGGTCTCTTATGCTTCCAGCCCTGCAATCACGAACAATAGAAATCGATCAGTTACGGTCAGAAATACTTCGTATTCAGGGCTTTAAAGGCTTTTCGGATGCACGCGTTGATGCTCATTTAGCACCATTAAATGATGCCTTTCCCAACGCTACTTTTCCAGTCGGGGCCTTGCACGAGTTCATTTCAGCAAGCAAGGAAGGAATGAGTGCCACCCGGGGTTTTGTCACCGCACTGCTGTCTGTCCTTACTATAAATAATAGTTGTATTGCGTGGATCAGTTCGCAGCACAAGATTTTTCCACCTGCGCTCAGATCATTTGGCGTAGACCCGGATCGCTTTCTCTTCATCGATATCGCAAAAGAAAGCAACATGCTTTGGGCGATAGAAGAAGCGTTGAAGTGTGGTGCCCTTACTGCGGTAGTAGGAGAAATGCGTGGCATCAGCTTCACCGAATCCAGGCGACTACAACTGGCAGTGGAGCAAAGCAAGGTCACGGGTTTTGTGCTTCATGCACCCGGCCGCGAAGCAAGCACTACGGCATGTGTTTCTCGTTGGAAGATCACCACTCTCCCCAGCATCAGTGTAGATGGACTCCCCGGCATAGGCCATCCTCATTGGCGTGTAGAACTTCTGCGTGTACGAAATGGCCGCCCGTCTTGCTGGAATCTTCAATGGAAAAATAATCAGCTTGTTACAACGGGTGCAGAGGATGCTGCTATCCATAGAGTAGAAGATCAAGAGCAACCATTACAAAAAGTTGGATGAGTCATCATGGTCAAGCGATTTGTATCCATCTGGTTTTGTCACTTTGCTACAGACTGGTTCAGCCTTCGGCAGCCTCAGTTGAAAACAATTCCATTTGTTTTGCGCACGGCATCACATGGAAAAATGATTGTGACAGCTGTCAACGCAAAAGCAGCAGCGGCTAACGTTAGTCAGCACATGCCGCTTGCCGATGCACGCGCATTTGTTCCCAATCTGCAGGTGCAAGACGATCAACAAGATCGGGTGCAACAAGTGTTAAAACGATTGGCGGAATGGTGCATTCGTTTTACGCCCATGGTGTCCATCGATCCGCCCGATGGACTCTTCTTTGATGCTACCGGCTGCACTCATCTGTGGGGTGGTGATGAAAAATACCTTCATCATGTGATCAATAAACTTCAGGCTCGCGGTTATGAAGTAAGGGCCAGCATGGCAGGCACTCCGGGGGCCGCGTGGGCAGTGGCGAGATACGCTGATAAACCCTGCGTGATTGAAGATGGCCATCACATCGAGGCGCTGCTACACTTACCACCCGAAGCATTGCGTTTGGAAAAAGAAGCATCGGACCGACTGCACAAACTTGGTCTTCATCAGATCAAACAATTTATCAATATGCCCCGTGCATCCTTGCGCAAAAGGTTAGGCACTTCATTTTTATCACAACTTGATAAAACAACCGGGCAAGAGATGGAGTTGCTGGAGCCGGTGCATCCTCTTGTCACCTATCAGGAGCGGTTGCCTTGCCTCGAACCGATTGTGACCGCTACCGGCATTGAGATGGCACTTCGGGAATTATTAAAGACACTTTGCCTTCAATTGCAGCAGGCACAAAAGGGATTGCGCACTGCAGTATTCAAGGGACTGCGAGTAGATGGTAAGATTGAACAAATTTCTATAGCCACCAATCGCCCTTCTTATCATGTCGCTCACTTATTTAAATTGTTTGAACACAAACTGACCACCATCGAGCCGGCACTCGGTATCGAGTTGTTTATACTTGAAGCGCCCGTGGTGGAAGAATACCTGCCGCAGCAGGAAAGAATGTGGCAAGAGACAGGTGGCTTAGATGATATGCGCATAGCTGAGCTGGTTGACCGGCTATCGAATCGGTTAGGCAATAATACAGTGCATCGTTATTTACCTTCTGCACATTATTGGCCTGAGCGATCCTTTACGGAAGCTGCTTCGCTTCAGGAAAAATCATCCGCTGAATGGGTGGTTGATAAACTGCGACCACTGCAACTGCTCGCTACACCGGAGCGGATAGAAGTTACTGCACCCATTCCGGATTATCCGCCCATGTTGTTCAGGCATCAGGGTAAAGTGCATCAGATTGCCAGGGCCGATGGGCCTGAGCGTATAGAGCAGGAGTGGTGGCTGCAGCAAGGGCAGCATCGCGATTACTATCGTGTAGAAGATGAAGAAGGCAATCGGTATTGGCTATTTCGGTTAGGCCACTATCATGATAAAACCTATCAATGGTTTTTGCACGGTTATTTCGCCTGATCATTGAGTAGCATTACCATGACCTATCCCGAGCTGCAAGTAACGTCCAACTTTAGTTTTCTTCGCGGAGCATCTCATCCCGAAGAATTGGTGGAGCAGGCAGCGACACTAGGGTATAGTGCGATAGCACTCACGGACAGAAATACACTGGCCGGTGTGGTGCGGGCGCATGTGGCGGCAAAAAAATGCAACATCAGGTTTATAACTGCCTGCTGCATTGATGTTGTGGACGGCCCGGGTTTGCTGGCATTTCCCACCGATATTCACGCGTATGCGCGATTGTCAAACCTGCTCACTATCGGTAACCTGCGCACAGAGAAAGGAAAATGTAAATTGTATAAAGCGGATGTGTATTCTCATAAGGAAGAAATCAAATGGATTGTCATTCCGCCCGATTCCCTTACAGAAACTTTTGAATTGGACTCTCACTTCGTTAATCACGTGCGTGAATACAAGAAAGAATTTGGTAAGGATTTATGGATTGCTGTCAGGTGGTTGTATAATGGGTTGGATGCCAAACGTCTTCACCGCATTTATCAGGTAGGGAAAGAATTATCTATACCGCTGGTGGCCACTAATGATGTGCATTATCACATTGCCCAGCGAAGAGAGCTGCAAGACATCACCACGTGTGTGCGCGAAAAATGTACGATACATACGGCAGGATATCGCTTGCATGCCAACGCGGAACGTTACCTAAAACCTGTTGACGAAATGCATCGCCTGTTCCGGCAATACCCTGATGCTATCAGACAAGCGCAGGTGATTGCCGATGCGTGTCATTTTTCATTGGATGAATTGAAGTATCAATATCCAAAAGAAATTACCAGGGGCGGCAATACACCACAGCAAGAACTTATTCTTCTCACCTGGCGCGGGGCACACGATCGTTTTGGAGAAACCATCCCTGAGAAAGTAAAGAACACCATTGAGTATGAGCTGAAGTTTATTGACGAGATGAACTATGCCGAATATTTTCTTACGGTGTACGATATAGTGCGCTATGCACGCGATCGAAAAATACTTTGTCAGGGGAGAGGGTCAGCGGCTAACTCAACGGTATGTTATTGCCTGGGCATTACCTCTGTGGATCCATCGAAGTTTGATTTACTCTTTGAGCGGTTCATCAGCTCTGCGCGCAATGAGCCACCCGATATTGATGTAGACTTTGAGCACGAAAGAAGGGAAGAGGTAATGCAATATATCTACCAGAAGTATGGCAGAGAGCGTGCCGGCATTGTAGCCACCGTTACGCAACTACACCATAAAGGAGCGATACGCGATGTGGGCAAGGCCATGGGATTGTCTGTGGATACTATTACCCGACTATCCGGCTTAATCTGGAGTTTTACGGAAGATGGATTTGACCGGGATCGGATTTTATCTCAAGGCATCAATCCGGATGATGCGACCATCCGAAAAGTATTGGACCTCACCGCGCAGTTCATGGGCTTCCCCAGGCAGCTAGGTCAACACACCGGAGGCTTTGTGATCACACAAGGAAAACTTTCAGACCTCTGCCCGATACTCAACGCGCGCATGGAAGACCGCACCAATATTGAATGGAACAAAGATGACATAGAAGCATTGAAATTTTTGAAGATCGATGTGCTGGCGCTGGGCATGCTTACCTGCATCCGTAAAGCATTTGATCTGGCAAAGAGACATTACAATCTAGACTTGACACTGGCTAACATTCCACAAGATGATGCTGCGGTGTATGAGATGGTAAGTCATGCCGACACGATCGGAGTTTTTCAAATTGAAAGTCGCGCACAACAATCCATGCTGCCGCGATTGCGACCTAAATGTTTTTATGATCTGGTAATTGAAGTAGCGATAGTAAGGCCGGGGCCTATTCAGGGAGATATGGTACACCCTTACTTGCGCAGACGCAATGGTGAAGAGCCTGTTGAATTTCCATCCAAAGAATTAGAAGAAATTTTAGGACGTACATTGGGCGTACCGCTATTTCAAGAGCAGGCGATGAAGATCGCCATTGTGGCGGCTGGTTTCTCTCCAGACGAAGCCGATGAGTTGCGCAGGAGTATGGCAACTTTCAAAGCAAAAGGTAAGGTCTCTTATTTTCGCGATAAGCTGATCAGCGGTATGACTGCGAAAGGTTATAAAGAAGAATATGCACAACGTGTATTTAAACAATTGGAAGGTTTTGGAAGTTATGGTTTTCCGGAAAGCCATGCCGTGAGCTTTGCCTTGCTCGTCTATGTATCGTCATGGCTCAAGTGCTACTACCCCGATGTGTTTGCGAGTGCGTTGCTCAACAGCATGCCGATGGGCTTTTATCAACCTGCACAAATTGTAAGTGATGCCAGAAGTCATGGAGTAGAGGTGCGCCCGGTAGATGTCAATCAATCGGAGTGGGATAATAAACTGGAAGAAAGATCAAACAGGTTTTTTGCGTTGCGATTGGGTTTCCGCCAGGTAAAAGGTTTACGTGAAGAAGATATTCAACTGTTAGTGAGTGGAAGAAAAAATCGCTACACCACGGTTCATCAGCTGCGCGAAGCAGGGCTGACAGAAGCAACACTGGAGAAGCTGGCAGATGCCGATGCCTTTCGGTCGATGACGCTCGATAGGAGGAATGCGCTGTGGGAAACATCAAAGAAAGATTATCAAGCCGCCTCCTTATTTTTGGAAGAGAAGGTGGATGGTGAAAAAGTAGTGCTGCCGGAGATGGCCTTGTCTGAGCATGTTGTGCAGGATTATGCTTCCACAACATTATCTCTAAAAGCACACCCGGTAAGTTTTGTTCGTACGGCATTAGAACAATTGCACATTACACCCGCGCATGCATTGGCCGAAGCAAAAGATGGAGCGTTGGTGAAAGTGGCTGGGCTTATTCTAGTACGTCAACGACCGGGCACGGCCAAGGGAATATGCTTTATCACGATTGAAGATGAAACGGGTGTGGCCAATGTGGTGGTCTTCCAAAAATTGTTTGACAGATACCGCAAGGAGATTATACAATCCAGGCTGTTGATGGTAGAAGGTAAACTACAGAAAGAAGGAGAGGTGATTCATGTGATCGTAAGGCATTGTTACAATTTAACTTCACTATTAAAAACACTTACACCTGCTGTTACAGAAAACTTGTCACCAACACTTTCTCGCGCAGACGAGCAAACTTCTGTGCCAGACCCCAGAAGAAAAAAAGCCAACGCTACTGAGCAAGTTAAAATTTGGGACGAGGGGCGGAATTTTAGGTAGGTAAGTTGTAAAAGGTAATGGACTGATAGTCATAACCATAGAGCTAAATTATTTAGTATTCCAGCATTTTTCCCTCTATCATTTTATCACATAATGATTACATAACGCCAGATGGTTATCATCATCGTGCATCCGGTTTTCTTACCAGTTGTTCTCTTCTAACTTTGCAGTCAAAAACCTGCCGTGAAGACGCTTTTGCTATTGCTTTTATTACAAGGACCGCAGGACTCAACGTCAACCCGACTGCGGCAGGATTCGGTAGCCGCCATTCCTTCTGATCTCTACGTTGATAGCTTGAGAAGTAAATCCAGGGAATTACAATGGGCATTTGATGTGGAAAAGCGAGGCCGCGAAAATGACCGGCTGATCTACGACAAACAACTTCGCGAAATCGATGCGAGCAACCAACGCCAGCAGTGGTTTACCATTCTTTCTGTAGTAGCGTTTATCATCATTCTGATCATTCTACTTTACATCCTTTATAATCAGAAGAAGAGAAGTGATGAACGTACACTCCAACTGGAGAATGAAATCAGGCATTTGAAGGAAGTCAAGGCCCGCATGTTTGGCCTTATTGCCAGAGACATCCGGCAGCCGCTTGGCTCGTTTACTAACATTACCCGAAGTTTTGTTGGAACAATGAGCACGCTGAGCCAGGAGGAAACAATTGGCTTCCTGAAAAACCTGCATACTACTATTGTTGACTTACGACAATCACTCAATAACATCTCCAACTGGGCTGTCATCGAGTCGGAAGAAATGCCGCTTCGAAGGGAATCCATCAATTGTATACAATTAGCGCAGGAAGCGGTAAGAGAGTTAGAGCCATCGCTACGACAGAAAGAGTTGACGGTTGATTATTTTATTCCCGATCAGCAGCAGGTGTATGCCGATAAAATTATGGTAAGCCTTGTGTTGCAAAATTTATTGTCCAATGCGATTAAATTCTCACATCACAAAGGGCAACTTACCATCTTCTCCGGTAAGAAAGACAATCTTGTTACACTGGGTATTAAAGATCAGGGCATAGGCATAAGTGAAGAGGAGATCAAAAAACTTTTTGATGTGAACGTTAGCCTGAATGATAAACTTGCTAACCGGAGCCGTGGCGTGGGCTTGCTAATTTGCCGTGAACTTATAGAAAAGAATGGCGGCAACATGTATGTAGAAAGTACAGCCGGAAAAGGGAGCAGCTTTTACTTCAGTTTACCGGAGAGTAAGATTTCATAAAGCCAGGCTGCCTTTTAATTCGCCCGAATGAGTTGATTTTGTTTTTTAATTTATCTCCCGCTTAGTACCTTGAGTTGAATCTGAATTATGAAAGCACTCGTCCTCACTGCTGCCGGTCACATAGAACTAAAAGATATTCCCAAACCTGTTTTGGCTCCTGGCAAGGCGTTGGTAAAGATTAAAGGCACCGCGCTCAACCGCAGGGATGACTGGATCAGGGAAGGCAAGTACCCCAACATCCGCTTTGGCGTAACGATGGGTTCTGATGGTGCGGGAGTGGTGGAAGAAGTTTTTGATGAGGAAAATCAGGCGTGGGTTGGGCAGGAAGTTGTAATTAATCCAAACATAGACTGGGGACCAGACCTTGAGGTACAGTCGGGCAAGTATACCATATTAGGTATGCCAGTGAATGGCACGTTTGCAGAATACTGTATGGTGGATATCGATCGCCTGCAGCATAAGCCATTCCATCTCGATTTTCTTCAGGCTTCGGCATTGCCGCTGGGAGGACTTACAGCTTTCCGTGCGCTGTTCAGGCGAGGGGGTTTGCGTGCTGGCCAGAATGTTTTGATTTCAGGATTTGGAGGAGGCGTAGCTCAATTCGCTTTTCTGTTTGCCAAAGCAGCAGGGGCGAATGTGTATATCACATCAGGAAGTGATGAGAAAATTGCCCGCGCCCTAAAGATGGGTGCGAAGGGAGCTTATAATTATAAGAAAGAGTCCAACTATAGCGACCTGTGGAAGACAAAGGGCGGATTTGATTTGGTGGTAGACAGTGCCGGGGGCGATCAGATCAATAACTTCATTAAGATACTGAAGCCGAACGGACGTATTGTTTTCTATGGAGCTACCAACGGACTTCCCTCCAAAATTGACTTGTACAAAATGTTCTGGCATCAGTTGACGCTTCAGGGCACTACCATGGGCAATGATCATGAGTTCAACGAGATGCTCGCCTTTGTAAGCAAGCATCAGATTCGTCCTATTGTGGATTCTATCCGGCCTTTCTCTAAGATAGTTGAGTCGTTTGGCGATATCACCAAGTCAAATAAAGTGGGGAAGATTGTCTTTCAACTTTAGGCGAGATTATTCTAACAAATTTCTCAATTCTGCTGCGGCCTTATGGTCGTTGGCTGCGTTGGCTTTTTCAATTCCCTTCTCAATAATTATTCTTGCCTGACCAACTTCAGCCATGGTGATTGCCAGCAATGCGGCATGGTAATAAACCGGAATGTAATCCGGATGCTCGTGCATCACACGGTTAAAGAGTTCCTTAGATCGGGTGGGGTCGGCAGCGGCCCATTCCAGGCCAAGTGCATAGATAGGAAAGGGGTCATTAGGGTCTTCTTTTGCATATTGCTCCAGAAGTTGGATTCGGCCGGAATTCATGAGGAGGTTTAGGTTTTTGAGTTCGGATTTAAACTTTTATCCTTTATCTTGAAGCCGAATTTGCTTCTGTTTTGTTTAATGTGATGATAACCATTTTGTTGAGAAAGTTATGAAGATTTTAGTTTGTATTACCCACGTTCCGGATACCACATCGCGGATCAATTTTATAGAAAATAACACCAGGTTTGATACGGCCGGGGTTCAGTTTATAATAGGCCCGTATGATGACTATGCGCTGGCAAGAGCTATCGAATTAAAAGAGACACTGGCGGCAACTGTTACGGTTTTGAATGTAGGAACGGCAGAGACAGAACCCACCATCCGCAAGGCACTAGCCATAGGAGCCGATGATGCCATCCGTGTTAATGCTGATCCAACGGATTCGTTTTTTGTTGCCACGCAAATTGCAGAACAGGCGAAGGGATATGATTTGGTATTGATGGGCAGAGAGTCCATCGATTTTAATGGGGGTGTTGTACACAGCCTGGTAGGTGAGTTGCTGGGGCTGCCATCTTTTTCCCCGGTGATGAAATTGGAGATTGATGGAACTAAAGTAAAAATGGCAAGAGAAATTGAAGGTGGAAAGGAAATGCTTGAAGCAAATCTTCCGCTGGTGGCTGGTTGCCAGGAGCCCATTGCAGAATGGAAAATTCCTAACATGCGCGGCATCATGTCGGCACGGACAAAACCATTGAAGGTAGTGGAGCCAAAGGCTATAGATCAGCCTACCAAAATTCAAAAGTTTGAATTGCCTGCACCAAAGGGAGCGGTAAAAATGATTTCAGCGGATAATGTGGCTGAGTTGGTTACCCGATTGAAGACTGAAGCAAAAGTTCTTTAGAAAATAATAACGATAACGATAAGAAAATGGCAACTTTGGTTTTTGTAGAAACATCGGAAGGAAAAGTAAAGAAGACTTCCCTGGAGGCAGTGGCCTATGCGCAGGCAATGGGTGGAGAGGTAACAGCCATCGCGCTGGGCACAGTAGATACGGCAGAGCTCGAGTCGCTTGGAAAATATGGAGCTAAAAAAGTATTGCACGTAGCTGACGCACGGTTGAATCAAGGTGTGGCAAAAGCCTATGAGGTGGTATTGAGTCAGGCGATGAAAGATGAGAAGTCGACTGTGCTTGTATTGGCCAATTCTTCGTTGGGAACTCCCGTGGCTGCTTTAGTAGCAGCTAAATCAGGAGCCAGTCTGGCTACCAACGTAGTAGAACTTCCTAATACCACGTCAGGATTTGTGGTGAAGAGGAGCATCTATACCGGAAAGGCATTTTCATACGTAGAATTAAAGAACCCAATCAAAGTAATTGTAATAAAGAAAAATGCGGCCGAAGTAAAGGAAACTGGAGCCATGGCCACTGTTACACCTTACTCTATAACACTTTCTGACGCAGATTTTAACGCGAAAATTACCTCAACTGAAAAAGCCACAGGCGATATATTATTATCTGAAGCTGAGATAGTTGTATCGGGCGGAAGAGGCATGAAAGGACCAGAACATTGGGGGCCTCTCGTTGAATTGGCCAAGACGCTCCATGCTGCTACCGGCTGCAGCAAACCTGTATCTGATATGGACTGGAGACCACACCACGAGCACGTAGGCCAGACAGGGGTGAAAGTGGCACCTCAATTATATATAGCCATCGGTATATCGGGGGCTATTCAGCATTTGGCAGGCGTGAACTCTTCCAAGTGTATAGTGGTGATCAATAAAGATCCGGAAGCACCTTTTTTCAAGGCTGCCGACTACGGAATTGTAGGAGACGCTTTTGATATTATCCCTAAACTGACAGCTGCTATCAAGGCGGCCAAATGAGATTGATTTTTAACTGGAATTGATAAATATTTTTTAATTTCAACTTTCCTGAACTTCATTGAAGAAGATTAAACTAGAAATTCTTGGACTTTCGTCAAGCCAATCGCAATCATCGGGTTCTTTTGCATTGGTGTTGGGCGAATCGGACGGAAACCGCAGACTCCCCATCATCATCGGCATGTTTGAAGCGCAGGCCATCGCCATCGAAATAGAGAAGATTATCCCTAATCGCCCGATGACGCATGATCTTTTTAAGTCATTCGCCAATTCTTTTCACTTTCATGTAGAAGAAATTATTATTTCAGACTTGAAAGAAGGCGTATTCTTTGCAAAGATTGTTTGTACCGATGGGCTCAAGAAAAATGAAATTGACGCACGACCTTCTGACGCAATTGCAATCGGACTTCGTTTTGATGCACCCATTTTCACCTACGAAAACATTCTTGCCGAAGCGGGCATAGTACTCACGGATGAGGAGGAAGAAGAAGAAAAGGAGAAGGAAAAATCAGAGAAGAAAGAGATCAAAGCGGAAACCAAAGCAAAGCCCAAAAAAGAACCTGCTAAGAAAGTTGATGATTATAAGAGCTACTCGGTAGACAAGCTCAATGAAATGCTCAAAGATGCCATCGATAAAGAAGACTATGAGCGTGCTGCGAAAATCAGGGATGAGCTTGGAAAAAGAAACTAGTGTTTAACCTCTAATCACCATTTCGATGGAATACATCCGCGGCCTGGCCGGATTAATATTTATTTTAGGAGTTGCATTTCTTCTTTCGGGAAATCGCAGGGCTGTGGACTGGAGGCTTGTATTGGTAGGCATTGCCATTCAGATTATTTTCGGATTACTTATTGGAAAAGTAGAGGAAGCTAGAGCAGCCTTTCAATTCATTGGTGATAAGTTCGTTTACTTTTTAAGCTTTGCCCAGCGAGGCGCGGAATTTCTCTTTGGCGATCTGGCAAAGAATAGTGTCAACAGCCCCGATGTTAAGCACAACCTCGGATTCCTTTTTGCCTTTCAGGCGCTGCCGAATGTCATTTTCATTTCCGCTATTACGGCAGGGCTTTATTACCTGGGACTTCTTCAAAAAATCGTGTATGGTTTTGCATGGATAATGGCTAAGACCATGCGCTTGTCTGGTGCAGAAAGCCTTTCCGCTGCGGCTAACATTTTTATGGGGCAAACGGAGGCCCCGCTTTTGGTGAGACCCTTTATTCCCAATATGACCAAGTCAGAGTTGCACTGCCTGATGGTGGGAGGTATGGCAACCATAGCTGGAAGTGTGCTTGGCGCTTATGTCTCTTTCTTGGGTGGTGGAGATCCTGTGCAACAGGCAAAGTTTGCATCGTATCTGCTAAGTGCATCTATTATGAATGCACCGGCCGCGATTGTCCTTGCCAAAGTATTTATGCCTGAGACAGAACCCGAAAAAATTGACAGGGAGTTGAAAGTAAATAAAGAGCAGATTGGCGCCAATCTGGTAGACTCGATGGCCTCTGGGGCTGCCGATGGATTGAAACTTGCCTTGAACATCGGTGCCATGTTGCTGGCTTTTATTGCTATCATTTATGCATTGAACTGGGTTCTTGTTGACTTCATCGGAGCTTTTACCGGACTCAATGAATTTGTGACCTCAAGTACCAATGGAACCTTTACTGGCTTTTCCTTACAATATATATTAGGCCAGGTATTCAGGGTGTTTGCCTTTGCCATGGGCGTGGAATGGGCAGATACATTACAAGTCGGAAGCTTGCTAGGTCAGAAGATGGTGATCAACGAGTTTGTTGCCTATCTCGATTTATCGAATATGAAAGCCGCGGGGCTCATCAGTGAAAAGTCAATTCTCATATCTACCTATGCCCTTTGTGGTTTTGCCAATTTCAGTTCTATTGCCATCCAGATTGGAGGAATTGGTGGAATGGCCCCTGCACGGCAAGGTGATCTATCCAAGCTTGGCCTGAGGGCGATGATCGCAGCATCACTAGCCACCATGATGACCGCCACAATAGCGGGAGCTCTATTCTGACAGTTCTTGTCCGCGCCAGCGAGAAACGAGGCTTTGGTTGAATAGTGAAATTGATTTCTCACAATTTCAGCAAACCAATTGAGCACAGGGCGATAGCAACCGATTGCGGAAATCAAATTAGCCAACAGGCGCAAACTTCCCTTTGGACTATGTGTATTCGATTCAGGATTTTTTATCTTGTATCGTGTTTAATTCTATGCTCCACAAGTCAATACGACTAGTACTTATTGTCCTCGTTCTTTTGGGTTGCACAACACCGCAGGAGAAGATACCCGAAACCACGCTTATGGAAACTTCTAATGGAAAAATTATCATCTACCAGATGATGACACGCCTTTTTGGCAATACAAAAACCACCAACAAACCTTATGGTACTATTGAAGAGAATGGCGTTGGTAAATTCAATGATATCAATGAAGCTGCATTACAAGGAATAAAAGAATTAGGCACAACGCACATTTGGTACACGGGTGTGATTGAGCATGCACTACTTACCGATTACACAAAATTTGGTATTGCTTTAGATGATGCCGATGTAGTAAAAGGAAGAGCCGGTTCGCCTTATGCGATCAAGGACTACTATGACGTTAACCCTGACCTTGCTGTAGATGTCCCCAACCGCATGAAGGAGTTTGAACAATTGGTAGAGCGAACTCATCAGTCGGGAATGAAAGTATTAATTGACTTCGTGCCAAACCATGTTGCGCGGGCCTATCATTCCGATGCAAAACCGGAGGGAGTAAAAGATTTGGGTGAGTCTGATAATAAATCGGTGACCTTTAGCCCAAACAATAATTTCTATTACTTGCCAGGGCAATCCTTTCAGGCACCACGAGGATATAATTCACTGGGAGAAGGCAATACGTTTCCAACGAAAGATGGAAGATTTGATGAGACTCCGGCAAAAGTAACAGGCAATGATCAATTCACGGCCTCTCCCGGAATCAATGAATGGTTTGAAACCGTGAAACTGAATTATGGAGTAGATATTTTAAATAATCGAAAGACCTACTTTGACCCAATGCCCGATACCTGGATGAAGATGAAGGATATTCTGGTTTATTGGGCTTCAAAGAAAGTTGACGGGTTTCGCTGCGATATGTCGGAGATGGTGCCCGTTGAATTTTGGCATTGGGTAATTCCCCAGGTCAAAGCAGTAAACCCGGAAATAATTTTCATCGCGGAAATCTATAACCCCGATCAATATAGAAACTACCTCGATCAGGGAAGGTTTGATTTTCTCTACGACAAAGTTTTACTCTATGATACATTGCGTTTGTTGGTAAATCAACATGCTTCTACCACTGATATTTCGAGAATTCAGCAACGCCTTTCAGGCATCAACCAAAGTATGTTGCACTTTTTAGAAAATCATGATGAGCAACGCATAGCTTCTCCATTCTTTGCTGGTGATCCATGGAAAGCAATTCCCGCTTTGATTATCAGCGCGACAATAGATAAGGGGCCGATGATGATTTTCTTTGGGCAGGAAGTGGGTGAGCCAGGTGCAGGCGTTCAGGGATTCAGTGGTGAAGATGGACGTACTTCACACTTTGATTACTGGGGTGTGCCAGAGCATCAGAAGTGGGTGAATGGCGGAAAGTTTGATGGAGGTGGATTGAATGATGAGCAGAAACAACTTCGGCAGGTTTACGGAGATATTCTTAGAATGGCATCAACCAACCCAGCGATCTCAAATGGAGACTATGCTGACCTGACAGAACATAATGTTGCGGCAAGGAACATGTCAACCAAAATTCATGCATTTGTGAGGAGCCGCGGAGAAGAAAGGCTCGTTATCTTATCAGGCTTTAATACGAATACAGAACATGTTAAAATTCAACTTACAGAGGAAGCAGTGCGTCAACTTAAACTGCAGTCAGGGGTAACTTATATCGGTCGCGACTTGTTGCGGAGTGGCGCAGAGATAGGATTAAGTCCCGATTACACGTTTGAATTAGACATGTCGCCTTATAGTTCATTCATTATCAAAATAAAATAATTGTGAAGAAATCACTCATAGCCGTCTTTATAATATTGGTTGCCTTCGGATCATGCACAGAGCAAAGGAAGAATGTGGCTCGCTGGCCAAATGGCGTTAACTATGAAATCTTCGTTATGTCCTTTGCCGATGGCGATGGTGATGGTAAAGGAGATTTTAAAGGGTTAACGGCAAGACTCGATTACCTGAAAGACCTTGGCATTGGCGGCTTGTGGCTTATGCCAATAATGCCGTCCGACACCTATCATAAATATCATGTAATCGACTATAAGAACATTGATCCCGACTATGGAACACTGGAGGACTTTAAAATATTTGTAGAAGAGGCACACAAGAGAAACATCAGAGTGATTACCGATTTTGTAATCAATCACTCCGGCAATAACCATCCCTGGTTTTTGGAAGCCAGTAAGGGAAAAGATAATCCGTACCGCGACTATTATGTCTGGGCAAAGAAAGATTCTATCAAAGGAGAAGTATTCAAGAAGAACATAACTGCCGACTCTTACAATTTAAGAAAATGGCACCCGGTCAATGGCGATACAATCAGCGATCAGTACTATGGATATTTTAATGGTCTATGCCCTGACTTGAATTTAGACAATCCAAAAGTGAAGGAAGAGATTGTAGATATTTCGAAATTCTGGTTAAAAGATATCGGTGTGGACGGATTTCGATTGGATGCGGCACGTCATATTTTTCCCAACGATCGTAACGATGACAACTATGCATTTTGGGTATGGTTTAGACAAGAGATGGAGAAGATTAAACCCGATGTCTATTTGGTAGGAGAGGTATGGGCTCCTGCACAAGAGGTGGCGCCCTATCTGAAAGGACTTCCTTCACTGTTCAATTTTGACATGGGCTTTGCCATCATGGATGTTGTGAAAGCTGGCAGGGATACGATTGGATTAGTGAAAAAGTACAAGGACATCCGTGATTATTATGGAACTGTTACCAATGAATACCTGGATGCAACCTTCATCAAAAACCATGATCAGATTCGCTTGCTTAGCGAGTTGAAGGGAGATTTAAACAGATCAAAAATGGCGGCTGGCATTCTGCTCACGCTTCCTGGCGTTCCTTATTTATATTATGGAGAGGAGATTGGTATGTTGGGTGATAAAATCATGGACTACGAAACTATCTTAGGACCCGATGCCTACATCCGTGAACCGTTTATCTGGGATGTTGATAAATCAGATAAAATGCAAACTTCCTGGGAGGTGGCCAAGCTAAGCACAGACAAGACTGTAGTTCCCTTGGCTAAGCAGAAGAATGATCCTCATTCGTTGTATTCATTCTATAAGAAATTTATTCACTATCGTAACAGCAGTGAGGCATTAACTGTTGGAGAGATTGATTATTCACCAATTGCGCAGCAGGAAGTGGTTAGTTTCATAAGAAACGTTGGAGAACAAAGGGTATTGGCGGTACATAATGTATCCAATGCAGAGATGACGATTAAGCTGGAGGGCGACTTATCATCATTCAAGAGCATTGATTTTACCACCGAAGAGGCGGCCAGCTTAGAAGGTGGTGAATTGAAAATTCCTGCCTACACCAGCGTAGTGATAAAGTAAACGAAATAATTTTTTAGCATAGTAATGATTAACGGAAAGTCACGGGTTATTATTGAGAATGTTCAACCCACTGTAGAAGGAGGATTGTATCCAGCCAAGAGAACACTGGGTGAGCGAGTGGATGTAACAGCCAGCCTGTTTGGTGATGGACACGATCACATTAGGGCGAGTATCTTATATAAAAAGAAAGAAGCATCGCAATGGAACGAAATAGAGATGCGCCCAACATTCAATGATGATTGGATTGGAACCTTCTATGCCGAAGAGCTTGGAAAATATTCATTCACCATTCATGCATGGATTGATCATTTTGACACCTGGTTTGATGGAATAAGAAAAAAAATAGCGGCAAAGGTTGATGTGAAGGTAGAACTAAAGGAAGGAGCCATCTTTCTGAAGGAGCTGGGGATAAAAGATAATTCATTACTCTCGGTAGCCAGAAAACTGGAGTCCTCAGACTACGCAGCAGCGATTGAGGAAGTGATGAGCGATGCATTCGCGAAACTCGTGCACGGGCATCCACTGAAATTGAACGAGACAACGTTGCCAAGCGAGTTTGACGTTGTTGTTGAGCATAAGAAAGCGCTCTATAGCACATGGTATGAATTTTTTCCGCGCTCGAGTTCATTGCAATCCGGAAAGCATGGCACATTTCAAGATTGTATTCGATTACTTCCGCGCATAGCTGCTATGGGTTTCGATGTATTGTATTTTCCGCCCATACATCCAATTGGGAAAGTCAACCGCAAGGGAAAGAATAATAATGTAAGAGCGGAGAAAGGAGAGCCAGGCTCACCCTGGGCCATCGGTAGTGATGAAGGAGGACATAAAGCTATTTTGCCCGCACTGGGTACATTAGAAGATTATAAGAAACTGATTAGCGAAGCAAAGAAACAAGGTATCGATATCGCTTTTGATCTTGCATTTCAGTGCGCACCCGATCACCCCTATGTAAAGGAACATCCAGCGTGGTTTAAACAAAGACCGGATGGATCTATTCAGTACGCGGAAAATCCACCGAAGAAATACCAGGACATTTATCCGTTTAATTTTGAAACAGAGCAGTGGAAGGAACTGTGGGAAGAACTGAAGTCTGTAATTCTATATTGGGTGGAGCAGGGCGTGAAAATTTTTAGAGTTGATAATCCACACACGAAGCCAATACCTTTCTGGCAATGGGTGATAGCAGAAGTAAACCGAGAGCATCCTGAAGTTATTTTTTTGGCCGAAGCATTTACGCGACCAAAGATTATGTCTTCGCTGGCAAAAGTTGGATTCACACAAGGGTATACTTATTTTACCTGGCGTGTTACCAAGCAGGAGATCACGGAGTATATGAATGAGTTAGTGTACGGCCCGTCCCGTAATTACTTCCGTCCTAACTTTTGGCCAAATACACCCGATATTCTTCCCTTTCATCTGCAGCATCAAAACGAAAATATTTTTATTCTACGCTATGCCCTGGCGGCAACGCTGTCATCCAGTTATGGAATCTATGGGCCGCCATTTGAATTTTATGAAAACACACCAATTGAAGGTCGTGAAGAATATTTCAATTCGGAGAAATTTGAAATTAAGCAACACGATTGGAAGAAGACGAACCGAATGACAGATATCATTTCCATGGTAAATAAAGTCAGGAAAGATAACCCGGCTTTGCAATCAACATGGAACCTACAATTCTGCGCAGTCGAAAATCCAAACCTGATAGCGTATTTAAAAGCTACCGATGACCTGAGCAATATTATTCTCGTGGTGGTAAACCTCGATCCACACGGTAATCAAATCGGCTACGTCCAACTTCCAAAAGACAGGTTGAGGATAAGTGACAAAGTAAACGTAAAGGCCCATGACTTGATTACGGATGAGCGTTATACCTGGACGCAGGAATGGAATTTCATAGAGCTAAGCCCTGGCAAAATGCCTTTTCATTTATTTAAACTCGAAGTGCACGACTCCAATATGTAAATTATGGCAGCAAACATAAAGGTTGATCCGCTTTGGTTTAAAGACGCCATCTTCTATGAGGTGAGTGTGAGGGCATTCTATGATAGCAATGGCGATGGCATCGGAGACTTTCCCGGTTTAATTCAAAAGTTGGATTATCTGGAGGACCTTGGTATTAATACGCTTTGGCTGTTGCCTTTCTATCCGTCTCCGCTAAAGGATGATGGCTTTGATGTAACAGACTACTGCGACATACATCCTGACTACGGTACGTTGGCTGACTTCAAACTCTTTTTGAAAGAAGCGCACCAGCGAGGGATACGTGTTATTACAGAACTGATATTAAATCATACTTCAGATCAGCACCCCTGGTTTCAAAAGTCAAGAAGGGCGAGGGCAGGCTCTCGTTACAAAGATTATTATGTCTGGAGTGATACACCTGATAAATACAAAGAAGCGCGTATCATGTTTTCAGATGATGAGTCATCCAATTGGGCTTGGGACAATGAAGCAAAAGCATATTACTGGCATCGTTTCTATCGGCATCAGCCTGAATTGAATTTTGAAAATGCAGAAGTTCAACTTGAGATGGTGAAAATCGTTGATTTCTGGTTGAAGCTTGGTGTTGATGGATTCAGACTACCATCGGTACCGTTCTTGTTCGAGGAAGAGGGAACCAATTGCGAAAACCTTCCGCAGACACACAGCTATCTCAAGAAACTCCGCGGCCACATTGACAAGCATTATAAGGATAGGATTCTTATTGCAGAGGCTAACTTGTGGCCGGAAGATGCTGCCTCATACTTTGGAGAAGGGCAGGAATGTCATATGAATTTTAACTATCCGTTGATGCCCCGTTTATTTCTTGGGCTAAGGACGGAAGATAGTTATCCCATTATTGACATCATGGAGCAGACACCACAGACTCCTCCTAATAGTCAGTGGGCTTTGTTCCTTCGCAATCATGATGAGATAGCATTAGAGATGGTAACAGAAGAGGAGAAGGATTATCTTTTTAAGGCCTATGCCACAGATCCCGACACCAAACATAATCTGGGTATCAGGAGAAGATTAGCTCCGTTGCTTAATAATGACAGGAGAAAGATTGAACTACTCTATACTATTTTGTTCTCACTCCCCGGAACCCCGGTGATGTATTACGGAGATGAGATAGGAATGGGCGATAATATTTATTTGGGAGATCGGTTTGGTGTGCGGACGCCTATGCAATGGAATATGAACCTCAATGCGGGGTTTTCTACCGCTAATCCGCAAAAACTTTTTTTACCGGTTATCTCAGATCCTGTCTATCGCTATGAATCTGTCAACGTAGCAACGCACGATGAGAATCCATCTTCACTCATGTGGTGGGTGAAGAATGTTCTTGCTATGCGCAAACGACTCAACGTCTTTGGGCGGGGAGATATGAAATTCATTGAGAGTTCAAATGCCAAAGTGCTCAGTTTTGTTCGCACCTTTGAGAAGCAGCGGTTAATCGTGGTAGCAAACCTGTCGCAATTCTCGCAAGCCACAACTCTTGATCTTACCGATTTCAAAGATTGTGACATCACCGAAGTATTTAGCCAAAACCGATTTAGAAGCGTCTCCGAAAGAGAGTATTCCATAACAATCGGGCCTTATGGATATTTTTGGTTTCAAGCCGACCCGTCAGAAGCAAAGGAACAACCGGGCAGCCCGGGTGAACTGCAACTACTAAAGACAGACATTTCCTGGGAGAAGATTTTTAACAACTATAACGAGAGGCGGATTTTTGAGCGGAAGGTTCTGCAACCTTTTATGAAGAAGTGCCGCTGGTTTGGAGGTAAGGCTCGGGTTATTAGTAAGCTTAGCATTCACAAAGTTATCCCTCTTAAGGTAGAAGGGGAGATGCATTACCTCACCATCATTGAGGTGCATTATGTGCAGCGCCTGCCGGATTTATACTTCTTGCCGTTGTGTTTCATTCCCACAGAAGGCATCTTTGATAAAGTCGAGTATACTGCGATGAGCGTTGTCTGTAAAGCGGAGATACAGGGGAAGACAGGATTTGTTATGGATAGCAGCTATGATCAGCGCTTCCGCGACTTTCTATTTGGTGCCATGGATCGCAAGTTGAGGGTTAAGGACGATGATGGCATACTGGAATTTAACTCCAGTATCTATGCAAAGTTGAATGCGGAAAAAATTGATTCCAAGATTCTGAAAGCAGACCAAAGCAACACAGCTATTATTTATAATGACCAGTTCTTCTTTAAGTTTTATCGAAAGCTGGAGAAAGAAATTAACCCCGATCTGGAGATTGTACGCTTTTTATCTGAGAACACAAGCTTTAGAAACTCTCCAAAGTATGCAGGTAGCATGGAGTTTCATGACAATGAGGGAAAGACAATTGTTTTTGGCTTGCTACAGGAAAAAGTGGAAAACCAGGGAGATGCATGGAATGTAATCATTGACTCAGTTGGTCGTTTTTATGAACGGGTGATTACGAAAGCAAAAAAAGAAAAACTTCCAAAATTAGTTAACAAAGCATCGATTCGATTTGAGGATGCACCCGAAGTTATCCAGGAGTTTATTGGTCGGGGCTTCTATGAGCGTGTGGTGCGGCTGGGGCAACGCACAGCAGAAATGCATTTGGCGTTGGCATCCGATCTTAGCAATTCCGCTTTTGCCCCTGAAAATTTCACGGCAAACTATCAGCGATCGTTATATTCTTCTCTGCGTAAACTCACCAAGGATCGGTTCAGATTGCTGGAAGGCTCACTCGATAAATTGAATGTAGAAACGCAGGAACTTGCGAAGAAAGTACTGGCCCTGGAAGATAGCGTGCTGGAGTGCTTTAGTGAAATCTATACCGTTAGAATTGATGCACTAAAGACAAGGATACATGGCGACTATCACCTGGGACAGATTTTATTTACAGGCAAAGATTTCATAATCATCGATTTTGAAGGAGAGCCTGGTTTTTCGTTCAGCGAACGAAGACTTAAGAAGAGTCCATTCAAAGATGTAGCGGGCATGATGCGTTCATTTCACTACGCAGCCTTTGGTAAGATTGTATTGAATGAAAACTATAGAGAAAAGGATATTGAGTTTCTGGAGCAGTGGGCCGAACAGTGGCAGCACTATGCCAGCAGATTCTATCTAGGCGCATATATGGAGAAACTGGGAATCGGGCCAGAACTCTCTGACGAGAATGAGATTCTTATACGCACCTTCTTGTTAGAGAAAGCAGTGTACGAGTTGGGTTATGAATTAAATGGCAGGCCGGATTGGGTAAACATTCCACTTCGCGGAATACATTATCTTATGCAGCGATACGCTTTGGCAAAGGATGAAAAAAAGAAAGTAAAGGCGAAAGCCGAATAGCTATATGGGAAAGAAAGGATCAAAAGATAAATCAACAACACAAGACAGCTTCAGTCTTTTAACGGACTTTGACATACATCTCTTTAAATCAGGAAAGCATTTTAAACTGTATGAAAAACTGGGAGCTCATCTTTCTTCTTTTAATGGCGAGAAGGGAACCTACTTTGCTGTATGGGCACCCAATGCCAGAGGAGTGTCAGTGATTGGAAATTTTAATCACTGGACCGATGGTCAGCATAAACTCTTTCCGAGATGGGATGAGTCTGGCATCTGGGAAGGTTTCTTTCCATCCATTGGCAAAGGGGAAGTTTATAAATATGCTATTCACTCAAACAGCGGAGATTACCTGGAGAAGGCCGATCCGTTTGCTTGCTATGCAGAGACTCCACCAAAGACAGCATCGGTGGTGTGGGATGCCAGCCATGCATGGAAGGATAAGACGTGGCTTGAAAAGCGGAAAAAACTGGCTTCCAAACCAAAGCCCTATTCTGTTTATGAAATACATTTTGGAAGCTGGCGAAGAAAAGTGGAAGAGGGAAATCGTTCTTTGAGTTACAAAGAGATGGCGGTAGAACTCGTGCAGTATGTTAAAGACCTGGGTTTTACCCACGTGGAATTTTTGCCAGTGATGGAGCATCCTTTCTTTGGCTCATGGGGCTATCAGCTCACAGGATATTTTGCGCCAAGCAGTCGGTTTGGAGCTCCTGAAGAATTTATGGAGTTGGTCGATGCGTTTCATCAGGAAGACATTGGAGTAATACTTGATTGGGTCCCTTCTCATTTTCCGGGAGATGCACATGGACTTTTTAGGTTTGACGGCACCCATTTGTTTGAGCACGCTGATCCGCGCAAGGGCTTTCATCCCGATTGGAGCAGTTATATCTATAACTACGGCAGGCCGGAAGTGAGATCATTTTTGATAAGCAATGCGCTCTTCTGGCTTGAGCACTATCATATCGATGGCTTACGTGTCGATGCGGTTGCGTCCATGCTTTACCTTGATTATTCGCGCAAAGCAGGAGAGTGGATACCGAATGAACATGGTGGCAATGAAAACCTGGAGGCAGTCGCCTTTCTGAAAGAGTTCAATGAAGTAGTGTACGGAACGTTTCCCGATGTGCTGACGATTGCAGAAGAGTCTACAGCCTGGCCCGGTGTGTCCAAGCCAACTTATCTTGGTGGCCTTGGGTTTGGGCAAAAATGGATGATGGGATGGATGCACGATACGCTCAAGTACTTTAAGAATGACTCTGTGCATCGTAAATATCATCAGAATGAGATTACGTTTAGTATCATGTATGCGTTCACAGAGAATTTCATGCTACCCTTGTCGCATGACGAAGTTGTTCATGGCAAGGGCTCCTTACTGGGGCGCATGCCAGGCGATGAGTGGAGAAAGTTTGCTAACCTAAGATTGATGTATGCCTACATGTACACCCATCCGGGAACAAAATTGATTTTTATGGGAGGTGAATTTGGACAAATTGCGGAATGGAATCACGACCGTAGTCTCGACTGGCACCTGACAGATTCATCGTATCACAGCGGAGTGCAAAATTTGTTTAAGGATTTGAATGCGCTTTACAAAGCGGAGCCTGCTCTATATCGGTTTTCATTTGAAGGCGCGGGATTTGAGTGGATTGATTATTCTGACCGCGAGAACAGTGTTATTATTTACATGCGCAAGTCCGAAGTGAAAGAAGAATCATTGGTTGTTATTTGCAATTTTACTCCCGAGACAAGGAATCATTACAGGGTGGGCGTTCCCATGAGGGGCACGTGGACAGAACTCTTCAATTCAGACAATCAAAAATATGGAGGAAGCGGCCTGCTGAATTCGGGACTCTTATATACAACTCCTGTTAAATATCATGGAAAGGATTATTCGGTCTCACTTACACTATCGCCCTTGTCGGTGATGATACTCAAGCTACACGAGGAATTAGCTGAGTTTGAAATTGAATAATACGCCCTTTCTTCACAAGAAATTATACTATCGACTATTGATTGACTAGCCCATGGCGGAAGAGACTAAGAAATTCATTTGTATCCACGGCCATTTTTATCAACCCCCACGCGAGAACGCATGGCTGGAGGTGATTGAATTGCAGGATTCTGCACACCCTTATCATGATTGGAATGAAAGAATTTCTGCTGAATGTTATGGCCCCAATACCGCCTCACGTATTCTTGATAAGGAAGGCGTCATAAAAAATATCCTGAATAACTATTCAAAGATCAGTTTCAATTTTGGACCAACGCTACTCTCATGGATGGAGGCCAATGACAAGGAAACGTATGAGGCCATCCTCGAAGCAGACAAGGAGAGTAGGTTGCAATTTGGAGGACATGGATCAGCCGTGGCTCAGGTATACAATCACCTTATTATGCCGCTGGCCAATAGAAGGGATAAGGAGACGCAAATCGCATGGGGCATTCGTGACTTTGAATTTCGTTTTAAACGCAAGCCAGAAGGAATGTGGCTGGCTGAAACGGCAGTTGATTATGAAACGTTGGAGATTCTTGCCGAGCACAATATCAAGTTTACCATCCTGGCACCCCGCCAGGCTAAGGCTACGAGGATATTAAATGGCGAATGGAAGCAAGCCACTGACCAAACAGTAGATACGCATAAGACCTATCAATGTACTCTTCCTTCTGGCAAGCAGATAGCATTGTTTTTTTATGATGGCAATATTTCGCAGTCTGTCGCCTTTAATGGTTTATTAAATGATGGAAAACGATTTGCAGACGACCTATTAAAATCGTTCAACGAAAAGGACACAGGTCCCCAGTTGGTTCATGTAGCCACCGATGGTGAAACATACGGCCATCACCACAAGCACGGTGAAATGGCGTTGGCGTTTTGCCTCGACCAGATTGATAAGGACAAGCGCGTGAGTCTTACGAATTATGCTCAGTACTTAACGCTGTTCCCAATAGCCGATGAAGCGGAGATCATCGAAGATAGTTCGTGGAGTTGTGTTCATGGAGTAGAGCGCTGGCGATCCAACTGCGGATGTAATTCGGGTGGCCATCCGGGCTGGCATCAACAATGGAGAAAACCATTGCGTGACGCGCTGGATTGGCTTCGCGATGCTACTGCCGAAATCTTCGAGCGGGAAGGGGCAAAGATTTTGAGGGATCCATGGAAGGCACGAGATGAATACATTAATATTGTTTTAAGGCGCAGCGATGAGAATATCAAACGCTTTCTCAAAGATCATGCGATTGCAGAAGCAAGTGAGAACCGCGTGTTGCGCTTAATGGAAATGCAACGCCATGCCATGCTCATGTACACCAGTTGTGGTTGGTTTTTTGATGAGGTTTCTGGAATTGAAACTACCCAGGTGATGCAATATGCGTGTCGTGTTGTACAGCTGGCCAGCCAGATTGGAGATATAGATTTGGAGATGGAATTTTTGAAACGACTGGAGCAAGTGCCGAGTAACGTGGCATCGCTGGAGAATGCTGCCAATGTGTACAAAAAACATGTACTTCCTTCTCGGACAAACCTTCAGCGTGTGGGTATGCACTTTGCCGTGTCGTCTTTGTTTGAAGACGAACCTGAGTCCTTAATCATTTTCAACTATGCCACCACTAATGAGTTCTTTATAAAAAAAGAAGCCGGAGAACAGAAGCTGGCATTGGGAATCACGAAAGTTAAATCGCTGGTTACAAAATCAGAGAAGAAGTTTGCCTTTGCCGTGGTGTGTATCGGTGTACACAACATCATTGGAAATATTTCTTTGGACATGGACCCTGAGAAATTTACCAGTATGCAATTCAGAATGGTGAATGCATTTGATGAAGGAAGGCTTGGTGATGTAATTGGATTAATGCAAACGTACTTTGGGCCCGATAAGTATACGATCTGGCAATTGTTTCAGGATGAGAAAAGAAAAATATTGGATCAGATTGCGCATCAAAGTCTTCAGGATTTGGAAGAATCATTGAGGCGTACTTTCAATCGCGATTATCCCTTGGTTAATGCCCTCGCCAATAATGACATTCCTATCCCCAACGCATACCGCACTACATTTGAGTATATTCTTAATGCCGACTTGATCGGCTGTTTTCAGCCAGACAAGATTAATGTTAAGCAACTGGAAAGGATATGTGGCGAGCTCATCCGTTGGAACCTGAGGATTGAAGATACAGGAAAGGTGGCGCGACTTGCAGGGGAGAGTATTTTTAAAGAACTGAAGAGGATCAGCAGTGAGCGTGAGAATCTAAGACGGCTTCAACGGCTGAATAGAATATTTCCGTTATTAAGTAATTTTAATATTGAGCCCAATCTTCACAATACGCAGAATCTGTATTTCGAAATATCAATGGAGAATAAAAAGGAGTCAAGCCGTGATATTGATAAGGATTGGATTGAGCAGTTTAATCTGTTGGGTGATAACCTGGGAGTGAAGGTTGAATAAGTTATTGAAAATAGGAGCTTTATATTTTAATTGATTCCTTGTCGCCCTGTTGTCGTGAGCGTTAAACTTAACAGTAATTTTGATGACTTGTTTGTTTAGCTATAACTAAATCCTCATGATCTCTTCAATTCTTGGTTCATATGGTCTGGATAGTAATGGGTGCACTGTTAACCCATTGGCAGACGGACTCATAAATAAGACATGGAAGATCGTTTCTGGGGAGCAGCAGTTTATTCTACAACGTATAAACGACCATGTTTTCAAGAGGCCGCAGGATGTTGCTGACAACATCAGCATGCTTAATCAGCACCTTAAAAAGCATAGTCCGGGATACCTCTTCGTTGCACCGCTGGCGAATAAGTTTCACCAGGAGATCGTGCATGATCAGGAGAAGGGATACTTCCGCCTTTTTCCTTTTATTCGCGGTTCTCATACGATAAACGTTGTCAGCCGGCCAGATCAAGCCTATGAAGCTTCACTTCAATTTGGAAAGTTTACCAGGCTCTTGTCTGGTTTTGATGCAACACGACTTCACCTTACTATTCCGGATTTTCACAATCTCACCCTGCGCTATTTGCAACTCGAAGAGGCAATTAAAAACGGTAATCAAAATCGTGTAAGCCAATGCGCTTCACTTATCTCACAAATTAAGAATCATCAGTCTATACTTACCACATTTGAAAAGATAAAAAAGAATGGGCGCGTTCGAACCCGTGTTACACACAATGACACAAAGATCAGCAATGTGTTGTTTGATGATCAGGACAAAGGTATGTGTGTCATTGATCTCGATACAGTTATGCCAGGGTTCTTCATAAGCGATGTGGGGGACATGATGCGTACTTATCTGTCACCGGCAAATGAGGAAGAAAAGGATTTTTGTAAAATAGAAGTTAGGGATGATTTTTTCATGGCAATTGTTCAGGGTTACTTGCTCAATATGAACGATGACCTGACAGAAGATGAAAAAGATTTGATACACTATGCAGGATTATTCCTTATCTACATGCAGGCAATCCGATTCCTTGCGGACTATTGCAATAATGATGCCTACTACGGAGCGCATTATGAAGAACAGAATTTCGTGAGGGCAGGTAATCAATTAGCCTTGCTCCAAAGGCTAGCCGAAAAAAAGGAACCATTTGAGAGATTGATTAGTAAGGAATTTAAAACTAGGGCTTATTCAATCAAAGAATAGCTCGAAAAGAATCGCGAATGAAAGTTAGTGTAATATTAATTATGCTCTTAAGCTTATTTAATTGCAAGGCCCAAGAGACAAAAAGCAATGCTGAGTTTATGAAAATTGACTCAGTATTCAATTACTATTTCTTTCTTTTTGAATTGGAAACAAGTAGTGCAACTATCAACGAAGCTAACAAGAAATTATATATTGAAATAATTCTTGAGTCTGATACTGTTTATATTCTTAAAGATTTACCTCAAGCTGTAAATTTAGTTTCCGAGATGAGTCAGATAAAAGTGCCTCGTTCAGAAAGGAGTGCGGAAATGTTGTTAACTAAGGATATCGTTAATTTATGGATAAAATGGTATAAGGAAGATCGAAATAAGATTATTTGGAGCAATAATAAAAATAAGCCGATATTAGATAAGTAGAGACTTTGACTTAATTATTCCCAGTTAGCGCGCGCTTGCAACGCGTGCCTTGTGTAGTTTGATCCTTGATGTAACTTAGTTCCTTAATTTTGACTTCGTTCCATGTCTGAAAGGTACAGGTTCAATGATGCGCAAGGAATACATTTCGTATATATTATTCTGGAAGGAAAGGATACTTAGAAATGATTCATTAATCTTGGGTTGGTCAGCGTAATTTGAGGCACGCGTTGCAAAACGCGCACCAACTGAGCACCAATAGGGCAGAAGAGACTGAATACAATCCTATTTTGGATGAGTAGCGGTTCATGAAAGGCAAATGAACGGCTAATGGCCGAATCATATCCGAATCAATACTTATCTTTGAACGAAGGAATAAGGACATGGCCAAGGTAAAGAACAATGTATGCTTGAGCTGTTCTGATCCTTTGCAGTAAAGGAAATATGCTAAGGAAGTAAATAAAGGTAAATCACTTTACCACGCAGCTCTTGCCGAATTTCTGAAGAGAAAAAAGTTAACTTAAAGTTAGTGTGCGTTTGTAGTGCGTGCCTTGATAGTTTATAGACTTGTTTGTAGGGGGCCAACAACAACTTAACAAAAAATAATTAACCCGTTATTCGTTTCTCAAGGTTTTAAAAGCAATATCAAAACTAAACGTACTTCCTTTTCCAATCTCACTCTTAACGTGTAATTGACTCCCCATCAATGAAAGTAATTTGTTCGAGATAGTGAGTCCAAGGCCGGTGCCTCCAAATTTTTTGGTATTGGACGCGTCCACTTGAGCAAATGCTTCGAATATTCTTTGCTGATTCTTAGCATCTATGCCAATGCCAGTATCCCTGACGGAGAACTGCAGGGTGACGTTTTCTTCAGTCAGGTTTACCTGCTTTATGGTCAACTCAATCTCACCTTGATCTGTAAATTTCACTGCATTGGCCAGTAGGTTAGTCAATACTTGCCTCAACCTTACCGCGTCAGCCCATATAAATTGGGGAACCTCTGGGTAGTAAGAAAGTAGCATTCTCTGGTTTTTCTGCTCGGCCTGAAGGCGCAGCGTATCGGTAACCTGGCGCCCTATCTCTTTGATATCGGTTCGGTCAAGTTCCAGCTCAAGCTTGCCGGCTTCAATCTTTGAAAAATCAAGAACGTCTTCAACAATGTCGAGCAGCGAGAGAGCAGATTTGTTTAGGATATTCATGTACTTGGCCTGCGTGGAATCAAGTTGAGTTTTGATCAACAGATCAGAAAATCCAATGACGCCATTTAGCGGGGTTCGTATTTCGTGGCTTACGTTGGCAAGAAATTCGGACTTTGCCTGATTGGCTTCAATAGCTTGCTCTTTTGCTTTGCGCATTTCTTGCTCCGCCTTTTTTCTTTCTTCGATTTCGGAAATCAGACTCTCTTCATTTTTGTCTATGTTAAATCGTAAAATGTATAGCCCTGTGATTTGTGCCATAAAAGCCAGTAGCGCAACAATGTTCGTAAAGTAGTAGGTAGGATCGCGTTGGCCAGTTTGATGGTAGCCCACATTAAAGAAATTATGAAGGGGATCAAATAGAATCAATAGCAAGGTAACGTAGGCAACTGCGAAGTAACTCCAGACTCTTCGATGGCGGTCATACAAAACGATTGCTGTAATGCCAGAAATGATGAGGAAAAACCTGTAATCATAATATTGCGTTTCGAAGTTAGATGCAGTATTTGTGTTTGTGATCTTACCAAGTAAAGATGCAGCTATTACACTCGTGGGAAGATATAGACTCAAGAAAACCCTGCTCGTAAGGCTTTTGCCTTTGTAGTTGGCCAGCAAAGGGATAAAGAAAAATATGCCGACAAGACCACTTGAATAGGCCATGGAATCCCACGCGATAAGACTTCCCTGAAGCAGGAATAGCATGAGACTGACAACTATTCCAATTAGTGAAATTTGATTGCATAAAATAATGGCTCTTGAAGTGTCAGACTCAAGCCAATTTTTGACGCCCAGGTGAGTAAGTTTTTTTAAATAAACTGAGATCATGGCTCGGGCGTTAAGAGTGCGTTCGTTAAATCTATACTGACAGTTTTTGTTCCTCAGCCAAACCCTCCGAGTCTACCTTGAATGAGGCATCAAAATAAAACTGACTCCCTTTACCTACCTCACTCTTAAGTTCTAATTTGCTGCCCATCAAAGCAAGCAATTCATTTGAGATGGTTAAGCCAAGTCCAGTGCCTCCGTATTTTTTTGTATTGGATATATCTTCTTGAACAAACGCTTCGAATATCTTCTTCTGATTTTTAGGATCAATTCCAATTCCAGTATCAAGTACTGAAAAACGAAGCACCTCGTAACCTTTAACATGATTCTCCAGCTTATCAATTTTCAATTCGACTTTGCCTTCATGGGTAAACTTAACGGCATTGGCTAATAAGTTTACCAATACCTGGCGTAGCCTTGTTTCATCTGCCCAAATTACCTGCGGAACATCTGACGCCATGGTTAACGAGACATTGAGACCTTTCTTACTTGCCTGATATTTAATCATATCCGTTACCAGATTGCAAAGTTCTGGCAGGTTGGTTTTATCTACCGATAGCTCAAATTTTTTAGCTTCAATTTTTGAGAAATCAAGAATATCATCAATGATGGTTAACAGTGAATTGGCGGATTGTGTAACGATGGAAACATACTTTTGCTGAGTTGGGTTGAGATCGGTGCGGGTAAGCAAATCGGAAAATCCAATTACACCATTGAGCGGTGTGCGTATTTCATGACTTATGTTTGCCAAAAATTCTGACTTGGCGGCATTTGCTTTTTCTGCCTGAACTTTGACCCTGTACATTTCTTCTCTGGCTAGCTTTTCGTTTGTAATTACACGAGCTACAACATCTGCCTTTATTAGATGATCACCCTCATAAACCATTCGAATATTTTGGCCGAGCCAAACAATATCCCCGTGTTTGGTAACGATGGGAACTTCATGAAAAGAAAATTCAGCTTGTCTTTTTATCAGGCCAATGATTTCATCAATGTACTTTTTCCTCCAGGCAGGATCAATCATTTCCCAAAAATGCTTTTTGAGTAGTTCATCCCCGGTATATCCTGTTACCCTTTTACTTTCGGGGTTAAAATAGGTGATCTCGCCATCTTCATTCAATTCGTAGATAACATCGGTTGCATTTTCGATCAAATCTCTATACTGGCGTTCACTGGCTTCCAGCCCTATCTTTAATTCATTAATGTGATCAAGGTTGGATTGAACTTCTTTGTTTAGTTCAAGTAGTTTCTTGTTTGATTGAGATTTTTCCTGATAATAGCGATATCCCACAAAGCTGCCAGCCCCGATAAATAATAATCCAAAAAGAGCGAGAGCGATAAATATGTTTTTTTGAATGAGTTGCGAGCGTTGAAGTCGTAGTTGCGCTACCTGATTGCGGTGTTTTTGATTTAGAATCTCTATTTCTTTTTCCTTTTTTTCGACCTTATAAAGGGCCTCGTATTCTGCTTGCTTCTGATCACTTTGTCCATTAAAGATACTGTCATTCAGTTGCTGATACAGTCGTTGATATTCAAGTGCTTTCTTGTAGTCCTTTTTCGCATCGTAGTAGAGGCTATACACTTTGGCGTTCCTTCGCCTGATAAAAAGGGAATTGTCTTTTCCTCCCAGCCCTTCCTCCTTCTTTAAGTAAAGGAGTGCTGCTGATAAATCATTTTTTTTGATAAGGAACTGGGCAAGAGCCGAATAAGACAATGATAAGTAGGGTTTGTTTTGAATCTGTTCCTCGAGGCTAATTGTTCTTTTCAGAAGGCTAAGAACCTTATCGTCTTGATGAAGTTGTTCATAAAGTTGAGCCATATCATAAAGTGCCGCGCTCACGCCCTCAGGATAACCAATTTGTTCTCTGATGCGCATTGCTTCTTCAAATTCTGCTAACGAACGCTTAAAGTCTTTTAAGTCGCAGTACGCCTTACCACGAATGTGGTGTGATTGCGCAATTTCTTTGAGGTCTCCGGTTTTTTTCAGCATCGCCTGCGCGAGATCAGCGTACTTTACGGCTTCAAGGTGTTTTCCACGAACATTGAAAACCCATCCCAGATGATTATAGACGATAGCGACTTTATTATCCAACCCCAACTGTTCACTTAATTTTAAAGCCTCAAAAAAATACTTTGAGGATAATTCAAGTTCAGATAATTCAAAATATACTTTGCCAAGTTGAATTAGTACACATGTGTATTGGGGTCCATAATAATAGGTTTTAGTTAGCTCTAAGGCCTGCAGGCCATCAACCAAGGCATTATGAAATTCTCCTTTATGATAGTGCATCATAGATTGATAGATTCTGCATTCAATCTGCTGGTAATAGTCTCCGGATTCAACGGCTAGTTGACAATATCTTTCCAGGTATTCTTGTGCTTTATCAAAGGCCAATAGGTTTTGATAAACCTGTCCGTAATAGAGGAGAATTTCACGCTCAAGATAGGCGTCATTAGATGTGTAATTTAATGCGGATGCGCTGTCCAGGTAAGCCAATGCTTGCTTATTTTTCCATTGCTCGATAGAGACATAAGCCATGTTCTTATGGACATATTTTGACCATGTCAATGATTTGGCTGAGTTCATTTTCCTTACCCGCTGATATAAGTAAATGGCTGAATCATACTTAGCCAGTTCAGTGTATAAATTACCCCAAAACAGGAGGTTACCATAGGTAACATCTTCTGCGTTGGGCACAATTATGTCGTCCGATTTTTTAAAATATTGAATAGCCTCATGACGGTCAGAGAGGCCAATGCCAAAGCCGATGAGGGAATAGGCGTGTTTTGTCCCGCCAGGATAATTTGTCCTCAAAGATATAGCCAGCGCCTCTCTGGCATATTTTATGGCAAGTGTATCGTTAACATCATAATAGTTATAGGATAGCTGATTGAGAACATCAACCTTTGCCTTTGATTCCAGCTCTGACTTAAACACGGACTCAAGACTGTCCAGAAGTCTGGTTTGACTTTGCAATGACCATGAAAGGGTCAAAAGAACTGATAATGATGTTATGAATTTCATGGACACTTAACCTCAAGTATACTAATTTTTTTTATGTACGCCATCTTTGTTATCTGGCAGAAGGGCCAACCTATACACGTGAAGCTATTTTTCATATAACAAGGTTGACTGGTCAAGATTCCGCTGTCTCAAGTTCAAGATCGAAGTAGAATACGCTCCCTTTACCAGCCTCGCTTTCCAATTGAAGCTTACTCCCCATTAGTGAAAGAAGTTCATTTGAAATAGTAAGACCTAAGCCAGTGCCTCCATACTTTTTGGTACTAGAGGTATCCGCCTGCGCAAAGGCTTCAAATATTCGCTGCTGATTGGCTGGATCGATACCAATACCTGTATCCCGAACTGCAAAACGGATGGATGACAAATTATCCAGTTGCGGTTCAATGATTAACTCAATCCAACCTTGATGTGTAAATTTCACTGCATTGCCTACGAGGTTGATGAGTATTTGACGTAGTCGAATGGGATCGGTCCAAATATATGATGGACATTTTGGAGAGAACATGAAAGTCATTTTAACCCCTTTTTGTTCGGCTTGAAGCGATAGTGCCTCTGTTACCTGATATCCAATTTCCTGGAGGTTGCATTGCTCTTTTTCCAACTCTAATTTACCGGATTCAATTTTTGAAAAGTCAAGTATGTCGTTGACAATATCTAACAGCGACAGCGCGGATTGGTGCAACACGGTGATGTACTTCCTTTGTGAGGCATTCAACGGAGTCTTTAGTACCAAATCTGAAAACCCGATAACACCGTTGAGGGGAGTGCGAATTTCATGACTAACATTTGCTAAAAATTCTGACTTAGCCTCATTGGCGACCACTGCTTGTTCTTTGGCTAGCCTGATTTCTTGCTCTGCTTTTTTTCGCTCCTCAATTTCCCTTAACAAATCAGTTTCGTTTTTTTCAATGCTAAAGCGAAGTATATACAGCCCCGTAACCTGCCCTGCATATGCCAACAAGGCTACAATGTTTATGAAAAAGTATGATTCATCTTTATGGCCTGTCTGATAAAATCCGACACCAAAATAGTTGTGTAGAGGATCAAATAATAGCAGTAAGAGCGCTATGTACGCAACTGAAACAAAACTCCAACTTCGATTTCGTTGATCATACAATACTAAAGCTGCGACACCCGCTATCATGATGAAGAAGCGATAGCCATAATAATGTGATTCAAAATTGATAGCTAAGTTGATGTTTATAGTTTTACTAAATAGTGAAGCCAATAGAATACTGGTTGGAAAATAAACACAAATGAAAATCCTGCTAAACAAAGTCAATCCATAATAATTGGCCAGTATAGGTACCGCAAAACCCAATCCAACAGCTCCTGTGCTTGCCGCGGCTATATCCCAGCCAAAGATGCTGCCTTGCAAAAGGTAAACGATTAGGCAAATGAAAACGGCCAGCAGCGCTATTTGATTAGATATGGTAATTGCTCGATTAACATCACGCGAAAGCTCAGCGCTTACACCAAAGTGGAAAATCTTTGTGAGAAAACGGGCAATCATAACGCTGTTCTTGTTAGTAAGGTGAATGAGAACCTACTCCCTTTGTTTACTTCACTAACAAGCTCCAGTTTACTACCCATCAGTGCCAGCAGTGAATTTGAAATGGTAAGCCCTAAGCCAGTGCCCCCGAACTTTTTGGTGCTGGAAGTATCTGCTTGGGCAAACGCTTCGAATATTCTTTGCTGATTGACAGGATCAATGCCAATGCCGGTATCCCGAACTGCAAAATGAATAGGCAATAAGTTATTTGCTTGGATGTGTTGCGGTTCGATGATTAGTTCTATCTCACCTTGATGTGTAAATTTAACGGCATTGCCTACAAGGTTAATGAGTACCTGACGTAATCGGACAGGATCTGCCCAAATATAGGGTGGGCATTTAGGGGATAGTGTCAAGATCATCTTAATACCTTTTTGTTGGGCTTGGAGCAATAACCCTTCAATTACTTGATGGCCAATTTCAGGCAGCTGGCAATGCTCTATCTCCAACTCTAATTTTCCTGCTTCAATTTTTGAAAAATCAAGGATGTCATTCACAATATCTAACAATGAAAGTGCAGACTTATTCAGCACCGTCATATATTTACTTTGTGTTGCATCCAACGGAGTTTTTAAAACCAGATCTGAGAATCCGATGACACCGTTTAGAGGCGTACGAATTTCATGGCTCACGTTTGCCAGGAAATCAGACTTGGCCTCGTTGGCTTTAACGGCCTGCTCTTGTGCCTTTCGTATTTCCATCTCGGCCTTCTTGCGATCTTCAATTTCTATCAACAAGGCCTTCTCATTTTTCTCAATGTTTTGCTTCATTACAGAAATGCCGACCAACATGGCGCCATAAGCCAGTAAAACAACCACGGTCGTAAAATAATAATTGGGATCAGTATGCCCGGTTTGATAGTAACCCACTCCGCACAAATCATGCAGTGCGTTGAAGAAAACAATCAACACGGCAATAAATGCCGAAGAAAAATAGCCCCACTTTTTTTTTGCTCGTTCGAAAATTCCAAGCGTTCCGATAGCAGTCACAATGATGAAGAAGTGGTAGGAGTAATAAACTCCATCAAACCTTAGATCACCAGGAGCGCTGAGAATTTTCGATAGAATGGAAATAAGTATTATGCATACGGGCAGATACAGACTAAGAAATATTCGACTGAATAGTGTTAATCCAATTGTGTTGCTGAACAAAGGAATCAGAAAACTTAGCCCCACACAAAAAGTAATTGCGGGAACGATATTCCATTTAACCAATATACCATGAAGGATGGCTAATGTAAAACTTACAACCCCACCTAATACGGAGACCTGATTGCACAAAGTTATTCCTCTTGCCTCATCAAGCCCCAGCTTATCAGTTACACCGAGGGCAGTTATCTTATGCAGCCCTGAAATCATGATAGCACAGGGCATTCAATAGTGAAATGAAACAGTGAACCCTTGCCCTTCTCGCTTTCTAATTCCAAACGACTCCCCATCAAAGCAAGTAGTTTGTTCGAAATGGAAAGTCCGAGACCGGTACCTCCATATTTTTTGGTATTTGATATGTCCTCCTGTATAAAGGCTTCAAAAACTTTCTGCTGATTTTTAGGATCAATGCCGATGCCCGTATCACTGACGGAGAAGTGTATCCTGCTTGTGGCAGCGGAGTTCGATTCTAGTTTATTTATTTTTAGTTCAACTTTTCCCTGGCTGGTGAATTTGACTGCGTTTGCCAGCAGGTTAGTTAATACCTGGCGAAGTCGTAATTCATCAGCCAATATAAAAGACGGAATATCGGGTGAGTGGAAAAAGGAGAGTTGAAGCCCTTTGCGAGTTGCTTCCTGACTGAGCATGTCTATGACCTGGTTGCAAAGAGGTATTAAACTTACTTTGTCTCTTGATAACTCGATTTTTCCGGCCTCTATTTTTGAAAAATCTAAAATGTCATCAATGATGCGCAGCAGCGACCCGCCTGACTGTGAAATAATTGATAGGTGTTTTACTTGTGATGGTGTCAATGAGGTCTTTGCCATCAAATCTGCAAAACCTATTATTCCGTTCAATGGTGTACGGATTTCGTGACTTATGTTTGATAGAAATTCTGACTTGGCCGTGCTTGCCCTTTCGACTTCTTCCTTTCGTTTAAGGATTTCGTGATTTAATAAAATGAGTTTTCTATTATGCAGAAACCCTCGCCATGTCATGAATCCAAAAAGTAAAATGATAATGGCACCAGAAATTATGATCGTATTTTTTTGGACGAGCTTCAACTGTTGAAGCGCGATTCTCTCTTCATGGTTTTGATGTTCTTCATTTAGAAGTTTTACTTCCTGTTCCCGTTTCTGTACTTTATACAAAGCCTCATACTCGGCAAGTTTATCGGCTCCTTTACTGCTAAAGATCTTGTCACTCAAATACTGATACTCACGCTGATGGTGGTATGCATTTTTATAGTCGTTTTGCTCAAGATAGAAGAAGGAATAACTTAGGGCATTATCTCGCTTGATAAACAGCGATTGATCTTCCTCGCCCATTTTTTCGGCTCTTTTCAGAAACGATAGGGCCTCTGCAAATTTCTTATCACGCGTCAATTGACGGGCAATTAACCCGTAGGTCATGGAGAGATTGGGTTTGTTTCCTATTTTTTCTTCTATGACCACAACTTCATTCAAAAGTATAAGCGCTTCGTTAGTTCTGTTCCATTCCAAATAAATGTCGGCCAGGTTATAAAGTGAACTGGCTATGCCTTTGGGATAATCAATTTCCCTTCTGATACCTAGACTTTTTCTATACTGCTGCTCTGCTTTGGGATAATCTTTCATCAGTGAGTAAGTCAGTCCTCTTACGTTATATGATTCGGCCACTCCAATTGAGTCACCAACTTCCTGAAGGAGAGACTGCGCTCTGTTTGTATAATCAATGGCTAGCTCTAGCTTGTGCTGAACTTTGGCTAGCCATGCCAGGCTATTATAAATCATTCCTGTTCTATGTTTTAATCCGGCAGCCTCACTTAGCTGCAGAGCCTGATACAGGTATTTAGCTGTTAGCTCAAGCTGAGAGATTTCCAGATAGACGTCTCCTGCTTGATGCAAAATCTCTACATATTGATAGTAGTTATATTTTTTTGAGAGCGAGACAGCTTCGAGACTAGCTATCAGCGCTGAATTGTATTCACCCTTTGTTAACTGAAGGCGGGATTTATCTAATTGACATTCTATTTTGTGAAAGTAGTCGTTTCCATTATTGGCTAATGTGCATAATTTATTTGCGTACGATTCAGCTTTGTCAAAATCAAGTAGGTTTAGATGAGCCTTGCTATAAAGATTGAGCAACTCCATTTGCAGGTAGTCATCCTCATCCGTTATTTCAGCACGCGCACTATCGAGATAGGAAATAGCTTCATGATTTCTCCACTTTTGTAAGCAAGTCCACGCTATATTCATATAAACCGTAGGCAAATATCCGGACGCGTCTTTACCTGCTATCAATCGGGCTTTATAATAGTAGTGAAGTGCTGAATCATATTCACCCATTTCGCCCAGGGCCATGCCATGGACAAGGTCGTTATGGGCAGAAATGTCCATTCGTTTGGGTGCAGAGATTTGATCGGACCGTAGGAAATAGGGGATGGCCTTGGCATGTTTGCCAGTGCTTAGCAACCCTAATCCAATCAATGTATTGGCGTACTTTTCACCGGCAGGATATTTTTCTTCAATAGATGCCTCCAGTGCTTGTTGAGAGTAAATCAGCGCGAGGCTATCATTTACATCAAAATTTTCGTAGGCTAGTGCTGTAAGCAGATCAATTCTCGCCTGGCCTTTTACATCTGATTGCAATAATTTTTGGATCCTATCGATTTCTGCCGTTTGAGCGAGTGCATACTTTCCAGGTGTTGCAAAAAAGAAAACAAATAGAGTAATAATACGAGTAAACCTCATAAGCTGCTTTGTATTATAGCTGTCTTGAATAGAAGGTTTAGGCATAATATAAAGGGCGAACGAGCCGCCTGAAGAAAAGGAAGAAGGGTATGTGTTTTTTGGAGGGAGCCATCTGTTACAAGTTAAAAGTACGCTTGCAGGCAGATTTATCCGTGATTTTTAGATCATTGCCCTAATTCACAAGGTGGAACCCCTGATTGGCACAATGAGAGAATTGGGCCTAAGCGATAAGGGTTTTGACGTGCTTAATTTCCATCGTAATTGATGTGATCAGCTGATCAATCCGGCTGTTTGACATTTCTGCCTCTTCCAACTCACCAGCGAGCTTTGCCAATTCAATAAAGCAAGATGATAATGCTAAACCCTTTAATTTGTGTGCCGTTTCTACGAGCGCTTTGAAATCCTGATTAGCCGAAAGCTGATGCAGCGTGGCAATACACTCGTCAAGGCTTCTCGATGACGCTAGCAATAGTTTCTTTATCAACTCGTCATTATTCCCTAGCTGATAGCGCAATTCCGTCTCATCATAATGAACAAGCGCTTCGGTAGAATTGGCTTTCTTTTCTATTCTATCTGACTGAACGTCCAGTGATAACCATTTTTTAAGTGCTTTCTCTATGGAGCCTTGTACAATAGGCTTGCTTATGTAGTCATCCATGCCTGCTTCAATGCATTTATCTTTTTCTCCTTTTGCAGTGCCTGCGGTCAGCGCAATAATTGGTGTTCTTCGATTGATTTCAAGACTTCGAATTTCTGATGTGGCTTCATAACCATTTTTCTCTGGCATGCGAATGTCCATAAAGATGATATCAGGGTGTTCACTCTTGAACTTTTCAAGTGCCATTTTTCCATCCTCCGTTTCAATGATTTTTGCATTCGGCAATACATTCTCAATGATTGATTTCACCAGAAGCATATTGACCGGGTTATCTTCTGCGATCAGGATAACTACCGATTTTGAATTTAATTCAGCGGTACCGCTTGGCATTTTTTTGTTGTTATTATCACCTTCACTTTTATTTTTGATTCCCAGGTTTGACAGCGAATTGAAGAGTTTGTCCATTTTTGCAGGCTTCACCAATCGCTGCCGAATGTCCAATTCTTCGCAGAGGGTGCCAATATACTCATCGTCTGAGGAACTATAAAGCAGTACGACAGGTTGATGGGCTTCGGGCAGCAAATTTCGAATACTACGGACCGTTTCAATTCCGTCCATTTCCGGCATGTGATAGTCCATGATAATGACATCGAATTTTTTTCCTGCCTTTATTATTTCAATAGCTTCAAACCCGGAGCTTGCCTGTTCGGAATCAATTCCCCTCATAGCCAGCATTTCCGTTAAGATCAACCTATTGTTTGTATTGTCATCTACGATGAGAATGTTCGCTAAGTGGTAAGTATTTTGCCAAACTACAGGCGAACCGTGTTCTGCCTTAAAAGCAATATCAAAGAAAAAAGTACTGCCTGTTCCAACTTCGCTGCGCAGTTCCAACTTGCTGCCCATGAGTGCAAGTAAACTATTGGCAATGGTAAGGCCCAAGCCGGTGCCGCCAAATCGTTTCGTGGTAGAAGCGTCACCCTGAGAGAAGACCTCAAATATTTTCTGCTGGTTTATTGGAGCTATTCCTATTCCGGTATCTCTTACTGTAAATCGATATACTGTTTTTTCTCCTACTTCTTTCAGTGGCTCAATTTTCAATTCAATCTCACCCTTCTCTGTAAACTTAACGGCATTGCCCATCAGGTTTACAATTATTTGCCTTAACCTTATTTCATCTGTCCATATAAACCGAGGAAGGGTAGGGGCAATGTTCAGCAATACTTCCAATCCTTTTTTCTGGGCCTGAAATTTAATCAGATCGGCTGCCCGGCTGCCAACTTCAAACAAGTCAGTGCGCTCGATTGAAAGGTCTAGTTTACCCGCTTCGATTTTAGAAAAGTCAAGAACGTCATTGACAAGATCAAGGAGAGCGTGTGCAGAATGCGATACGGTGGCCATGTATTGCTGCTGCGTATCATTTAACGGAGTTTTTATCAGCAAGTCGGTAAACCCAATCACACCATTGAGTGGTGTCCGCAACTCATGACTCATGTTAGCCAAAAATTCTGATTTAGCGGCATTTGCCGCCTCGGCAACCTCTTTGGCTTTTATTAATGCAATTTCCGCAGCCTTTTGATCCGTAATGTCCCTTGAAAATCCCATTACTGCACCCTTATCACCATTGCCTATTTTCAATGGAACCTTCCATGTTTGGAAAATCCCTCTACTGCCATCTGCACGGATTACTGCTTCTTCGGGGATGAGTAAAGGCCTACCTGATTCAATTACCTCTCTGTCAGCAATTGAGTATAATCTGATCTCCTCTTCGGTAGCACCTAAGTCAGCATCGGTAAGGCCGATGGCTTCAGAAGGCCGTAGGTGAAATATCTCTGCTAACGCCTTGTTTACGAAAATAAATTTGCCATCGTAGTCTTTGCAGAAAATCAAACCAGGAGCATTGTCCAATATGATTTGGCGTTGCTCGCTAATGCGTTTTAATTCAAGCTCACTTTTTTTACGTTTTGAGATATCACGTACTAATGCCTGAACGAAAATTTCACCTTCCAATTCCATTTTGCTCAGGTGAATCTCTGTTGGGAAAAGCTCTCCCGTGTCATGCCTTTTGTTGATCCATTCAAAATTGGTATGACCAAATTGCATAAGCTCGGCCATATGTTTTTTGGCACCTTCTTTTGAACTAGTTCCATCTTCCTGAAATGGTGGTGATAAGTCGACAGCTGATAGACGACAGTATTCTTCTACCGTTTTGCAACCAAACATTTTTAGTGATGCCTCATTGCAGTCAATGAACTGACCGAATTCGTTCTCAATCATCACCGTGTCAGTCATTGAATTGTAGAGCGTACGGAATTTCTTCTCAGAGCGACTCAGTTCGTCCTCAGTCTTTATTCGCTTAGCAATATCTTCCTTTAGCGCTTCATTGGACTTATCCAATTCCGCAGTTCTTTCCTTTACCTTCAATTCTAACTGATCGTGAGCTTTTCTTAGTGCCTCCTCAGCTTCTTTGCGATCAGTGATATCCTGCACAATGCCGAAAATTTTAATGACATCTCCTTCACTATCAAGAACAGGCCTACCGATAGCTCTAAGGTGCTTTCGTTTCCCGCCTGGCAACACAATGTCGTGCTCAATTTCGTAAGAATGTTTTGTAACAACTGTGTTGCCAACAGTTTCCATTACACGTTGAAAGTCTTGAGCATCCAACAAACTCTTATAGTCTTCCAGAGTTACAGGCTGTCCGACAGGGACGCCAAAAATGCGATAGACTTCGTCTGACCATTGAACAGTTTGTGATTTAAGGCTGAACTCGAAATTTCCAAGCTTTGCAATTTCTTGTGCCTCTTTTAGATTGGATTGGTTATATCGAAGGGCTTCTTCAGCTTTCTTTCTCTCCGAAATATCTCTTGTAAATGCACAATTGAATTCCTGGCCATCTGATCGCACATAATTAGCAGTAACCTCTACCTGCAGTAATCTTCCATCTTTAGCCCGTTGAATAGTTTCAAATGTAAGAGAGCCTTTTTGCCTTAACTCTTCAAAGTGATTGATCCATACCGTTGCGTTGTAGTTGGGATCAATATCGGGTATTGTTAAGGCTTTTAGTTCAGCTTCAGAATAGCCAAGCATCTGACATGCAGCTTTATTGATATCAACAATTCTGGCATCTGGCGCTATCCAAAAAACAGTATCACCAGAGTTACTAATGGCAAAGTTGGCCAGGCGAAGCGCTTCATCTGCTTTTTTTCGCGCGGTGATATCGGTGGTTGTGCCGATCATTCGCGTAGGTTTTCCCGTGCTGTCAAATAATGCGACTGCACGATGGTGCGTCCAAATCAGCGTTCCATCAATATGGAACATTCTGAATTCGTAACTGTAGGATGGAATTTCATGAGCAAGGTATCGGTTTACCTCGGCAAACATATTGGGTAGATCCTGGGGATGAACTCGTTGCGACACCGTTTCCAATGTTTGGGCAGTTGAACCAACCTGGTATCCAAACATGGTTTCCCAGTGGGGAGAGTAGTAAACCGTATTGTTTATAATATCCCAATCCCATATACCATCGCCAGCACCTTGTAACGCGAGGTTTAACCTTTCCTCGCTTGCGTGAAGTTTTTTCTCTACTTGTTTGCGCAGTGCGATATCTGCACTCATAGCCTCATTGGCTTTTGCTAGCTCCAGTGTTCGCTGCTGAACCCGCTCTTCCAACTCGCCTAGCACTTTTTGTAAAGCTTCTTCGGCCTGTTTCCTTTCTGTAATATCGTAAAGGATGCCATTCCAAATAGTCTGATTTTCTTTTTCCCTGTGCGGTCGGGATTCTAAATGAACATAACGTACCTGATTGTTAAGAATTACGCGGCCTTCCCAAATGTGAGGCGCTACCTTCCTTCCAGCTTCAGCATTGCTTTGAAGAAACGATTTGATATCATCCGGATGAATATTCTTAAATGATGAGTCATAGTCATTTATTACTTCTTCCTGGGTTACTCCGCTTAATTGACAAAACATTGGACTAGCAAATACAAATTTGACTTTTGCGTCATCCTTCTTCAGCGTAGTATAAATCCCAACAGGAATATTTTTTACAACTTGCTGATAGTCCGCCTGACTCTGAACTAATTCCCGGGAGCGTTGATTGACAAGGGACTCTAGTAATTCGTTTTTTTGACGCACCCTTCGAGTTCTAAAAAGATACCACCGATAAATGGTGGTGACCGCAACCAAAGCAGCAATGACCTTAATCCACCAGGTATTCCACCATGGTGGTAGAACATGAATGGTCAGGGGAGTCCCCTCATTCCAAACGCCACTGCGGTTGGTTGCTTTTACCCGGAACGTATAAGTGCCCGCAGGCAGATTGGTATACGTTGCATTTCGTTGTGTGCCTACACGGTTCCATGTTGTCTCAAAGCCTTCCAGAAGATACATATATTGTGTGAGCATGGAATTGCTGTAATCTATTCCGGCATAGTCCAACGAGAACACAGAGAATTTATGATTAAGTGTTATTTCCTTTGTTTGTGTAATAGGTAGTTTAAGGATAGAATCCGGGGCCTGAGCTTGAATGGACTTGTTGAATACTTTCAAATCGATAATATGAACCGGTATTGGATTAGGATTATCTCGAATACTATCAGGATGAAAAACCAAAAGACCTTTATTATGCCCCAGGTAGAGAGTGCCATCTTCGTCCCTAAAACTTGCTCCTGATCTAAACTCATCTCCGTCAAGGCCATCGCTAATGCCATAGCTCTTGAGAACTCTTGTTGTTGGGTTAAATTTAATAAGTCCTGTATTGGTGCCAAGCCAAAGGTTTTTGGCGTTGTCTTCTATTATACTTCTGGCACCAACCTCGTGCAATAGTGTTTTGAATGTGCCCTCAGTTGTGTTCATTAAATTCAATCCGTAAGAGGTACCCACCCAATTTTTGTTTTCGCTATCCTTAAATAGCGTATAAATGGTATTGTCCGAAATACTGGTGGAGTCTCCGATTTGATTTTGAAAACATGTGATTTGTTGTGTACTTGTGTTGAATTTGATCAACCCATCGCGAGTGCTTACCCAGATAGCGCCAGTTGATTCGCTGTGCAAGCCAAAATTAAAGTTGTCAACCTCCTGATTGGCGCAATACCTTTGGGTATAATTCTTAAACTGCCCGATTTGATCGATTGGCATCACCGATATTCCTTTCCTTGTGCCAACATAAAGTGCATCGCCATTTGGTAAGATACTGGCCACTTCATTCTCAGAGAGGCTTCCGAGATTTTTTGGGTCATGGGTATAGCTTATGAATCGGTCAGTATTTTCATCGAACAATTTCAATCCTTCCCGATGTGTACCGACCCAGATTCGACCTTTCTTGTCTTCGGCCACTGTTAGCCCGGGATTTCCAGGATATGCTTTGATTTTTTTATTGTCAATTCTCAAAACTCCTTTTTCAGTAGCCAGCCACAGCCGATTTTTTCGGTCTTTAGTTATTGCGTTAACAGTAGGATTATCAAGTGGTAGTTCGACCCTCCCAAACATATTCTCGTATTGATCAACTATGTTGACACCCCCAAAGTGTGTACTGATCAGGATACGCCCTTGTCGATCACGATACAAACCGCCAGCTGTATGGGCAATCGAGTTGCTATTGATGCCCCGTGGGTACTTTGAATCAGGTGTATAGTTTGTAAAACGTTTTTGAGTCTTATCAAATAAGCTTAGCCCTCCATTCTGAGTTCCAATCCACATAATCGAGCCGGCTTCCAAAAATGAAGTCACCGTATTAATAGGAAGTGAGTTGGGGTTTTCTTTTTGATGACGGTAGTTGGTAAACAATCCGGACGTAAGATCCAGGCAATCCATGCCGGAGTCAACCGTTCCTATCCAGACCTTGTTTTCTGAGCCGACAAATACGTTGTAGAGTTTTTCAGAACTGATGCCATTTTTGCCATTGGGCAGATAGTGCTGAGTAATTTTCCTGGCGTTACAATCATACAGATAGAGTCCGTTGGCCTCCGTGGCAATCCAGATGTTGTCTTTTAGTGCAGCTTTGCTCACGCCCATGATGTTGCCTAGTTCGATTGCCCATTCAATTTGTTCAAAACCTTTTTTTGATTCATTGAAAAATCCAAGGAAGAAGTCTCCGGCCGCCCACAGTGTTTGCCTGCTATCTTCCCAAAACACATATATCTTTTTCTTGTCAGCATATCTTATAAAACGATCATGTAATTTGTCGTACCTGCATATGCCCGCCCCATACGTACCGATCCATAAGTTATCCTTGTTGTCCTCATAGAGGGTGTTTACTTGATTACTGCTGATAGAGGATTGATCAGCTTCTATGGATGAATATTTTTTAAATTGATACCCATCATATCGGTTAAGTCCGTTGTGTGTTGCGACCCAGAGAAATCCTTCTTTGTCTTGGAGGGTACTCGTTACAAAATTACTTGCCAGGCCGTTGCTAGTAGTTAAGTGGTTAAATTTCACATCAGGTGATACCTGTGCGCATAATGGTATATATAAAAACAAAAGAACAAGCGTGATAAGCCAGAATTTTAATTGGGCCAACCAAAAACAAAAGCCGGTAAGCAAAGTTTTATCGGATCTCATGCGCTTCTGACATCATCGGTCTGCCTTTCAAGTTCGTTAAGTCGATGAGTACCTTCTCCAATGTAATGGGTATTAACAAATCGCGTAAGCTCCCGCGTGGCTGAGTCCATTTCGTTAACACTGGTCTTAAGAAAAGAGGTAATTGTGCTTATTTCGTTAAGCTGCACATGTCCCTGATCAAGCAAGTTCATCAATCCCTGAATTCGGGCTAGAGGCCCACGGACTTTATGTGAAGCCCTGAAGGCGATGTTTTCCAGCATCCTGGAAGTCTTCTCTTTTTGCGCTTCGGCTTCCTTGCGTTCGGTAATGGGCAGGGCCAGTGTGAGAAAGTAGTTAACTGCGCCCTTGTCATTCTTGAGCGGAATTACAACCATGTCAATCCAAAAACAAGAGCCGTCTTTTCGTTTATTCTTTACCTCACCACGCCATGTTCTTCCATTTGAAAGCGATACAAAAAGTTCTTTAAATGACCGAAGCGAATTGTGATCTGCACTGAATAAACTAAAATTTTTACCGATCAATTCCTCTTGAGTAAATCCAGTAACAGCTGCCAAGGGTTCGTTGACTTTCAAAATAATGCCTTGCGTGTCGGTTACCGCTGAATACACGTGAACGTTTATGGCATCGAGATAGGACTGGAGTTCTTGACTTTTTTGCTTCACGATCCAATCCAATTGGCCAGTAAGTGATTGCAGCTCTTCGTTGTTGACTCGTAACTCTTCATTGGCTGCCACTACCTTACTATTTGCTAGCTGGATATCATTGGCATATCTATTAATCAGTGAGCGAAACACGAGAAGTTGGGCGGCAACAGCGCATCCTGACACCAGCACCACAGAACCCTTCATGTATTGATATGGTACCGTAGGGTCAGGTATAAAAAGATAGACAGCATCATACCAGGTATAAAATGCAAAGCACGATAGCGCCAATGTGAATCCCAGAAAAATTTTAATGAGATCGTCAAAGATCAGAATAGATGAGCAAGCCACGGCAATGAGAACGTACTCTGTTCCGGTACGCCTATCCGCAAGAGCCATAATCAGAATAACCAAGGTTAGAAAGAACACCATAAACACCTTGGCAGTTTCAAATTGATTCCTGGAGTTGAACCATTGAACACCCAACATGACCAAGGCAATTGGCAGCGCTTGTAGGGAAGTGTAGGAGCCTACAGCAACAAATGATATTATAAAAACACCTACGAATAAGAGAGTTATGAATGAGAATCCATTCAATGTCTTAAGTCGTATCCGCTCCTTATAGCCTAGTGTATCAAGATCACCAATACTTAGAATAGAGTTCCAGTATATTGAGATTTTAGCAAGCATTTACTGAGGTAATTTTTCAGTTGGCTCAGCCTCTACCTCGTTTTCAGAACGAATCTTGGAAGCAATAAACACGAGCGTGCCAACAATGATCAAGGCAAGAGTGACCTTCCAAAGGAATTTTTTTAGATTAAATCCCAGTGGACCCAATACCGGAGCTTTTCCTTTGGTGGTCATAATCCTCAATTTTTAGTAGCCAAAAGTAATTAAGCACGAGCTTAAACAGCGGTATATTAGATGATTGCCTTACATGGTGCGGTGAAACCTCTTTTTGATACGGTAGGAGTTTGTTGCCTTGGGAAATTGGGCTTAACCGGGAAGATTTTTCATTGTAGCTTGAGCATATCCTGAAAATAAAATCATACCGTTGGAAATCGGTGCCTGACCGAGTGAGATTACTAATTCATCTAAAAAGAGCAATAGGAGGGTTTTTAAACATTAATTTAGCCTTTATAAATTGATGATGATCGATCTCTGATGACAGACAAGGCGGAATTAAAAACTAAAATAAGAGCAGGACTAGAAGAACTAGCACTTACGCTGGACGGGAGCGCGGAAAAGGTTTTGTTAATAGTAAATACCTTTATAGATGAGACGCCTGATTATTTCAAGTCACTAAGAAAAGTAGTTGCAGTTCAGAATAAGAACGAGATTCAGCAACAGTTGCATACACTTAAAGCACGGTATGGCTATTTTGGTTTGACTGGCGTAATGAACGAGATGGATGGTTGGGAAAGGGCCTTGGATGAGGCCTCCAATCACAGCACAAATCTTGAGAGGCTCCGCTATTTTGAAGAACTAAATGAACAAATCATAGAAGCGCTTAGAAATTCAGATTACTTCAAAGTAAATCATCGGCCTGAAAACTCAGATTCATCGCCATTGAGTGGAAAGCGTGTTCTTGTAGCAGAGGACGATGAGATTAACGCGATGGTTTTTGAGCTATTTATTGAAGAACTGGGAGGAAAGGCACTAAAAGCTGCTGACGGGCATGAAGCCGTAAGACAAGTAACTGAGCACGCACCTGACTTTATTTTCATGGATATCCACATGCCATACTTCAGTGGTGTTGAGGCAATAAAATTACTTCGTTCAAAAAATATTTTGATCCCTATCGTGGCGTTGTCTGCGTCCACCCGCCTTCAGGAAAAGCAGCAATCTATTGATGCGGGCGCTACGGATTTCTTAACAAAGCCAGCCAAGCGCGATGTAATTCGCGAGATGCTATTGAAACATCTGTGCTGATCAAAAATGGTACAACTGATCCGATTTGTTAATTGGCTAAATTTACTTGGCATTTCAGCAAATGAAACGGCCAGGGTAAAAGCCTCGAAGAATCTGGTGGTTTATCTGGCGCTATTCATGTCCTTTGGTGGCATTGTATGGGGAAGCCTATTGCTTTACTACAATCTTTCCGTGGCCGCCTTGGTTCCTTATGGCTACGTTGTCATCTCTGCTTTTAATATCTCAATCTTTAGTCGCACTCGCAATTTCTATTGGGCGGCAGCAACTCAAATTATGGCGAGTATGCTTCTACCATTTATGCTTCAATGGCAATTGGGAGGCTTCTTTGCATCTGGCTGTGTTATGCTGTGGTCGGCATTATCGTTGATCGGTGCCATTATATTACTGCAGGGCCATAAAATATACCCTTATCTGGCTCTCTATTTTGGCCTGGTTCTGTTTTCCTTTTGGTTTGATTCGTACTTCGCTTCTCGCGCACCAGAGATACTAACGCCCAGCGTATCACTCATTATGTTGTTTATTAATATAATCATGATAGCCAGCGCAGGCTTCGCACTCTTAAAGTCAAAAATAGACAAGGACTTTGTTACCCAGAATACACTGGAAGAATTGCAGAAGCAGTACCAGGCAAATCTGGCTTCGGAACGTGAAATACGAAGCAAGCTGCAAGTATCTGAAAACCGCGAAGCCCGGATTAGAAAAGAATTGGAAATGATTGTTTCATCAATAGATGATATTGTTGTTGAATTTGATGAAGGAGGTAGATTTAAGAATTTTTGGTGTCGCGATGAATCCAAACTAAGCCGCCCTGTGTCCTATTACATTGGCAAAACACTTACTGAAGCATTTTCCTATGCTCCCGAATTTGCCAATAGAGCGCAACAGGTATATGAAAAAGTCTGTTTGACTGGCAAGCCGTTTATTATAGAAATTGATAATAATGTTTTGCCAACGTCAAGGAGTTATGAGTTTCGATTAAATCCTATTCCTGAGATCGATGGCAGTGTTAAGCGTTGCTCAGTGCTTGTTACGGATATAACGGTGCGCAAATTGGCAGAAACCAAACAGAAAGAAGACTATTCGTTAATGCGGACAATAATTGACAATCTGCCACTTAATGTTTATGTGAAAAATCTGCAATCGCAGATGATACTTGCCAATAGGGCAGACTGGCAGTATTTAGGAGCTACAGATGAAAGTGATTTAATAGGTAAAAGTGATTATGATCTATTTCCGGATAATTCTGCTCAGCAATCGATAGAAGAGGATAAACTTATCTTTCAGGGACAATCTATACTGGGTAAGGAGACAATTAGTACAACAAAGGATGGCCGACAAACTCACTTCATTAGCTCAAAGGTCCCTCTGCGAAATTCTAAGAATGATATTATTGGATTGGTAGGAATAAGTGTAGACAATACGGAGCAAAAGAGGAGAGAATTGGAAATGAAAAAACTCTCCGCAATTGTTGAAGATACAACCAATCTTACCATTGTTACTGATATTGGGGGGAACGTAACATGGGCAAATAAGAGTTTTGAAGCGATAACAGGGTATTCAAAAGCTGAAGTGATGGGAAAGAATCCTGGAAAGTTATTGCAAGGGCCTGAGACAAATGACGATACCGTTAGATATATGAGAGAACACATTCAAAAAAGAAGCCCTTTTGAATGTGAAATCTTAAATTATACTAAAGATAAGCAGAGCTACTGGATACGAATTACATGTCAACCCATTATAGATGAGTTTGGCAATTTTCGTGGATATTTTTCCGTTCAGCAGCATATCACAAAAGAGGTGGAACTGCGACTTCAACTTGTTAAAGCAAAAGAGGAGGCAGAAGAATCAAACCGACTGAAAACTATATTTCTTGGCAACCTTTCCCATGAAGTGCGAACACCCATGCAGGGAATTCTGGGTTTTGCGGAGATACTTGAAAATCCCAGACTTGCGGAACCGAAACGGAAGGAATATATCAATATCATTAAACGCAGGACAGCCGACATGCAAAATATCATTGAGTCGCTCCTGGATATGGCAAGTTTAGAGACCGGAGAAATTAAGGCCTTTCCAGTGAATGTAAATTTGCACGACACAATCGAGCAGGTGTTCTTTAAGGTAAAGCAAGACCATGACCTGACAGAAAAATCCATACAACTTGTTCTTAAGAATAATCTCAGGATGACGAGCGAGGCAAAAATAGATCCTCAACACCTTCATCAGGTAGTTACAAATCTGATCAGCAATGCTATTAAATTTACGAGTTCGGGATTAGTCATTTTATCCTGCGAAGAACGATCATCTTCGTTTGCAATACATGTTGTGGATTCGGGTATGGGCATTTCTCCCGACAAAATAGAGCACATCTTTGAACCTTTCCGGCAAGCACATGAAGGAATCAGCCGCTCAAAGGGTGGAATCGGGCTTGGGCTGTCCATTTGTAAAAAAATGGTTGAGATGTGGGGAGGAACTATCCATGTTGTATCAAAGCTGGATGCAGGAAGTACATTTAGTTTTACCATACCCTCTGTTAGAATTAATCAACTGGCTTAGTCGCTTATTGAGGCCCATATTTACTCATTTTGGGTTTTATTAATTCGGCATTTTGCTTAACCTTGCTTAATCATTAAGCATTTAGTATTGCCTGATTAGTATTTATCGATGAGTTTGACGTGTGCTATTATTGAAGATGAAAGCATCTCGCGAGTCATGATTGAAAATCTGGCTCAGAAGACTGATCTTCTTACCGTTCAGAAATCCTTTTCTCGTTCAAAAGAAGCCTTGCAATGGCTTAATAATAATAGGGTTGATCTTATTTTTCTGGATATCGAGATGCCGGATATTACGGGCATTGAATTACTCAGGGCGTTAACTCATCGCCCTGCGGTGATTATCATCAGTTCAAAGCCTGAATATGCCATTGATGCATTTGAATTTTCTGTTGTTGACTATTTATTGAAACCTGTAAAGGACTATGGTAGATTTCTTCAGGCGGTTAATAAAGTAGCTGCAAACACTGGTAAGAATGCAACGCCAATTGAAACGATCAGTGAAAACTATATTTACATCAGAATAGATTCCATCTTACACAAAATAAATATGGATGAAATTCTTTGGGTAGAAGCTTTTGGTGATTACGTGAAGATACAAACGGAAGATAAACTACATACTACCTACGGTACACTAAAGAAACTGGAGGACCGACTGCCTCTTAGTAAATTTGTGAGAGTACATCGCTCTTATATTGTCAACCTTGAAAAAATTACCAACATTGATTCCAATAATTTGATGGTGGACAAAAAAATTATCCCCATCAGTGAGACTCATAAGAGTCAATTTCTTTCCAAGATCAAGATTCTATAAGCTGATGCTTACTGGGTCATAAGGTTCTTTTTCCAAAACTCCTCCATGCTTCTTCTCATGTGCAAGGTCGTGTTTTCACGCTGACTGATATTATGATCTCTCATCGGGTATGAGAGCATACTAAATAGCTTGTTGTTTTTGATCAGCTCATTTGCCAACATTTCAAAATTTTGATAATGTACGTTGTCATCCCCGGTTCCATGAATAATAAGTAAATTCCCCTTAAGCTTTGATGCATGCGTAAGGGGTGATCCTTCTCGGTATCCCACCTCGTTATCTTTTGGCAAGCCCATATAGCGCTCCTGATAAATGTTGTCGTACAACGTTTGCAGAGCGACAAAAGAAATTGCAATACCTGTCTTATAGATATCACTGTGTCTAAACAAACAATGAAGTGTCATTTGGCCACCACCGCTCCAGCCCCATATTCCAATTCGGGATGCATCTACAAACGAATACATGCTGGTAATTTTTTTGGCGGCCGCAGCCTGATCATCGGCCGCTAATAAACCAATCTGCCGATAGATACACTTTCTAAAATCTCTTCCTCTTGGAACACGCGTGCCCCGATTGTCGACACTGATGATCACATATCCCTGATTGGCCATGTACTGATGCCATAAATTATCTCCGGTTCCCCAATTATCTTGAACAGTAGAGCCGGCCGGCTCACCATAGACATAAAAGATGACAGGATATTTTTTCTTTTCATCAAAATCAATTGGCTTAATCATCCAGGCATCAAGGGTGACTTCACCAATGTCTACTTTAAAGAACTCCTTAGGGCGCAAACCTAATTCATTGAATTTATTCTTTAACGCGGCATTATCTTCCAGCACCCTTAGTTCTTTGTGATTGCGAAGGTTTATCACAGAAATTCTTTTGGGCGTCCGCGAATTATCAAAACTATGAATTGCATAATTTGCATCGGCTGATATCTGGTAGCTATGTTGGCCTGTCATCGTTGCGGGAGAAACTTGTTCCGCTAACCCTTTTCCATCCAGCCTGCTGCGGTAGAGATAGCGTTGAGTATAATTTTCAGGCGAAGCAATGTAATATACATAGCCACCGACAGGATCGATGCAATTGATGGTAACCACATCAAAATCCCCTTTCGTTATCAAACTCATTTCTTTTCCATCCCGTGATACCTTATAGAGGTGAAGCCACCCATCTTTCTCGCTGGTCCACGTAAATGCTGTCGCTTTATCAAGCCAAACGATGTTGTCATGGACGTCAAGGAATGCATCGTCTTTGTCAGTTAAAATATTTTGCAGGGCCATTGTCGCGGTGTTTCCAATCCACACCGTATTAGTATTTTGAAGTCGATTCAATTGTTGAATCATAACCTCATTAGAGTCCGGGATGTAATCCATGCGTGCGATATAATTATCCCGAGGATCTCCGGGAACCTCAAACCACTTGGTCTGGCCACCATTTACAGATACAACGCCAACTTTAACTTCTGAATTTGCCGTACCTACTTTGGGATAGGGCAGCGGAATTGGCTTTGAATAGATTGAATCTACATTATTGATAAGATAAAATGTTCCTACACCCGTTGTGTTAAAATGCCAATAGGCGATATTTTTTCCATCAGGACTCCAGCGAAAGCCATCGCGATTGTCCAGTTCTTCTTCATATACCCAATCGAACGTTCCGTTGATAATATTTTTGCCCCCATCGGTTGTTAGCTGAGTAATTTTGCCAGAAGTTAATTCTTCCGAATAGATGTTTTGTTTGCTTACGTAAGCTACACGATTGCCATCAGGAGAAAACTTTGCAAACATTAGCGATGCCTCATCAAGTCCTTTTCCTAATTGAGTTAACTTTCCGTCTTTTAATGTTAAGATCCAATAATCTCCACGCGTATGATACCGCCATACCTTTCTGGTGTTTGTAAAAATCAAGAGTTTACTATTGTCAGCAGACCATTCATATCCAGAGATAGTAATTGATTTATTACTTCCTGCGGGAGTAAGCTGACCTGCGCTCACCAAAACCTTTCTCGCTCCGGTACTGACTTCATACCGTATAATCTCATTTCCGAGCGCACTGTTTTCGAGGGTGGAATATCCTTTGTTATCCTTCATCCACCGTACAGGCCCAAAGCCTTTGGTGTTGTAGGCATCCCGTGTATAAATGTCTTCTAGTGTTAAAACGCTTTTTGCCTGAGCGGATACTGTGCTACCAGGCAAGCATAAGACGAATAGAAGCAACGCTAAACTGATTACATGACTCATGATGAAACGTTATGAGGGTGAAGCACTAAAATAGAACTCTTTCCTCATTAAACATAGCCGTCAAGTACAAGGAATAAAGCAAATCAATTTGTGGTATTCTGATTTTATTTTTGGGAAAAGGCAATTATGGTATAACTTTAGCGTAATGGGCATTGTTCAGCAGTGCTCCGTAGCCCTTCGTTAGCAATCGTAAACTGATCGTAAGCTCCTAATACTTTTGAAATGATAACAGCAATTTGGATTTCTTTGGTAATCATGGCTGGATGGTTCAGTTTTATTTTCGTTAGGGATTTTATAAAGCATAAGGATAACCTTGAGAAGGTGAGTTGGCTAAGGACCGGAATAATAGGATCGATAGTCAATTTTTTTGATGTTCTCGGTATTGGCGCATTTGCTCCGCAGACGGCTTTATTGAAATTTACAAAGCAAACAGAAGATCGTTTATTGCCGGGCACGCTGAATGTCTCCAACACACTTCCGGTAATATTGCAGGCCATCATTTTCATTACCATCATTGAAGTTGAACCATTGACGTTAGTGCTTATGTTATTGTCTGCTGCAGGTGGGGCTATACTGGGTGCCGGTATTGTAGCAAAACTGTCGGAGAGAAAAATTCGTCTTACCATGGGCTTTGCCTTGCTGGTGACAGCCGGATTTATGTTTGCGGGAAAAATGAATTGGATACAAGGTGGGGGCGAGGCAATTGGCCTTTATGGCAGCAAGTTGATCATTGCAGTTGCAGCCAACTTTGTTCTGGGTGCGTTGATGACGGCAGGTATTGGATTGTACGCGCCTTGCATGGCACTTATCTTCGCGCTTGGCATGTCTCCCAAAGTAGCCTTTCCGATTATGATGGGATCCTGTGCATTTCTTATGCCGCCAGCTTCGGTTCGATTCATTAAAGAAGGAGCGTACAATCGCAAAGCTTCTATGGGGATGGCGATTCCTAGTTTGGTTGCGGTGCTCGTTGCTGCCTTTGTGGTGAAGTCATTGCCATTGGATACATTGCGATGGTTGGTTATTGGTGTTATACTTTACACCGCCCTCGTTATGCTGCGGGCAGCCTACGCCAAGCAAAAGAATTAACTTAATGGTTATGAGATTTCTGATTGCCTATACTTTCGTTACATTTTTATCGATCCCAACCTTTGCACAAGGTATAGCCAGGGAAGAAATAGAGATGGCCGCAGCGAGGGAGCTTCCTGATGCGGTAGAAGAACTAAGACAATTCCTTCAGCTAAAAAACGATGGTCATTATCCTGATCAGATTCAGGCGAATCTAAACTGGTGTCTTGACGCCATGAAGAAGCGCAAATTCGAAACAAGAGTTTTAGGGGCAGAAAATGTTCCGCATATTTTCGCGCAGCGGATTTATAATAGCAAGTTGCCCACCGTTTTGGTTTACATTCAGGTTGATGGTCAGCCGGTTGATCCAGGATCATGGGATCAAAAGGATCCATTTGAAGCCGTGTTGAAGCAGAAGGTAGAAGAGCAATGGAAAGTTGTAGACTGGAATCTACCTTATCATCCTGATAGCCGCATCTTTGCCCGATCGGCATCGGATTCCAAAGGACCAGCGCTCTCTTTTCTTTCGGCCCTTGATATACTTGATGCCAATGGTTGGAGGCCTCAGTTCAACATTAAGATCATCATGGATTTTCAAGAGGAGATGGGATCACCAACACTTCCTGCCATTGTAAGTCAGAACAAAGAACTGCTTGCTGCAAAGTATCTGCTGATCATGGATGGTACACGGCACATTTCTAATTTGCCAACACTCAACTTTGGTGCCCGGGGTCTTGCTGAAATTACACTTAAGGTGTTCGGTGCAAAAGGTGATTTACATAGCGGGCAATATGGAAACTTCGCACCAAATCCGGTATTTAAATTGGCTAAACTACTGGCAGCAATGAAAGACGAAGAAGGCCGTGTGGTGATACCCGGGTTTTACGAAGGAGTTACGTTAAGCGAGACCGAGAAGGTGATGATTAACAGTGTCCCCGAAAATAAAGATCAACTCATGAAGACGCTGGGAATAGCAGCTTATGATCGGGTGGGAGATACGTATCAGGAAGCATTGCAATATCCTTCATTGAATGTATTGGGACTTAAAGCGGCTACCATAGGAAAAGAAGCCAATACTATTATTCCGGCAGAAGCTATTGCTGAACTTGACATCCGGCTTGTGCCTGAGACACCGGGCGAACGACAAGTTGAACTACTAAAAAGCTTTATTCGTGCAAAAGGATTTCATTTTGTAAACGGTGCTCCGACAGAAGAGGAACGAAATTCTTTTACGCACCTTATATCTATGGAATACTCACTTGGCTCCAAGCCGTTTCGCACAGACTTGAATTCACCCATGGGTCAATGGCTCGACCTTGCCATGGAGCGCGTGTTCGGAAAAGGCAATTATGTGAAGCAACGTGCAACCGGTGGCTCTCAGCCGATTGAGCCTTTCATCAGCACGTTGGGAATTCCCGCTGTCTCCATTCGTATACCCAATCCGGATAACAGCATTCATGCCGCCAATGAAAATATCCGCATGGGTAATTTTTTGGAAGGCATTCAAATGTGTGTGAGTATCCTTACTCAAAAGATCAATTGAGTGACAGCTGAAATCACTGCTCTTTTAATTGTTATCATTACCGTCTTATCTGTTTTGCGACTAAGTCGCCAGAAGGTATTGTGGATTCAAAAGATCTTGGATTGGTTTCCTCCGATTTTATTTTCATATGTTATTCCGGCATCGGTTACGCATCTTTTCCGATTGGATTTGTCTGCTGTGCAACTTCACGGTGTCTCCAGAGATTGGATTATACCCATGGCGATTATAACCGTGATGAGTTCTTTATCTTTTTTAAAACTGAAGCAAGTAGGAGCAAAGCCTGTTTTTCTTTTTGTATCCGGATCATTTGCTATCGCTGTATTGGCTCCTTCTTTAGTCAGTTTGTTTGGATGGTTTTGGCCTTCAAGCAACGATATCTTTATAACGCAAGGCTACTGGCGAGGGCTTGTCCCAATTGTAGGAAGTTGGATTGGAGGTAGCACCAGCCAACTTGTTATGAAAGAATTGGTGAGCTGCCCAGAATCGTTGTTCCTCTCGGTTATCGTTTTGGATAACATCCTTGTCAATTGCTGGACTATTCTGATGTTTCAGTTCGTGAAGAGAAGCGATGGACTTAATAAATGGTTTAACATTAAACCAACTTCATTTCAATCTGTAGCTGCTGATACTGATCGCAGCTCCAATACATCTATCTGGATTACTTCTTTCACTATACTGCTGGGTACGTACTTGATCACTTTGTTTACAAAAGATTTCCTGATGCGCATTGCTTTACTGTCGGTGGTGGGACTCGCGCTGGGAAATCTTGTCAGCAAATGGGATCACGCTTTTGTATTGAAGGCTGGCGGCATCCTTATTATTGTGATCATGGCCATACTTGGCCTACGGCTTGATTTTACGCAACTGACCTTGCCATTGCCCTTTATAGTTCTTTGTGTAGTATGGATAATCGGGCACTTTATTTTTATGATCATGATAGCAAAGCTCATGAACATACATATGGCCTGGGTGCCTATTGCCAGCATGGCTAATGTGGGAGGTATCTCTACGACACCAGCAGTAGCTTCTGCCTATCATAAAGATTGGATGCCGCATGCCATCCTTCTGGCTATCGTAAGCATGGTAAGCAGCAACCTTTGGGGTTTGTTATCTATTTATTTGTTCAATTTATATCAGCAGTAGATATTGTTGCAAAAAATACCTTGAAGGTTATTTTCTCCGGTAATCAGTTCTTCTTAAGGGAAATCAATTGTTCTGGAGAGCGGGCGACAACAATGAATCAAAAAACCTACTCCTTGCCGGGATTTGACAAGAATTTCAGATAAAGCAGGTTGCTTTCTCTTTCGTTGAACCGTTTGAATGAAAGCATCTTTTTCTGTTACTTTTCAATTGCCAATAGAGCGAATAGAACAGCTAATACTTATCTTTAGTGATTGGATTCTAGTCAAGGTATTTATGGCAGATGTCAAGAAGAAGAATAATGTTTTTACCAGCACGCTGTTGGTTTGGGTTGTTGTGGTTGCAATCCCTTTTTATGGCAATGGACAACCTCAAACGGTGCCCTTAGACGAATCGGATGCTATAGTATTCAAAACAATCAGCGCCTCACAGCAACAAACGAATCCCGCGGAAGCTATTCTGCCGTTGAAAAAGGTGGCACGCGAAAGAATTGCTCTTAGTGATTCAGCACAGGCGTTGCTTTTTCTCGAACTGGGCATCAATTACGGAAGGCTGTTTTCTGACGACAGTGCCAGGTTGTGCTTATTGAAAAGTAATGCCCTGGCAAAGAAGAACAAATGGACAATATTACAAGCCAGTACCTACAATTATTTTGGCAACCTGTTTCGAAACGGGAGCATGAATGCCAAAGCACTGGCATGTTATGACAGTGGATTGCGTGTTATAGCGCACCTGAGTACAAAAGATAGATATATTATAGAGAGTAAGATTTTGGGAAACATCGGTGGCATTCATTATGATTTGGCCGATTATAAGAAAGCGCTGGAGTATGCTGAAAAAGCGAAAAGTGTTGTTCTGAAGCATAACCTGACCGATCGCTTGACTTACTCCTATATCACAGTTGCATTCGCGGCCCGGGCGTTGGGCATGAATGCGGTGGCTTTAGAAAACAATCAATTGGCGCTTGAGGGAATGTTAGCCGAAAAAGACTCAAGCTTTCTCCACCACACCTATTATAATATAGGGTCGCTGTATCAATTAGAGCGCAATTACGTCAAAGCGCTGGAGAGTTTTGATAAGGCCTTGTTCATAGCCGAGAGATTCAAAGAAGATGAAGTAGCGGTAAGCTGCCTCATTGCAAAAAGTCAAATACTCACACAGCAAAAAAAGTATGCCCCTGCGCTATTGAGTGCTGAAGAAGCATCGGTTCGTTCAAAGGCACACCCTTTCTTGCCTAAAATTGTAGAATCACTTCAGCTGATGCATCAACTATACAAAGTGCAGAACAATTGGAAGGAAGCAGCCCTCGCGTTGGAGCAACAACTTTTTTTTAAAGATTCACTATTTAATATTCAATCGAAAGAAAAAATGGCCACGATTGAGACACGCTACGAAACAGAGAAAAAGGAGCAGCAGATCAAAGACTTGGAACAATCGAACACCATAAAGGATTTGGAAGCCACCACTGCCCGTCAATGGCAAATAGGGTTGATTCTATTTTTGATATTACTCTCGGTAGTTATTGGCGTGCTTTACAATCGGTATCAGCTTAAACAGAAAACGGCAAAGGCTCTTGATGAGAAAAATTCCGAACTTCAAAAATTAAATGGCTTCAAAGATCGCATGTTTGCTGTTATCTCTCATGACTTACGAAATCCCGTTGATGCTTTTAGTACGATTATCGAAAGCCTTAACCAAAACCTGCAGCATGCTTCAAAAGAGGAGCTAAAAGAGTTTTTTGAGAGTACGTTAGACTCAGCAAAAGATTTAAAAAATCTACTCAACAATTTATTGGAATGGTCGCTGGTACAAATCGGTAAACTTCCTTTTAATCCACAGTCTGCATCGCTAAAGGCGATTGTATCGGAGAGTGTAAGTCACCTGGAATCGATGGCATCCTTAAAGAAAATCAGGATTGTCAATTCAGTAAATGGCGAGCATGTGTTGGCAGATCGCGAGATGATCACCATCATTGTTCGGAATTTGGTTTCCAATGCTATTAAATTTTCAACAGCGGGTAAAGTTGTTGAATTAAAATCACAGACTAAGGGCGGTTCAATAATCCTTTCTGTAATAGATGAAGGCGTGGGTATGAAACCGGAGGAGTTAAACAAGCTTTTTAAGCCGGAAGAGAATGTTCGAACAATCGGTTCTTCAGCAGCTAAAGGTGCCGGCATCGGATTATTGCTGTGCAAGGAACTGACTGATAAACACGATGGTAAAATTTATGCCAAAAGTGAGCCCGACAAGGGAAGTACTTTCTATCTTGAGCTTCCGACTGCATGAACCAACCCGTTCGCATATTCTTAGTCGATGACCACAAACTCGTTCGCGATGGTATTCGCGCTATGCTGTTGGGTAATTTGAGTTTTAAGGTGGTGGGCACAGCCGGCAATGCCGAGGAATTCTTCAGCAAACTGGAAGAGGCTGCTCCCGACATTTGTGTATTGGATATTCAGCTACCCGGCCGAAGTGGCATTGACATTGCAGAAGTGCTTAAGCAAAAACATTCAAAAATAAAGATATTGGTACTAACAGCATTAAAAGAAGATGCTCCGGTGAAGCAGTGTCGTGACATAGGAGTAGAGGGCATGATTTCTAAAGACTCCGGAAAGGAAACTTACCTCGAAGCAATGGAAGCATTGAAGGCTGGTCGTACTTTTTATGCAGGTCAGTTCACAGAACTGCTGCTAAAGTCAGCACAGGGCAAAAGCGATAAACTTGCTTCTCTCTCTGATCGTGAAGTTGATTTTGTCAAAGCATTTGCCCGCGGCTTGTCGCACAAAGAGATAGCCGACCACTTAAATATCTCTCCTCGTACGGTAGAAGTTCACAAGAAAAACTGCATGGACAAGCTCGGCTTTCGCAGCGATGCAGACCTGATTAAGTTTGCGATCAAAGAAAGACTCGCTTCTCTTTAGTTGACAGTTGTTAGTTAATAGTTGTTAGCTTTTTAGCTCCTAACAACCATTAACTATCAACCAACAACTAAGTAAAACCCCCCATCACATTTACGGTATTTCCCTAATACCCTTCCGCAGGGTTTAAAGGCACTTTTACATCGCCTTATTCACAAACCCGGTACACCTATGAAAAAGTCAGTTTTTACCTTATCAAAGACATTTTTAGCCGTTGCAATATGTCTTTTAATGTCTGCTTGGATCAATCGAACGTTCGGACAAACGACATGGTCTCTTTATAACCCTGCTCCTTCGGTCATCCGAGATATTGAGCAGGTTCAGATTACAACCGGCCCTAATACCTATCAGATATTTGCGGTAGGCGATGATGGTCTGGTTCAAAAGATAAATGCAGAGGGTGGAGCGTGGACGGTAATTAACAGCGGTGTTACCACCGATTTTAAGTCATTTTCAGCGTATGATAAATTTATCTTCTGGGCTGCGGGAGAGGACAAGGTGCTACGCACAACAAACGGTGGATCAACCTGGAGCACCGCCACTATCGCTGGCCTGCCTGTCCTAAACTCAATCTCTATGTTTGATATCAATGTGGGGTGGGTGGTAGGTGCGAGTGGTAAAATATTTAAAACAACAAATGGAGGTGCCACGTGGACGGCACAGACAAGTAATACAACCAATACGCTTTATAAGATATTGGCAGAAGGCCCATCCGATGCGATTGCGGTTGGTGCGAACGGTACGATTTGCAGAACCAGCAATGGAGGTACTACCTGGACCGTTAGCACCTTTGGTGATGGGACCAAGGATTTGTACTCCATTACGGCTGTCAATCTTGAACTGTATGCCGCGGGAGAAGGGGGCACCATCATTAAGTCGATTGATGGAGGAGGCGCATGGGGTGCCCAGACCAGTGGCACAACGAGCAATCTGCTAGACATAGCTTCCTATGATGTTGCGGGTAATAAAGGTTTCTATGCTTGTGGTAACGCAGGTGCTTTGGTGAGAAGTACAAATGGAGCAGCATGGTCCACCGTTGCAACAGGTCGAACCGATAATTTTCTTACAATAGCTAATATACCGAGCACTCCTTATAATTTTTATTTGGCCACCAGCACCAAAGGATTTATGAGCACCTTTGGTTTTACTACGTGCTCTGCACCCGCCACCACTATGGTATCAAGCAACATCACGGCTTGTTTAGGCGATGACATAACCATCACCACTACTTCCACAGGAACAATGACTGCGCGTTCGTTGAAAAAAGATGGGGTTGCAGTAAATGTCAATGGCAACACATCGGCACTTGGAAACGTGATCACGCTGACTAATGTTCAGCCTTCACAAACGGGAACCTATTTAGTGGAAGTCACCAGCCCATGCGGAAATGCGACTACGGCATCCATCACCATAACGGTAAATGATACACCAGCACAACCATCCACTATCACAATTGATAGCCCTAATCCCAGTCAAAGTATTCAATACAATTTGTCTGTAACAAATGTTGCTGGAACTACCTATACATGGAATGCTGGAACGGGTGGAACCATAACGGGAACCGGAAATGCAGTAAGTGTTTCATGGTCAACTACCGGGGCAAAGACAGTTACGGTTACACCGAGTAACAGTTGCGGCACGGGTACCCCTCGTACAATGGCGATCAATGTGGCGGCACCTTTGGCGGCACCAACACTTTTTCCAGCAGATAACGCAACTAATGTTTCTATATCTGCCAACCTGAATCTTACTTTTTCTGAATCTTTCTTATCATTTATACCTGGGAAAGTCATTACAATAAGGCGCACGGCCGATAACAGCGTTTTCGAAAGCTATACCTTGGCTTCCACCAATGTTACTAAGGTAAATGGCATTGTAACAATCAATCCCACAGCAAATTTCCAAGAATCTACAGGTTATTACGTTCAAATAGAGGGAGGTTCCATTACGATTCCATCTGCTCCATTTAGTGGTTACACGGGTATTTTAACCGCAACGGGTTGGAATTTTACCACCACGGAATCCACTCCACCCGTCATCACAGCCTATTCACCAGTAGACAATGCAACGGGCGTTAATGTAAGCAGTAACCTTGTGGCTACATTTTCAGAAAACATCTTTGCTGTAGCCAGTAAAATAATCACGATAAAAAAACTTTCAGATCACTCAGTGGTTGCCTCTTATACATTGCCTTCAGCAAACGTTGTGGTTTCGGGCAATACGGTTGCGATCAACCCTTCTTCGGACTTAGCGGCCAGTACCGATTACTATGTTAACATGGATGCGGGTTCCTTTGAAGACGCTGCTGGAAACGATTTTGCCGGGATTGTTATTCAGTCAACCTGGAATTTTGTTACGACCGCTGCTGCTGATGTTACGCCACCCACTATCACAACTTTATCACCATTGGATAATGCCACGGGTGTAGCAGTAGCTTCTAATCTGGTAGCTACATTCAGTGAAAACGTAACAGCCGTAGCCACCAAGGTCGTCAGCATCAGGCGTGTTTCCGACAATGCTGTATTTGAATCGTACACCTTACCAAGCACGAACGTAACCGTATCCGGTGCAACCGTGACCATCAACCCCACAGGAAGTTTTGCCAACTCAATTGGCTACTATGTGAATATGGATGCTGGTGCTTTTGAAGATGCAGCTGGAAATGATTTTGTGGGAATTGCCAATACAACTTCTTGGAGTTTTACAACAGAGGCTGCGGCCGATGGTACACCACCCACTATTTCAACTTTATCACCGTTGGATAATGCCACGGGTGTAGCGGTAGCGTCTAACTTAATAGCTACGTTCTCAGAAAATATTACAGCCGTTGCCACCAAAGTGGTCAGCATCAGACGAGCTTCCGACAATGCCGTATTTGAATCGTACACCTTGCCAAGCGGGAACGTGGTAGTATCCGGCACAACCGTAACCATCAATCCAACCGGAAGTCTCGCTAATTCTGTTGGCTATTATGTAAATATGGATGCCGGTGCTTTTGAAGATGCAGCCGGAAATGATTTTGCCGGAATTACCAATACAACTTTCTGGAGTTTTACTACTGTAGCAGGGGGTGATGTTACGCCTCCAACGATTACGTCTTTTTCGCCAACAGATAATGCAACAGTTGTACCGGTAAATACGAATCTTGTTATGACATTTTCTGAAAACGTGAATGTGGTTTCCTCTAAAATTGTTCGAATGTATCGCTTGTCAGATAATCAGGAATTTGAAACGATTGTGTTGCCTGATGCGAGGGTCTCCGCGTCTGGATCAACTGTTACTATCAACCCTTCTACTGACTTTTCGTACTCAACAGGGTATTTTGTCTTTGTGGAAGGTGGTGCTTTTGAGGATGTTGCTGGCAATGACTTTGCTGGCTTTTTTGATAACGCGACTTGGAATTTCACAACCGCGGCCCCAGCCGATGCAACACCTCCAAACCTCATCTCAGTTTCTCCAGTGGACAATGCAACCGGGGTATCGGTATCATCAAATTTTGTTTTGACTTTCTCAGAGAATGTGGCAGCCGGCTCGTCAAAGGCTATCACAATAAGAAGGTCTTCTGATGGTAACCCTTTCGAAAACTACCTTTTGCCTCACGCCAATGTCAGTATCTCGGGTGCAACTGTTACGGTTAATCCATCAGGAACATTGGTTAATTCATTAGGGTATTACATCACCATTGAGCCCGGTGCAATTGAAGATTTGGTAGGAAATGATTTTGCCGGCTTTGCCGATAATGCCACCTGGAATTTTACTACAGAAGCGGTAGCTCTTCAGAATCAGACCATCACCTTCAATGCTTTAGCCGCTAAAACTTTTGGTGATGCAGCATTTGGACTTACGGCAACTGCTTCATCAGGATTGCCGGTAAGTTACACTAGTTCCAATACAGCCGTAGCAACGGTAAGCGGAAGCACGGTTACGATTGTCGGTGCAGGCACAACCACCATCACAGCTTCACAAGCAGGCAACGGAAGTTTTAATCCGGCACCAGCCGTACAACAAACCTTAACAGTCAACAAAGCCAACCAGACTATTACGTTTGGTGCGCTTGCCGCAAAAACTTTTGGTGATGCAAACTTTACTTTGAGCGCAACAGCTAGTTCATCGTTAGGCGTTAGTTATAGCAGTTCTAATACAGCGGTTGCTACCGTGAGCGGCAATACGGTAACGGTAGTAGGAGCGGGCTCAACTACCATCACGGCATCGCAAGCAGGTAATGCTAATTTTAATGCAGCTACCAATGTTCAGCAGACCCTAACCGTCAACAAGGCCAATCAAACCATTACGTTTAGTGCGCTTGCTGCAAAAACTTTTGGTGATGCAAACTTTACTTTGAGCGCAACAGCTAGTTCATCGTTAGGCGTTAGTTATAGCAGTTCAAACACAGCGGTGGCCACCGTAAGTGGCAATTTGGTTACGATTGTAGGTGCAGGCTCTACTTTCATTACCGCATCGCAAGGAGGCAATTCCAACTTCAATGTCGCTGCTGATGTTCAACAAACATTAACTGTTAACAAGGCCAATCAAACTATCACGTTTGGTGCACTTCCTGGCAAGCAAACAGGTGATGCAGCCTTTAGTTTAACAGCTACGGCATCATCAGGATTAACGGTCAGTTATGCCAGCTCGAATACCGCGGTGGCGACCGTCAGCGGAAGCACCGTGACTGTTGTTGGCGCTGGCTCAACCACGATCACGGCAGCACAAAGTGGCAATGCCAATTTCAATGCTGCCACACCTGTTAATCAAATACTCTCGGTAACCAATTCCGATACACAACCACCAACTATAACGTTGCTTTCGCCTCTTGATAATGCAACAGCCGTACCGATAGATGCCAATCTAGTGATCACCTTTAGCGAGAACATCATCGTTGGATCGGGATCCTTACGGATAAGATATGTTAGCGATAATTCACTCTTTAGTCAGATAAGCACAGTAGGCGCGGTAATCTCGGGTAACACATTAACCATTAATACCTCCGATTTTGAATACGGTGCTCAGTACTATGTCGATGTTGATCCAGGTTATGTTAAAGATGCCTCGAACAACCTATTTGCCGGCTTAGTTGGAAATCCTAACTGGACATTTACAACAGTTAAGCTTGATCAAACAATTACGTTTGGATCTCTCGCAACGAAAACTTTCGGAGAAACCGCTTTCAATCTTACCGCGAGCGCAAGCTCTGGGTTGCCTGTGAGCTATTCAAGCTCGAATACGTCTGTGGCAACGATCAGCAGCAACACCGTTGTAATTGTAGGAGCCGGATCAACAATTATTACTGCTTCGCAAGCAGGTAATTCCACTTATAATGCAGCATCAAATGTTCAGCAAACTTTGACCGTTAATAAGGAGAATCAAACGATTACATTTAGTGCACTGCCTTCCAAAACATTTGGCGATGCCAGTTTTACGCTTGGCGCGACAGCGAGTTCGGGTTTGTCTGTGAGTTATACCAGTTCGAACACAGCCGTAGCAACAATTAGTGGGAATACCGTTACAATTGTAGGCGCAGGTTCAACCACCATTACTGCATCACAAGGTGGAAATGCCAACTTCAATGCGGCTACCAATGTTCAGCAAACTTTGACGGTTAATAAAGCGAGTCAGGCCATTACGTTTAGTGCGGTAGCTTCTAAAACATTTGGCGATGCTAGCTTTACGCTTGGCGCGACAGCGAGTTCTGGTTTGCCTGTTAGCTATACCAGTTCAAATACAGCAATTGCTACGATTAGCGGAAACACTGTAACCATTGTAGGTGCGGGTTCAACAACTATAACCGCTTCGCAGGCTGGAAATTCAAATTACAACCCAGCTACCAATGTTCAGCAAATATTAACGGTGAACAAAGCAAATCAAACCGTCACGTTTAGTGCTCTAACGACCAAGACATTTGGTGATGTCAACTTCGCGCTAAGCGCAACAGCTAGTTCCGGGTTATCTGTTAGCTACGTCAGTTCAAATGCGGCAGTTGCTACGATTAGCGGAAACACTGTAACCATCGTAGGTGCAGGTTCAACAACTATAACTGCTTCGCAGGCTGGAAATTCAAATTACAACCCAACTACCAATGTTCAGCAACTATTAACGGTGAACAAAGCAAATCAAACCATCACGTTTAGTGCTCTAACGACCAAGACATTTGGTGATGTCAACTTCGCGCTAAGCGCAACAGCTAGTTCCGGGTTATCTGTTAGCTACGTCAGTTCAAATGC